>SAMEA104315421__coassemble_826_pt1 | contig 25734 bp, 20 predicted proteins | sample SAMEA104315421__metabat2_high_PE_053 | metagenome-assembled genome bin SAMEA104315421 (sample SAMEA104315421) | gut metagenome | biome: Monkey gut; feature: monkey-associated habitat; material: faeces | place: China | collected 2013 | reverse complement strand
AACAAAGGCTTATAGCCGCAGAGCAAACCACCCGTTAGACGGGTGGTGCTGATTTTTATATTTTTTGCCTACATAAAATGTAAAAACATAATAAAACCAAATATATATTGACATTATAGATATTATAATATACAATTATGTTGAAACAATAAATATACACCGATGTAAATAATAGAAGTATTAAAATGCAATGCGTAAGTTCCATGAATATTATAACGAAAAATCAAGAGTATTGTTTTTGGACTATTATTAACACCGGAAAGTTACAAATTTTTTATGGGAGGCAGAAAACATGATTAAAAAAAGATTAGCATTAGGAATTTGCGTTTGTGCTTGTAGTTTTCTTTTATTCGGAAGCATGGAAGCATCTGCATTTTGTTACACGGCAACACCAAGCTGGAGTAAGTCACCACTCAGCTCTAATGTGACTTTTAAAGCTACAACTGTGGGTGGTATTGAGGCACGAGGTTATTATGTATTTGCATTTGCTGCTTTACGAGAGCAAGCAGGTGGTTCTAATTTGTCCGACGGAGGTATGCAAACAAGTAAGGTACCGGGTGAAGCAGTATCTCATACAATATCTTCAAGTGCCACGTTTGATAATAACAGGGCTAAATATGGGTATGCAGAGTATGGTATTTCCTGTGATAAGCCAGGAAAACAACCAGTGGAGGGTAAACATATAGCCATGGAGTATGGGAATATATATTAGAGGTTGGAGAGTAATGAATAGGATGTATGGAATATTCATCCTATTCATTTTACGTATTAGGAGAAAAGAATGAAAAAGTATATTTCTGTTATTATGCTTTGCGTAGTATCTATATTGCTGAGTGCCTGTTCCGCGGAAAGGATATATGAGTCCGAGAAGATGAATGCTTATGAAAGGACGGAATGTTTTCTGACAATGGAATATGCGGATACCTGTATTGATGCATTGGAAAGTACGGACGAAAAAGCACTGTATTGCGAGTCGAGATTTGAAGATATAGACGGAATTACTACTTATGTGGTCAAAAACACCTATGAATATGATTACGAAACCGGAAAAGCAGAAAAAATAGAGTCTTTTACAGCCGAAAATTATTCCCCTTTTTATGTACCGGGAGGGAAAATTCTGGAACTGGATATAGACAAAAATCTGTATGTCCTGGATGAACAGCGGCAGCTCATAACAAAGGTTAATTTAACAGAGTTGACATTTCCCAATCAGGCTTCTGGGAAAAGCAGTATAAATTATATTTTTGATATTAAAAGTGATGGAAACTATGTCTATGTAAACGGACAAAATAATGATGGACAGGGAATTGTTCTTGTGCTGAACCTGGACTTACAAGGAAAGGCATTTTTTTTAGCAGACAGCGGCTGGACACTTGTTCCGATGCGGGAAAATAAGGTAAAGCTGGTGGACAATAAAGATGGTTCTCTATATGGATATAAAGAGGAACGGAATAAACTGGACAAAGAAGGAAAGCTTCCAAAAAATGTGATGGACTTTTCCGTAACCAGAGGATTTTGTCCGGGAAATGCCGAATATGATTATTTTTATTATACCAATGGTTATAAGAATGAGGACAGCGGTATCAGAGAAGATTACCTGATTGGGGTAAAGGGCGGCAGACAGGAAAAGATATTTGATTTTACTGCCATGGGAATTGCTGATTGTTATGTAATGAATATTACACCGGACACACAGGAAGGCTTTTATGTATGGGCTATAGCATCGGAGGAGAAAACGGTTCTGTATCATTTTACCCCCAGTGAGACTGTTGGAGATTATTCCGGAAAAGCCGGGAAAGTCTGCTGTAAAATAGGCAGTCTGCGGCCTACAAACAATTTGTACATAGAGGAATTTAACAAGCAGTCGGAGGACTACTATTTTGAAATGGTCGTCTATGGGGATATGTATGAGGACAGAGATATCGCCATTACGCATCTGTTCTTGGACTGCCAGGATGGCAAGTTAGATGGTATTCTTCTGGATGATATAGAGGATGAACTTGTGAAAAATGACGCCCTGTATGATTTGGAAAATTATTTTGCACAGAGTAAGGTAGTTTCCAAGGACTGTTTTATCACGCACTATCTGGAAAGTGTGACGGATGAAAAGGGCAGGATATACGCCCTCTACCCCGATTTTAAGGCATTTGGCTATGCCTATGACAAAGAAATTGATTTTTCAGACCTTATGCAGTATGAAAGTCTGTGCGGAGAGAGTAATTCCTTCTTGTCCACACAGGGAGCAGGCGTAGATTTGGCATGGTTGTTAGAGTATTCCGGCAACCGGATTGTCGATGAAGAAAATAAGGAAATCCATGTAAAAGAGGAAGCATTCCGTTCCATGCTGCAGTTCTTAAAAATACAGAGTACCGACCAACATAAAAACTTTGACCCGGTTATGCAGTATTGTGAAGGGGAGTCCTGCGCTACAAGGGCAAACTTATCAGAACCCAGTGATTATCTGTATTTTAATGAGCTGTTTCATAAAAATGCCGTATTCAGCAACGTGGGAGCGGACGGGCTGATAATCGGAAGCAGGGAAGGTCTTCTCGGGGTATGCAGCAAATCGGAGAACAAAGAGGCTCTCTTTGCCCTGTATGATTTCCTGTATGAACCGGAAAATTATCACAACTTTTTCTTCTGGGGAATGATTATGCCGGTTGTCAAGGAGGAGTATGGACTTTGGAAAGACTATTTCCTTGCCACAGAAGCCTATGAAGACAAGTACGGAAAGTATAACAGAAAGCATGATTTCCAGATTGGCATGGGAGCGGCGGAAGTGATTATTCCGGTCGGCTCCATTTCCGAAGAGGAGGCGGAAGCAGCGGTAACGGCTTTACAGGAAGTAAAATATGTGAAACCCATGAAAGCAGCCTATGAGAATATCATTCTGGAAGAAGCGGAAGCCTATTTTACCGGTAATCAGGACCTGGACAGGACATGTGACAACATGGAAAACCGGCTGCGACTTGCTTTAGAAGAAAATAAGGACTAAGACAATAAGAAAACAAAATGTGCGGAATACAAAAGGTAGCAGGTAAACAAAATGCAAAAAAATAAAAGATACCCGGCAGAACTGGTCTGTCGGGTATCTTTCGTATAGTGCATAAAGATTTTGCTTAGATTTACACCGCAAATTGTGCCATATACAGGTCGTAGTAGGCGCCTTTCTTTGCAAGCAGTTCTTTGGCGGTTCCCTGTTCCATGATGCCGCCCTCATCAATGACGAAGATGCGGTCAGCCTTCTGGATGGTGGAGAGGCGGTGGGCAATGACAAAGGAAGTTCTTCCCTTAAGCAGTGTCTCGATGCCTTTCTGCACCAGAAGCTCGGTTTTTGTATCAATGCTGGATGTTGCTTCATCCAGGATAAGAATACCGGGCATGGATACAAAGGTGCGGGCAAATGCCAGAAGCTGTTTCTGACCGACGGAGAGTCCGCCGCCGCGTTCGCTTAGCCTGGTGTCGTAACCGTCCTTTAACTTCATGATGAAGTCATGGGCGCCGACGGCCTTGGCAGCCTGAATGATTTCTTCTTCCGTGGCATCCAATTTTCCGTAGCGGATATTTTCCTTTACCGTGCCGGAGAAGAGAAAATTGTCCTGGGTCATAATGCCCATGTGGCTCCTTAAGCTGTGAAGCGTCATGTCCTTGACATTCAAGCCGTCGATTTTCACTTCCCCTTCCGTCGCATCATAGAAACGGCTGATTAAGTTGACAATCGTGGTCTTGCCGGCGCCGGTGGGGCCTACAAGGGCAATGGTTTCGCCGGGCTTGATCGAAAAGGAAACATCCTTTAACACCTTTATATCGGGCGCATCCGTATAGGCAAAGGAAACATGGTCGAAGGTTACGGCGCCGGTGATGCCGGAAATATCCACGGCATCCGGGCTGTTTTTGATTTCGGGTTCCGTGTCCAGCACCTCAAAAATACGTTCCGCTGCGGCAATATTGGTAATTAACTGGTTGTAGAAGCTGCTCAAATTGGCAATGGGGCTCCAGAACATACCGATGTAGTAGCCGAAGGAGATTAAAAGTCCCACGCTGGCGCTGCCGGGCAGCAACACCAGTCCCACATAATAAAGAGCAATGGTTCCCACGCTCCAGCAGATATCAATGATGGAGCCGAAGCTGTCGTTTAACCGGACAGCCCTCTTGAAGGCGGATAAATGCTCCTTCACCAGTACGGAGAAGGTCTTTTTCGTTTCTTCCTCCGCCGTAAAGTTCTGGATGATGCGGATACCCGAGATGTCCTCGTGAATGAATGCATTCAGGTTGGAGGCTTTTTTACGGAAAATACGCCAGCGTTTGTGGGAGAAAAGCTGGATAACCGTAAGCCCGACGATTAACACCGGAAGGGTGGAAAGGCTTGCAAGTGCAAGAAGAGGGCTTTTTACCAGCATAATCACGACAACGCTTGCCACCGTAATAAAGTCGGGTATAAGAGTGGTAACGCTGTTGTTCAGCACATCCTTTAAGGAATTGATATCGCCGATGATACGGGAGAGAATCTTTCCGGTGGGACGGCTGTCAAAAAAGTGAAAATCCAGTGTCTGGATATGGGTGTAAAGTTCCTGACGGATGGTTAAAAGCACCTGGTTGCACACCTTCGCCATGATATACATACGTAATTTTACCAGCAGTATCATAATGATATTTAAGGAGGCGGCAAACACAATCAGTCCAATCAGGCCCTTTAAGTCGCCTTTGCCGATGTAGTCGTCAATGGCGGCTTCCATGATGAGCGGGTTTAACAAAGATACCCCCACACAAAACGCCATAATGAGAAGTACGCCGACAATTTCTTTTTTATAGACAAGTAAGTAGGAGAACAGACGAAGCAGGGTGGCGCTTTTCTTTACATGGCTGGTCTGTTCGTCTTCTTTATAAGAATTAAATGCCATAAGCTGCATCCTCCGTTTCCGGTAATAAATCACCGTACTGTGACTGGTAAGCTTCGTAGTACAGCCCCTTCTTAGCCAAAAGCTCTTCGTGGGTGCCGCGCTCCCGGATCTTACCGTTTTCAAGGAAAAGTATCTCATCCGCATGCCGGACGGCGCTGATGCGGTGAGCTATAATGATTTTTGTGGTATCCGTCAACGTCTTTAACGTTTTCTGGATTTCGTGCTCCGTTTCCATGTCGAGAGCGGAAGTGGAGTCGTCCATAATTAAAATGGGGTTCTTTTTGGCAAGCGCACGGGCAATGCTGATACGCTGCTTCTGGCCGCCGGAAAGACCCACACCGCGTTCGCCGATAACGGTATCGTAACCGTCCTCCAATTTTTCGATAAACTCGCTGGCGGAAGCGGCGGAAGATGCCTCCCTTACCACATCGGGGGTAATGCTGTCTTTTTTTCCCAGACGCACATTTTCGTCAATGGTATCGGAAAAGAGGAACACATCCTGCATAACGGCGGAAATACTGCTCCGCACCTGCTTTAACGTAAGCTTGCGGATATCCACGTCATCTAAGGAAATGCTGCCGTCGCTGCAGTCATACATACGCTGTATAAGCTGTACGATGGAAGACTTGCCGGAGCCGGTGGCGCCCATGATGCCAAGAGTGTGTCCGGCTTCCACGGTAAAGCTGATATCGGACAATACCGGCTTTTCCTCCCTTACAAAGCTGACATGGGAGAAGGAAAGCTTTCCTTTTACCCCGGGCAGAACAACCGGATTTTCCGGATTTTTAATGGTGGGCGTTTCCGCATAGAGCTTCCGTATTTTTTTATTGGAAGCAACGGCAGAAGATAAGCTGTTGGTCAACCAGCCTAACATTTCCATGGGCCACACGATATTGGTGGAGTATTGGATAAAGGCACCCAGGTCACCTAAGGTAAAGCTGCCGTCCTTCTGGTTTAAGTACAGAATACCGCCGAAGAGTAACACAAACAGCGGAAGGATTTTGCTGACTAAGGAAAACAGTGGGTGGTACTTTACAAAGATTTTGGACTGCTGCATGTTCAGTTCATAATAGCGGGTGTTGTGGGAAAGGAATTTGTTTATTTCAAAATCCTCTCTGGCAAAAGCCCGCACGGTGCGCACACCTGTTAAATTTTCTTCCGCAACGGTATTTAATTCTGCATTTTCCTCACTGATGGCTTCATAGACGCTGTCCAGCTTCTTTTCTAAATAAATGGCGAGGCAGGCGCACAAAATCATGCAGACGATGGGAATTAACGCTAACTTCCAGTTGATGCGTATCATACAGAATAAAATCAGGGATGTGTGTACGGCAACCTCAATCAGAAGCATTCCCACATAGGAAATACCGTCCCAGATATGGTCGATGTCATCCTTGATACGGCTCATCAGCTCGCCGGTGCCGGTCCGGTCAAAGAAATCGGCGGAAAGGCTCTGGATGTGGTCGAACAGCTCCTTACGCATATTGGATGCGATGGTGGCGCCGGTCACATCGAAGGTGTATTCCTTGATGTAGCCGAAGATAAAGCGGCCGATACCGATAGCAAAAAAGCCAAGGAGAATACCTTTCAGGGCGGCAAGGTTGCCATTCCCGATAACATCATCAATGATGCGTTTGGTAAGCTCCGGCGAAAGCATATCCAGTCCGACATGGATAACAAGGGCAAGGGTGGCTAAAAGATAAGCCAGCAGATGCTCTCTGATATGCGTTGACAGTTTCTTCATATTTTCATTCTCCTCCTTTTTTTATCCCCTCGGAAAGACGGCAGCGGCGATATACCCGCAGACACAAAAAAAGCCTGCGGAAGAAACCGCAGGCAAATTTACAAACCGGAGTGCCGAAAGCTTAATTCAAAAGTATAAGCTTGCAAAAGCACTTGCTGTCAGATATCAGCAATTCATAAGTCTTTCTGAGGTAACTGCGAAAATAGTCGTTGTTAAGATTTTGTTATCTGTCATGTTGTTTACGAAATTAATCATTTCGGTTACCTCCTTCTTTTTATATTTTGACATTAACTTATTTAACTATACGCCCTTTTTTAGAAGCTGTCAAGTATACTTTTCATCTATCTGAATAATCGGGTAAAAATTTTCGCCCATAGACTGTATTTTTTCACTTAAAAGCTGTTTTAACTCCTCGTCAGAGAGGGGAAAACGGTAGGGCTTTACCACATCGAAAATGATATTGGTGTGGGTGGGTCCCTTTACTGTGCGGAAATCGTGCAGGGTCAGAACCGGATCGATATTTCTTAAAATACCGCAGATCTTTTCTTTCAGGTCATTGACCTCCGGGTCATGAATACAGATGGGGTCCATATGAATGACCGCCTCACAGTGCAGTTCTTTTTTCAGTTTCCGTTCGATGTTGTCAATGGTGTCGTGCAGGGCAAGGATATCCCCATCGGCAGGTACTTCTGCGTGCAGGGAAATGATGACGCGTCCGGGGCCGTAATTATGTACCATTAAATCATGGAAACCTAAAATGTCCTCGTAGGAATAGACGATTTCGCCAATCCTTTTGACAAATTCCGGGTCGGGAGCTTCGCCAAGCAGCGGATTGATGGTATCCCTTGCGGCGGAAAGCCCTGTCGTGAAAATAAAGATGCCTACCAGAATACCGCACCAGCCGTCCAGATCAATGTGGGCGTAGCGGGAAAGCAGGGTGGTGAAAAGCACGGCGGAGGTTGCCACCATATCACTTAGGCTGTCCTTTGCAGTTGCCATCATGGCTTCACTGTGTATTTTTCTGCTGATGCTTTTATTATATAAGTACATGTAGCCCTTCACCAGAATGGAAAGCAGCAGACAGAGGATGATCAGAGGATGAAAAGCGGTTTCCACCGGGTGGAACAGTTTATCCACAGAGCTTTTTAAGAGCTCAAATGCCATGATTAAAATGGCGGCGGCAACCGCAAGACCGGACAGGTATTCCATTCTGCCGTGCCCGTAAGGGTGGTCGGGGTCGGGCTTCTGGCCGGCTAACTTGAATCCTATCAGTGTAATGACGGAGGAAGCCGCATCGGATAAGTTGTTGAAGGCATCCGCCGTAATGGCAATGGAGTGGCTTACGGAACCGGCAATGAACTTCCCGGTAAATAAAAGCAGGTTAAAGAAAATGCCGACCGCGCCGCTTAAAATACCGTAGCGCTGTCTGACCTCGGGAGAGGAAGTGTCCTCCCGGTTTTTAATAAAAAATTTAGACAGCAGAGTTATCATGAGAAAATCCCCTTTATGTAAAAGTATATTTCATCTATTTTATGTCAATGGCCTAAAAAAAACAATTCTTTTCTTGCATGTTTTGCAAAGAAAAGGTATAATTTTTGCGATGTAAACAACAAATATATAACAATCAGAAAAGAGGAGCAAGCAATCATGAGTAAAAAACCGGTTGTATTAATGATTTTAGACGGCTATGGCCTGAATGATAATAAGAACGGCAATGCCATTGCCATGGCAGATACCCCTGTCATGGACAAGCTGATGGCGGAAAATCCTTTTGTAAAGGGACTGGCAAGCGGTATGGCGGTAGGACTTCCCGAAGGACAGATGGGCAACTCCGAAGTCGGTCATATGAATATGGGTGCGGGACGTATCGTATACCAGGAACTGACCCGTATCACCAAGGAAATCCAGGACGGCGATTTCTTTGAAAATCCGGCGCTCTTAAAGGCTATGGAAAACTGTAAGAAGAACCATTCCGCCCTGCACTGCATGGGACTTCTTTCCGACGGCGGTGTGCACAGCCATATCACTCATTTATACGGCCTTTTGGATATGGCAAAGAAGAACGGCATCGAAGAAGTGTATGTACACTGCTTCTTAGACGGCAGAGATACCCCTCCCGCAAGCGGTAAGGAGTTCTTAGAGGCGTTGCAGAAGGAAATGGACAACAAAGGTGTCGGCAAAATCGCTTCCATCATGGGCCGCTACTATGCAATGGACAGAGACAACAACTACGACAGAGTAAAGCTTGCGTACGACGCCATGGTAAAGGGCGAAGGCGTACAGGCAGAGTGTCCGTTCTGCGCAATCAAGGCTTCTTACGATAAGGAAGTAACCGATGAATTCGTAGTACCCGCCGTTGTGGCAAAAGACGGCAGGGCAATCGGTACCGTTAAGGATCACGACTCCGTTGTATTCTTCAACTTCCGTCCCGACAGAGCAAGAGAAATCTCCAGAGCATTCTGTGAGGATACCTTTGATAAGTTTGAAAGAGGAGACAGAAAGGATATCGTATTCGTAGCCTTTACCGATTACGACCCGACCATCCCCAACAAGGAAGTGGCATTCCACAAGGTAGCTATTACCAATACCTTCGGTGAGTATCTTGCCGCTCACAAGATGACCCAGGCGCGTATTGCCGAAACCGAAAAATATGCACACGTAACCTTCTTCTTCAATGGCGGTGTAGAGCAGCCCAACGAAGGTGAGGACAGAATTTTGGTACATTCTCCCAAGGTTGCAACCTATGACTTAAAGCCGGAAATGAGCGCTTACGAAGTATGCGACAAGCTGACCGCCGCCATCAGAAGCGGCAGCTATGATGTTATTATCATCAACTTCGCAAACCCCGACATGGTAGGACATACCGGTGTTATTCCCGCAGCCGTAAAGGCAATCGAAGTTGTGGATGAATGTGTAGGAAAGGCAGTAGCCGCAGTAGACGATATGGATGGCGTACTCTTTATCTGTGCGGACCACGGAAATGCAGAGCAGATGATTGATTATGAAACCGGTGAACCTTATACCGCTCATACCACCAATCCGGTTCCGTTCATCCTGCACAACTATGACAAGTCCTATACCTTAAGAGAGGGCGGCTGTCTGGCAGACATCGTTCCTACCCTGATTGAGATTATGGGTATGGAGCAGCCGAAGGAAATGACCGGCAAATCCCTTCTTATTAAGAAATAAAATAAGAAATTACAACCGTTCTGTGTGAAAGACGGGTAATAAATTACAGAAATCGTGGCATACTGACTAAAAAAGGAGGTATGCCATGATTTCGTTTAAAAAGATTATCGAAGTGCACGGAAGGGAAATCTTAGATTCCAGAGGAAATCCTACCGTGGAAACAGAAGTAGTGGTAGAAGATGTGGAAACCGGATGCCGTTATATGGGACACGCATCCGTACCGTCGGGAGCAAGCACCGGACGGTTTGAGGCAGTGGAACTGCGGGACGGCGAAGAGCGGTATTTCGGTCTCGGTGTGGAGCATGCGGTGCAGAATATCAATGAGAAAATAAAGCCGCTTTTAATCGGAAAGAACGTACTTGACCAGAGTGAAATAGACCGCTTGCTCATTGCGGCGGACGGCACGGACAACAAGGCAAACTTAGGCGCCAATGCGACTCTTGGTGTATCCATGGCATGCGCCAGGGCGGCAGCCGCTTCTTTAAAACTTCCTCTGTACCGGTATCTCGGCGGCAGCCGTACCATTTTGATGCCAACCCCCATGATGAATATCTTAAATGGCGGAAAGCATGCCGCCAACACGGTGGATTTTCAGGAATTTATGATTGCACCGGTGAGCGCACAAAGCTTTAAGGAAGCCCTGCGCATATGTGCGGAGATTTACCATAATTTAAAAGGCATCATTACCGGGAAAGGACTTTCCGCAGGTATCGGGGATGAAGGCGGCTTTGCGCCCAATCTGCCCGATGCGGAAGCAGCGCTGGACCTATTGGTGGAAGCCATCAAGGCCTCCGGCTATGAACCGGGTGCGGATGTGCAGATTGCCATAGATGTGGCAAGCAGCGAGCTGTATCAGGAAAAGACCGGCATGTACCATTTCCCCGGTGAGAGTATGCAGAAGGGGGAGGAAATCATCCGGGATGCCGCAGAGATGATTGCTTACTATGAAAGACTTCTGGATAAGTATCCTATTTTCTCCATAGAGGACGGTCTGGCGGAGGATGACTGGGAAGGCTTCCGCACCATGACGGAGCGCATCGGCAGACGGGTGCAGCTTGTGGGTGACGATTTGTTTGTGACCAATGTCAAACGCCTGGATGCCGGCATCAAGCTGAACGCAGCCAATGCCATTTTAGTGAAAGTAAACCAGATTGGTACGCTTTCGGAAGCCTTTGATGCAGTGGATATGGCAATGCGCAACGGCTACCGTGCCGTGATTTCCCACCGTTCCGGCGAAACGGAGGATACCATCATTGCGGATATTGCCGTAGCCTTAAATGCCGGACAGATTAAAACGGGCGCCCCATGCCGCTCCGACCGTGTGGCAAAGTACAACCGGCTTTTACAGATAGAAGAGGAAGTGGGTGCATCGGCGGTTTACGGCGTACTGACAAAATAATTTTATAAACAGCCGGAGAGCATATGGATGCAGCAGACTGTAAGCAGGCAGCCTGCTGCTTTTACAAATATACAAAAAGAATATTTATGCTTAAATACATGATAAATATAAATTTTAATACAATATATGTGAATATATTGCAAAAAAACAAGAAAAATATACATTTGAAATACTGAAATACGCATACAGGATTTATATGGAAACGAAAAGATACTTGATTTTACGGCAAAAAAATGCTATTCTACTACGTGCATGGATGAAAAATCTATTACGGATACACCATAATGGAGTGGGTAATAAATGTTACCCGCTTTTTTTGTGAAAAGACGAATTCCGAAAGGCAGTGGCAGATGCTCAGAAACAAATACGCAAAGGACTACCGGATAGAGGTTTATGACGGAGCAAAGGGGAAAATGAAGGAGAAAGCCGTTTATATCGGACCTCTTTATAGCTTCAGTGATGTACAGCAGTTAAGGATTCTTTCGTTGCGGGAGAGTGCTCTTGCACTTATAAGTATGGTTCTTCTGCTGATCAGTCTTTGGAATTACAGTGCCGTTACCAGACAGATTTATGTGACGGAGCCCATGCTCGGATTATTTGCGGTGGTTTATCTGTTCTTTTCCTCGGCAATGAGTCTTTTGAAACTCACCACACAGTCTTCTTTTAAGAGGGAAGAGAAGGAAAAAAGCCTTGACAGGGCAAAGGGAAGCAGTGTTGCCGGCATCGTCGTATCGGCATTTGCCTTTCTTGCAGCACTTGTCTACGGCATAAAGGTATCTTTCTGTTTTTCCTTTTGGGATTTCTTTTATCTGGCTTCCATGGGGCTGCAGATTGTTTTTTTTGCAGCGGGCTTTTTCTTTATAAAAGACATACAGGTGACGGAGACGGAAAATCCGGAAACGGATAAAAAAGAGGAAACTGCCTGAACACGATATCGGCAGCACAGGCTGTTTGATATAAACACGGAATACCCGCAAGGGATTCCACCATTATCACATAAGGAGGATAAAGTTATGAAAAAAAGTTTTCTGAAGAAGCTCTCTCTCGGTTTAGCAGCCGTTATGACTGTAGCTTCCCTCAGTGCCTGCGGCAAAGACAACACTTCTTCCGACGGCACTAACACAGAAACAGGCGCTTCTGAATCCACAGAAGTTTCCACATCCACAGGCGCTGATACCTTAGTTGTCGGTAAAGACACCTTCGGTTCCAAGTTCAGCCCTTTCTTTGCGACTCTTGCATATGACCAGGACGTATCCGATATGGTTTCCATCGGTTTACTTGCTTCTGACCGCGAAGGCAATATTGTTATGAAAGGTATTGAAGGCGAAACCATTGCTTACAACGGCACCGACTATACCTATAACGGTATCGCTGACTGTGATGTAACACAGAACGATGACGGTACCGTAGTTTATGATTTTACTTTAAGAGATGATATCAAGTTCTCTGACGGTGAACCTCTTACCGCAGATGACGTTATTTTCTCCATGTATGTATTTGCTGACCCGACTTATGACGGCGCAGCTACCTTCTATACACTGCCTATCAAGGGTATGGAAGATTACAGAAGCGGTATGGACAGCCTTGGCAACATAATTCTTGCCGCAGGCCGTGACAATACCGATTTCACAACCTTCACAGAGGATCAGATGAACGCATACTGGGCTGCTGTTGATGAGGAAGGCGAAAAGTTCGCACAGGATATCGTAGATTACTGTGTAGCAAATTATCCGGATTATCTGGAATCCGTTGGAAACAGTGAAGTGGCTCTCGGTATGTTTGCATGGGGCTTCGGTGATGTAAACGATGACGGCACCGTTCTGACTGGTGCAGGCACCGGTACCGAATACAACATTGCGGATCTGACCATCGCTGACTACTGGACTGAATTACAGGCTAAATATGAAAATGATTTAGTTACCCTGTCTGAGACAGAAGCAGCAGGCGATGACCTGTTTACCATGTTAAACGAAGACTATCCTGAATTTACACAGGGTGTTACCACCGGTGATTCCGCTGCCAACATTTCCGGTATCGAAAAGACCGGCGACTACAGCCTGCGTGTTACCATGGATAAGTTTGATGCGGTTGCTATTTACCAGTTAGCCGTAGCCGTAGCACCTCTTCACTACTATGGCGATACCTCCAAGTATGATTATGACAACAACATGTTTGGTTTCACCAAGGGTGATTTAAGCATCGTAAAAGATAAGACCACCCAGCCTTTAGGCGCAGGTCCTTACAAGTTCGACAGCTATGAAAACGGTGTTGTTACTTTCACCGCAAATGAAAATTACTACAAGGGTGAACCCAAGATTAAGACCATTCTGTTCAAGGAAACTCCCGAAAGTGACAAGCTGACGGGTGTAGCATCCGGAACCTTTGATATTTCCGATCCTTCCATGAGCGTGGATGTATTAAAGAATATCAAGAACTACAACTCCAACGGCGAAGTTACCGGTGACGTTCTGACCACTGATTTAGTTGACAACTTAGGCTACGGCTACATCGGTATCAACGCTAACGTAGTTAAGGTTGGCGACGACAAGGCAAGCGAAGCTTCCAAGGATTTAAGAAAAGCATTTGCTACCATCTTTGCAGCTTACAGAGATACCGTTATCAATTCCTACTACGGCGAAATGGCTACTGTAATCCAGTATCCTATGTCCAATACTTCCTGGGCAGCTCCCAAGCCTGCAGACGAAGGCTATCAGATTGCCTACTCTGTAGATGCTGACGGTAACTCCATTTACACAGCAGATATGACTGACGAGCAGAAGTACGAAGCAGCTCTTCAGGCAAGTATCAGCTTCTTCAAAGCAGCAGGTTACACCTTCGATGAAGCGACCGGTAAGTTCACTGCAGCTCCCGAAGGCGCAGAAATGACCTACGAAGTAATTATCCCCGGCGGCGGTACCGGCGACCACCCTGCATTCGGTATTCTGACTGCAGCAAAGGAAGCTTTAGCTACCATCGGTATTACTCTCCAGATTAACGACCCTTCCGATTCCAGCGTATGGAACAACGCACTGGAAGCTAACACTGCTGAAATGTGGGCAGGTGCATGGGGCGCAACCGTTGACCCGGATATGTATCAGGTATACCATTCCGACAATGCTAACGGTAAGGGAACCAACTCCAACCACTACAGCATTGAAGATGCTGATTTAGACGAAATGATTATTGCAGCACGTAACAGTGCAGACCAGTCCTACCGTAAGGCAACTTACAAGGAATGTCTGGAAACCATTCTTGACTGGGGTGTGGAAATTCCTACCTACCAGAGACAGAATGCGGTAGTCATCAGTACCGAACGTGTCAATGTTTCTACCATGACTCCCGATATCACCACCTTCTGGGGATGGACGAACGACATCGAAAAATTAGAGATGAACTAATTGGTGCAAACCAAATCAATATCAGAGCAGGAGTCTGCGTACGCAGGCTTCTGCAACTGATATAATTTTATAGGCGGTGTTTTATGGGAAAGTTTATTGCAAAAAGACTGGCATTCAGTGCGGTTATTTTTTTCTTTGTAACATTTATTATTTATGCATTGGAGTGTAATCTGCCTACCAGCTATGTAGAGCAGACGGCAAGAGAGCTTGCCACCCGTCCCGGTGCAACCAAAAGTGCGCAGGAATGGATTGATGAATTGAATGCTCAGTACGGAATGGACAAGGGTATCGTACAGGGGTACTTTATCTGGCTTGGCAATGCCGTACAGGGTAACTTTGGTGACAGTTGGAGCCAGACGATGCCTGTTCTTAAGCTTTTTGACAAGTGCATCTGGTATAGTTTCGTAATGGGAGCCATCTCCTTTATTCTTGAGATTATAATCGCCATACCGCTCGGTGTAGTGGCTGCGCGTAAACAATATAGTCTGACCGACTATGCCGTTACGGTATTCGGTCTCATTGGTATATCCATGCCCACATTCTTTGTGGCAACCGTATTTAAGTTAATTTTCTCCGTCAAGCTCGGATGGTTTGAATTAGTAGGCATGCAGGGAAGAAACTATGCATCCCTTTCCAGCTTCGGTAAGACCATGGACTTAGCGGCACATCTGGTGCTGCCCATTGCCACCCTTACCGTTGTCAGTGTCGGAGGTCTGATGCGTTACACCAGAACCAACATGCTCGAGGTTCTGAATTCCGACTATATCCGTACCGCAAGAGCCAAGGGCCTGCCGGAAAACAAGGTCATCAGCAGACATGCGTTCCGCAATACCCTCATTCCTCTGGTAACCATGCTCGGCGGTTCCTTACCGGGACTTTTCTCCGGTGCGCTGATTACCGAAACCTTATTCGGTATCCGCGGTATCGGTTTTTATTCCTATTATGCCATGATCGGCGGCGATATTCCTTTCACCATGTTCTATCTGGCATTTGTATCCATCCTGACTCTGCTCGGTAATCTGATTGCAGATATTCTTTATGCGGTGGTTGACCCCCGTGTACGTGTAAATTAGGAGGTCAGTGCGAAATGAGTAAAAAGAATTTCAACGAAGTCTTAAAAGAGAGAGAAGCAAAGAATGAACTGCATAAAGAAGACAAGATGACACTGGACAGCACAGAACGTATCAAGGTCTTAAGCCCGGGACAGCTGGTATTCAAACGTTTCATCAACAACCGTCTGGCTATCGTGGGTTCCGTAGTCCTGATCTTCATGTTTGTATTTTCTTTCCTGGTGCCGATTTTTTATCCGTACAGCCAGACACAGATTTTCTACAAATATGACAATTCCGTGATTGATTATGCCATGGCATCCAAGAGAACTGAGTTTTCCCTGTTCTTACTGGATGAAAGCACGGATCTGCATTATTCCGTAAAAAATAACCTGACTTCCGCCATCAATAAAATGAATACGGCAGGCGAACAGGAAAGCGCTCTGACAGATACGGATGGTAACAGCTATCTGGTGGAAAAGATGTCAGACCATGTATATTCCCTTCTGAAGGATGAGAGAGAAGAGGTGTGCTTTATCGGAGATGAGACCACTTACGGTACTTATGATTCGATTAAGAAGGAAATTAAGCTTGCCTCCGGAGTGGAAGAAACAGAAGGGGTACAGAGTGCTCTTGAAAAAGCCATTGCCTCCGGAAAGTCCGAATTTAAGGCAGGCGGCGAAACCTTTACTGTAACCGCAGGCAAGAAGAAAACCTATACCGTAAAGAAAAGCGGCGGCGGTATCACTTATACCGGCAGTAAGCCGGGGGCGGATTTTGAAGCAGCCCTGCAGGAGAATATGGACAACGGCCGTTTTACCTTTGGGGATACCGAATATGTGGTAAACAAAGCTTCCGACGGCGTACATGTATACCGTTTAGGCGACAGCACAACCCTCGGTTACCTGACCGATTATGTATTCGACAGCTATGATGATTCCTTCAAAATCAGCGATGAATTCAAGAAAAATGCCGTGATTGCTTACGTCAGCAAAACCGATTTTGAAGCGGACGGAAACGGATACTATATTGTGGAAGTTCCCGATACCGACGAAATCGAAATTTTTGACAAAGCAAAGGATATCGGGACACCGGTAGCCGCATTTTCCAATCTGGTTATCCGTTCCTACAGCGGTGAAGATGTACTGGGCTTTGCCTTCAAGGAAAAGGTGCATGAAGTCATTGAGGACATGGTGGCACAGAACGTAAGAACCGCAACTTTCGAATGGGAGATTGCCCAGGTAGACGAAAACGGTAACTACACCCTGGATGAAAACGGCAACTATACCACGGAAACAAAAACCGTTACCATAACCGACAAAAACGGTTCCTATGTCATGACCTGCGAACAGGTGGTTTACCTGATCGATATTTTTGCAAAGCCTACCAGAGAGCATGTATTCGGTACGGACGGTGACGGTATGGATGTGCTGGCACGTATGATGTACGGCGGCCGTGTTTCCCTACTGGTTGCTTTTGTGGTTATCATCATTGAAACAATTTTAGGTGTTATCATGGGTGGTATTGCCGGCTACTTCGGCGGCTGGATTGATAACCTTATCATGAGAATGGTAGATATTTTCTACTGTATTCCTTCCATGCCAATCCTGATTATCATGGGAGCCATGTTCGATGCCATGAAGATGAAGCCTTATGTGCGTGTGGTATGGCTGATGGCGGTACTCGGTATCCTGGGCTGGGCAGGTGTGGCACGTCTCGTCAGAGGTCAGATTCTTTCCCTAAGAGAGCAGGAATTCATGGTAGCGGCAGAGGCCATCGGATTAAAGACCAGAAGACGTATTTTCAAGCATCTGGTGCCGAATGTTATGCCCCAGCTTATCGTTACGGCAACATCCGGTCTCGGCAGCGTTATTTTAACAGAATCCACTCTTTCCTTCTTAGGTCTTGGTGTAAAGCATCCTCTGGCAACCTGGGGTACCATGATTAACTCCGTATCCACCGCAGAGGCGATGAAGAGCTATACCTATATCTGGGTTCCCGTGGGAATGTTGATCTGTCTTACCGTTATCGCCTTCAACTTTGTGGGTGACGGTCTGCGTGATGCCTTCGACCCGAAAATGAAGAGATAACAATGCGGAGGGATTATAGATTATGTCAGAGCATAAGAGTAAGAAAGCAAATTATATATCCAGTAAAGAATCTGCCAGGATTTCCAGATTTAACCGTAAGCTTACCAAGCGTCTGGAAAAGCAGAGAAACAGAAAGAAAGTAAACCCGGATACCTACATGACCAAAATGAAGGATTCCGGTAACGTAGTGGAATTTGACAATGTCTGCTCCTATTTCTTTACCGACATCGGTACGGTTAAGGCGGTAGACGGCGCCAGCTTTGTGGTGCCGAAATGTTCCACTGTCGGCATCGTAGGAGAGTCAGGCTGCGGTAAATCCGTTACCAGCCTTTCCTTAATGCAGCTTCTGCAGAGACCCCACGGACAGACCGTAGGCGGAGAAATCCGTTTCAACGTAGGCGAAGGGGACAGCGGAGATGCCATTGACATTGTCAAGGCTCCCAACGAAGTGGTACAGCATATGCGCGGCAACCGCATGGCTATGATTTTCCAGGAGCCCATGACCAGCTTAAACCCGGTATTTCGCATCGGCTTCCAGGTAGATGAAGTAATTAAGCTTCACAATCCGGAAATGAGCAAGGAAGATGTGAAGAAGCGTACCTTAGAGATGCTGGAATTAGTCGGCATCGCCAACAAAGAAGGCGTTTACGAGATGTATCCTCACGAGCTTTCCGGCGGTATGCGTCAGCGTATCATGATAGCCATAGCATTGTCCTGTAACCCGGAGCTGATTATTGCCGACGAGCCGACCACTGCACTGGATGTTACCATCCAGGCACAGATTCTGGATCTGTTAAAGGAACTGAAGGACAAGATGAGCAGTTCCATTATGCTGATCACCCACGACCTGGGCGTGGTGGCAAATATGGCGGACTACGTGGTGGTTATGTATGCAGGCCGTGTAATTGAAAGAGGCACCGCAAGGGATATTTTCAGCAATCCCTGCCATCCCTATACCATCGGTCTTATGAAGAGTAAGCCCGTGGTAGGACGTAAGGTAGAAGAGCTTTACAATATTCCCGGCAGTGTACCGAACCCCATCAACATGCCGGATTACTGTTACTTCAAAGACAGATGTGAAATGTGTGTAGAAAAATGCAACGGCAAATACCCGCCCGAAATCAAAATCAGCGATACCCACTCTGTAAGCTGCTATCGTTACTTTGATGAAGGAGAAGTAATGGGATATCCGCAGTCTGTGGATGTGAAGAAGCTGTAGAAAGGTGTGTATGGTATGGATAAAGATAAAAAGCATATACAGGACCCGTTAGTATCCAAAGAAGAATTGGAAAATAAGGATAATCTTTTAATTGTGAAGGATTTGAAGAAATATTTCCCGATAAAGAAAAGCATCGTTTCCGGCAAGACTTCCTATGTAAAGGCAGTGGATGGAGTTTCCTTTACCATTAAAAGAGGTACCACCATGGGGCTTGTAGGAGAGTCCGGCTGTGGCAAATCCACTACCGGCAGGACCCTGCTTCGTCTGCAGGAAAAAACCTCCGGTGAAGTGTATATCAACGGACAGGAGATATTCTCCTTAAACAAGGAGGAGCTGCGGAAAATCCGTCCTACAATCCAGATTGTATTCCAGGACCCGTTTTCCAGCCTTTCTCCGAGACTGCCGGTAGGTGAAATCATCGGCGAAGGTGTCAGAGAGCACGGTATTGTTCCGCCTGAAGAATTTGACGATTATATTACCAGAATTATGGAAGCCTGTGGTCTGCAGGAATATCACAAAGACCGATATCCCCATGAATTTTCCGGTGGACAGAGACAGCGCATCTGCATTGCCCGTGCGCTCGCCTTAAACCCGGACTTCATTGTCTGCGACGAACCGGTATCCGCACTGGATGTTTCCATTCAGGCACAGATTATCAACCTGCTTCGCAATCTGCAGAAGGAATTTGACCTGACCTATCTTTTCATTTCCCACGACCTTTCCGTTGTAGAGCATATCTCCGATATGGTAGGTGTTATGTATCTGGGAAACATGGTAGAGTATTCCGAAACGGAAAAGATATTCAATCATCCGCTGCATCCTTACACGAAAGCGTTGTTTTCCGCAATTCCCATCCCTGACCCGGATGCTAAGATGGAACGAATTGTGCTGGAAGGAAGCATTCCTTCTCCCGCCAATCCGCCCGCAGGATGCAAGTTCCACACAAGATGCAAGGACTGCATGGAAATGTGTAAGTGCATCGCACCCCGGTACAGAGAAGTGGAAGACGGTCACTTTGTTGCCTGCCATTTGTACAATACACCGGAAATGAATGCAAGCTTCGAAAAAGAAATGAATGAGGCAAAGAAGGAAGAAAATGGCAAAAAATAAGAAGAAACCTTCTTTTATAGATGACGGCAGAACCATTGCCGATATGAATGTGGAAGGCATGCCCTGGTACTCCGGAGAAAAAAACAAAAGGGAAAACGATTTCACAGACTTGACCTTTAAGGAAAAACGTGCCATGATGAGAGGGATTTTGGGTGCTGCATTGTTAGTTGCAGCACTGTTCCTTCTTGTATTTTTTTTGTTTATTCTGTTTTGCTCCTATGTATGGCTGAAGTAGAATAGAAAGGTGTAGCGATTATGAAAATTGTAATAGTCGGCTGCGGAAATGTAGGTACTGCCCTTGCCGAGCAGTTAAGCAGTGAAGGACATAATATTACGATAATTGATGAAAAGGAAAATATTGTAAATAACATAGCCAATACCTATGATGTCATGGGCATCGTGGGAAACGGAGCCGTATACAGTGTGCAGATAGAAGCAGGAGTTGATGAAGCAGATCTGGTAATTGCCGTTACCGGAAAAGATGAATTGAACCTGCTTTGTTGTCTTATTGCCAGAAAAACCGGCGGCTGTCATACCATTGCGAGAGTATCCAATCCGGTCTACTACAAGGAAATCGCCTATATTAAAGAGGAACTGGGACTTTCCTTAGTTATCAATCCGGAATATGCGGTAGCATCCGAAATCGCAAGACTTCTTAAATTCCCTTCCGCCTTAAAGATTGATACCTTCTCCAAGGGCAGGGTGGAGCTTGTAAAATACCGCATCGGCGAGCAGTCTGTTTTATGCAATTTATCCTTAAAGGATGTCAGCACGGAGTTTAAGAGCGATGTGCTGGTCTGCGTGGTAGAGAGAGGCGAGGAGATATACATTCCCGACGGTGATTTTGTCCTGAAAGCAGGAGACGAAATTACATTGGTAGCCGCTTCCGCCAAGATTGCCGCTTTCTTCCGAAAATTAAAGGTGCCTACCACCCGTGCCAAGGACGCCATGATTATCGGCGGCGGAGAAACTTCTTATTATCTGACGCAGATTTTGTCGGATATGGGTATTCACATCAAGATTATTGATAAATCCAAGGAACGCTGCGAGGAATTAGGAGAAATTCTGCCCCAGGCAATGATTATCTGCGGCGACGGCACCGACAGGGAGCTTCTGATGGAAGAGGGGCTTTTACAGACGGAAGCCTTTGTTTCCATGACAAACTTCGACGAAGAAAACATTATGCTTTCCCTGTTTGCCAAGAGCCAGACCAAGGCTAAAATTATTACCCGTGTGCACCGGCTGTCCTATGATGAAATCATTGAAAGCATGGATCTGGGAAGCATTATTTATCCCAAGTATGTTACGGCGGAAACCATTATCAAGTTTGTACGCGCCATGCATAATTCCATGGGCAGCAATATTGAGACTCTGTATAAATTAAACGATAACCGGGTAGAAGCTCTGGAATTCTACATAAGGGAGGATTGCCCGTTAGTGGGAATTCCCCTGCAGGATTTGAAGCTCAAGAAAAATATTCTGATCTGCAGCATCAACCACAGGGGAACCATCATGACCCCGAGAGGTCATAGTATTATCCAGGTAGGTGATACTGTGGTGGTGGTAACCTCCGCTACCGGATTTCATGATATCAAGGATATTTTAAGATAACGTTGCCAAAGGTGCTGATTTAAGAAAGGCCGGTTTATTAGAATGAATCATTCCATTATCCGATATACACTGGTCAGTGTATTGGAATTTGCGGGTTTTTTTCTGCTGATTCCTTATTTCGTGGGATTGTTTTACGGAGAAAAAGAAAGATATGCATTTCTTCTGATTGCAGCGGCGTGCCTGCTGATTGGTTTTGCGGGCAGACTGTTTAAGCCCAAAAGCAAGGTGTTTTATGCGAGGGAGGGTTTTGTCACCGTTTCCTTAAGCTGGATTATATTAAGTCTTATCGGGGCGGTTCCCTTTGTGCTTACCGGAGAAATCCCTTCTTATGTGGATGCGGTTTTTGAAACGGCGTCCGGTTTTACCACAACGGGTGCTACCATTCTTACGGATGTGGAAGCACTGGCACGTTGTACCCAGTTCTTCCGGTTGTCCACACACTGGGTAGGCGGTATGGGCGTTCTGGTATTTATTTTGTCCATTGTACCTCTGTCCGGCAGCTATAATATGCATTTAGTCAGGGCGGAAAGTCCGGGACCCTCCGTCGGAAAGCTGGTTCCGCGGGTAAAAAACACCGCCCGGATTTTATACATTATTTATATTGCCATTACGGTGGCGGAAATCATCTGCCTGTTAATAGCAGGTATGCCCCTGTTTGATTCCGTTACCATGACATTTTCCACGGTGGGTACCGGCGGCTACAGTATTTTAAATACCGGTACAGCGACCTATAGCAGGGCAGTGCAGGCAATTATCATGATTTTCATGTTTCTGTGCGGCATCAATTTCAGCATGTACTATCTCCTCATTGCAAAAAAGCCGGGGGATGTGCTGAAGAATACAGAGCTTAAGGCTTACGTGGGAATAGTGGCGGGAGCAACCCTGCTGATTGCCGTCAATGTGAGAGGTTATTTTGCCAATTTCGGAGAAGCCCTGTTCCAATCCGCATTCCACGTAACTTCCATCATTACGACCACAGGTCTGTCAGGCCGTGATTTTAATCTGTGGCCGTCCTTCAGTAAGATGATACTGTTTCTTCTGATGATTGTGGGCGCCAGTGCCGGCAGTACGGGTGGCGGCTTTAAAGTATCCAGACTGGTGGTGCTTGTAAAGAGCGTAAAAAATGAAATTCAGAAGGTTATTCATCCACGCAGCATTAAAAAGCTGCATATGGACGGAAGGGCGTTTCCGGAGGATTTAATCCGTTCCATTCTGGTGTACACCGGCATATATGTCCTGTTGTCCTTTGCGTCCATCCTGATCGTCAGTCTGGACAATTTCAGCTTTGAAACCAATGTTTCGGCAGTTATGGCGACACTGAACAACATCGGTCCCGGGCTTGATGTGGTAGGACCCACCGGTAATTTTTCCGCCTTTTCGGATGTATCGAAGGTAGTGATGATTTTCGACATGCTGGCGGGAAGGCTGGAGCTCATTCCGATTTTGGTACTGTTTTCTCCACAGACATGGAAAAAATAGACCTGTTTTGGAAAAAGAGGTTGAAAAACTGTTTACTCTATGGTACAATCACTTTTGTTTGATTGAATATAATCTATCCCACGGAGGTGTGATATGGGAGCTTTGAGAATAACTTTAACGATTATTTTTATTATTATATGTCTTGCACTGACAGTGCTTGTTTTAATGCAGGAAGGCAAAGATGAAGGACTGGGAGCCATCAGTGGTGCGGCAGAAACCTACTGGGGCAAAAATAAAGGACGTTCCATGGAAGGAAACCTGGTAAAGATTACCAGAGTTTTAGCGGTTCTGTTCTTCCTTATGGCGATTGTCTTAAACCTGAATGTTTTTTAATGCATGATGAACGAAAGCACTCTTTGTAAGAAGAGTGCTTTTTTTACATGGTAGTTTCTGCATCCGCAGGCGGAGAAGCCCTGTTACGGAAAGGCATGAGGATTGATATGAAAAAGAAAAGAAACACAGAAAAAATAATTACAGGTACTTTCATAGGACATGCCAAAGGCTACGGCTTTTTGCGGGAGGATGCAGAGGACGGAAATAAGAAGGCGGATTATTTTGTACCGGAGGACATGACAAACGGAGCCTTCCACATGGACCGGGTGGAGGCGGTTCTTTTACCGGACACCGAAGGAAGGCGTCCGGAGGTTAAAATCACAAACATACTGGAACGTGGTATTACAAAAGTGGTCGGTACCTTTGAGCGTTCCAAAAACTTCGGCTTTGTGGTGCCGGATTCCGCTAAAATAGCGAAGGATATTTTCATTCCCCTGGAACGTTCCAAGGGCGCCGTGACCGGACACAAGGTTGTGGCGGAAATTACCGATTACGGCAGAGGCAGACGCAGCCCCGAAGGAAAAATCACAGAGATTATCGGTCATATCAATGACCCCGGCGTGGATATCCTTTCTATTGTAAAGGGCTTTGATCTGCCGGTTGCATTCCCGGAAAAGGTCTTAAATCAGGCGGAGCGTGCAGTGAAAGAGGTGGAGGAAGCCGACAGAGTGGGCAGACTGGATTTACGCAATCTTCTTATGGTGACCATAGACGGCGAGGATGCCAAGGATCTGGACGATGCGGTCAGTCTTACCGTGGACGAAGAAACGGGCAGGTACCACTTAGGCGTGCACATTGCGGATGTGTCCAACTATGTGCAGGAGAATTCCGCACTGGACAGGGAGGCTCTGAAAAGGGGCACCAGTGTCTATCTGGTGGACCGGGTTATTCCCATGCTGCCCCATGCACTGTCAAACGGCATCTGCTCCTTAAACGAAGGCGAGGACAGGCTGACCTTAAGCTGTCTTATGGAGATTGACAAAGAGGGCAATATTGCGGATTATAAAATAACCGAGTCCGTCATCAGGGTAAACAGGCGCATGACCTATACGGATGTTGCTAAAATCATTGTGAATAATGACGAAGAAACCTGCAAAAAGTATGAGGAACTGGTGCCCATGCTTCTTTCCATGAAGGAGCTTTCCATGTTGCTTCGGGAAAAGAGAATGCAGAGAGGCGCCATTGACTTCGATTTCCCGGAGAGCAAAATCACACTGGATGCCGAAGGCAGACCGCTCGAAATAAAGCCTTATGAGAGAAATCTTGCCAATATGCTGATTGAGGATTTTATGCTGGCGGCAAACGAAACGGTGGCGCAGCATTTTTACTGGCAGGAGCTTCCGTTTGTATACCGTATCCATGAAAAGCCGGACGGGGATAAGATGCAGAAATTAAACATCTTCATCAACAATCTGGGCTATTACATGAAATCCGTGGGGAAGGCACACCGCAGAGTGGCGGAAGAGGAAATCCATCCCAAGGAAATCCAGAAGCTCTTAAAGAAAATTGCGGGTACGCCGGAAGAAGCGCTGGTGAGCCGGCTGACGCTGCGCAGTATGAAGCAGGCAAGATACAGTACGGTCTGTGAGGGGCACTTCGGACTTGCCTGCGATTATTACTGTCATTTTACCTCGCCTATCCGCAGGTACCCGGATTTACAGATTCACCGTATTATAAAGGACCAGCTCCGCAACCGCATGAGTGAGGAAAAGGCGCTGCACTATGAAAGCATTCTGCCGGAGGTGGCAAAGCACTCCTCCGAAACGGAAAGACGGGCGGAGGAAGCCGAAAGAGAAACAGATAAGTTAAAGAAAATGGAATATATGGCGGAAAGAATCGGAGAGGAATACGAGGGTATTATCTCCGGCATCACGGCATGGGGCATCTATGTGGAGCTTCCCAATACCGTGGAGGGCATGGTGCATGTATCCAGACTGCCCGGGGACTATTATTTTTACGATGAGAACCTTTGCGAAATGATAGGCGAACATACCGGCAGAAGCTATTGTCTGGGAGAGCCGGTAAAAATTAAAGTAACCGGCACGGACAGCATGACAAAAGCCATTGATTTTGATATAGTGGAAGATACCGGAGAGGACGATGCGGAGGAATAATGCCGCAAAGTGCGATTCCGGAAACAGAAAGGCGGGACAGCTATGAAACAGGAAGCCATGAAACTGGTTGCCAACAATAAAAAGGCGTACCATGATTA
>SAMEA104315421__coassemble_691_pt1 | contig 34726 bp, 39 predicted proteins | sample SAMEA104315421__metabat2_high_PE_053 | metagenome-assembled genome bin SAMEA104315421 (sample SAMEA104315421) | gut metagenome | biome: Monkey gut; feature: monkey-associated habitat; material: faeces | place: China | collected 2013 | reverse complement strand
AAGCAATATGCCAGACGCAAAGATAAAAATTTGAGGACACTTATGAAATATGCATCCATGTTTCATGTTGAAAAGATATTAAGACCATATTTGGAGGTATTACTTTAGATGATAACAACAGCAAGGCAATTAAAAGATTTGATTCGGAATCTATCAAAGAAAAAATCTGCTGATGCACAAATTTTGATGCGGAATTATATGATGGAACGTTTTTTGGAGCGAATTTCTTTATCAGAGTATAAAGACAAATTTATATTAAAAGGTGGAATGCTGGTGGCAGCAATGGTTGGTCTGGATGCCAGAGCTACTATGGATTTGGATGCAACCATAAAAGGTGCTAATGTTAGTCTGACAGATGTGGAGACAATTATATCAAATATTATAGCAATCCCTATAGACGATGGCGTTTCATTTTGCATTAAAAGAATATCGGAAATTATGGAAGAAGCAGATTATCCGGGAGTACGAGTAAGTATGGAAACTAAGTTTGATGGTGTTATCACACCATTAAAAATTGATATTTCCACAGGGGATGTAATTACACCAAAAGAAATAAGATATCGCTTCAATCTTATGCTTGAAGATCGTACAATTGCAGTATGGGCATACAATTTAGAGACTGTATTGGCTGAAAAACTGGAAACTGTTATCAGTCGAAATGTCGCAAATACACGAATGAGAGATTTTTATGATATTTATATCTTGCAAAAATTGTATGGAGAACAATTAAAAAAAGAAGTGTTATGGGATGCACTTGTGGCTACTGCTAGAAAACGAGGAACATTAGACCTGATAGAATCTAATGATATAAGAGAAATATTTGATGAAATAGAAACAAGTTCTGTTATGGAAAATTTATGGAAAGCATACCAAAAAAATTATTCGTATGCTGTTGATATTTCATGGCATATAGTTATGGAGTCCGTGCGATATTTATATCAAATTGGATATTCTGTTGATTTTTGAAATAAACATACTCTCTCCATAAAAAATTCAAGAAAAAATGATAATCTGTAATATAGAGGTGAAATAATGCAGAAAATCTTAATTGTTGAAGATGATGTTGATATTCAAGATATACTGAAAAACCATCTTATTGATGCAGGATATGAAGTTGCTGTCGGTTCTGACGGAGTGGTCGGGATAGCAATGTTTGACGATACAATTGACCTTATATTGTTAGATATTATGCTTCCTAAAATCGATGGTTATGGTGTATGTGAGGTCATTCGCAAGAAATCGCAAGTCCCAATCATTATGCTGACTGCGTTGTCAGATGAAGAAAACCAGTTGAAGGGATTTGAACAACAGATTGATGATTACATTCCAAAGCCTTTTTCGCCCAAAATCTTGTTGTGTAAGATTGCGGCTATTCTTCGGCGTAGAACTACTGAAAATCAAAATCAATCTCTACTTACATATAAGGAGTTGAGTATGGATATTGATGGGTTTCATGTATATCAAAGCGGAAACGAAGTTGTTTTAACGAGCAAGGAGTTTGCACTTCTTAGGATTATGATTGAAAATCAAGGAAAAGTTTTCACCCGACAGATGTTACTTGAACGATTGTGGTCGGATGATTTGGAAGTTGAAGATCGGATTGTTGATAGCCATATAAAGAACATTCGTAAAAAGCTAAGTGCTGATTATATAAAAACAATTAGAGGGGTGGGATATAGAATTGATAAAGTGCATTAAAAGGCGGCTGTCTGTCAAGATTTTTATAATTACGTTTTTCTTACTGGGGGCAGCTTGTTGCGGAACATATTTCTTTATATCAAGGCTATTGCCTACGACATATTCAAATTTTATAAACTCGGCTACGGAGAAAGCTGCCATGCACCTTGCCAAGCAAATGATGGATTTTGATAATATAGCCGATTGTGAAAATGAATTGACAGATTTTTCAGCAAAAATAAATGCTGCTTTTTGGATTGAGGACAGCAATGGATGTATTATCTATCCAAACGAAGCGTCAACAGAAACATCTACCGTTTCGGCAGACCAAACGGTTACATTTGATGAAGATGCATCGTTCATAGATATGCAACCGTCTGGGACAACTACGACGAACTTTTATCCGATTACTCTAAAAAACGGTACTACTTATACGTTGGCAGTTCAAACGGATTTGTTTGTTGTACAGCAGGCAACAAAAGTATTACTGTCCATACTTCCGTATGTCATCCTAATGGTTTTTGTCCTCGCTCTCCTGTGTGCATGGATCTATACGCAGTACATTACTCGACCTATTGTGCTACTGAATAAGATTTCAAAACAAATGGCGGAACTGGATTTTTCCGGTCAATGTGATACAGAACGAGAAGATGAATTGGGGTGTTTAGCACAAAATTTAAATTCGCTGTCTAATTCGCTTTCCACTGCGTTGAACGATCTTCAAATTGCAAACCGACAGCTCAAAACAGATATTGAAAAGGAACAAGCCTTAGAGCAACAGAGGGTAGACTTTTTCTCGGCAGCATCTCATGAATTGAAAACACCGCTGACTATTTTGAAAGGTCATTTGGCTGGAATGCTGAACGGAGTCAGCGGCTATGAGAACCACAAAGAGTATATGGAGCGTTCCCTTGCGGTTGTTGACAGGATGGAAAAACTGGTGAAAGAACTGTTATATATTTCTAAAGCAGAGGGAACTCGGAAATCCGAATATAAAACCGTTGACTTTGCGGAAGTATTTCGAGTACAGATTGCCACAGTAGCAGATTTATTGGAAGAAAAGAAACAGAGCCTTGAAGTAAATATTCCCGACCGACTTTACTGTGAAGCGGAACAAGGACAGATGGAACGGGCAATTCAAAATATATTGGTAAACGCAATTCGGTATTCTCCAAGTAATGAACTGATCAGTATAACTTTGGAAGAAATATACGGTACGATTCGTGGTGAAATTGAAAATACAGGTGTTCATGTGTCCGGTGATGCCATCCCGCACTTATTTGAAGCTTTCTACCGGGAGGACGTATCCCGTAACCGTAATACAGGCGGAACTGGATTAGGACTTTATATTGTTCGTAAAATCATGGAAATACACCATGCGAAGTACGGCATTTCAAATACGAGCAATGGTGTGCTGTTTTGGTTTGAATTGCCATGCAAGCAGCCAATAGATAACTCCATCTAAAATCCATAATCAATGCAAATTATATCCAAGTTGCTTTGCTATAGTTTAGCTGTCCTCAAGGGACAGCTAAAATTTTTATAAAGCGAGGTCTTATCTATGAAGAACAAAAAAATATTAGTAGTGGGATTGTGTGGAGCAATTTGTTTAAGTGTTGCAGGATTTACTTATGCAAGTGCGTTGGCTTCGGACACACCAAAGGTTTCGGCATTCGAAACGGAAAATACATCCGGCGTAGATATTCTTTATCAGGATACAGATGGTGGTCAAATCAGCACTGATGGTGAAAATTGGATTGCCGAAGCAGATTACGAAAAGAACAATGCAGCACCTAATGTGAAGTGGTGGACAGCCGATGAGTATGAGGCATGGATGAATGAACAGCAAAAAGAAATGGAATCGTTGATTGGAACTGGAGATGGTTGGTATGATGGGCAAGGCGTATTCCATGAATTGACGCAGGAAAGTGTAGATGCCATGATGAGCAGCTATAGAGAAACTTTGGAAAGTATTAAAAATGGAGTGCTGTATTCCAAAGATAGCGGCGATGGTGATACCTACTCAATGATTCCACCTACCGAAGATGCGGTTTCCGATTATAGCGTTGATATTACAACGGATGATGGTCAAAAGGTACACATTGGAAATTACCCAACAGTTGAAGAATTAGACGAAGCAATTTCTGATGCTGTTAAAACTGGGAAAATCACTCAAGAAGAAGCGAACGCAGCTTACAAATAAATATACGAGGCTTGTCTTAAAAAAGACGAGCTCAAAATGACAATGAAACTGTCACTCTCTGGAGACACTAGGAGTGACAGTATAATCATCATAAATAAAATGAATCTTCGGCATCAACCCACATCTGCATAGTTCCATCAAGGTATAGTCTTGCATATTCAAGTGGTTCATCAATAGCAAGTGCATTTAATGCACAATCTGATCTGGGTGTTGTTTTTAAATTCTTTTCTGCTTCCCAGCAGTCAATGCGGAGCATATAGCCAGCAGAAGTATAAACATCTATGCTGTTTCTGTGTAGATTGTATTCTGCAAATATTGTTCTCATCGTATCAAATCTCCTTATCATTCAATCAATCATTTGTTACAAAAATCAGAAGCATTTCAATCAGTTCACCATGTCGTTTTTATTTTGTGTTATACTGTTTTAGAGGATTTTCTTTCCCTTGTATTTTCCCTTATCAGGGTTCATAAATCCATATGGGAAGATATAACATAAGGGAAAGTCTAAGGGAAAGATCACCTGCGACAAACTTAGTGTTTTCAAGGGATTCAGAGATATTTGATAATAAAATATAACAATTATCAAATCCCTTGGAATACATGAAATCTCAATTCAAGTTTGATAGATAGTTGACTTAGAAAGAAAAATTGGAATTTAGGAGGAAACGTTATGAATGTTATGGAGGCTATTCATTACAGACATAGTTACAGGGGGAAATATAAGGATATTCCCGTACCAAAGGAAGATTTAATAAAAATCATGCAAGCTGGACTTGATGCTCCGTCCGGATGCAACAAACAGACTACATCATTGATTGCTGTTGATAATCCTGATGTACTGAAACAACTCCATAGTGTGATAGAACCACCTGTAGGAGAAACAGCTCCAGCTGCTATTTGCGTTTTGACACAGAGAGTCAATGCTTATCGGGATAAATGTTTCGCCGTGCAGGATTATTCAGCAGCGGTTCAGAATATGCTGCTTGCAATTGTGGAGCTTGGTTATCAAAGCTGTTGGTATGAAGGACATATTACCGATGATGACAAGATCTGTGATAAAATGGCACAGATACTAAATGTGCCTGGGGACTATGAGTTGGTCTGTTTTTTGCCTATTGGTATAGCAGAAAGTAATCCGATACATCCCCCAAAGAAAACATTTGAAGAAAGAGCGTGGTTTAATTCATACAATCAGAGTAACTAATAACTTCCTGTTTGCCAACTTTCCCTTTGAGAGAGGAGAAATCCTTTTCTCAAAGGGCTTTTTTGATTTTTCGGATATTCGCAAACTACAAGACAAAGCTAAAACTTCATATACTCTAAGCACAAGGAGACCCCGGCTTGACTATGAATAACAGTTTGGCAGAAGTACACTAAGACTTTATTTCTGATGATAGCTACTTTAGCAGGTCACGGAAAAAGAAAATATAAATTCAAAATAACTCAAAAACTTGACTTATAACATTGGCTAAGTTAAAATATAACAAATTCAGTTAAAAGGAGAATGAGAAATATGCTTACAAGCGTATTCGGGATTTCTATAAAATATGAAGCATGGAATCATCAGGATTCTTTGCCTGTTTATATTGCAGGGAGTTATGATTTTCATACAGCATATATTGGAAACAGACGCTGTATAATGCTTGCTCCAACAGAAGAACTTGCCACACTTCCGGCATTGAAAAAACAAATTGTAAAAATACAGCAGATTGATAATGTGCCAGTCGTATTAGAACTTACAACGGTATCAAATTATCGAAGAAAAAGCCTTATAGAAAATAATATACCGTTTATTACTGATAAGCAGGTCTTTTTTCCTTTCATTGGGACAATGCTTTCTGATGAAAAAGAACCCCAAAAGCTGACGGGTAAGTTTGTTTACTCCACGCAGCAGTTGTTTTTATTTTATCTGTACAGTAAGAAAAAACGATTGTATACTTCAGAAGCCGGAAAAGTGCTTCCGTTTACAGCAATGACCTTGACCAGAGCAGTGAAGCAGTTGGAAACGACAGATTTGTTTCTTATAGCAAAAGACGGTGTCAATAAGTATATTGAGTCAAAATATAAGCGAGATGAATTATTTGAAAAAGCAAAAGTATATTTGACGTCTCCTATTCGAAAAACAGGATATATAGATAAGACGCAAGTTACAGAAAATATGGTCTTTGCAGGGGAAACGGCACTTTCTGAAAAAACAATGCTAAATCCAAGTCGAGTTGTTACCTATGCAATTAGTGAGAAAGATTATGATAAAACCTTGCTGACTGATGAATTGATAGACCCGGATAAACAGGTCAGACTTGAATTATGGGCATACAACCCAAAACAATTTTCAGAGGATAACAGTGCTGATGATATTTCACTTGTTTTATCTTTTACAGATACAAATGATGAAAGAATTGAAGAAGCAGTAGATGAATTGCAGGAAAGAAGGTTGCATGAGTAATGGTCAGTGGATTTGCAAAATTTAAGGAAAGACTTCAAGGTTTTGAAAATCAATATGTCATCATCGGTGGGACAGCGTGTGATTTGATTATGGAAAACGAAGAATTACCATTTCGTGCTACAAAAGATGTAGATATTGTATTGATTGTTGAATCCATAACAGCGGAGTTTGGCAGGCAGTTTTGGGAGTATGTCAAAGAAGCAGGATATGAGCATTTGAATAAAAGCACTGGAAATGCACAGTTTTATCGTTTCACATCTCCGAAAAGTAAAGAATATCCATATATGATAGAAATATTTTCCAGAAATCCGGATTTTATTATATTGGAAGATGATGCAGTTCTCACTCCACTTCCGATAGATGATGAAATATCCAGTTTGTCGGCAATCCTTTTAAATGAAGCATATTATGAATTGTTAAAAACCGGACAAATGATGGTTGATGGCATTTCGGTATTAAGTCCGACTTGCCTGATTCCATTTAAGGCGAAAGCATGGCTGGATTTAAAGGAACGCAAGTTGAATGGAGAGCAGGTCGATGGCAAAAACATAAAGAAACATAAAAACGATGTGTTCCGATTAGCACAGTTAATCACAGCCAATACAAGGCAAGTCCTCAGTCCGGAAATAGCAGAGGATATGAAAAAGTTCTTATCTGAAATAACTGATGAAACAGTGGATTTAAGGTCCTTGGGTATAAGGGGAACAGATAAGAAGAAAATGACAGAAATGCTATACCAGTGTTATGGGTTGAAGGATAATACATAGTAAAAATGTTCTTAAAGATTTTGGACTCAGTGAATCCAAAATCTATGTGAGATTGTGGATATGCTGAGTCTTGAGAAAAGGGAAAAACATCTGCCAGGACAAATGTCAGGAGGTCAGCAGCAAAGAGTATCCATAGGAAGGGCACTTATAAACGAGCCGGCATTTATTCTTGCAGATGAGCCGACCGGAAATCTTGATAGTAAGACAAGCAGAGAGATCCTGGATATTTTGAAGTTCACCAATCAGAAATATAAGCAGACGATTCAATGAAAATAACAGCACAACTCGCCTTAAGCCAGATGAAAGTGAAAAAAAAGAACGATTGCAGCAATGTCGATTACTGTAATATCCAATATTTTTTCTGCTAACGTAGCATATATCCGGCAGATGTATAAATGTCAATGCTGTTGTGGTACATGTTGTATTCTGCGTAAATGGTATTCATGTTGCGTCTCCTTTAAATCAATAAAAATATAGAAGCATTTCAATCAGTTCATCATGTCGTTTTTATTTTGTGTTATACTGTTTTATAGGATTTTCTTGGTCTCCGCTGCCGCTCTTCGTTCCACTACGGTCGGTTCAGAGCCAACGTCCACTGGACCTCTTGTGGTCTTCGCTTCGCTACTGTCGGTGCAAACAATAAGGTAAAGATCACCTGCGATAAACTTAGTGTTTTCAAGGACTTGAGAGATATTTGATAACAAAATATAACAGTTATTAAATCCCTTAGAATATGTGAAATCTCAATTCAAGTTTGCAGAATTAAGCAAATCGGAATTTGTCGACTTGTTAATTTCCAATTTTTAGTGATAGGGAGATACACAATGAATGGTTTGATTATAAAGGTACTCAGCATAAGTATTGCGGTAGTAACCGTAGTATACTTGATTATTTATAAAGGAAATACCATGATTACGAAGATATTTAGCGTGTGTATTATAGCAGCAATGGTAATATACTGGATTGTTTATGAAAGAAATACAAGAAAGCGAAAAAAACAGGAATTACAGCGTGATGACTATTTATTTGCGAAAGAAAACGATTTGCCGTTACAGATAAATTGGAATGAGATAAATGACTTTTTGTCAGATTCCGGATATGGTGTAAATATGCCAATGGAGAATTGGTTTATGATGGATTGGGCGATACAGCCCTGTGTGGAGAATGGTATAAAAGAAGGAAAGTTTTCTATGAAAGGATTTCGAGTGTTACAAGCTTTAAGTAACGATATGAAACACATTTTTTATGATGTGAGGTTTAATTATGACCGTGGTCCGGATATAGAAGATAAAAATAGGAAGTACGAAGCCGTAAAAAAGGTGTTGGATACAAAATACGCCGGTTTGTCAGAAGAAGTACGGAAGAATATATATGACCAATTTGTTAAGATATATGAAAGAAAAATCTAATTACAATACAAAGGAGGAAGCCGTTGGTTTTTTAATGAATGAAACTAATCTTACATATGAAGAATGTTCTAAAGCCAACGATTTCCATATTAGACTAAATAAGAAAAATTAATATACAATTCCAGTTTGTTGGTTATAGTGAAATTCGTTTCGTGAAGACGCCAGAAAAAGTGTGGCAACGAATATTGATTAAATTTTTGAAATAGACATAAATTACCCAATGTTGAAGGGATATATAGATGCATATTGGGTGAAAAATTCCAATATGAAAAAATCACCCAATCAAAATGGGAAGAAGTTCAGAGGACGATGGGGAAATTGTTGAAATATGAAAAAATTCCCCAATTGCGGATGAATGTGTAGGGAAGGATTGGGTGAATATTTGGAATGACAAAAAAACACCCAATGCAGGAGAAAATGTTATCGTAATGCGGTGCCATTCGCATTACGCTGCGCTTCATGCTCATGTCGCGCTGGCGCGCTATACATCCAGTCCGAAAATCAGCCGATTGTGAGCAAGCTCCCATGGCTGATTTCGTCCTGCCTGTGCACCGCTTGTAGAAACGCGCAAATTCAAGTTTAGAGGAATGATATATGAAAAGAACGACGGTTACAATAATAGATATTATTGCGTATTTAGTAAATGACTTACTTGCATGGTTCATCGTAATATGGTTTGATCTGACTGAATATGATAATAAGTTCCAAAATATAAGATTGCATTGGCTGATTTTGATAATTGGAATAATACATATTATTGCAACAACGATTTGCTGCGTGTTTTTCTATAAGAAAGCGAGAACAAAGTATAAGATTCAAATTGGAAGCAAGCTGTTCGTATTCAATGAGATTATGACATTATTGCCTTATTTGTATTTAATGTTCACTTGGATTATCGTATAACTCGGAATTTACGGAGGAAAATAGTAATGGCACTGTTTCTACAGATTATATATATAGTAATTTTAATATTTCAAATAATATTATTTGTGATAACCATTCGTAAGAAAACAAAAAAACTTTGGCGGATATTGTTTTGTACTGTATAAGTTTCCTGATTTCTATATGCAGTTATATTGCAATTTCAAATAAACAAACTTAATTTGAGGTATTCCACTTGTGTGTTTATTTGAGTTCCTTGAATGAGCTTAAATATTATGTTAATATTTTAAAGAAGTTGGCATGTAGATGAGTAGAAAGATAAATCGGGAGTTACCGCTGCGGTGCTATTCGTTACATGGAATCCATCTTCTGCCAGCATGTTAAAGTACTTTGATATCCTCAGCATACATTGACAGACATTTAGTTAGGGAATAAAATAAAAAGATAGTATACAGGATATGTCATGTATTGCCCAGGCAGTTACTGTATAAAGACTGTAAGTTACCGCCGGTACTTAGATGGCGTTCTTTGACATCTTATGTACCGCTGCGGTAATTTCCAAGCGGAAGCGGGTCTGCATACAGTAACTGCAGGGCATATAATAAACATAGATGAAGAAAGGATTCCCCCATGAAGTGGACAAAATTCAAAGTGAAAACCATTACCGATGCCGAGGACATCATCATTTCCTCTCTGTATGATTTAGGGCTGGAGGGCGCGCAGATTGAGGACAAGGTGCCGCTTACCGCTCTGGAAAAGGAGCAGATGTTTGTGGACATCCTGCCGGAGGGACCTGCGGATGACGGCATTGCGTACTTAAGCTTTTTTGTGGAAGAAAAAGAGGACGGCGGACTGACGCTGAACGGCGAAGATACCACCGTGGACGCCATTCTTTCCATGGTAAAGGAAGAACTGGACAGCCTGAGGCAGTTCATGGACATCGGTGAAGGCAGCATCACCGTGGATGAAACCGAGGACATTGACTGGATAAACAACTGGAAGCAGTATTTCCACCAGTTCTACATAGACGATATTCTGGTTATCCCTTCCTGGGAAGAAGTGGAAGTAAAGGATAAGGACAAGTTAGTGCTGCACATTGACCCCGGTACGGCTTTCGGCACCGGTATGCATGAAACCACGCAGCTCTGCATCCGCCAGTTGAAAAAGTATGTGACACCGGAGACAAATCTCCTGGATGTGGGGACCGGAAGCGGCATTTTAGCCATTCTTTCCCTGATGTTCGGGGCAAAGCATGCCGTAGGTACGGACCTTGACATCTGCGCCGTGGATGCAGTGCGGGAAAACTGCGAAAGCAACGGCATTGACCCTGCCAACTTTGAAATGATGATCGGCAACATCATCACGGATAAGGAAATTCAGGACAGAGTGGGCTATGACTGCTACGACATCGTAGTGGCAAATATTTTGGCGGATGTGCTGGTGCCTCTGACCCCGGTGATTGTGAACCAGTTAAAGAAGGGCGGCATTTACATTACCTCCGGTATCATTGACGACAAGGAGCAGACCGTAGTGGATGCGGTGAAGGCAGCTGGCTTAGAGGTTCTTGACGTTACCTACCAGGGTGAATGGGTCAGCGTTACCGCCAGAAAAAATTAAGGAAATTCAAATTCATGTTATGAGGGAGGACACAAATGGGAAACATTAAAAAAGTAATGGAAAAAACAGCTCCGGCATTGGGCCTCAAATACGATGCCAAAAGACTGGTGGTTTACGGCAATCACAGAGGATTTACCACCGTCATCCAGCTTTTACAGCAATCCAACAACGTGCCGAAGGTCTGGATAAGCCTGATGGCGGCAACCGCACAGGGAACACCGCTCAGCGGCTTTGAAATCCAGAATCTGCCCATGCCGAAGGGCGTGGAAGTGTCTGTGGCACAGTACAGTATCGGCATTTCCGTACCCTTAAAGGGGAATAATGATGCCATAACGGGAAATATTACCACCGCACTCCGTACCGTTTTGGATTATGTAATGGCACAGGGCGGCGTAAACTGCGATGAAAACGGTATGCCCAATATGACGGAGGTATGGCGTGCCAAAGGAAACTACATGATTTTAAGCCCCGAAGGAGCGGTTTCCCTGCGCAACCGCATGAGCATGGAGGCTTCCGCCCTTGCCATGAAGAAGGAAAACTATGTGCTGGGTATTTTAGGCGCACTGGCAGGTTCCGTGGTAGGAGCTTTGGTTATTTTCCTGATTGCCAGACTGGGTTATGTTTCCATGTGGGCAGGCGTGCTGCTCGGACTTGCGGTTATTTTCGGTTATAAAAAGCTGGCAGGCAAGATGTCCGTAGCGGGTCTTGTTATCTGTGCGGTTATTTCTCTTGCCATGACCTATGTGGCATTCCTGTTTGACTGCGCCACCACCCTGTATTTTGCATGGGATGGCCTGCTTTCCTTCGGAGAATGTCTGGTGGACCAGAAATTCTATTATGATTTAGCCGGAGCAAGCGGTGGCTATTACGGTAATCTGGTGCTGATGATGCTGTTCAGTATGGGCGGCGCCATCGGTTACGGCGTAGCCCAGTATCAGGGTCAGAAGGATGAGCGGGAGATATACCGCTTAAATTAAGTCCGGCAGAATGAGGAAACAGACATGTATCATTTTTTCGTGGAACCGTCCCAGATACATACAAATGACAATACTGTTGTTATTTTGGGCAGTGATGTGAACCATATCAAAAACGTACTGCGCATGAAGCCCGGGGAAGAAATTGCCGTCAGCAACGGTACGGACGGCAGGGAATACCGATGCGGCATTAAAGAACTGAACGAGGAGAGCATCCTTTGCGAACTGCGCTTTATTAAGGAAGACGGCGTGGAGCTTCCGTCGAGAGTCCACCTTTATCAGGGGCTTCCCAAGGCGGACAAGATGGAGCTTATCATCCAGAAAACCGTGGAGCTCGGCGTAGCGGAAATCATTCCGGTAGCCATGAAGCGCTGCGTGGTGAAGCTGGATGATAAAAAGGGCAGACAGAAAACGGAGCGCTGGCAGGCAATTGCGGAAGCAGCCGCCAAGCAGAGCAAGCGCGGCATCATTCCCGTTGTAAGGGAGCCGATTTCCTTTGCGGAAGCAGTAAAAGAGGCATCCGCCATGGAGGTAAAGCTTTTACCCTATGAGCTGGCGGAGGGCATGGGCGCCACAAAAAAAATTCTGGAAAATCTGCCGAAGGGTGCCGATATTGCGGTGTTTATAGGACCTGAGGGCGGATTCGCACCGGAAGAAGCGGAGGCGGCAAAGGCAACGGGCATAGAACCCGTTACCCTCGGAAAGCGCATTTTACGCACCGAAACCGCAGGACTTACCGTCATGGCGTGGATAATGTATCAGCTGGAAGAAGAATAGCATATATTGTTATATAGGACGGAAAAAGGAGAAAAACCATGGAAGTATACCTGGATAACTCGGCTACCACAAGGACTTTCCCGGAAGTAGCGGAACTGATGTCAAAAATCATGTGTGAAGATTACGGCAATCCCTCGAGCATGCATAACAAGGGTGTGCAGGCAGAGAGATATGTCCGGTATGGAAGAGAGACGCTTGCCAAAATTCTGAAGGTAAATGAAAAAGAAATTTATTTCACTTCCGGCGGAACGGAGTCAGATAATCTGGCACTGATAGGCTGCGCCATGGCAAATTACAGAGCGGGAAAGCATCTGATTACCACGAAAATCGAACATCCGGCCATTTTACAGACGATGCATTATTTAGAGGATCAGGGATTTGAAGTGACATATCTGTCAGTTAACGACAAGGGACAGATTTCCTTACAGGAACTGCAGAATGCCATGCGGAAAGATACCATTTTAGTATCTATAATGCACACCAACAATGAAATCGGCGCTGTGGAGCCGATTGCGGAAGCGGGCAGACTCATTAAGAGCACGAATCCTTCCACCCTGTTCCATGTGGATGCGGTGCAGGGCTTCGGCAAATACCGCATTTACCCCAAACGTATGGGTATTGATCTCTTGTCCGTAAGCGGTCACAAAATTCACGGACCCAAGGGCGTCGGTTTCCTGTATATCGGAGAAAAAGTAAAAATCCACAACATTATTTACGGCGGCGGACAGCAGAAAAACCTGCGTTCCGGTACCGAAAACGTGCCCGGCATTGCGGGTATGGCAAAGGCGGCAGAAATGCTTTACAACCATCTGGAAGAGGATGCGGAAAGACTTTACAGCCTGAAAGATTATTTCTGCGAGGGACTCCGGAAAATTCCCGACATCCGAATCAACAATCCGGAGGGTATGGAGGGCGCACCCCATATTGTCAGCCTTTCCGTAGCGGGAGTCCGCAGCGAGGTGCTTCTGCATGCGCTGGAGGATAAGGGGATTTATGTATCGGCGGGCAGCGCCTGCTCCTCCAATAAACCTCATACCGCAGGTTCGGCTACCATGAAAGCGATTAAGCTTCCGGAGGAGTTTTTGGACTCCACACTGCGTTTCAGCATGTCGGTCTACACCACCCGGGAAGAATTGGACTATACATTGCAGGTAATGTATGATATTATCCCTATGTTGCGAAAATACACGAGACACTGATATGTGCCGGAAAAACACCGTTTTTTGAAAACGAGAGGAGATATATGTATAAAGCATTTTTGATAAAGTACGCCGAAATCGGTGTAAAAGGAAAGAACAGATATTTATTTGAAGATGCGCTGGCAAACCAGATTAAATATGCCCTGAAAAAATGTGACGGAGAATTTCAGGTAAGAAAGACCCAGGGCAGAATTTATGTGGATGCCATGACGGATTTTGACTTTGAAGACACGGTGGAGCATCTGCAGCGTGTATTCGGTATTTCTGCCATCTGTCCTGTTGTTTACGTGGAGGATGAAGGCTTTGAAAAGCTTTGCCAGGATGTCATTGCCTTTTTGGACAGTGTATATCCCGACAAAAACAAGACCTTTAAGGTCAACGCCAGAAGAGCCAGAAAAAATTATCCGAAGGATTCCATGACCATTAATATGGATCTGGGAGAAGCCATCCTCAATGCGTTTCCCGAAATGCACGTGGATGTGCATAAGCCCGAAATTATGCTGAATGTGGAAATCCGCGAGAAGATTTATATTTATTCCGAAACAATTCCGGGACCCGGAGGCATGCCCGTGGGTACGGGCGGAAAGGCGATGCTGCTGTTATCCGGCGGTATCGACTCTCCGGTAGCCGGTTACATGATTGCCAAGAGAGGCGTCAAGATAGATGCGGTTTATTTCAATGCGCCGCCCTACACCAGCGAGAGAGCAAAGCAGAAGGTCATCGACCTTGCTAAAATCGTGTCCCGCTACACCGGCCCGATTTACCTGCATATCATCAACTTTACGGATATCCAGCTGTACATCTATGAAAAGTGTCCGCATGAGGAGCTGACCATTATCATGCGCCGCTATATGATGAAGATTGCGGAAAAGATTGCACAGGAAACAGAGTGCCTGGGACTCATTACCGGCGAAAGCATCGGCCAGGTGGCATCCCAGACCATGCAGAGCTTAGCAGCTACCAACGAGGTATGCGAACTGCCGGTCTACAGACCTTTGATTGCGTTTGACAAACTGGACATCATTGATATTTCCGAAAAAATCGGTACTTATGAAACATCTATCCTGCCGTATGAGGACTGCTGCACCATATTTGTGGCTAAACATCCCGTTACCAAGCCGAATTTAAAGATTATCAAGAGGCATGAGGAAAATCTGGCGGAAAAGATTGATGAATTAGTAGACACCGCCTTAAAGACGGACGAGCTTATCATTGTAAGTGAGAATATGTAGCAAAAAAAGAACACCTGGTTATTCACACAGGTGTTCTGCTTTTCCGTTCTGTTCATGCTGCCAAAGGCAACCGGTTGAAACGATGAAGCCAATTAGATTATGTAGGGCTTTAATACTGCCATAACATCATCGATGTTTTCCTCTGCATGGATATTTAAGTCGATGGGCTTAGAAAGGTCTAAGCTGAAGATACCCATGATAGATTTAGCGTCGATTACGTATCTGCCGGAAACCAGGTCAAAGTCGTAATCAAACTTGGTAACATCATTTACAAAAGATTTTACTTTGTCAATTGAGTTTAAAGAAATCTGAACAGTTTTCATTGTTATTACCTCCTTACGTGTTTCATACCTTCGTTATCATCTTACTAATAACAAGAAGAAAAGTCAATCATAAAACATTACAAATTTTGAGAGGAATCTGTATGAAAAGAGCAGCATTACACAACCTCGGATGCAAGGTTAATGCGTATGAACTGGATATTATGCAACAAAACCTACAAGAAAAAGGGTATACTATTGTATCATTTGATGAAATGGCGGACATTTATATCGTAAATACCTGCACGGTCACGAATATTGCGGACCGGAAGAGCAGACAGATGCTGCATCAGGCAAAGAAGCGCAATCCTGAGGCTGTCGTGGTGGCTGTGGGCTGTTATGTGCAGACGGCGGATGAGGAAGCCCTGCGGGAACAGGGAATAGACCTTGCCATCGGCAACAACCGCAAAAAGGACTTAATCCCCATTTTAGAGAAGTTCCTGGCGGAGCACAAGCAGGAAGAGGACGCCATCATTGACGTGAATGCGCCCTGCGATTACGAGGAAATGACTTTAAAGCACACGGCGGAGCATACCCGTGCCTACATTAAAATCCAGGACGGCTGCAACCAGTTCTGTTCCTACTGCATCATTCCCTATGCCAGAGGAAGGGTGCGCAGCAGACGTTACGAGGACATCCGCCGGGAAATGGAAGGGCTGGCGCAGAGCGGCTACAAGGAAGTGGTGCTGACCGGCATCCACATCAGCTCCTACGGCATTGATTTTTCCAAAGAAGCCTGGGAACAGGGCGAAACGGAAGTGAAGGTAAAGGATGATGGCAGAAGGGATTATGCCGGAGAATCCAAGCTGATTGATCTGCTGGAAAAACTGCAGGACATTGAAGGGATTGAGCGTATCCGCATCGGTTCCTTAGAGCCCCGTATCATGACGGAGAAAAATGTGAAGCGGCTGGCTTCGATAGAAAAACTCTGCCCCCATTTCCACCTTTCCCTGCAGAGCGGTTGTGACGAAACCTTAAGGAGAATGAATAGACACTATACAACCGGTGAATACTTGGAAGGAACCAAAAGACTTCGGGAAGCATTTGCCCATCCTGCCATTACCACGGATGTCATTGTGGGATTTCCGGGAGAAACGGAAGAGGAATTTGCAAAGACCTGCGGCTTTTTAAGGGAAGCGGACCTTTACGAAATGCACATTTTCAAGTATTCCAAGAGAAAGGGAACGGTGGCGGCAGGCATGCCGGACCAGATACCGGGACCCGTGCAGACAAAAAGAAGCGCCGAGCTGCTTGCCATGGAAAAGGAGCTGTCGAAAAGATACCGGGAGTACTACATAGGAAAGGAAATACCGGTGCTTTTTGAAGAAGAAAAAGAAATCGGCGGCATCCGTTACCAGATGGGACACAGCCGGGAATATGTGAAGGTGGCAAAGAAAACGGAAGAAAACCTTTCCAACCGGATTTTGTCGGGAAAAATCGTGGATTTTCTGCAGGAAGATATTCTGCTCATGCAGTAAGAGGATTGCTATTTGATGTAATCGCAGGTTGAATTTTTTGACAAGTTGGGTTAATATAAGTAATAAGTCGTAATAAACCAAAAAATGAACGATAGATAAACATAAGTAAAAACATAAAGATAGAAAATCCGGTGAAAGTGAGGTAAGAAATATGCAGGAACAGGATTTGGGAAATACACAATTTTTTAATGTAGAGTCAGAATTGGAAACCGGCGTAAAGGTTGTTCTGTATACAGTGTACGAAGCATTGGTGGAAAAAGGCTACAACCCCGTAAATCAGATTGTGGGTTATATCATGAGCGGTGACCCGACTTACATTACCTGCCACAAGAATGCCAGAAGCATGATTATGAAGGTGGAGCGTGACGAACTGGTGGAAGAGCTTTTAGCTGACTATATCCACAACAACCACTGGCAGCAGTAAAGGAGAAGCACATGCGTATAATGGGGCTTGATTTTGGCTCAAAGACTGTGGGTGTGGCTATCAGCGACCCGCTGCTTATCACTGCACAGGGCATTGAAATTATCCGCCGCAAGGAGGAAAATAAGCTTCGCCAGACACTGGCAAGGATTGAAGAGCTGATTGTAGAATACGGCGTGGAAGAAATTGTTTTGGGTTATCCCAAAAACATGAACAATACAGAGGGAGTCAGGGTGGAGCTCACAAAGGAGTTTCAGGATAAATTAGAGAGAAGAACCGGACTTCCTGTTTATCTGTGGGATGAAAGACTTACCACGGTAGCTGCGGATAAGGCCATGATGGAAGCGGGCATCCGCAGGGAAGAACGGAAAGAACACGTAGACAGGATTGCGGCATGCTTTATTTTACAGGGATATCTGGATAAGAGAGCAGCAGGTCTGTAAATAAGGAGAACTTAAGTGGAAAAGATTACATTCACTCCCGACGGAGCAGACGGAGAAGCAGTAGATTTTTATGTATTGGAACAGACCAGAATAGGCGGTATTAATTATATTCTGGTGACAGAGGAAGAAGAAGGGGACGGAGAAGCCCTGATTTTAAAAGACCTTTCCGCAGACGGAGAGGCTGAGAGTATTTATGCCATTGTAGAGGACGAGAAAGAGTTAGCGGCGATTGCGGACGTTTTCTCCGATATGATGGATGATGTTACCTTGGAGTGACATTTTACGGACAGGTAAAAAGTTTCAAGGAGTCAGACGGAGCGGTCACTCCCCAAACTTTAAATAGAAAACGGGCAAGACGGCAGTAGCCACAGGTGCCGGTAACGGATTTTTCATGAGGACTCGGGAAATGTTCATGAAAAACAGGACGAAAGCACCGGAAGGGAGTATTGCGGTCTGCCTTTGCATGGAGGTAAATTGATTGAAGAAAAAAGAGAATACAGCAGCTTCCAAGCTGAAAATCATCCCTTTGGGCGGCCTGGAGCAAATCGGTATGAACATTACTGCCTTTGAGTACGAAGACAGTATCGTTGTGGTGGACTGCGGTCTGTCCTTCCCGGAGGATGATATGCTGGGTATTGACCTTGTTATCCCGGACACCACATATCTGGAAAACAATCTGGACAAGGTAAAGGGCTTTGTCATTACCCACGGACATGAGGACCATATCGGCGCCCTGCCTTATGTGCTGCGTAAGGTCAGTGTGCCTATTTACGCCACAAAGCTGACCATGGGTATTATCGAAAACAAATTAAAAGAACACAACTTAGAGAAGAGCACCAAGAGAAAGGTTGTTAAATTCGGCCAGTCCATCAATTTGGGACAGTTCCGTATCGAATTTATCAAGACCAACCACAGTATTGTGGATGCGGCAGCCCTTGCCATTTATTCCCCAGCGGGCGTTGTGGTGCACACCGGCGACTTTAAGGTGGACTACACACCGGTATTCGGCGATGCTATCGACTTGCAGCGTTTTGCGGAAATCGGCAAAAAAGGTGTACTTGCCCTGATGTGTGACTCCACCAATGCGGAGCGTCCCGGCTTTACTCCTTCCGAAAAGACCGTGGGTAAAACCTTTGATACCCTGTTTGCCGACCATAAAAATACCCGAATTTTTGTGGCAACCTTCGCATCCAATGTGGACCGTGTGCAGCAGATTATCAATACGGCATACAAGTTCGGCAGAAAAGTAGTGGTGGAAGGCAGAAGCATGGTGAGCATCATCGACACCGCTTCCAAATTAGGCTACCTGAATATACCGGACAAGACTCTTATCGATGTAGACCAGTTGAAGAATTATCCCGACGAGCAGCAGGTTATCATCACCACCGGCAGCCAGGGCGAAAGCATGGCGGCGCTTTCCCGTATGGCGTCCAACATGCACAAGAAGATTACCATCGGAGCGGGAGATACGGTTATCTTTTCCTCCAATCCCATTCCGGGCAATGAAAAAGCCGTTACCAAGGTTATTAACGAACTTTTCCGTAAGGGTGCGGATGTTATTTTCCAGGATACCCATGTATCCGGACATGCCTGTCAGGAAGAGATTAAGCTGATTTATACACTGGTGAAACCGAAGTACGCCATTCCGGTGCACGGAGAATACAAGCACCTGCGTGCCCAGGCAAAAATCGCAGAAAACTTAGGCATTCCCAAGGATGATATTTTCATTCTTTCTTCCGGCGATGTGCTGGAGGTGTCCGAGGAGAAGGCAAGGGTTACCGGAAAGGTGCCGGTCGGTTCCATTCTGGTAGACGGACTCGGTGTAGGAGACGTCGGCAACATTGTGCTCCGCGACAGGCAGCATCTGGCGGAAGACGGTATCCTGATTGTGGTTATGGCACTGGACAGAGTGGACGGCTACTTAGTATCCGGTCCCGACATTGTTTCCAGAGGCTTTGTTTACGTCAGAGAGTCCGACGAACTGATGGACGAGGCAAGACAGCTTGTAAACGATACACTCGAAGAGCTGCTTGACAAGGGTGTTACCGACTGGGGTAAATTGAAGACGGCAACCAAGGATGTATTGTCCGATTACGTCTGGAAAAAGACCAAGAGAAGCCCCATGATTTTACCGATTATCATGGAAGTTTAGTAGGAAGGGTGGAGAACAGTGACAAACCTGGAGGAAGCGGTAGCAAATCTTCTTGCTGCCATAAAGGATACAGAAGAATACCGGGAATACAGCATGCAAAAGGAGAAGGTTGCCAAATTTCCGGAGCTTAAGGCACAGCTTGACGACTTCAGAAAGAAGAGCTTTGAGCTGCAGAGCCGTACCGACAGCCGGGAGCTTTTCGATAAAATCGAAGAATTCCAGCAGGAAAAGGAAGATTTGATTGAAGACCCGCTGGCTGAGGATTTTCTGGCAGCGGAATTGAACTTCTGCCGTATGATTCAGGAAGTGGAGCTGGACCTTACGGACGGTCTCGATTTTATGTAACAGGGAGGAAGACCCATGAGTACCAGACAAATGGTAATGGCGGTAGTAAGCGCCATATTAAAAGTGGCAATCGCGGTAGCGGCGGTTGTGATTATCTACAAGGGGGCGGTAATTGCCTACGATTACGGCTACCGTGTGTTTAAGGAAGAGCCGGTGGCGGAAGCACCCGGTGTGGACATTCAGGTAGATATCACCATTGGAAAAAGCACAATGGACATAGGACAAATTCTTGAGGATAAGGGCCTTATTCGCGATGCCAAATTGTTTTATATCCAGAATCTGTTGTCCCATTACAAGGATAAGCTGCAGCCGGGTACTTATGTTTTGAACACGTCCATGACCATGGAAGAAATGATGGAAATTATGTCCGTCGTACCCGAGACGACGGATGAAACCGATGCCTCCGAGGATACCACGGGAGGTGCGGAAGATGACGGTACCGTTGGCGGAGCCGAGGACGAAGGTGCCGGCGGTGCGGAAGAGGATGGTACTGTTGGCGGAGCCGAGGACGAAGGTGACGGCGGCGCAGAAGAGGATGGTACTGTTGGCGGAGCCGAAGATGACAATGCCGGTGCAGGAGATGCCGGCGCCGGAGAATAGTAATGATAAATGATGAAAGAATGGTTGCCTTTATTAATTCATTTGATAAAGGCAATACGTCGTTTTTAAACCAGATAGAAAAAGAAGCAAGAGCGGATGCCGTGCCCATTATCCGCACGGAAACCCAGACACTTCTTCGCTTTCTCATGGCGGCGCACCGCCCCATGGAGATTTTGGAGGTGGGAACGGCAGTTGGATTTTCTGCCCTTCTGATGCAGGAATACGCACCGGCGGGCGCTCATGTGACCACCATAGAAAAATACGAAAAACGTATCCCCATCGCCCGGGAGAATTTTAAGCGGGCAGGAAAGGAAGATACCATCACCTTCCTGTGTGGCGATGCTACGGAAATACTGAAAGAACTGCAGGGCGAATACGATTTTATTTTCATGGATGCCGCCAAGGCGCAGTACATTCATTTCCTGCCGGAGGTTACCCGTCTGCTCAAAAAAGGCGGTCTTCTGGTATCGGACAATGTACTGCAGGACGGTGATGTGCTGGAATCCCGGTTTGCCGTGACCAGACGCAACCGTACCATACATGCCAGAATGCGGGAGTACCTGTATGCCCTGACTCACCATGAGCAGCTCGAAACCGTGATTCTGCCGGTGGGCGACGGCGTATCCATCAGTACCAAAGTGATATAGAAAGGGTCAGATTTATGAGAAAACCGGAACTACTTATCCCGGCGAGCAGCCTGGAGGTTTTGAAAACAGCGGTCAGCTTTGGAGCGGATGCCGTTTATATCGGCGGAGAGGCGTTTGGTCTGCGTGCCAAGGCGAGAAATTTCTCCATGGAAGAGATGGCGGAGGGCATTGCATTTGCCCATGCCCATAGTGTAAAGGTTTATGTGACCGCCAATATTTTAGCCCATAACGGTGACTTAAACGGCGCAAGAACCTATTTTGAGGAGCTGAAAAACTTAAAGCCGGACGCCCCGGATGCGCTGATTATTTCCGACCCCGGCATGTATACCATTGCCAAGGAGGTCTGTCCCGAAATCGAAAGGCATATTTCCACCCAGGCTAACAACACTAATTATCTGACTTACCGTTTCTGGTGGGAGCAGGGGGCAAAGCGTGTGGTTTCCGCCAGGGAACTTTCCTTACGGGAAATCAAGGAAATCCGGGAAAACATTCCGGAAGAAATGGAAATTGAGAGCTTTGTGCACGGCGCCATGTGTATTTCCTACTCCGGACGCTGCCTGCTCAGCAATTATTTCACGGGAAGAGATGCTAACAAGGGTGCCTGCACCCATCCCTGCCGCTGGAAATATGCGGTGGTGGAGGAAACCAGACCCGGCGAGTACATGCCCGTTTACGAAAACGAAAGAGGCACCTATATTTTTAACTCCAAGGATTTGTGCATGATTGAGCACATTCCGGAAATGGTGGATGCCGGCATTGACAGCCTGAAAATCGAGGGCCGCATGAAAACGGCGCTGTATGTGGCAACGGTAGCCCGGACTTACCGGAAAGCCATCGACGATTATTTTACCTCCGAGGAGCTTTACCACAGCCATATGGACTGGTACAAGGAGGAAATTTCCAAGTGCACCTACAGACAGTTCACCACCGGTTTTTATTTTGGAAAACCTGATGAAAATACCCAGATATATGATAACAACACCTATGTGAACGAGTATATTTATTTAGGAATGATTGAGGAGGCAAAGCCCGAAAAGGGGCTGGTGCGCATTACCCAGCGGAACAAGTTCTGCGTGGGTGATACCATAGAGATCATGAAGCCCTCCGGCGAAAACGTAGAAGTGAAAGTCGAGGAAATGTTTGACGGAGAGGGCAATGCGGTGGAAAGCGCACCCCATCCCCAGCAGGAAATCTGGCTCCGCTTAAGCGTGATGCCGGATGTGCAGGACATTCTCCGCGTGGGTAACCGCAAGGATGCCATGCCGGAATAAAGCAAAACGGTTTGGCGTGCCGCGCAGGAATTCGGAGCACATTAAGAATTTCACCTTGCTTTTTTCAGTAAAGTAAGATAATGTGAAAGACAGAGTATAAGAAAAGTACACCCTGAGGGTTCCTTTACACAGGATGGCTTCAAAGTTGTAAGTCTCGAAAGGAATAAATACTTTATGAGTGAAATGATTAACTTAGAGGATTTATTTGCCAGCAAGGTTTTTACACTCGGCAAAATGAAGGAAAGACTTCCCAAGTATGTATATAAGGAAGTCATTAACGTTATGGAAAACGGCGGAGAGCTTTCTCTTGCCACAGCGGATGTGGTTGCCAAAGCCATGAAGGACTGGGCTGTTGAAAACGGCGCCACCCATTACACCCACTGGTTCCAGCCCCTTACCGGCATCACCGCAGAAAAACATGACGCATTTGTCAGCCATCCCGACAAGGACGGACATATGCTTCTGGAATTTTCCGGTAAAGAATTAATCAAAGGCGAAGCGGACGGTTCTTCCTTCCCTTCCGGCGGACTTCGTGCCACCTTTGAAGCAAGAGGCTATACCACATGGGATATCACTTCTCCCGCTTTCTTAAAAGAAGACGCAACCGGCGTTATTCTCTGTATTCCCACCGCATTCTGCTCCTATAAGGGCGAAGCGCTGGACAAAAAGACCCCGCTTCTCCGTTCCATGGAAGCCATCAGCGAGCAGGCACTCCGAATTGTGCATCTGTTCGGCAATACCGCAGCGACCAAGGTTGTGCCTTCCGTTGGCGCAGAGCAGGAATATTTCTTAGTGGATAAGCAGAAATATTTACAGAGAGATGACCTTATTTTTTCCGGCAGGACCTTATTCGGCGCACCCGCACCCAAGGGTCAGGAGCTGGAGGACCACTACTACGGCACCATCCGTGAGCGCATCGGTGCTTACATGAAGGATTTGAATATCGAACTCTGGAAGCTTGGCGTTACCGCCAAGACCCAGCACAACGAAGTGGCTCCCGCACAGCATGAACTGGCGCCCATTTACGAAACCGCCAATATCGCGGTTGACCACAACCAGCTTGTGATGGAAACCATGAAAAAAGTGGCTGACAGACACGGCATGACCTGCCTGCTCCACGAAAAGCCTTTCGCCGGTGTCAACGGTTCCGGTAAGCATGACAACTGGTCACTTACTACCGACAATGGTGTCAATTTACTTGACCCGGGCGAAACACCCAACGAAAATATCCAGTTTTTACTGGTTCTCGCCTGCATCTTAAAGGCAGTAGATACCCACGCAGACCTGCTCCGCCAGAGCGCTTCCGATGTCGGAAACGACCACAGACTGGGCGCAAACGAAGCACCGCCTGCCATTATTTCCGTATTCTTAGGCGAACAACTTGAGGATGTGGTAAAGCAGTTGGTTGAAACCGGAGAAGCAGCGCACTGCTTAAACGGCGGTCGCATGAAGACCGGTGTTTCCACCTTGCCTGATTTTGAAAAGGACGCAACGGATCGCAACCGTACCTCACCTTTCGCCTTCACCGGCAACAAGTTTGAATTCCGTATGGTTGGTTCTTCCGACTCCATCGCAGACCCGAACACAACCTTAAATGCTATTGTGGCAGAGGCTTTCTGTGAAGCTGCCGACAGACTGGAAAACGCAGAAGACTTCGACATGGCAGTACATGACCTGATTAAGGAATACATGACCGCTCACCAGAGAATTATTTTCAACGGCGACGGCTACTCCGATGAATGGGTAAAAGAGGCGGAAAGACGCGGACTTCCCAACATCCGCTGCATGATTGACGCGGCAGGAACTTTAACCACAGAGAAATCCGTCCGTCTGTTTGAAAAGTTCGGTATCTTTACCAAGGCAGAATTGATTTCCCGTGAGGAGATTATTTACGAAACCTACGCAAAGACCCTGAACATCGAAGCATTGACCATGATTAACATGGCAAACAAGAAGATTATTCCTGCGGTTATCCGTTACAGCAAGTCCCTTGCCGACACGGTCATTGCCGTTAAGGATGCCGGAGCGGATGCTTCCGTACAGAGAGACATCCTAAACACCGTCAGCAGCAAGCTGATTACCGCCAAGAACGCACTCCTCAGACTGGAGGAAGCTACCGCACAGGCAGGCACCATCAAGAGCGCCAAGGACAAAGCTTTCTTCTACAAGGATACCGTCAAGGTAGAAATGGATGCCCTGCGCAAGCCTGTTGACGAACTGGAGTTAGTTGTTGACAAATCCATGTGGCCCATGCCCACTTACGGCGATTTAACCTTTGAAGTGTAAAGTATAAAACGACGAGTGCAATGTATAAAAGATAAGTGCAATGTATAAGCGAAAACTTATATGTTGCACTTTTTTTATGAGTGAGGGTGAGGAGAGTTTGACTTTACGCGGAAAAGGGAGTGGAAGGCGGAAATCCGCGTAAGTCTCGAAAAAAGTTTACGCGGAAAAGAGAGTAGGGGGCGGAAATCCGCGTAAGCCTCGAAAAAAGTTTACGCGGAAAAGGGAGTGGAAGGCGGAAATCCGCGTAAGCCTCGAAAAAAGTTTACGCGGAAATGAGAGTAGGGGGCGGAAATCCGCGTAAATCTCGAAAAAAGTTTACGCGGAAATGAGAGTAGGGGGCGGAAATCCGCGTAAGTCTCGGAAAAAGTTTACGCGGAAAAGAGAGCGGAAGGCGGAAATCCGCGTAAACTCAGAAAAGCTTGCGGGGGCTCCGAAAAAATGATACTTTATTCTATGAGTGAAGTGTTAGATTTGGAAAAACGGAAAGGTAAAAGAAGCATGGAAACGGTATACATAGCTGGTGGCTGCCTTTGGGGCGTGCAACATTTTTTTGACAGCCTGCCCGGAGTACAAATGACAGAGGCGGGAAGAGCAAACGGACAAACCAATTCTCTGGATGGGGAATATGACGGATATGCGGAATGTGTAAAAGTCATTTTTGATGAAAAGCTTGTCTCCATTACAAATCTGATGGAGTATTTGTTTGAAATTATTGACCCGTATAGCCTCAATAAACAGGGTGTTGATGTGGGAAAGAAGTACAGAACCGGTATTTACAGTACTTCCGAGAAGCATCTTGAAGAGGCAAAAGACTTTATTCATCATCGGGAAGACCGGGATAAGATTGTAGTAGAAGTATTGCCTTTGACCAATTATGTCAGAAGTGCGGAAGAACATCAGCATCATCTGGAACAATATCCGGAGGATTGCAGCTACTGCCATATTCCGGACGAAGTATTGAATAAATACAGAAATCATTAGGATGCGGATGAACTACGAAAAAGAAGAAGCAAGACCCGGAAACGGGAGCCGATTTATTGCCAAACGGTTATAAAATAGTAAGACAGTCCTTTTTTTGATGATTTGCAAGGCGAAAAAAGAACCTGCTGGGATATAGAAATCCTGCAGGACGATGAAAAAGGATATGCCTATGAAATCAGCAGATGTCTGTATTTTGACACCTGTAAAGAACATGGGTATCCGGAGTTTTGCAAGGTGTTCTGTACGCATGACTGGTATGCATACAGGGTATTGAAGCATCGTGCCAAATTTATCCGGAAATCCACGATTGCGGAAAACGGTACGGTATGCCATGACACAATATTAAAGGTGAAATAATCCGAGGAAGGAATATACATATGAAAATAAGGTGTGTATGGGAACACAATGGCAACGATAGTATTGTATATTCCGATAATTTTGCAGGCGCCTATACCAGAGGCAGGACGAAAGAAGAAGCCATTCGGAAAATGCCATTGGAAATCGCGGCGTATTTAAGATGGGCTGGCAAGCCGCTACTTGATTTTCCGGAGACTGAAATTGTGCAGGAAAAAGCATCGGAGCTCACGATTTCCGACGCTGACTCCGATGTGCTTTTTGACAGGGAACGTGGAGAATTAAACATAGAAGAGTATGAAGAATTAAAAGTATTGGCATTGAAATCCGCGCGGGATTTTCTGGCACTGTATGAGTCAGTGCCGGATGGAAATAAAAGCTGTCTGCCGGCCAGAACAACATTTTACGGACCGGTTCCCCGCACCGCCTATGAGATGTACGAACACACGAAAAATGTTAACCGCTATTATTTTAGTGAAATTGGTGTTGACGCAGACAATGAGGGAAGCATTGCGGAATGCAGAGAGCGGGGATTTTCTTTGCTGGAAAGCCAGCCGCACTTTTTGAAAACACAGTATTTCGCGGAAGCTATGATGAGGAATGGTCACTGCGGAAGGTGTTGCGTAGATTTATCTGGCACGACCGGATACATGCAAAAGCGATGTATCGGATGGCGGTTAAAACATTTGGTAAGGATGCCATACCAGATATATTTTTCTTTGATGAGTAACATTTGCCCGGGGAAAGGCAGGTGCAACTTAAATAAGGGTTTAAGGAAAGGCTATCGGAAGGAGATTATTGATGAAGATTACTTTATTTCCGTTGGAAAAAATTATGATTGACGACAAAAGTCTATATCTGGGAGCTAATAAAGATGAAATCATTCGATTGTTGGGAGAACCGGAAATGATACGGGAACAATATGGCGGAGGTACCTGGCGGCATTTTTATTTTAATTCGGAGCTGGCTTTTGATTATAACTCCGAGGGCAGACTGGAGTACATAGAGTTCCTTGGCGGTCATGACGGCATTTTGAAACCCTATATTTATGGGGTGTCGGCTTTTGATACGGAACAGAAGGAATTGGTTAAAATACTATCCGAGAATAACAACGGGGATGTTGACGATAGCGAAAGGTGTTCTTATGCGTTTAAGGGCTCCAGCGTTAGCGTCTGGACAGAAGATGATGAAGAATTCTGGATGATAATAGGGATGGGAGAGAAAGGATATTATTGTTGAGGGAATAAAAGGCATTTGAATAGGAGAGTTACTCCTTAATTGTGCGAGTTTTTTAAGGAAAATGCCCGTAATGAATTGACTTTCCCTTAAAATGTGCCAATATTTAAGGGAAAGAAGAATTCTTCTTTTGTACCGAAGCGGATTATATGTAGGCATATATATTCCACTTGAGACAAAAATTGTCCAGAATAAAGATTTCACATAATTATTTAAGGTGTTCTCTATATTGGATGTATTTCACCAGAAACGTGGCGAATATTACAAGATACATCCCTAAAATGCAGCCAACAATGATGGGAAATCTTGAGTCATCATCACAAAAAATTTCTTCTGTTGAACCATTGTCAGTGACGGCTTTTCTAAAATAACTGTACCCAAAAAAATCCTGTATATATTCCCAGCCGCAATCTTCAAACATTTTCAGATATTCATCTTTATGAGCAAGCCCTTCCTGATTATAGTCAAGCTGATAAACAACATCCTGCGGAGTGCATTTTTCAAAATGGTACATGCCCAATCCAGTTACTTTAATAAATTTCCAGCCTGATTTGTGCATTTCCCGTAAATAATCCTGCTCTTTTTCATATTCAAATATTGTAAACCATTTAAATTGTTTTTTTGACTCCATTTACATCTCCTCCTGAGCTATCTTATATAAGCGTTCAATTCGTTTTAGTTCAATCTGCAAAACCTCTAACCCTAAATCTGTGATTTGATAGATTTTTCGTTTATCATCTTCACGGATAAAACGAATTACATGGTCTTTTTCCATTTTGGATAAACTTCCGTACATTGTACCCGGGGTAAGTTTAATAGCGCCATCCGTCATCTTTTCAACCATTTGAACTATACCATATCCGTGATTGGGCTTTCGCAAGCACAGTAGAATGAAAAAAGCAGTTTCCGTCATAGGAACATACACTTTCTTTATGTGAGGGTCCATTTAGCCACCTCCGTTTATTTCATATAATATATCGCACTTCGATATATATAATATATCGTACTGCGATATAAAAGTCAAGATATAAATTTCATAGTGACTTCAAAAAAGATGGAATTCAAGCTATAATGAAACCGGAAATCGTATGATGAAATTCCATCCAGGGTAGAATGTTCCGACTTGCAACCCGCAGTTGACAGATTTCCATGGGTAGGCGGTGGCTGTGCAACCGGTGATTTTGGTACAATTTCTTCAAAAGGAAAGGAGTGCTGACTATGAATATGGCGGACAGAATACAATACTTAAGAAAAACGAAGGGATTCTCCCAGGAAGAACTCGCAGATAAAATGGGTGTGTCCAGACAGGCGGTTTCCAAATGGGAAAGTGAACAGAGCACACCGGATATTGAAAAAATCATAATGATGAGCGAGATATTTGAAGTGACAACGGACTACATTCTGAAAGGGATAGAGCCGGTGAATATGACAGATAAGAAAACGACGCAGTCACTGTATCTGGGATTTGCGGTAGTATGTGGGACCATTGCGGGTATCTGGTCCTTCACCGCCAACCGTTTCCTCTGGGATGAATGTTTCTTTATCGTGATAGCCGGTGCGGTAATCGGCTGCGGACTTGGGCTGCTTGTGCAGGTATTTATGCGGTTATTTCAAAAATAAAGCTGCTTACAAAAAAGACGTATGAAAAAGATATTTTCATACGTCTTCTCTGAAATCATTTCTGTATTTACGTGAATTCTGACTTTTGTTTCCGTGCACGTAAAATCACGAGTTATTACGGATTTACGGGAAGGGTATACAGATATACCAGACCTTCGGGATAGCTGCCGCCTTCTTCTACCGCAACGACCGCATGAGCGGAAACAGTTGCACCGGCCTGTTCAACCAGAGACCTCAGAGCTTTGGTAGTACCGCCGCCGCCGTAAACGTCATCTACTAAAAGAACTTTTTTACCGTTCATGTAAGCAACATCATCATCGGTCAGATATAAGGACTGCTCTACGGAAGTTGTAACGGATTTGTAAGAGGCTTCTACTGCGTGATGCTCGCCGCCCTTTGCCTTACGAGCTACTACGGTGTGGGTAAGTTCGGGGTTTACCTGCTCGGCCCAACGTACGGCAATGGCATGTGCCAAAGCGTTGCTTTTTGCAACGGGATTTAAAATAGTATCGAAGGTAACTCCATCTTCCAACATCTTCTTAACCAGTAAGTCTGCGGATTTTTCATTCATGCTCACCTGACCGGAGATGTCAAGGAATGCTACCTTATTTCCACCAATCATAACAAAAGGAAGGTCAAAAACCTTGTCCTCCAAAGTAACTCTCAAATACTCTTTGTCACCGACGGTGACAACCTGTGTCTTAACGTTGTCTGCTACTGACATTTTCCATACCTCCCAGTAAAATTAAAAGGGAGATATTGCCATCTCCGCTTTTCATCTTATTATAAGCCCTATTATTCGCACCTGTCAATTCCTTCCGCACGGGATAACGCCATTCCTTTCACAAGAGCTTCTGCACCGCACTCATCTGTTTGTCATCATTCGTGACACTGCTCCTTTTTGTAAATGGTTAGCCAAAGCTAACTTTTCTGTTGACAATGCAGTTAGCCACGACTAATATAAAAATATATCGCCATTCAAAGTCGTGAAAAAGAAAAGTTGTTTCAACAACAGTTTTGCGAATATGGTCCTGAATAGCTACGTGAAATTGAACCAGACAATAAGACAGACTTGCAGAACGAAAATTGCAGAAAAAGAGGAAAAGCAGAATGGATAAAAAGGAAAACATGATAACCGTACAGAATGCAGTAAAAAAATACGGCAAAGGGGAAAATGAACTCTATGCTCTGAACCATGTGGATTTGAACATCGGAAAGGGCGATATCTGCGTGATACTGGGTCCCTCCGGTTCGGGTAAAAGTACGCTCTTAAATATGTTGGGCGGACTGGACAGCCTGGACGAAGGAAACATCATGGTGGATGACGTGGATATTACAAAACTGGGACGCAAGGGGCTGGTGGAGTACCGCAGAAAGAAAATCGGTGTAGTTTTCCAGTCCTATAACCTGATTGCGGAACTGAATGTGCAGGAAAACATCCGCGTGGTGCAGGATATTTCCGAAAATCCGCTGCCCATAGAAGAGCTTTTGAAAGATTTGGGACTGGCGCAGCATGCCAGGCATTTCCCCACGGAGCTGTCCGGCGGACAGCAGCAGAGATGCGCCATCGGCAGAGCGCTGGTGAAAAATCCTGCGCTGCTCTTATGCGATGAGCTGACCGGCGCACTGGACTCCGTTTCGGCAAGAGATGTGCTGTCCATTCTGGAAAAAATCAACGAAAAGTACCGCACAACCATTGTGATTATTACCCATAATGAAGGAATAGCCGGTATGGCGGACCGCGTTATCCGCATTCACGACGGAAAAATCGTCAGCAATGTGGAGCAGCAAAAGGTAAGTGTAAAGGAGTTGACAATCTGATGACTTTACAACGAAAAATAACCAGAAGTATCAAAAAGAACCTGTCCTTTTATCTGACGGGAAGCCTGCTCACCGCGATTACGGTCATGCTGCTGATTGGTGCGTTTGCGGTCAGCGAGTCCCTGTATACCTGGGCAGATGCGTATTATGAAAAAACAAACATAGAGGATGCCAGCTTCCAGACACAAATTCCGATTACGGAAGAAGAAATGGCGGAACTGGAAAAGAACTATGACCTGACACTGGAAAAGCAGGAATATCTGGACTTTGCTTATCAGGACACCAAGCTGCGTCTGTTTTCCCCTACGGAAAAAATGGATTACTACACCATCACGGAGGGAAGCGACCTGGAAGAGCCGGGGGATATCCTTCTTACATACCGCTATGCAAAAGCCAACAACATTGCCATAGGGGACACGATGGTTATCGGGCAGGATGGCACGGCAGCAAAGAGCGCTGGACAGAGTGACAATGTGAGCACAGAGGGAAATTCCTTTACCGTGTGCGGTTTTATCATGAAATCCGATTATGCGGTTATGCTGTATGATTTGTCAGAAACCGCAGCGGATAAGTCCGGTTTTGGTATTGGCATTGTATATCCTGAAGATTTTGCGGCGCTGGGAAACGGTGCACAGCAGTATGCGGTTCGCTACCTGGACAAGGAAAAAGAGACCGCCTTCCGTACGGAAATTTATGAAAAATACGATACCCAGGAATATCTGGAAAAAGCCTCCAATTCCCGTATTTCCCTGATTTACAGCGAAGCGGATGATTTGGTTGCGGAATTTTCCCTGTACGCTCCCATCATTATGATAATTGTGGTGGCAGTGATTGCTATGGTTCTTCGGAGAATGATAAAGAGGGACGGAAAGACCATCGGTACCCTGATGGCGCTTGGCTACCGGAAGGGCGAGCTGGTGCGTCATTACATGGTGTACGGCATGGTGCCCGCCATCGCCGGTGATATTATAGGCGTTATAGGAAGCATTCCTTTTGCAAAACTGTTCTGCGAATTTTATTTTCAGGATTTGGAATATACGGAGTATCAGGTCGTCATGCCGTGGAAATTAGTGGGTGTTGCGGTGCTGTTCCCGATTGTGGTTTACGGACTGGTTTCCTATCTGGTTCTGAACAAAGCCCTGAAAGCCGATGCGGTGTCCCTGCTTCACGGTTTGCAGAAAGAAAAAAATGTGCGTGTTTTCCGTAACAGTCAGGCAAATCTGAAGTTTGTTTACAATGTACGTGCGGTATTTATGAATGCCTCCCGGAGCATCACTCTGATTATCGGCATTGCGGTTGCCACACTTTGCATTGTGCTGGGCGGTTCCTTCCGGGATGCATGGAACAATTTGCTGGAAAACAAGGTGCCTTTAGCCATGCTGGGCGGACAGTACGAGTATGGATTTAAGAACTACCAGACGGAAAATCCTTACGGCGGAGATGCTATTTTTGATGTAAGCTTCAGCGCAAGTGCGGATGACTCCCGTTTTAACCTTATCGGGTATGATGAAGAAAATGATATTTTCCATGAAACGGCGGACGGCAAGGCACCGGTTTACGGTGAGTATTATATGACGAGTTCGGCGGCAAGAACCTACGGCATAAAGCCGGGGGATGAGTTTGCCTTTTACAATACTGTTACCATGCAGGAAACTAAGGTGGTGATAAGCGGCATTGTGGAAAATGATGTTCTGCAGCTTGTTCTGACCAGCAAGCAGAACATGGCGGATATTTTAGGCAGACCCGACACGGAATACAATGTAATTATCAGCAAAGAAAAGCTGGATATTCCGGCGGACCTGCTTCGGAAAAACGCATCGCTTAAGGATTATGAAAATCAGGTAAAACGTCTGTCGTCAGTTTCCGGCATCGTTCTGCAGATCTTAAAAGTACTGGGCGTGATTATCTGTCTTCTGATAATAAATATGATGTCCGGCATGATTGTGGAAGAAGGAAAGAGAAATATTTCCATGCTGGAGGTGCTGGGCTACAGAAGCAAAGAAGTGCGGCAGTTTGTAATGACATCCAACCACCTTCTGGTGCCCATCGGATTTGTGGTGGGAGTACCGCTCGGCTATCTGACCGCTTATTCCATGATGGCGGCATCTGCCCGGTCATCGGGTATGTATATGGGGCTGCCCGTAAAGCCGCTCACCATTCTGGTAAGTGCGGCAATCGTAGCGGTGACATATGTACTTGCTCTGTGCCTGTCCGGCAGAAAACTGAAAAAAGTGGATATGGTCGAAAGCCTGAAGTGCCCGTTGGAATAACCGGAATATCCATTAGAAATGGCAGGTGTGTTTACACCTGCCATTTTGATAGAGTATCTAAAATCAGTGCCAGCGTTTCTTCTCTTGCTTGCTGGCATTCCTCGGGGAAATGCTTTTCCCGGGGAAGAAACTTGTTGTTAACCGGAAAATATCCCAGATTGTGGCTGCCCGTTTCGGAATTGACATGCCGGAAATGATAGGCAAACCCGCATCTCTTAAGGCGGGCGGTCAGAAGCTCGGCATCCCGTTTGGCGGGCACGGACTCATCGTGCGTAGAAGTTAAAAACAGGATATCGCCCTTGATATTCTCCACCGGTATCTCGTTCTCTTCCGTTCCTTTTTTATCCCATTCATCAAAAAAGTAAAGAGTCTGTATACGGTGTTCGCGGAAACATCTTTTTAAGAAGTCGGAAAAAACATGCTCGGCAGGCACATAGGGGAAATCCGCACCGTGGAAAGAAACCATGGCCTTGCAGGGATTGTCCTTTTCCTTGCCGGTGCCCTGCATGATGTGTCCGAAAGAAGAGGCGGCAATCACAAGACTTAAGTCGGGAACCACGCTGGCAGCAAGCAGCGCCATGCCGGCGCCCTTGGAATTTCCGTAAATGCCAAATCTCTTGAAGCGTCCGTTGTCATGTGCTTTCAGACAGTCGATAGCGGTCTGGAACTGCTCAAGAGGTATGGCGCGCATATCGGAGGGCTGCCCCTCCGCACCGTAATACTGCAGGGCAAGGGTGGAATAGCCTTTTGCGGAAAAAAGCTCGGCGTATTTTTCCGGCAGTTCCAGTCCCTTTAATCCCTGAATGACAATTAAAAGCCTGTCATCCCCATTCTGGGCATCGTACAATCTTCCTTCAAATCCATCTTTTAAATACGTGTAATTCTTCATTAACATAGAGGTAAAATCCTTCCTGAAATTAACATCTTCTGTAAGTTATCTGTTTTTTGCAGAAGTTAAGTTACCTGTTATTTGGGAACATAGCTTAGGCAGCCTTGCTGCTCTTCTTGCACAGAACAACCATCCAGACAGTAAAGATAACCAAAGCGCCCAGACTCATGTTGGAGCAGGCAATACCGTTAAGAACGGCGGAAGTGCTCATTTTTCCGAGACCGTTAAATAAAATCTTGAAAAGTAAAGGGTTGATAATCCACATCCAGCCGGGCAGGCAGGTTTTCTTTTTGGCAATGATGAGAGCCATGGTAACGACATTGATAAAATAGAACAGGAAGAAAACAACAAAGCCCTCATGGCAGGACTCTTCCCTGGACTAAAAATAGGTGACATCACAACAAACAAC
>SAMEA104315421__coassemble_683_pt1 | contig 35515 bp, 30 predicted proteins | sample SAMEA104315421__metabat2_high_PE_053 | metagenome-assembled genome bin SAMEA104315421 (sample SAMEA104315421) | gut metagenome | biome: Monkey gut; feature: monkey-associated habitat; material: faeces | place: China | collected 2013 | reverse complement strand
TTATCATTTCCGGCTCAAACCAGATACCGAACTTAAGCCCTGCCTTGTTGACCTCGTCAACCAGATATTTCAGACCGCCCTTTAACTTCTCTTCGTTTACAAACCAGTCGCCCAGCGCACGGTTGTCATCGCAGCGGTTGCCGAACCAGCCGTCGTCCATAACCAGCATCTCAATGCCGTCCTTTGCCGCTTCCTTTGCAATGGCAAGCAGCTTGTCGGTGTTGAAATCAAAATAGGTGGCTTCCCAGTTGTTAATGAGGATGGGACGCTTTTTATCACGGTACTCGCCGCGGATTAAATGCTGTCTGTAAAGGTCGTGGAACACACGGCTCATGCCGCCGATGCCTTCCTTAGAGTAAACCAGAACCGCTTCCGGTGCCTGGAACTCTTCTCCGGGATTTAATTTCCAGGAAAAGCCTGCCGGGTTGATACCGGTCATCAGGCGGATGTTGTCAAACTGTCCCTTGTCCGACAGTGTCATGCAGTTGCCGGAATAAATTAAATGCATACCGTAAATATCGCCGGTATCCTGTGTGGTGCTGTGGGAAAGAAGCGCCATGAACGGCTGCTGCTGATGCCCGCTTTCGCCGCGCAGGGAAGAGGTGCTCTGTACGCCGTGGTTTACGGGAGTACGGTCAATATAACGTTCTCTTGCCCAGGAGCCGTGCAGGATAATCTTGTCGTAGCCCGCATCATCCATATCGATGGATGCAGACATTACTTTTTCAAGCATCACCGGCTCCGTGCCGGCGTTTACAATGCGGACGCTTCTTACTACCGCATCAATGCCTTCAAAAATGCTGTAGGACAGAATGGCTTTTACGTGAAGCACCTTGTCCTCCAGTGTAAGCTCCAGGGTTTCCGTATCCTCTTCGCTGCCCCAGGTAGCGGGCAGTCCCTGTAACTTTTCCTTCCCCCTGTAAATGCGGTAATCCGTTAAATTTAACTGCAGGGCATTGTGTCCGCCCGCGCTCTTTACAACGATGGCGCTTTCCCTGTAGTCCCCGATACCCTGTGTGGGGTATTCCTGGGGGAAGCAGTCTAAAAAGGAAAGTCTGTCACGGCTGTTTTTGTCCGGGGTAAAAGGAGCCTCTCCCGTGCGCATCAGATAGGTGACATCATCCTCCGAAAGTCTCTGCCCATAGTAAGCATGTCCTACGAACTTTTCCGCATCCGCAATGCCGATTACATAGGATGTATTCGGCGTATTTAACATAAAACTATTACTTTTTTCCTGATAGATAATTGCCATAAAGCCTGTCCGCCTTTCTTGGTTTTTTCGCGTTTGTAAGCCTATTGTACTGATTTTCTACCCATATTTCTATAATCATTCCTGACTTTTTGCAAATATACCGGTTGTTATTTTTAACATTCTATGGTAAAGTAACAAAAAGGAGATATGACTATGGATATTAAGAATGTGCCTAATCTGCCACTCTATGTGGACTGCGCCTATATGAACGGAAACTGGAAGTACTATTCCATGGATGTACACAGCCACGGTCTGTTTGAATGCAACTATATTGCAGAAGGGAGCTGTGTGTATGAAATAGCCGGAAGGGAATACCCTCTCACTAAGAGGAACCTTATTCTTTTAGACTCTTCCATTCCCCACCGCATTCATTTTAACCATGAGCGTCCCTGCACGGTACTGGGCTTTTCTTTGTCCTTTGATGCGGCGCCCGGACAGGCGGCCTTTCCGCCTTTTCTGCAGTTACTAAACAGTTCTTTAGACATCTGCCTTTTATTCTCTTCCTTAGAGGATGTGCGCATCTTTCCGGATGCCCGCAGCTTAAAGCCCGACATGCTGCGGCTGTACCACGAATACGAAGGCAGGCGCGACAATCTTTACTTAAACAGCTTAAGCTATCACTTTTTAGCCGAGCTGTCCCGCCTTCCCATGACGGAGAAATCCTCCGCCCAGTATTATGTAGAAAAAGCCACCGACTATATTCGTGAGGCCTTCTATCTGATTAAAAACAACGAGCAGATTGCCGACCACATCGGCTTAAATGCCACGTATCTGGAGCGTATTTTCAAGCGGTCGACCGGCACCTCCCTCTGGGAAAGCGTCACTTCCTGCCGCCTGAAAGCCGCCGAGGAGCTTTTATCCAATCCATCCATTCCCATTCAGGACATCGACACCATGATCGGCTTTGCCAACCGGCAGACCTTCTATCTGCAATTTAAAAAGAAATACGGTATGTCGCCGTCGGCATACCGTAAATCGCTTGTGTTGAAGAAATAAATCATAATACACTAATTCTCACTCAGCACGAACTGGCTGTTGTAGAGTTCTGCATAGAAGCCCTTTTTCTCAAGCAGCTCCTCATGTCTGCCCTGCTCGATGATGTGGCCGTCGCGCATCACTAAGATGATGTCGGCATCCACGATGGTAGACAGACGGTGGGCAATGATAAAGCTGGTTCTGCCCTTCATCATCTTGGCAAACGCCTTCTGGATACGGATTTCCGTACGGGTATCGATGGAGGAGGTTGCCTCGTCTAAGATTAACATGGGCGGCAGGCAGAGCATAACTCTGGTGATACACAAAAGCTGCTTCTGTCCCTGGGAAAGTCCCTCGCCGTCCTCGGAAAGCACGGTGTCGTAACCGTTCGGCAGACGCTTGATGAAGCTATGGGAATGGGCTGCCCTGGCTGCCGCAATCATTTCCTCATCCGTCGCATCGGGCTTGCCCATAATCAGGTTCTCTCTTACCGTTCCCGCCTTCAGCCAGGTTTCCTGCAGCACCATACCATAATTTTCACGCAGGCTCTTTCTGGTGAGCTTACGGATATCGGTATCATCGACTGCAATGCTTCCCGCATCCACATCATAGAAACGCATGAGCAGGTTGATAATCGTGGTCTTGCCGCAGCCGGTAGGTCCGACAATCGCCACTCTCCTGCCGCTTTCCACATGCAGATTCAAATCCTCGATTAACTTTCTGTCCGGTTCATAGGAGAATGCCACATCGGTAAGCTCCACTCTGCCGTCCGCATGGGTGAGCACCCTGGCATCCGCAGGCTCTTCCACCTGGGGAGTTTCTTCAATCAGTTCAAAAATACGTGCCGCACAGGCAAGCGCATTCTGGAATTCCGTAAACACGCCGGAGATTTCGTTGAAGGGCTTGGTATACTGGTTGGCGTAGCTTAAGAAGCAGGACAGCACACCGACGGTTATTCTGCCGGAAATAACGGACAGCGCACCCACGATGCAGACACCGGTATACACCAGACTGTTTACAAAACGGGTTGCCGGATTTGTGGTAGAGGAAAAGAAAATCGCCTGCAGGGAGTATCTGGAAAGCTTTTCGTTTATTACATCAAAACGCTTCATGGCTTCCTCTTCATAGGAGAACGCCTGCACGACCTTTTGATTTCCAATCATTTCATCAATCAATGCGGTCTGCTCGCCCCTGGTTTCGGACTGCAGCTTAAACATGCGGTATGTCTTTTTCGCAATGAAGTTTGCCACCAGCATGCTGACAGGTGTAATACAGATAACCACCAGTGTAATGCCCACATTCTGACGGAACATGAAAATCAGGGTTCCGAAAATGGTAAGGACACCGGTGAACAACTGGGTAAATCCTAAAATCAGGCCGTCGGAGAACTGATCCACATCCGCAATGACACGGCTTACGATTTCGCCGTAGGGATGGGCATCCAGATACTTCAGGGGTAAAATCTGGATTTTGTCAAACGCATCCTTACGGATGTCCTGTACCACATGGTAGGCAATGCGGTTGTTGCACACGCTCATAATCCACTGGGTGAGCGCCGTCAGCAGAATGGCAATGCCCATTTTCTTTAAGATTTCCAAAAGGACTGTAAAATCTACCTGTCCGGGACCGATAATCGCATCCACCGCATCACCGGTGAGAATGGGGATATACAAAGTAAACGTAACGGTCAGCGCCGCACAGACAATGGAGCACAGTAAGAAAAACCAATATTTTCCGATATAACGAAGTACTTTTTTCATGGTAGAACCATTGTTTTTTGTCTTCATGCCTGTGCCTCCTTTCTCTTATCCGGGTACTGGGAATAGTAAATTTCCTGATAAACGCTACAGGAAGCGAGCAACTCATCATGTGTTCCAATACCTGCCACGTTGCCGTCATCCAGGACAATAATGCTGTCCGCCGCAAGCAGGGAGGAAGCACGCTGGGATACGATAAATACCACAGGTGTTTTCTCCATGCCGTGAATAGCTTTCCGCAGCTTTAAGTCGGTTGCATAATCCAGTGCGGAAGCGCTGTCGTCCAGAATGAGGATTTCCGGTTTTCTGACCAGCGCCCTTGCAATGGTCAGACGCTGCTTCTGACCGCCTGAGAGGTTCTTGCCGCCCTGGCTGACCATGGTTTCCATTCCTTCCGGCTTGTTGTCCACGAACTCTGCCGACTGGGAAATTTCCAGTGCGTCGCGGAGCATTTTTTCTATGGTTTCATCCCTGCTGTCAGGATTTTCTTCCAGCTTCTTTTTATATTCTTCGGGAAGTCCCATTAACAGGTTTTCCCGGATGGTGCCCTTAAACAGAACTGCCTTCTGGGGTACCATACCAATCTTGGCACGAAGCGCCTTATAGTCGTAGTCTTCCGCTGCCACACCGTCGATTTTGACACTTCCCTTTGTAGCTTCGTAAAACCGGGGAATTAAGTTTACCAGCGAAGATTTACCGGAACCGGTACCGCCGATAACACCGATGGTCTGCCCTCTCATTGCCTTAAAGTCAATGTCCGTTAAGCTTTCCGCGCCGGCGCCCGGATAGGTCAGGGACACATGTTCAAAGGAAACCACGGGAACATCTTCCTTCGCTTCGGTTTCCGTTACCTTGCCGTTGGTAAGACCGGGAGTAAGCTCTAAAACGGCTTCAATACGGTTGCCGCAGGCAATGGACTTGTTGACGGTAATAATTAAATTTGCCAGCTTGATTAACTCCACCAGAATCTGGGACATGTAGTTTACCAGCGCCAGCACCGCACCCTGTGTCAGAATGCCGTTGTCCACCTTTACGGCACCCACCCAGAGGAGAACTACCAGACCGCCGTTTATGATGATGTAGGTTGCCGGGTTCATAACAGCGGAAATTCTTCCTACAAACATCTGGAAGCCGGTCAGCTTTTCATTGGCTTCGTCAAACGCTTTTCTTTCTTCCTCTTCCTTATGGAACGCACGCAGGACTCTCACACCGGTTAAGTTACCTCTGGTAACGCCGAGGAGCCTGTCCAGACCGCCCTGCACTTTTTTGTATAAGGGAATGGTTATCAGCATGATGCCGAATACCACGATGGACAGAAGCGGGATAACTACCACAAAAATAAGCGCTGCTTTTACATCAATGGTAAATGCCATAATCATGGCGCCGAACACGATGAACGGAGAACGTAAGAACAGACGGAGCACCAGATTGACACCGTTCTGCACCTGGTTGATATCACTGGTCATACGGGTAATCATGGTGGATGTACCCATGTGGTCTGTCTGCGCATAGGACAGCTTCTGCATGTGTCCGAACAGCACATGTCTTAATTTTGTAGCAAACCCCACCGCGGCCTTGGCTGAAAAGTACTGCGCCGTAATGGAACACACCAGACCAATCAGACCGAGTGCTATCATCAGAAGGCACATTTTTCCCACATACCCCCTGTCGGAATTAGCAATACCGATATCTACGATTTTTTTCACTACAAGAGGAACCAGCAATTCAAAAGAAGCCTCCAGCATCTTGAACAAAGGCGCTAAAATGGATTCTTTTTTGTAGTCCTTAAGATACACAAGAATTTTTTTCATAGAGCGAGCTTTCCTTTCTCTGTTTCCTGCTGCCGATTGCAGGGCTGTTTTCCTGTTACAAGGCAACTTTTTTATTTTATCACAATACAGTTAAAATGAGAAGCCGGATAAAGAAATTGGCAAAGTATTTTAGCAAAAATGGGAAAAGTTTTTTGACAGGGAGATTGTCTTTTTGTCGGAAATCCCGTATAATGTATATGAAATGAACACATAACAGGAGGTTTCTATATGGAGCAGATGACACATTATGCCCACTCCTTTTTAAGAAGAAAAAAAATCGCACCGGCAGATATCCGTTATCTGATTCGCACCGGTGCCCAGACGGAGCTGCATCTTTTGGACGGCCGAACCCTAAATACCTACATCGGCTTAAAAGCCTTTTCCGATGCCCTGCCCAAAGAGGACTTTCTCCGTATCAATAAAGGTGTACTGCTTGCCAAATCACAAATCGTAAAGATTTACCGTGGCACCTACCTCACCACGGACGGCAAAAACTTCACCGGCCGTACCCACGACCCCATCCAGCACAAGACCATTATGAAGGAGCTTGCAAAAAATCAGGCGCGTCATTCCAAAGAGGTCAGTGCCGAATTAAATACCCGTTTTTCCGTTTTGGATATCATGCCGGCGCCCTTCTGCGTGATTGAGCTGGTATTTGATGAAAAAGGCAAAGAAACCACTTTCATCTTCCGCTACTGCAACGACTCCATGGGTGAGCTTTCCAATCAGCCGGTAGCCCAGATGATGAACCATTCCTTTTACGATATCTTTGAAAATGCGGACGAAAGATGGCTGCCCGAATATGCGGAAATTGCTATCAACGGCGGTTCCAAGGTACTTCACGGTTACAGCCGGGCGCTTGACAGGGATTTATCCATCTACTGTTTCCAGCCGGAAAAAGGCTTCTGTGCCTGCCTTCTGATTGACAAGGCTACACTGGCATAGCCTGCCTGTATATTCACAGTTTCTGAAAACCAAAAGTCACCGGTGCTTTCTTTCGAAAGCTTCCGGTGACTCTTTTTATATTCTTACTTTCTTTCGGAATTTCTAAATCTCAATTTCGCCTTCAAATACGGTAGCTGCGGGACCTGTCATGAAAACCAGATTGGCATCCCTGTCCCAGAAAATTTCCAGTTCCCCGCCGAGCAGCTTTACGGTAACCTGATTTTCGGTAAGACCATTTAAGATACAGGCCACTACCGTCGCGCAGGCGCCGGTTCCGCAGGCAAGGGTTTCGCCGGTTCCTCTTTCCCAGACGCGCATTTCCACCGTGTTTCTGTCGATTACCTTTACAAACTCCGTGTTGGTCCGCTTCGGAAATCTTTCGTGATTTTCAAAATAAGGACCGATTTTTTCAATGGCAAGGTCTGCCACATTATCCATAAAAACAACTGCATGGGGATTGCCCATGGACACGCAGGTCATGCGGTATTCTTTTCCCTGTACGGTAATGGGGGCATCCAGCACGGTTTCCGTTTCGCTTACCACGGGAATGTTTTCCGCAACAAGCTCCGGTGCGCCCATGTTCACCTTTACCAAAATCACTTTACCGTCCTGAATGGTCAGGCATAAATGCTTTACCTTTCCGGCACTGATAATGCTGATTTTCTTTTTGGTGGTCAGCCCCTTGTCATACACATATTTTGCCACACAGCGGATACCGTTTCCGCACATCTCCGCACGGCTGCCGTCCGCATTATACATTTCCATTTCAAAGTCCGCTTCTTCGGAAGGGTTGATGAAAATCACGCCGTCTCCGCCAATGCCGAAATGTCTGTCGCTTAACCGTTTTACAATTTCCGGCTTCTTTTCCGCCGGGATAATCTCCTTACTGCCGTCCACATAGATATAATCATTGCCGCAACCATGCATTTTTGTAAATTTCATAGTAATATCCATTCCTTTCCATAACTGCAAGCTTTGTGCCATTTCTATATGCGAAAAATACTCTTTCTTTACCGCATCATGGTCAACACCATCTGCGCCGTTTCCACCATATTGGTACCGGTATCCATGCTGGAGCGCTGGATATAACGATGCGCCTCCTCTTCCGTCATATGGTTGCGGCTCATGAGAAGCTCCTTTGCTTCGGCAATCATAGCCGCATCCTTGTCATTTCGTACCTTGGGAGTGAGTCTCCGCTTTCTCCGGCGTCGCTCCATGTTGTCCACCATCATATTGACGGTGTTCACCAGTTCCTGTACCTTAAGCGGCATTCCCAGGCATACAATATTATCTTTTCGTATTTCACCAATGTGCTGCGCCTGCATCAGGGCGAGCATTTCAAAATCGTTCGGCAGAAGCTCCCGCAGCTGTGAGTAAAGCATATCCGTCATCTTATAGCCGCACACAATAATTCCTTCGTTCCATTCGTCCGCACGCGCCACCGCCTGTGCGCCGGAGGTACAGATACCGGTCACGTTGAAACCACTGCGTACCAAGAGGTTCTTAATGCTCCTGCCTTCTTCCAGTTTCGGAAAAACAACAAGAATATTTGTCACAGAACCACCTTCCTTTTAAGCATTGTTATGAGGTGGCTCTCTTTAGAAACGGTACAGATATTCATTGATTTCCCATTCGGAAACCTGCACACGGTAACGGTTCCATTCCGCTTTCTTTAATTCCAGGTAGCGTTTATTTACCTTGCTGCCAAGCACTTTCTCCACAAAAGCATCCTCTTCCATGCTGCGGATTGCTTCCCAGAGATTGTCCGGCATATCCGCCTTGGCGTCCATATCCGGTTCGGTATGTTCTTCAATACCCTTAAGACCTGCCTGTAAGCAGAGGCTTAAGGTCAGATAAGGATTGGCTGCAGGATCCGGGCTTCTGAATTCCAGTCTGGCTTCTTCTCCTACAATGTGAGGAAGATATACCATAACGCTTCTGCTGTGGCTGCCGAAACCAATCTGCACCGGTGCTTCAAAACCGGGCACCAGACGCTTGTAGGAATTTACCAGTGGATTGGTAACCGGCGCCATGCTTCTTACATGCTTAAGCAGTCCTCCGATAAACCACATGGCTTCCTTACTCAGTTCTCCATTATCGTTTACCGGCTCGAAAATGCTCTTTCCGTCCTTCTTTAAGGACATCTTGATATTCATGCCGGAACCGCTGACGCCCTGCTTCGGCTTGGGCATAAAAGTGGCATGCAGGCCGTGGGACTTGGCAATACTCTTGACTGCCAGCTTAAAGGTGTTCATATTGTCAGCCGCCGCTACAGCTTCATCGTTCATAAAATCAATTTCGTGCTGGGCGGGCGCATCCTCATGGTGGGAGGACTCAATTTCAAAGCCCATCTGCTCCAGTGTCATAATAATATCTCTTCTGGCATTCTCGCCCATATCAATCGGTGCTAAATCCAGATAACCTGCCTGCTCATAAGTAACGGTGGTGGGCAGTCCGTTTTCATCCGTCTGGAACAGGAAAAATTCGCATTCCGTCCTGACATCAAAGGTATAGCCCTTTCTGCCTGCCTCTTCCACTGCCTGCTTTAAGATGTAACGGGAATCGCCCTCATAAGGAGTGCCGTCCTGTCTATAGACATCGCAGATCATACGGGCAACCTTTCCCTGCTGGGGTCTCCAGGGGAAAATAACAAAGGTGGAAAGGTCGGGATGTAAAAACAATACATCGTCCTCATCCTTTACATAACCGTCAATGGATGCCGGGTTAAAATAAATTTTATTGTCCAGCGCTTTCTCCAGCTGGCTTACGGTAATGGCTATATTTTTCAGATTGCCGAACAAATCCGTAAACTGCAGACGGATAAATTCCACATCCTCGTCTTCTACCAGATTAAAAATATCTTCCTTCGTGTACTTCTGCATGGCAAAACCTCCGTATTTATCACATTATTTTTCATAATAGCAACGCAGAAACCGTCTTGTCAATAGCATTATCCACGGTTTTCCCGCATATCCTTAATAAAAAGAACACATGCAGGACACCTTATGAATTCTAAAACAAAAATCGTAGTACTCCATTTAAAAGAACTGATTTATACCGGCATCTTCGCCGCGCTGGGAATCTTGTTTGTTATACTGTTAATCATCATGTTTCTGCCAAAAAGAAAAAACGACACGCCACCTTCGGAAAGTATGGAAAACTCTGTGTCCGGAAGCTCTGCGGAGGACTTTTCCATGAATGAAAATCCCGATGCAACAAAAAATTCCTACATACCCGGCGTATATGCTTCCACCCTGCCCCTTTCCGGCTACAGTGTGGATATGGAGGTAGTGGTGAATGAGGGCGGCATCTCTTCCGTCCGGCTGGTCAACTTAGATGAGGCGGTAACGACCATGTATCCCTTAATGGAGCCCACACTGGCTTCCGTTTCCACCCAGCTTACAGACGGCACACCCCTTTCCTCCGTCAGCTATCAGGACGAGAACAAATACACCACTCTCATTTTACTGGAAACCATACAGACCTGCCTGGATAAAGCGGCCGTTGTTTCCGAGTAACGGGTAATGAAAAACAGGCGGCGACCTGTTAAGTTGAGTCGCCGCCCCTTGCCAGTTCTTCTTCCATAATTGTTCTGATTGCTTTAATATCCGTAAAAGTCAATTTAATTCCACAATTACACATAGCCAACACTTTATACAGATTTTCAACAAGTAATTTATCCAGCTTTTTATGTACAGTAACCGGCTGTTCTTGAATTGTATGAATATGGTCAAAATATTTTTCAATAACAGGGAATGCATTCTGTATCAGAAAAGCATTTTCTTTTCCTGCAAACAAACCAATCACAATCGTGTTACATCTACCGTATCGTTTCTTTTTCTTCTCAATAATTTCCTTATATTTCTCTGCCTGTGAACTAATCGGTATCATCCAATATAATTTCGGATTTTTTTTATCCTGAATCGCATAATAATGAGGACGATAATTTCCCTGTTCCTTATTGCTCATCAAATATTTATCATCAACCAAGCAAAAAAATTCATCCTTGATATGATATGAATATCCCTGCCGTATTTCCATAAAACGCCTTTCCTTTATATGAAAATTCCCCATCAGCAAACACTGATGGGGAACATTTACAAACTATACTATTTTTATCCCACCTGTATAGCAAGTGGCTTCATATACAAACTGAATTATTTATATCCCGCGCCATCAGCAAGCGGCAAACATTTACTTCTACGTTTAGTATACACAGTATTTTGAAAATAATCAACCTGTTTCTCTGTAATCTGTTCCTTTATTCTACTTCTGTATTCTATTCCTGTCCGTCCAGCAGGGCTTTCAGCTCGTCTATGGTGAAGTGATAATTCTTGTTGCAGAAGTGGCAGTTGACGTCAATGCCCTCTCCGTCCTTTATAATATCCTCCAGATCCCTTCGTCCCATGCCCATCAAGGCTTTCTGCACTCTTTCCTTGCTGCAGTTGCAGTAGAAGGAAACCGGCATGGTGTCCAGGATTTCCACGTCCATACCGTCCAAAATCTGCGTAAGCATCTCTTCGGGAGTGTGTCCCGCTTCCAGCATGGCGGTAACGGACTTTATGTTCTGTAAATTTTCTTCCAGTCTGGCAATGACTTCTTCCTCCGCAAAAGGCATAAGCTGGATAATAAAGCCGCCTGCCTGCTTCACGGTATTGTCCTTCTCCATGAGGACACCCAATCCTACAGAAGAAGGCACCTGTTCGGAAAGGGCAAAGTAATACGTTAAATCCTCTGCGATTTCTCCGGTCTGAAGCTCCGTCTGCCCTACATATGGCTCTTTTAAGCCCATATCCCGGATAACTTTGAGGTAACCGCGGCCCACGGCGCCGCCCACATCCAGTTTTCCTATGGCATTTGCCGGTAATATCACATCCGGCACCAGAGGATAGCCTTTGACGCGGCCTTTGCTGTCAGCCGTCACCGTCAGTCCCTGTAAAGGACCGTCTCCCCTCACAATCAGAGTAATCAGATCGTCCTCTCCTTTTAACATGCTGCCCATCATGCAGCCGGCGCTTAACAGTCTGCCAAGCCCTGCCGTCACCACAGGACTGGTGTTGTGTGCTTTTCTTGCTTCCTCCACAAGCTCTTTTGTGGTACAGGCAAACGCCCTTATCTGGGCACCTGCCGCTGTGGCTCTTACCATATAATCATGCATTGTTCATTCCTGCTTTCTGTCATCATAGACTCTGTTTCAAAGCCTGCGTTTTCAGTTCTGCACCGAGGTGTCGGCTCCCGATTTTCCGGCAATGATATAAATTCTTTCGCTATCCGGACGGACGGGACCCTTCGTGTCCGCATCCAGTGCTTCAATAATGGACATACCCGCCTTTGTTACCAGCTCTTCCATTTCCGCAAGGGTATATCCTCTCTGGTAATGGGTTTCCGTAAATTTGCGGTACAAGTCCTCTTCCTCTTCCACAAAAACCGTCACATCATATTCATTGATGCATTCTTCGGGGTAATAATAATTTTCCCAGATAAAGCTGCAGTCCTCTCTGTTTTCGGCAATGGTCGCATCCCCGATAACCTCGGCGTACTTATAAACCGTATTGAAATCAAAGATAAAGATACCGCCGGGATAGAGGAAATTTTTCACCAGCCGAAAGGTTTTTTCCAAATCCTGTGTGGTAAGCAGGTAATTTAAGGAGTCGCAGACACTGACCACTGTACCGATGGTACTGTATAAATCCAGCTCCCGCATATCCTGCAGCAGATACAGAATTTCCAGTCCTTTCTCCGCACTCTTTTCACGGGCAATGTTAAGCATGTCGCAAGAATTGTCCACGCCAATCATGTCGTAACCCGCTTCCGCTAAAAGCTCCGTCAGGGTGCCGGTGCCGCAGCCAAGGTCCAGAACCAGATTTTTCTCGGACTCTATGGCATCCTCGGAACGCTCCGGTCTGGAAATGCCGTACTGTTTTATTTTTTCCTGTAAAAACAGGCTCCATTCCTCATAGGGCGTTTCGTCCATGAAGGTATCGTATACATAAGCGAAATCCGTATATGCTTTCACTTCCGCCTCCTTATTCCCCCAGCTTTAAGGCTACAAAGAAACCAATCACAAAGGTAATGACACTGCCTATCACCGTCAGTACCGTAACCCCTGAAAAGCTTGCCAGATTGTTGAAAATAATGGCAAACGGGGACGCCACAATCAGACCGATAATCGCCCAGTTCGCATACAGCGGGAACTTTTCAAAAATAATCTCAATCAACTTGGCAATGGCAAAAATACCGATTACCACACCGATACCGAAAGGCACCAGTATGCCGCAGCCTTTCAGTACCCCGGCAAAATCACCGGAGGTAAGGGAACGGATAAAATCATTAATCTGTGCAATAATGGGGTTGTAAAAACCAAGCAGTAAAAGAACCATGGAGCCGCTGACTCCGGGAATGACCATGGTTGCGGAAGCAATTACGCCCACCAGAAAAAGGATTATCACATTAAGGAAATTAAAGCTTAAGTCCACAGCTCTGCCTTCCTTGTCTCCCATCAGTCCCATAACCACAACCAGGGCAAAAAAGGCAATCAGGGAAATCATATGTCCCACCTTTATTTTCTGTCCCTTTACCTTCTTGGTCATCATGGGAAGTCCGCCCAGAATCAGACCGATAAAGAAAAGGTTTGTGGGAACCGGAAACTTCCTAAACAGAAATTCTATTCCGAAGGAACCTGCCACCAGCGCCACTGCAGCGCCCAGCAGAATGGGAATTAAAAATTTAACGCTCTTCTTGAATTCTTTGAATAAATGGGTCAGACAGAAAATCAGCTTGTCGTAAATGCCCATGGTAACCGCCATGGTGCCGCCGCTGACTCCGGGGATAATGTTGGCAATACCGATTACGGCACCCTTTGCCATGTTCTTGATAAACTGCATAATTTTTCTCCTTTTACATCTGTGTGATTTCTTTCAGGGCATCTATAAGCGCCTGCATCTGCTCTTTCGTACCGATGGAAATACGCAGATAGTCGGAAATTCTTTCCTTGTTCCAATGCCTTACAAAAATCTTTCTTTCCTTTAATGCCTTGAAAATGGTATCACCGCTTAAGGTTGCATGCCTGGCAAAAATAAAGTTTGCCCTGGAGTCTTCAAAGGTGAACTGTAATTTCTTAAGTTCTTCCTTAGTCCATTCCCGTACTTCCACAATTTTATCCGTACACTTCTTAAAATAGGCTTCGTCACGCACAGCCTCCGCACCCAAAATCTGGGTAAACCAGTCCATGGTGTAGGAGTTGAAGGAAAACTTCACATCATTCATATAGGAAATCAGCTTTTTGCTGCCGATTGCAAAACCGATACGCAAGCCCGCCATGGAGCGTGATTTGGAAAAGGTCTGCACCACCAGCAGGTTTTCGTATTTTTCCACCAAAGGAAGAACACTGGTGCCGCCGAAATCGATATAGGCTTCGTCCACAATCACCACCACATCCGGGTTGTTCTTCACAATGGTTTCAATATTTTCCACGGTTTCCAGCACGCCGGTAGGAGCATTGGGATTGGGGAAAATGATACCTCCGTTTTCCTGCTCATAGTCCCCGATGTTCATCCGGAAATTTTCATCCAGCGGGCATGTCTTATAAGGTATCCGGTAAAGATCCGCCCACACATCATAGAACGAGTAGGTAATATCCGGGAAAAGTATCGGCTTTTCCCCATTGAAAAATGTCAGGAACGCCATTGCCAGCACGTCATCGGAGCCGACGCCCACAAAAACCTGTGCGGGCTTTACACCGTAGCGCTTCGCGATCGCATCCACCAGCACCGTTGCCTCCGGGTCGGGATAGAGCCGCAGTCTGTCGCAGGAAAACTCCTGCTTAAGCTTCTCCACACCCGGTGCGGGCGGGTAGGGATTTTCGTTTGTATTGAGTTTAATGACATTTGTGTCCTTGGGCTGTTCTCCCGGAACATAGGGGACTACCCTTCTGACATTTTCTTCCCAGTTCATACTCTGCCTTCTTTCCTGTTATTCTCTATGTATTACTGTTCTTTTTATCAGCTTTAACGCCTTTGATTTTAACATGACTAAAGTACAAAGTCTACACATTCTTCCATGGACTGCAATATCTTTCGTCCGCCGTAATGAATGGTAAGCCTGCGGTGTCTCGCCTGCTTTATCAGTCTGCCCTTAAAGACCAGACGGAACCGTTCCTTCCCTTCATCCTCCGTAATGCCGTCGGGAAACTGTAATTCATAGGAGCCCTGCTTCTTCTTCACGAACAAAAGTCCCAGACGCTTATACTCCTCGCCGCCGTCGTAGCAGTACACATCCACGCCGAAATACCAGAACAGATACCCTCCGATAAGAAGAGCTGCCAGAAGCAGCATGCCGCCTGCTGCCGGAAGCGGATTTGCTCCTATCCAGCTTACCATTCCGGCAAGACCGCCCGCATTGCTTTTAAGGGAAGGCATTTCTTCATCCGTGCTTTCCTCCACGCCGGTTCCGGCATCCGCATAGCCGCCTGCCAGCCTGTCGTCGTCCATCATATCCTTCTGGGCCAACAGCCGTTCCTTTTCTAATCTGGCAATGAGAAGCATTTTGCTGTCCGTTCCGCTCTTTCCTGCCGCATTTTCTTTCCTGCTTCCCTCCGCGCCGGTTCCGGCATCCGCATTGTTTCCGCTGTTTCCTGCAGTATCCTTTCCGGAAGTTCTGTTTTTATCGGAATTTTTACCGGGATTGCCGCCATTCTTTTTACCGCCTGCTCCGGTACTGCTGCCTTTCCCGCCTGCACCGCCTGATCCGCCGTTGCCCGTTCCGTTACTGCCGGTATCGTTGTTTCCTCCGGTACTGTTGCTGTCGTTTCCACTGTTTCCTCCCGTATTGCTGCCTCCGATTCCGCTGCCGCCGGTTCCGCTGTTTCCCCCGTTATTGCCGCCGGTTCCGCTGTTTCCTCCGTTGCCGCTTCCTCCCGTTCCGCCGCTCTCACCGCCGGGTTTGTTGCCGCCCTCCGAAGGCTTTTCGGCAGGATAGGGAAAGTCCCCCCGCTTAATGGTTTTCTGCGTCGTATTTCCGGCTTTATCCTTTACCACAAAGGTGACGGGATTTCCTTCCGTTACCGTAAACGTATTGGATGTGCCAAAGCTACTGCCGCCGTCCGCGGAAAAAGGAGCCTCCGCCAGACCGCTTTCCGCGTCAGAAGCAGCTACCGTAACGGAAATGGCGGTTTTGCTCATGCTGCCGGTGTCCCCGGTCACCGAAGAAATCACCGGCGCCGTGGTATCAATGCAGTTTACCGCAACGGACGCACTGATGCTCTGTCCCTGCCCGTTGGTGGCGGTCACTGTGTAGGTACCGTTCTGTGTGACACTCATTTTGCCGTCCTGCCAGCTTAGCGTAATCCCCTGACTTGATATATCGTCCTTAAGCACCGCCACAGATGCCGTCAGTCCCACCGCTTTGTTGGTCCATGCCGTACTGTCGGCACTGACACTTAAGGTCGCGGTTGCCTCTCCCTCTTCCATGCCGCAGACTCTCCTGTCCACGGTATATTCGTGCTTTTTTCCGGGCGGATTGACCCAGCCCACGGAGGTACCGCAGACCGTACAGGTGCAGACGCCGTCCGGCTGCCATGTGTCATTCTGCTTGGAGCAGGTATAGGTATGCGCCGTCAGCTTATGGTCGGTTCCCTTGCCGCAGGTATTGCAGAACCTCGTCTGATGCTCTTCGTGATAGCTGCAGGTGTGGTGCACCGTACAGGTTTCCGTAAATTTCTGCGTGCATTTTGCCGCATGTGTATGGGTAAAGGACGGATTTTCCGCCGCATTTACCACCCTTGCGGAGCTTAACAGATACAAAACAATCAGGCTGAGGCCAATCAGCCATTCCCAGATATAACTCTTAAATTTGTGCATAAAAAAACCTCCTGAAATGAATATACGTTTAAGAGAGCCTTTCCGGGCCCTCTGTCTCGCTTCTTCAATTTCAACAGGTAATGTGGTTATCTTACCACCTTTTTGTGTTTCTGCCTATTGGTTTATTTTCACAAGATTGGGTGGCATTTTTTCTGTTATATTTACCAAATCAGGGGTCTTTCTTTTTCTGTAACAGCCCCCTATAACTGTTCTAATTCTTTTCGGTAGGTATAAGCATCCTCCGGACGGTTTAACTTCTCGCAGCACTCCACTAATTTTTCCAGCGGTTCTCTTTCCTTTTTCTTAAGGCAGAGAATGGCTTCCGTTTCGTAGCGGGCATTGTAATACCAGAGCACCGCTTCTTCATAATCGCCCTTAGAAAAATAATATTCGCCGATTTCAAAGCATACCTCGGAGCAGCCGCCCAGTATCACGGACTTTAAGGCATACTTAAAGAAATTGTCGGTGTCTTTTCTCTGCCGTTTGGCAGCAACCACTACCGCCAACGCTTCCTTCAGCTCCTCTTCGTCCTCCGCCGTGTCCGCAATCTGTTCAAAATAATCCTCCGCCTGCAGGAAATCTTCTTTTCCGCCTGCAATAAACAGCTCCCTGGCATACATATTTTTAAGCCTCTTAGAGAGCGGCTCGCCTCTTTTTATCAGTCTTTCAAATGCGGCAAAATCCCTGCCGGTATGTAAGCCCTCCGGCTTGTGCTGGATGCTGATGTCGCTGTCGTACACAATGGGACTCGTTGCCACGGTTTCGTGAATGGCGCCTTCCCAGATAAAGCCTCTCACCCTCTTGAACAGCTTGGGCCGGTACTCTTCGTCGTAATTGTAAACCGTGCTGTAAGAAAGCTGGTTGACGTATTTCATCTGCACAATTTCGATTTCCGGCAGAAGCACCTGCTTTAAGCGCATGAATTTTTTCCGGTTTTCCTCGTTGATTTCCTCATCCGCATCCGCCGAATAAATATAGTCACAGGTTGCCTTGGAAAAAGCGAAGTTTCTCGCTTTCGCGAAATCGTCCACCCAGGTAAAATCGTAAATCTTCGCATCGGGATAGGAGGCTGCGATTTCCTTCGTCCTGTCCGTGGAGCCGGTATCCACGATAATCATTTCGTCCACCAGATCCCTGACGCTGTCTAAGCATCTCTTCAGGACTTTTTCTTCATTTTTCACTATCATGCAAAGACTGATGGTTATCATAGGCCGTCCTCCTTACCGTACTGTTTCGGTAAAAGATTTATCGGCATGTCTACCCGCTAACTTAACCTTCCGCATTCTTCCATTTTCTGTAAAGAGTGCCCGCCCGGAACCTGCTGTCTACAGGGCGTCGTAAGCCGCCTTTAGGATTTCCACGCAGCCGTCGATACCGAATTTGCTGCGGTCCAAAACCATATTGTAGTTGGTGATGTCGCCCCATTTATAATCCGTGTAGGGGAAACGTCCCTTTCTTTTTCTATGCCTGCAAATTCTTCTGTTACCTTCTGTAAAAATGCCTGCTTTTCTTCTTCACAGGATGTCCGGATTTCCATAATAAAGCTGACCGAATCCGGTATGATGTTGGCAGAATTGGGTTTCACATCCAGCTTGCCGACCGTTGCCACGGAAAGTCCGGCATCGTCCAGGTTGCGGCTCTGTTCAATATGGCACTCGATAAAAGCGCTCATTTCCTTATCCGTCATCCTGTCCTCTTTCAGTCGGAATAAATCACCGCCCGCCCTTTTTATTGCCTCCGGCAGCGGCATGCCGCTATAGCAGTCCGTTGCGGAAAGGAGCATTTCCTCCGGTATTTTTCCGGTAATGCTGCGGCTTCCCATGGTGGAGATGGAAAAGGGATTGGGTTCTTCCGCCGTAAACATCAGTACTTCGTATGGATGTCTTAACCAGATGCCGTTTTCCAGAATGCACTGCATGACCTCGATTCCCAGCAAAACGCCCATGGCTCCGTCAAACTTTCCACCGTTCGGCACCGCATCGTGGTGGGAACCGGTGACTAATTTTTTTAAGTGCTCCGTACCGGTAAGTACGGCATGGATATTGGCAATGGCGTCCGTACGGACCCTGGCTCCCAGCTTTTCTGCGTAATCCGTCAGCCATTTTCTTGCCTGCAGATCCGTTTCTGTTGTCTACGCATCTCTTTTTTATATCCGATAATAGGTATCGTTTTCTTTCTCGTAGGTTTCCAGCCTGTCAAGCCGTTCCTCCAGCTTTTCCGTCTGTCCGGCAATGTCCCGTACCAGATAATTCAAAAGTACCGTTGCGGTTCCGTAGCTGTCGAAAATGGAAGTGGAGGAAACCGGTACTTCAATGTGTCACGCCGAACAGGGAATGACCGGGCACAACATGCTGTTGGTCATAAGCCCTATCTCAAATCCCGCCTCGTACAAAGCCGTAATCTCCGTGATCAGCACATTGGGATACCGGGGAAGCATAATCGTGAAAGCAAAAACATCTTCCCGATTTTCCAATACCAGATTGTTCCATTCGGGGCTTCCCGGCAGAACCATCTGTACATTGTCCCTTATTTTGGAAAGCATGTAATGGATCTGAGGCAGCAAAGTGGCGGAAATCCTTGCGGAAAGAAGCACTATTTTTTTCTTCTCCGCCATGGCTTTTACCATTTTCCGGTAAGCTTCCCCGGAAACAATTTCCGGCAGCCGGTTTAAGTTTTCCTGTTCCTCTTCGATCATATGGGTCAGATCCTGATGCTCTTTCCGGATGTTCTTCGTCGCTTATGAGCTTTACCACACCCGGCTGTCCGTTCAGCAGAAGAATTTCTCTGTGAATGCCCGGCAGTCTGGTAAAAGTGGAAGCATCCTCCTCCACTGTGGCAGAACTGATACGGAAGAGGAAGTTCCTGTCCCGGTAAGAAGCTTCTTCCTCCCATCTTTTCTGAAAGAAAAATGCAGAAGACTTATTTAGTCTTCTGCATCGTCCTGGTCTGCTGCAATAGCACTTACCACGGATGAAACCACGGATACCACTACCGCAAAAATCACAATTAAAAGGCCGCCGCCCAATAAAAGTATTTCCATCGTAATCACTATGCCTTTCTGTAATCTGTATATTATTGTTAAAGTCTTCCGAAACTTCTTGTCCTTATTATATCTTGTTTTATGAAAAACTACAACCCAAACTCTTCTAAAAATTTCCTCAAAAATCTTCCGCTTATTGTTCGGCAATCTTTGCCGCCAGCTCCTCCAGATACATCCAGCGTTCCATTTTTTCATCCAGTGCGGCTTTCTGCTCTTCTATTTTCCGGTTAATCTCCTGCAGCTTCACAAAGTCGGAGGCATAGACAGAAATGCTGTCTTCCAGCCCGGCAATCTGTTGTTCCAGATCCGCAATATCCTGCTCGATGGTTTCGTATTCCTTCTGTTCCTTGTAGGAAAACTTTAATTTCCGTTTTCCGGGATCCCAGGTGTTCTTTTTCTCCCCGGCAGACTCTGCCTCCGTACTGCTATCCTTCTCCATGCTCTCTTTGCCTGTCGTTTTGCCGCTCTTTCCACCCCAAAAAGCTTCCTGGGAAAGCTCGGCTTCCACACTCTTGCGCAACAGATAATCGGAATAATTTCCCTCATACTGCCGGATGCTGCCATTTCCTTCAAACGCAAAAATCCGCTTCATGGTGCGGTCCAGGAAATAACGGTCATGGGACACGGCAATGACGATCCCCTGAAAAGTATCCAGGTAACTTTCCAGAATGGTAAGAGTGGCAATATCCAGATCGTTGGTGGGCTCGTCTAAAATAAGGACATTCGGTGCTTCCATCAGTACCCGGCACAAAGCCAGCCTTCTTTTTTCCCCGCCGGAAAGCTTCCCCACAAGGCCGTACTGTTCCTCGCCGGCAAACAAAAACTTTTCCAGCATCCTTGCCGCGGTAATCTTTCCCTCCGTAGTATCAATGATCTCCGCCACATCCCGGATATAATCAATGACCCGTTTGTTGTCCGGCATGTCACATTCCTGTGCATAATAGCCGATTTTAATGGTCTGGCCGATTTCGATATCGCCCGCATCCGGCTGCACGGTTCCGGTTATCATTTTCATCAGGGTGGTTTTGCCGCAGCCGTTTTTTCCCACAAATCCCACTCTGTCATTCTTTAGGAAAATATAAGAGAAATCCCGTATCAGTTCCTTGCCCGGATAGCTCTTGGAAATATGGTTTAACTCAATGGTCGTCCGTCCCATGCGGTTGGCAACGGAACTTAACTCCACATTGCCGGTAACGGACTCTGTTTTGCGGTTCTTTAACTCTTCGTAGCGCTCCAGTCTGGCTTTCTGCTTGGTGGAACGGGCTCTTGCTCCCCGCTGTACCCAGGCAAGCTCCGTCCGGAGAATGGACTGGCGTTTTCTTTCTGCCGCTTCCGCCATTTCCTCCCGGCTTATTTTTTCTTCCAGATAACCGGAATAATTGGTTTCATGGGAATAGATTTTCCCTCTGTCAATCTCTATAATCCGTCCTGCCACACTGTCGAGAAAATAGCGGTCATGGGTAACCATGATCACGGCATTCTTTCTTTTTTTCAATACCTCTTCCAGCCATTCGGCCATATCCCCGTCCAGATGGTTGGTAGGCTCATCCAAGATCAGCACATCGGAAGGTGTCAGCAGTACACTGATCAGTGCCAGCCTTTTCTTCTGCCCGCCGGACAAATGTCCGCAGGTTTCGTTAAAATCCGTGATGCCGAGCCTTGTCATCATATTCTGGGCATCGGTGATCAGGTTTCTCACTTCTCTGTCTGCCACATCCTGACCGGACTGCAGTGCCATACTTTTGCCGTCATCCGTAAGCAACGTACCGGACTCTCCGTCAAATTTCCCGTTTTCCCGAAGCAGTGCCTCTATCAGGGTATCCTCCGGCCGAAAAACCGGATGCTGGGGCAGAAAGCGAACCACCATACCCTGTGCCCGGATTACCTTTCCCTCATCCGGTTCTTCCAGACCCGCCAGAATTTTAAGCAATGTGCTTTTGCCGGTACCGTTGATGCCGATGATACCGATCTTTTCCCCTTCCTGCAAAAAGAAGGAGGCTCCGTCCAGAAGCCTTCTTTCTCCGTATGCCTTTGTGATATTGTCCGCTGTCAAAATGTTCATGTGATATCCTTTCCTTCAGAAGGACTCTTACAAAGATGCGTAAACCGTCATTCGCAGCTTCCGCACTTCTTCCGTGGTGCCTGCATCCGTTTTCTGGATAAAGTAAAGAAGTGCCATATTCTCACTGGGGTCCATGGTAATGTAATTGCCTGTCCAGCCGTCCCAGCCGTATTCACCTACACTGGCATTGCAGCCCGCTTCACCGGGATTTCTAAGGACTCTCGTCAAAAAGCCGTAATCATATCCCCACAGGCTGTCCCAGTTAAAATCTTTCGCCTGTTCGGCGGTCAGATGGGAGCTTGTCATCAGCTCTACGGTTTTGCGGCCTAAAATCCGCACACCGTCCACGGTGCCGTAGTGCATCATCATCCGAGCAAATTTTGCGTAATCGTCCACGGTGGACACAAGACCCGCTCCGCCGGATTCGTATACCACATCTTCGCCGTAGCCTTCCAGTCCCAGATGATTGTCCGTATAGGGAATGAGTCTGCCCTCCTCGCTGCTCCACTGATAGCAGGCTGCAAAACGATCTCTCTTCTCCTTTGGTACTACAAAGCCGGTATCCTTCATCCCAAGCGGTTCAAAAATTTCCTTCTGTAAAAAGTTTCCAAAGGTATCCCCGGAAACCACCTCTATGATACCACCTAAAATGTCCGCTGACAAACCATATCTCCATTTTTCGCCGGGATGGAAGCAAAGAGGCACCTTGGCAATCCGCCGGCAATACTCCAGCGTATCGGTGTGAATGCCCTGCGCCAGCTTCTCTTTTAATTCCTTAAACAGCGCATCCATCTGTCTGCCGGGCTCGCAGCCCATATCCGGGTAGGTAAGACCGGATGTCATGGTAAGTAAATCCCAGATTTTCACCGGGCGCCTGGGCGGCACCAGTCTGCCGTCCTCCTCCATGACCTTGCAGTCCACAAATTCGGGAATATACTTGGATACCGGGTCCCAGAGGTCGATTTTTCCCCGTTCCGCCAGTATCATGGTGGCTGCTGCCGTCACAGGCTTCGTCATGGAGTACAGGCGGAAAATGGCATCCCTTTTCATGGGCACACCGTTCTCCTTATCTGCATAGCCGTGGCTCTTAAAATATACTTCTTTGTCATCCTTTATCATCAGCACATTGGCACCGATGATGTGTCCCTGGGCAATGCCGCTTTCTACGATTTCTTCCATGGTTTTCTGGTAATCTGTCATTTTGGTTCCTTCTTTCTATGTTGTTGGGATGAAGCTGTGCTTCCTGCATTTCCTCGCAGACCCGCTTGCGCTTAGTAATCTGTGAAGCCGTGCCTCCTGCCGTTTCCTCGCAGACCCGCTTGCGCTTAGTAGTCACCGTAACAGTACATAAGTTGCCAAAATACGGCAACTAAGTACTGACGGTGATTAAAAGTCTGCTTAGGAAATGGCAGGATGGCACAGCCGTAAATTTGCTACTTTGTAAAGGGCAGGGGCACAGCCGTCGTTTACTACTCTAAAATATCTTGATGTCTTTTCCGTCCCGGACAAAGACCGGGATAACGGACAACGGTGCATCTACGATAACCGTCCGGCCGCCTTCGTACAGGTTTCCGCTTACGGCGTCTTTCCATTCCGCGCCCTTAGGTAAGTAAAGGGTTCTTTCCCTTGCGCCAAGCTCCATAACGGGAGCCACCAGCACATCCGGGCCGAACATGTAAACGTCTTCGGTTTCCCAGCATTTTTTATCCTCCGGGAAGTCAAAGAACAGCGGGCGCATCACCGGCGCTCCGGTTTCACTGGCTGCCCGCATGCATTCCCGGATGTAGGGACGCATATTTTCCCGGACAAATAAATACTTCTTTAAGATTTCATAGTTGTCCTCGCCGAAGCTCCAGACCTCGTTGTCCTGACCGGAGGTAAGCTGACGCACATTGTCAATAAACTCCTGCTCCCTCTCGTACCAGGGGGAACGCTCTCCGTGCATACGGAATACCGGGCAGAAGGCGCCCCATGCAAACCATCTGACCAGAAGTTCCCGGAAATCTTCATCTTCAATGTTGCCGCCGACAAAGCCGCCGATGTCGCTGGTCCACCAGGGGATACCCGCCATGCCCATGTTTAAGCCTGCCTGTAACTGCTCCCGCATGGCACGGAACGAAGAATAAATATCGCCGGACCAGGTCAGCACTCCGTATTTCTGGCTGCCCGCCCAGGCACAACGCACCAGGGACATGATTTCTTTTTCCCCGGACTCTTTCAGCCCGTCATAAAAGCCCTTGGCATACATGGCAGGATAAATATTGCTGCACTGCAGTGCCGGTCCGATGTAATAACGGGTATTGTCAAAATCGTAAGATCCGTATTCCGGCTCCGCTTCATCCAGCCAGAAAATGCGGATACCCTTCTTATAATAATTTTCCTTGCATTTTTCCCAGACAAATTTTCTGGCGCCGGGATGTGTGGCATCGTAAAATACCGTGTTTCCCATCCAGGTCATGTGAAGGCCGTTTCCCCTGTCGGAATGCACAAGATACCCTTTTCCGTTCATCTCCCAGAAGTTTTCGCTGCGCTCATCCACCGTGGGCCAGACCGAAACAACCGTTTCAATGCCCATATCCTTCAGTTCTTTTACCATGGCATCCGGGTCGGGCCAGTCTCTTTTTTCAAATTTGAAATCCCCCTGCATGGTCCAGTGGAAAAAATCCACCACAATGGCATCCATGGGGAGTCCGCGTCTTTTATGCTCTCTGGCAACCGCAAGGATTTCCTCCTGGGTACGGTATCTTAATTTACACTGCCAATAGCCCAGACCGAATTCCGGCATCATGGGCGTTCTGCCCGCTGCCGCACTGTAATGCAGCTCAATTTCCGCCGGGGTATCGCCTGCCGTGATGAAATAATCTAATTTCTTGGTTCTCTTCGCATACCATTCCGTCTTGTTGGTACCGAAGGTTGCCGTGCCGATTGCCGGGTTGTTCCAGAGGAAGCCATAGCCTCTGCTGGAAACATAAAAAGGCACGCTTGCCTGGGAATTCCGCTGGGCAAGCTCCAGAGTGGCGCCTTTTTTATCCAGATGCTTTTCCTGATACTGCCCCATGCCGAAAATTTTTTCATCATCATACGCTTCAAAACGTGCCGTCAGCTCATAATCGCAGGAGCCCATGACCGGCTTTAACTCTCTCGCATCCACACGAAGGGGCACACAGTAGCGGTTAATACGGTTGCGGTTGCGCCAGTATTCCTCCGTCAGCACCTCGCCTCTCTGATTTAAGAAACGAATCCAGCCCTCGGGACTTACCTCCGCCGTAATTTTTCCATTGGTAAGCGTTGCCACCGTACCGGTCTGGTGATATTTTTTCCACTCATCTCCCTTGTACCAGGGGTCCGTCACATCCACTTCCGTGAACGTAATCACCGGCGTCACTTCTTCCACCCTTTCGCAAAGCGCCCAGTCATTTTTGTCCATCTCCGGCTCCGCCGTCATGCGGACGCGCAGGGAACTTTCTCCCCAGCATTCTATGTAAACCCGTGTGAGTCCTTCTTCGATAACCAGCCTGTTTCCTTCCTGCCTGACCATACCTGCCTCCTGTGTGATAATTTATTGGTAACTTAGTTCTATTTCATTTTATTATAAGGAAAAAACAGGATAACGTATACCCTGTTTTTTGTAGTTTGAATACCTTACATTTTGTGAAATTTTACCTTGCCACTTTCCGGCATTTATCTATTTTTTCAACGATTGTGTACCCTATAATTCCCGACAGAATGCCCACTACAGCTCCACCCAGCACATCCGTCGGATAGTGCACATAAAAATACAACCGTGAAAAAGCAATCAGTACTGCCAGAACAAGTGCGGCAATCCATGCCTTTTTCATTTTTGCCAGGAACAAAGCCGTCATAGCCGCAAAGGATGCAGCCGTATGCCCCGACGGAAAAGAAAAATCAAGGGGCTTTTTTATGAGAATGGCAATAGCCGTATTGACGTCATACGGTCTCACCCTTGCCACTAGATTTTTCAAAATAAGGTTGCATAAAATAAGGTCCATTAGAAGCGCTGCCGCTACGATTATCCCTGTCTTTCTTGTCTTCGGCAGTATCAGCAAAACAACCGCCAGCACAATCCAGATGATGCCGGCATTGCCGAGGCTGGTGATAAATGCCAATATTTTATCAAGCAGCGGCGTATGTATGGTCTGTAAAAAATCCAGAAATCGAAGTTCCATGAGTACTCCTTCTTTGTTATGGTATGGTCTCTATGTCATAAGCTTTCGCCTTCAGGACTCCACACCATTTTCATCAGCTCTTTCTTTTTTATCACTTTGAGGCTTCCCTCGATATCTTCTACGTCCAGATAAAGAATTTTATATGGATTATTTTGCAGGATTTCATGCACTTTTCTGTAGAAAGCTAAGATTTCGTCCTCCGGCAGTTGCAGATACAACATCATGTTTTCAGAATATTCTGAAACATGGCACATTCAAAGATTTCGTCCTCCAGCACGGCATACCTTGCTATTTCCTCCGATAATGACGGAAATCTTGCAAGAATGCCCTGATAGGTCGTTTCATCCACATAAGCACACCACTCCAAATCCACCGGCGTATAATCTCCCTCCCGGCAAACCTTTTTCTCCGGATATTTTACTGCCAGGCGGTTTACCAGCGTGCTTTTGCCCGCTCCCTGCAAGCCTTCTATGAAGTACGACTGTTTTTGTGTCATAACGTTTTCCCATCTATGCACCGAAGCAGCGCTTCACATCCCTTTACCACATCTTCATAGGTCTTCCGGAAATCCCCCGTATACCAGGGGTCCGATATGGGTCTGTCCTCTCCCGCAAAGGAAAGCAGCAGTTTTATTTTGCCACCCTGATGCCCCGTCATCCGCTCTATGTTTTTAATATTCATATCATCCATGCCAATCAGATAATCATACGCATCATAATCGGACTTTTTTAGCTGCACTGCCCGTTTCCCTTCGCAGGAAATCCCGTGCTTCGCCAGTTCTTCCCTCGCCGGCGGGTACACCGGATTACCGACACCGTTCCATATTTCTTCCGTACTGGTAGCTACCGAAGCGATTTCAAACCGGTCGGCAAGACCACGTTTTTCTACCATATCTTTGAGAACAAATTCCGCCATGGGGGAGCGGCAGATGTTGCCGTGGCAGATCATGAGCACTTTAATTTTATCTTGCATATCGTCATTTTTCCTTGCTTATCATTGATTTTCCTAGATTTTATCGCATTTTCACGACATCTAACCCAATGGTCTTATCCTAGCATAAAATCGCATATTTTACCATATCTCGGTAAGTAAAATGAGTACAAATCTAGGTACAAACCCGATTCGTACTCATCAGAACTTTTTCCCTATGCCCTTTATTTCCTTACTTGGCACACTTTTTCTATCATTTCAAGCCTCTCCATTTCTCTCTGTGCATTCTCCAACTTAAGGTGTGTATATCCTATTGAAACAGAAACTTGTGAATAGTTGGATTCCTTTTTTTCATACTACTCTTTCTCCTGCCTAACAGTCATAATATTCAAGAATATTTTATATATTGTAAAATTATAATGCAAATTATATAATTTCATGATATACTCATAAAGTAAAAGGAGGTATTTACTATGCAACTACAACCAATAATAAGAGCTAAATTAAACAAATTCAGAGAAATACATGATATAGCTAATGTTAAAGACAGTGTTGCTTTTGAACAATTTGCAAACGAAATGGTATTAAGCAATCATCAAGCTGGTGGAATTAGTATAAGTGAAGATTTACTATATGCTGCATCTGTCGGTGGAAGTAATGATATGGGTATAGATGGTATCTGTATCAAATTGAATGGTATCCTCATTGAAACTCTTGAAGATGCAAAGGATGTTATTTCAACTAGAAATTCTGCTGAAATTGAGTTTATTTTTATTCAGTCAAAATATAAAGACAAATTTGATTCAGGTGAATATGCAAAATTTATTAATGGTATTACTGACTTTTTAAGTGATACTCATTATCAACCAATGAATGATTCTGTCAGAAAATGGTTGAAAATCAAAGATTATTTGACAAGCAATGAGGTGATGATACTATGGACTGAAACTCCAATTATCAGATTGTATTATATCGTCATGGGAGCATGGAATGAAAGCGAACATATTATTGCAATATCTAAAAAATTTTCGGATGATATTCAACAATTAAACTCTTATGGCGAGATATTCATCAACTATATGGATACTGAAAAATTTAAAAAGCTTTGTGATGATAATGAAAATCAATATTCGGCAGTCATAAACATAATTGATACCTTCTCATTAACTGCTGTTAATAACGTAGATAATTCAAATATAATCTTATGCTCCGCTGATGAACTAATGCATTTACTAATTACGGACGACGGTATCCTTAGAAAAAGATTATTCAATGATAATGTTCGTGATTACCAAGGTGAAACAGCAATTAATGAATCTATTCTCAATACTATAGAAAATGAGCCCGAAAGCTTTGTACTAATGAATAATGGAATTACCATCATATGCACCGATATGGTTCCCGCTAACAGAAAGGTAACTATCAAAAATCCTCAAATTGTAAATGGTTGCCAAACTTGCAGTGTACTATATCGAGCATATAGAAAAGGTATTGACATTTCTAAAGTTGTAATCTCCGCTAAAATTATATCTACTAGAGATTTAGAAATTACAAACAAAGTTATTCGTGGAACCAATCGCCAAAACATAGTGTATGATGAAGCATTTGAATGTACCCGCACCTTCCATAAAGAATTAGAGGAACTATTCTCGGCACTATCAACTGAGTATCCTGATAATAGAATTTTCTATGAACGACGTTCAAAGCAATTTGCCGATAACCCAACTGTTAAATCTTGTGAGAAAATCACGTTCAGAATACTAATTCAAAGTTTTGTTAGTATCTTTCTGAATTGTCCACACAAAGGACATAAACACGAATCCAAGTTATTGCAGGAATTTAAAAACAAAATATTTATTGACACACAATCGAAGTTACCATATTATATCTCAGGTTTAATATATTCCAATACAGAAAAATTGTTTAAGAAATATCCTGAATACAAAGATTTAAAAACATATCGAGCTCAAATACTAATGATAATCCGAGAATTGTGCAATAGTGCACCATTCACAATTAACAATGAAAACAGTATTGATAAATACTGTGATACTCTCTTACCCATTTTGCGCGATACTGACACATTTGAAACGACTTTCCTTTCTGCCATATCCGAATTTACAAGGCTTGTCGCTTCCTGGACAACACTAAAAGGTGAAACATATAAATATGGTATCAAGGACTCAGTAGAATTTACTAAATATATTTTGGACAATATATGCCCTACACAGAGTTTTGATGATCTTCCCTATCGAGGTACAGTAATAAAAATCTCTCGGGATAAATATCATCATTTCTACGGTTTCATTTCAAAACAACCTAATAACATTTTCTTTCACTCAGCCGACAATAAAGAGATTGATTTTACTGACTTGCTAAACAAGGATGTAGTATACGAGCTTGAACATGATGAAGTAAGTGGAAGAGAAAGAGCCATAAATATTGAAATAATTAAATAATTTAAGAACGTTTCAAGTTTTGTGTAAACGTTAAAAACCGATATAAGATTTGTGAATAGTTATAAATGGGCAGAGCCGATTTTCAGGTTCTGCCCATATCTGATTATACAGAAGTTGGGTCTCTGTTATGCAACGAAACATAAATTTAATCTTCCATATCAAAGTAAGTAACTGGATTATAGTCTGTTATTCCATTTATAACTGGAGTGTCCCTGGTTGCGTAAAGAAAACGAGTTCGAAAATGTTCGAAGTTTCGATAGCCGCGTCCGCGTCTTTTTAGGTCTTTCACTTTTCGATTTAATGATTCGATGGGACTATTGGAAAGTCGACTGCTATATATTTTTCCAGGACCGCGCTTTTCAACCATTACAAAGGAATTAATGATATAATCATGGTTTCAAATCAGCAGATTGGCAAAATCGACAAAGATTGAATTACCACAATGAAGATAATGATTGATCAGCTCATCAAGTTCAATGCGGGCATCCATGGGTTTTCCAGAATTCCTGGTATTGAATTGAATATAAAGTTCTTTCAGATCACGCAGCTCTCTCAGATTGGGATCAATCATGAAAAGTGAGTCTTCATAATCATAAGTGTTCATCATGCATCGAAGACGTGTATCCATTCTTAAATCTGTATGGTAAGTAATAGAAGATTGATTAGCAAGAATCAGCCAGCGGTATTTTTGTAGAAGATAGACTTCTCGTGAAGGTGGGATGAATGTATGCTCATCAATAATGCCACCGTTAGCGATGTATGTTTCACGATCCCGTTTCTTAAAGCTTTTGATAAGATCCCGTATGTATAGATCTAGTTTGTGAATAATCCATTGAATTACATGAAAAGAGTCTACAACCGAAACTGCATTGGGAAAGTATCGATTAACCCAGTTAATGTAGGGATTATACATGTCTGAAATGAGGTACTTTACCTTTGCCCGTTCTTCGAGTGGAATGGACATAAAATACGGCTCGGTATCGTTAGTTCTTCGGCTGCTTAATAGATCAATGGGATTACCGGTATAGAAGTCCTGAATGACCAATGCATAACGGCAGTTTGGAGCAAGATTGCGGCAGACTTCATCTACTGAGATGATATCAGAAAGAGGAAGTCAATCCATTTTTACATAACGATCAAAGGTATCCAAAACATAAGTGTCAGAGACTTTGTATTTGGCTGCAATACTGGAAGCGGAGGCTGACAAGTCGCGAAAAAAATGAATGATCAGCATATCTGTTGCATTCGTATTACGTTTCCTTTTATCTACAAAGTTGAAAGATTCATTGACTGTGTAAGAACAGGATTTGTTAACACAACGCCATCGACGCTGCTTGAGTTTTAAAATCAGTTCGTAGCCGTCCTGAAGCATTGGATGATTGATTGTCCGAACTTTGATGCCACGAGAATACATCTTAAAACTACAGAGTGGGCAGAAATGGCGGACTGGTTTGGTTTATCTTCTTTGTACCGTTAATAGAGATGTCGGAAATAAAAATATCGGCATCTTCCAAGTTTAATAATTCTGTGATACTATTCATTTGTCTCCTTTCTGAAGTATTTCGTTGCAGAATTATCATACGAAAAGAGACAGAGAGGGGCAAGAAATCAAACGATTTCCTGCCCTGTCTTAATATTTATAGAGACCCTACGGAGTGTCCTCACTAAATGTCCCTACTAACAGACTCTACTAAAGAGAGACCCCACTAAACTTTGATCACCCCAGAAGAGTTTTAGGGTATGTCAACAATACCTGCCTAAAGCAAGCTGGTTTTGCAGGTTTCGTCATTACTACCTTTTGTTAGTTGTCTTTTTTCTTGTCTCAAAAATAACCTCCAAACTGAGTGATTTTATCTTACATCAGTTTGGAGGTTTATACAAACTTTGAGAGTGATAAATGCCTCACATTTTTATCTGTTTATTAAATCTTTAACAAATTCCCTTGCTACATATTCATCAATATCCGTGTCATTGTTATCATTTAATATCTGTGTAAGTGCATGACCAATATACTGTGCTACTCCCCGAGAATTACGGCCTGCCCAATGATGAATAACATTTGTTGCCTCCACCAATCTACGGTCAAACGCAGAACATAAGCGTGCGATTATTGCACCATCATCATTAATTCCAAGAAGATAAATCATATATACAGATTTTTCTGTTGCTAAAAATTCAAGCAATTTGTCAATATTATATGCTTTAGGGTTTCCATCAAGGAAAAGAATTTTTGTCTTAATATCCGTTTCTGTAACATATTCTGGAAATATTCTTGAATAATCCCCCAATTTATCCTCAGTCTTGAACTGAGGTATTGGCATTTTATTCCTTAAAGCATTAATAATTTGATTCTTTAATGTAGATCCACTATCCGTAATCAGATATTCGATAATTCTTCCCCTCACATTTACATTATCAATAAAAGCAGCTATTGCTATCTCGCCTTGAACTTTAATCACTCGTTCATCTAAGTCTTTCTTCAATTCATCATATCTATCAGAAGCAGAAAAAGAAACTGCTCTATCTACAGATTCAATTATTGTTGTTCTATTTTTATCTGTAACTTCAAATTTCCGGACTCGCCCTACTATCCCATTTGTACTTTCAACCAATCTCTCTAAATTATCTTGAAATGATAATCCGCTATGATATGCAAATAACTGTTCAAATGCAGACGGTTCATTCTTGACAGATTCAAATTCCATCATAATATCACCACCATTAAAGCTCCCCTTAATATTATCCGTACGTAGTTCTTGGGAAGAATGGCTAATCTTTTTTAAAAAAGTAGTATTAGCAAGCATCATATAATTCACTTTGGGCGACACAACACATACAATAAAAGGCTTATCATCGTATTTTTGAAGAGACGATAAAGAAAGAACTGTATTACTCATTCTTTTATTCTTAGAAGAACTAAATCTAATTGCAAAATCTTCACAATAATACACACTTCTGTCCTTAACAAGTCCAAATTCTTTCTGCACAATATCTGCAAGTTTTTTCTTGTCCGATATGCCGTTATTATTTTCAATTATTTTAGTCAATCGTTCTAACGTTCTTTTGTTATACATATTTGCGTTCCTCCTTGGCTGTTATTTTGAAATTTCTTTTGTATACCATTGGTATTTCTCTCCCAAAATACTCCATCTGCATACCCTTGAATAGTGGTGTCTGAATCGGCCATTTCTAATCTTTTCTCTGCCCAAACGCAATATTGCTCATTTTGTTCAACTCCAATATAATGCCTTCCTAATTTTTTAGCAGTTACCGATGTTGAACCTGAACCCAAAAATGGATCTAAAATAATATCTCCCGGGTTTGAACTAGCAAGTATTAATTTTGCCAACAATTTTTCAGGCTTTTGTGTAGGATGAGCAGTATTCTCAGGCATAGACCAATATGGAATGGAAATATCGTCCCAAAAATTTGATGGATATGTATTTCTGAAATTTCCATTTTCCGTCTCTTCCCAATCCTTAGGTTTTCCATCCACCTTATATGGAGCTATTACTTTTCGTCTTATCTTTACATCTTCCACATTAAACGTATAGTTTTTTGATTTGGTAGCAAACCAAATATCCTCCATACCATTTTTCCAATTAGAAAGTGCGCCTCTTCCCTTCTCTCTTTGCCATGTAATTCTATTCTGCACATGAAAATGTCTCTTAAGTACCGTGCCAACAGCCGGACTAGACTGCCAATCACAGCATACATATATTGTTGCATTATCCTTAAGCAACGGAATTGTTAGTGAAATCCAACTCTCTGTATATTCTTCATACATTTCATCTGATGTCTTTTTGAACTTCCTTCCATTAAAATTCTTGTCTAGATTATACGGTGGATCAACAATCAACAGATCTATTGAATTTTCTGGTAAAAGTTTTAATATTTCAAACATATCCCCTAATAAAGTTTTATCAATAACGGAATCTAAAGGTGCTTTTTGTGATATTATGACGCATTTTTCAAGATATTCTTTTCCATCTTCAACAGTTATGTCAATTGTTTTATTTCTATCTGCCTTCATTCTTTAATCTCCTCTATGCACATTTTTCTGTATCAAAAGAATATATAATTCCTTAAACATATTACAACAGTGTGATTTTCTCGTCATCAAATAATTTACTGCCGCGATAAAATATTAAATTCTTATACTTATACCTTGTAACTGAAGAAACTCATCTATCATATTCTTTTTTATCTCCTTAGAAAATCATTTTCACAAACTTTTCAGAATACTAACTGCTTTGCAAGATATTATAGCATTTTAACTCAAAAGACAACTATAAAACGCATATTTTATTACTTGTAATTTCAGAAAAATCATTTTCAATCTCATAACCTGTATATCTTTTATTTGCATCTATCCACATCAATACTTCCGCCTTTTTATCTAGGTCATGAAATGATATTGGTGCAGTAATATTGGGGAATATTTCCTGTAACATTTCCAAAGAAATAGGTTCTATTTCTTTTACCCACAACACCTTCATAACATATTTATTTCTTTTCATAAAATCATTAATTCTTTTACATACCTCAATATCATCTTTGTAGATAGTCAGCCAATCGGAAAGTTTCTCCCTTTTATCCAGACAAATCTCAGCTACTATCTCTTGTCTTGGTTTACCCAAATAAATAAAGGCTCTAACGCATTCATCACAAAAACGTTTTCTATGCTCGAATATCTTTTGTCCATTCCTTAGTGCCAAATACCACTTTTCGTCAAAACTAAGCAGTATGGTTCTCATGAAGTCATCCCTCCAATATTGTAATTATTCATATTATATGTCAACGGCCGTTACCACTAAGCAATTTTTCCAATCATTTATTTTAGTAATCTAAACCATAGTAATTGCAAGACTTTCCATTGTATTATACCGTCCTCTATTCAAGTCTGCAAAGATATAATTATATATCGCGGTTGATGAATCGAGTAGTTGCATTCTGATAGTTTTTTTACTACTTTTGTAGACTGTCTTTTCTTCTTATCATAAAAATAACCTCCAAACTGAGTAACTTTATTTTACATCAGTTTGAAGGTTTTCGCAAACTTTAGGATATTCCACGGTGACATCTTCATCTCTATTATAAACAAAATTCTGCCCATTCATAACTATTCGCAATCATATATTTCTTAATCTCCTATAATAATCTTTGTTTTTCTCTTGTTAACTCGCTTTTTCTCACATTTTCATTTCTTCATAGAGATATTTTCTAAGTCTATGTCATTCCCCTTGGCCATGAATCATGGATATTCGGATGTTTAGGGTACACAAAACAAGACGTCGTCTTATTCTGTTATGATCGGCCTTTCTTCCCCCAACTCCTTACGGCAGCCTAACCTCCCATGTCATACAGGATCTCCTTTACTTCAGGGTCCTTAATTCCTTCGTTCTGCTTATCCATAAAGGGGCGTCATGATGCTCCATTGCTGAGTCTCTGCTCTGATGGTAAGAAATCTGACTTGGCTCTCTATGTTTATGAATTTCTTCTGTTCCTTTCAGCACCTTGCGGCGGACGTCTCCTGAATCTCACAGTCGATCTTCTTATGCTGCCTGCGGCTGCCTGTGAATGTCAGAAAGCAGCTTCTGCGAATCGTAGGTCACTCCATTTGCCAGGATGGCATAAAAGACTCTTATCAGCTTACAGCTGATGGCAATCACGGATTGTTTCTTCTTGAGCGGATTGTTCGCTCTTGTCGTGTAATACTCATGTAATGACTTAAACTCTGGGTTCTTCGCTATCAGCGGAATTGCTGCATTGAACAGTACTGCCCGCAGCTTACTCCGACCTCTTTTGCTTATGGTCGTCTGTCCTTTGTGCTTTCCAGAGCTGTTCTCCCGTAATGAGAGTCCTGCCAGCTTTTGTATCTGTCTGGGTGATTCGAAACGCCTCACATCACCCACTTCAGCCAGAAATCCGGCTACCGTGATCACTCCTATACCTTTGATGGCAAGCATCTGCTCGCTTTCGGGTATCTTCCTGCACAGCTTTTCTATCTCCTCCATAACGGCGTCCAGCTGTGCCTTTTTGTATTCGCAATCCTCGAGCAACAGTTTCATTTCATACCGGGTCGCCGAAGAGCCTTTCTTTAAGCCGATGCTGCGTTTTGCTGTCTCACACAGGGTCGTTGCCCTTTTCATTCCCACAGCCCTAAGCTTTGCATCACGCCAGATCTGATTGATTTTCTCGGCTCCCAGTTCCACGATTGCTTCCGGAGTACAAACTTTC
>SAMEA104315421__coassemble_672_pt1 | contig 36676 bp, 31 predicted proteins | sample SAMEA104315421__metabat2_high_PE_053 | metagenome-assembled genome bin SAMEA104315421 (sample SAMEA104315421) | gut metagenome | biome: Monkey gut; feature: monkey-associated habitat; material: faeces | place: China | collected 2013 | reverse complement strand
TTTGTAAAAATACCGGTTGCCGCACCACCGGATGCCTTTTTACATACCACATTCATGGTCTCCAGACGTACATGTGACAAGCCCTTGCAGCCGTTAAACGCATTTTCGCGAATACTGATAAGCCCCTTTACCAGGGTAATATCCTGTAATGCCGTACATTTTTCAAATGCATTCTTGTTTATGTACTGGAGATTGTCGTTAAAGGTCACCTTTTCCAATCCGGTACAGCCTGAAAATGCATAGTCCCCAATCTGGGTCAGGGACGCACAGTTTGACAAATCCACCGTCCTTAGATTTACGCAGTTCTGGAAACTATTGCTGCCAATGCTCTTTATATAGGCGCCTTCTTCAAAACGGATGCCTGTTACCGCATCCCAGCCCTTAAAGCAATAGGATGTAACCACACCCATATCAGAAGAAACAGTAAACATACCATTTTCATCTATTGTACCCCAAAATTCGCCATTTACCGTTACATTTCCTTCCGCATCCACCTGAGGCGTTCCGTCATCAGCCGTAACCGGTATCACTTCTTCAACCGGTAAGGTTTCCCCGGTATCACCTCCCGATACCGTTTCCTCTTCATTGCCGTCTGATACGGTTGTTTCTTCGTTGCCTCCCGATACTGCTGTCTCCGGATTTCCACCAGAAACCGTATTTTCCGTTTCCGTGGATTCCTCTGTGACAGTATAGGCGATATCCTCTGCAGCCAAAGCCGTCAGAGTGGTCTCACCGATGCTCTGCGTCAACATAAATGCCACACACAATCCGGCAAGAAATCTCTTTGCTTTCCGTTTCACGTTCTTTCCCTCCCTAATCAAAATAATAGTTTGATTTAAGAAAATATTATTTAGTTACACTGTTTTATTTTACAACACGCACAGGGTAATGTCAACGAAAGCAATACCCTCATTTTTCTTGCTAAATTTCCAATAATATTTTTGACATTTCCCCATTAAAAGCATATAATTTAGTTTAAGTACAAAAATAAATTGGGAGGAGTTAACCGTGAAAGAACTAATGATTATGTATCACCCTGTCAAGAAGGAAATCCGCTTTCTTGCCAAGGTAAAGGGAGAGTTTTTAGACATTCCTTACAAGATGTGTCCCAACCTGATCAAGTACTCTCCGGAGCAGGGCGAATTCTTACTGCAGAATCAGGGCAACCAGTTTTTTGATGACATCTGGGAACAATTCCTGTGTGATAAAATCAGTCTCGTCTTCAAGGGCACGCAGATTGACTATGAAGACTTTGAGAAGAAGGTAGAGGAATACAACAAGACTTGTGGGGAAGATCGTTTCCGTATCAGCAACTTCATAGAGACTGCTTCTGTTTCCAGGATTTTTACCAATGTCAGTGATTTCTGTGATGAAACCATTGCTCTCTTCGACGAAGAGCTGAAAAATTCCGACATTCAGAAGTCCTTCTTAATCAGAAAGCATGAATTTGAAGCTAAAAGAGAAAAATTAAGCCAGAACGACATCAATATCTGTCTGGTAGGTACATACAGCTCCGGTAAATCCACTTTCATCAATGCCATGATCGGCAAAAGAATCTTACCGGAAAGTATTAACTCCGAGACCGCAAAGATGTTCCGTATCCAGGACAGCCAGAAGCCTGCCGTTGCCTTCAACTTAAAGACTTCCGAAGCAGACTCCACCGTTCGGGTCGTAATTAACTGGAGTGCCGAAAAGGGAAAATTCATTTTTTCCGCTAACGGCGACTGCCCGCTTACCGAGAAAAAGATTGACGGAGAAATCAACAGCGCCCTGGTCTTCCACTTACAGCAGCATGAACAGCTGTCCAATATCTTAAAATGCTTAAACGATATTCCCAATGCGTTTACCGAGGAATATCCGGAATACATCGATGGCATCATTGAAGTAAGCTTCCCGATTCCCATTGACAAGAATATCAGCTTCACTTTCTATGATACTCCCGGTACGGACAGCAACTCCAACGAGCATCTGTTAGTCCTTCAGAAAGCCCTGCAGCAGCAGACCAACTCCATCTTAATCATTCTTTATGAGCCCACCAAGATGGAAGGTACCGGCAACTCTGTTTTATACAAGCTGATCAACTCTTCCAGAGAAAGTGCAGATACGAAGGACAAGGTACATATTGACCTGACCCGTTCCTTACATATCATCAACCAGGCGGACACCAGAAGCCTCGCAGACTTAAACAACTTAAAGAATAAAAAAGTAAAAGTCTCCTTAAAGGAAACTGATAAAATTTACAACGAAGAAGCCGAGGAAATCGATCTTTCCAAAGAAAGACTCTTTTTCGTTTCCTCCAAGGCTGCTTATATTGCCAAGGCAATCTCCAACAACGTGGATACCGAGGATGAAAGACTCTGGCTTGCGAACCACAGGAACGAAATCAACAACACACCGGTGACGGATCCTTTCTTAATGAAAGCCAACAACAACGAAATCGAAACCGGTATGTACTTCAAGTTGGATAAGCTTTCCCAGGCTGACAACGAAACCAAGCAGCTTATCTCCGAGTGTATGGAGGAATTAAAGAAATGCGATGAGGATACCGACAACAGCCTCTACCCTATTCTGCACCGGATTTATGTCAACTCCGGTATGTATGCGGTTGAGAAGGAAATTGTAAAATATGCGCAGAAATATGCTCTCGCAGTTAAGGCTAAGGGTCTTTACGACGGTATCTGCAGTGTCGTAAACTTCATCCGTGACGACTATGAAGTAATCGAAAAGCAGGCACGCCTGTCCAAAGAAGAAATTTCCAAAAACATCGAAACCATGAAGACCACAATGGTGGATGATATTGATTCTTCCTATGAGAAATACCTGCAGGAGCTTACTCCGGAAAGGCTGGTTACCGCCTTCCCCGAAATCAAGGTGCTGAAAGCCATCGTGGAAACGAGACGTATCCAGGCAGAAAAAATCGCCGACAAAATGAAATGGATTGCTCTCCGTCCGGAAGTCTTTGAAGAAAAGAACAATATCATCCGTAATGAGCTGAACCGCTACTTACTGGAAATCGACGAATATTACAAAGAAAACCGTGAAAGCATCCTGAAGCACCAGATAGAAGAATTAAAAGGCATCATTGTAAACCGTATTACCGGTTATAAGGGCATTGATGAAGAATTGGTAAGACGTATCGCCAACGTATCCGATACACTGGTTCCTCCTTCTACCTTAAAGGCTCTGAAGATGGATGAATACATCAATAAACAGAAAGCCATCTTCATCTTCTCCACCAACGACAAGAAGTCTTATAAAAATGACGTAGAAAGCATGTTCACTTCTACTACCCAGATGCAGTATGATTCCTATATTGCTGAAATCATGGATGTAGCAAGAGCAAAAACAGCAGAACTCATTCAGGAATTCAAATCCAACATTGATATGATTTCCAGCAACCTGGAATTCCTCATCAACGACGAAAAGAAAGCGATTTCCATGCAGTCCAAGGCAAAAGCCGTTCTGGAATTAGTCACTGAAAAGGATGCAGAACTCAACAAGCGCATTTGGGGTGAAGAAGAAGTAAAAGAAGCTGCTGAAGAAGCACTTGCTGAATAATCTTTTCTCTCTTTCCGCCATTATCTTACATAGAAAAAACCGTAAGCCCTAAAGCTTACGGTTTTTATTTTTTCATAATTCACTTATCAATCAGTAGCTGTAAAGTAGAAGTAACCTTCTCCTCCACCATTCTTCCAGATTTCGTACTTATAACTTTCATTGTTTGAAATCTCTGTCATGGAGCCATCATCATTATACTTCACATGTCTTTCATACATCCAAATTTTAATTCTGTATTCGCCTGCTCCGGTACCATAATTAGCAAGTTCCAACTTGCAATCTCCACCACTCTGCAGGTTTCTGACAAATTTCCAATCAGAACCTTCCTTCTTTTCCAGAATATACTGAATGTCATTTTTAAAGTTACCCTTATTGGTAGTACCACCCAGCGAATAAATATCTTTTACAGAAAAGAGTGTGCCATTATAATATTTGGAAATCTTAGCATTCTTATCTGCAGGAAGTCCAAGTTCCTCCGCAAAGCCCAAATCCGTACTGGTAAATGAAATACATACCCTATCCATAGTACCTTGAATCAAATATTGATCTTCCGGTGTATCAACAAATGGCCATACAACTGCTCCGGTATCCTGATTTACCATACACATCTTTACTTGCATATCATAAACAATACCATACCGCATCATATATCCAAACTTGGGACGCATATTAACCGAAGTACCGGCATCAAATCCAAAACCTAAATCCTGGTCTGTGAACCATCTGCACCAGCCTGTATCACCTGATCCGGTTTCACGATATCTGTAGCTTCTGACTAACTGGTAGTTTCCATTTCCAAATTTACTTATCAGCAAACTCTTTAAATCATCAATTGCAAAGGAACCAATGGGATCATCGGAACCTCTTGCCAGACCGTGCTCAGGGGTAAAATACCTAGTGTTATCTATCTTGTACTCTCCAAACACATTGCCATAGGAAATCCCTGTTTTATTGCTATTGGAACTTGCAAAAGTCCCCATCGGATGCGTTGCAACAGCCTTAATGGTAATAAAAGAATTTCTCGGCATATCCTCATTTAACTTAACCTTAATGAATGCCTTTGCCGGATTTAACGGATCCCATGCCACTGCTGTCATACCCGGTATAGCCGTACCATTGGCTTCCACAGTCCAAGTAATACCGTAAGGATTTACATAATCATCATCCCACTCTCTTGGTTCCTTATCGAGATAAGTGCCGCTCAAATCAGCCTGCAGCAGATATTCCGCATCTTTCTTATATTCTGTACCTGTTACGGAAAGTTTCTTGACAGTTACGGTATTGACCCTACGAATTCTGACGCGTACCGCACGCATCGCCATTGCATTGCCCTCTGCATCCTTGGTCGCTGTTTTTACCAACAGATGCACAATACTTCCTTCTTCCGCACTGCCTATATAAATTGTGTTGCCAAGCATATGTGTGGTAGAATCTGTGTTGCCACCGACAATGTCCCATTCTACCGCCTTATTGGAAATTCCAACCACCTCAGGATTGAATGTGTAGCTTTGGTTTGGCTCCAGTACCACATCATCAATTACATCTATGGATGCTGAAGGTGTTGTATCCACTACACCGTTTCTTGCAGTAATCTGGAATGTTGCATTAAAAGTCTTTAATCCACCTGCAGACTCTCTCTCTAATCCAATATCCAAATACAGATTCCCCGAATCCTTAAAAGAAGCCGTATCTGCCGAAAAGGCTGTAATACCGTTAGCCATCAGTTCTTCTCCGGATAATGCCCCACCTTCACATGAATAAAGCAACTGCTTAGTAGCGGCATCGTATTTAACCTTATGAGTCTTTGCCCCCTCCGGAATTACAAGGGTATTGTCTGCAAAAGAAACCGATTCCGTAGCAGTGGTATCAATAATCAGATCGTTAATCTGATTCACCACCATCTGTGCTTCCTGTTGCAGTTCCACTTCGTTCATTCCGTTGTCATAGCTTTGCGCACTGACAACCAGAATACCGCCAACCGTGGTACCGACCAAACTTAAAATGGCAATTGCACAAATAAGCTCAACCAACGTAAGTCCCCTGTTGCCCAGTTTTTTCCATCCTTTCATTAACCGTTTCATAATCTCCTCCTATTATAAATTGAAGTGTCTTATGTAAATGCATGCTGTCAAATTACTTTCTATCATTATATCGTAGATTTCAAAAAAATCCACCATATATTTTCTACATTCCTATTACTGAATTTCTATTTTACCGGTTAACGGATACAGTATCATTTCTGCTGTCCTGCTGTTTTTAACCGCCTTTATCTTTGTACAGTAATAACCTGTCACTGCATTGGAAAATGCACCACTGCTTCTGTCGTAGTAAATAACAATCGGCGTTCCGCCTTCTACCAGCTCCGTATAAGTTCCGGAATTGTTGATTTCATAGAAAACCTGCACTCCCTTAAAACCTACAATGTTTTCTTTGGTTGTTTCCTTTCCGGAGCTGTCTTCCGTATAATATTCCTTTGAATAAATCTGGTCGCCCTTTTTATATATTTCTATATGAGCGTCAAATTTCCCCATGGAAGTCACTCTTATGGATTGAAGGGATGCCTTTAACTTATCAATACACTCATCCGCCGGTTTGCTGACCGCCATGCCGATTCCTGCGGAAATGAGTCCCGTCAGAATAGTCATTATGGCGATTACCACAATCAGTTCTACCAAGGAGAACCCTTTATTTTCCTGTTTCATATGCCCTCCTTACTGCTTCTGCCAATTATAGTACTTCACATAATCCGTCATTTTTACATCCTTTACCGTAACATCATCATATCCGGCTGGTGTTGCTGCTTTTTCCGAATATTCCGCTGCCCAGTTCTGTTCCGGCAGATTAATCAAAAAATCCGTGGTTATCTTTGTTGTATAACCGTTTTCTGTATACCAGATCTGTACCCCCTTAAAGAGTACATATCCCTCTCCTACTTTGGATATGTCGTAAACTCCCGTTCCCTCCGTGGAAAATGATATAGCTCCACTATATTTGGGATCCACCTTGGAATTTAAAAATTCTGTCATATCCGCACATCCTGAAGCAGTAAATTCAGCTGCTAAATTCGACTGCAGAGTATTGAAAAACAAATCCTTATAATGGCTTTCCCGACCGGTACCACTTCCCCATGTGCCATAATTCATCATAGTATCCGTAAATGCCGTTTCAAAAGCCTTGGATGTCTCTCCCACAAAATATGCTTTTAACTGCTCCATGGCTGTCTCTGCATCATAAAAACTCACTTTGGTTTTTATGTCCGTGGTTTTCATGGCAAAATTCATGCCGGAGCTATACAGAATGACTGTTGCCAGAATACTGATAAAGGTAATCACCACAATAACGGTAACCAGGGCTGCGCCATCATTATTCAGTTTCCCATAGGATTTTTTTCTTTCCATCCTTTACACGCCTCTCTTTTCCTTTATCTGTCATTTGCAGAACCGTTCAAAACAACTTCGACTGCACCCTTCTTTTTATTAGTAACGGTTATTTCTATGTCATATACCAAAACCTTCGTTTCCTTATCATACCATTCATTATGGAAAGTGCAACTCTCTGCGCTTGAGTTTGCATCTGACATATTATACAGCGCCACACCGTCTCCGCTCAGCTTCTTTCCGATATTATGGTAAACATCACTATTATGGCTTCCGTCAATTACTACTGTAGGTCTATATGTTGATTCACTGTTCATAATATTAGCAGCGCTTAAACCGGGAGTAACCATTTTTACAAGGAAAACTTTGTGTAATCTTGTTGTATTATTGTACACATAAATTTCATCGTTGTCACAGGATACACCTGCATAATCGGTCTTATACGCCGGATAAAAGTAAACATATAAATTCTCAAGGTGCGCTCCGGAAGGTCTTGTAACCGAATTGTTATATACATCATACACAGTGGAATCCTTTGTTCCATCCACCGTAACGGTATAACTGCCATCCAGTGTATCTGTCAGATCTTCCGTTGTAATAAATTCATAATCTGTAATCGTATACTGGTAAGTCACCTTAGCCGATACAATTTCCGCACCACCATACTCATACATGGAAATTTCCACTTTTCGTTTATCAATCGTAATTTTAGACTTATCCAGAGTAGTAACGGTAGGAAGCAGTTCATCTTTCATCCCCGCATCTTTTAGCTGGTCAATGGCATCCTCGTACACATACTTGTATTCATCGGACGGTTGATAAAAAATAGCATCATTGTATGCGTTGAACTGCGGTGTTTCAGCAATTTCCGCAGAAGAAATAGTATCCGGATTTGCTTTCATGGTAACCTCTACATCATAGAGATTATTGTCATACTGCACATCGTTCATAACAAACGAATACTCGTTAGTAGGGGACGGTGTAAAGTTTCCGTATACATCCACACTGCCACCCGTTTCGGCATAGCTGCCTATAACCCCTTTATAAAAAATAAAGGGGTCAACATTATTGAACTGACGGCAAACATCCTCCAGTTTATAGGCTTTGTAGCTTTCCATGATGGTCTGTGCCAGATTGATGCCTCTCTGTTTTTCCTTGGCATCCTTATTATAATTCACGGAAGAAACAAAAGCCTGTAAAAGAGCTAATGAAACTACCGTAAAAATTGCCATAGCAACCAATACTTCTACTAAGGTCATACCCTTATTATTTACTTTTTCTCTTTTCCACTTTTTCATTTCTTCCATCAATTTCTTTCCCTATTCGTTTACTGTTTCCACTGTGTCCTCTGTGGGTGCAGCTGCTCCTGTGCCATCGGTCACATTTGTTACCTGTCCGTTATTGATAAAAGGTGAATTACTATTTTCAACCTGTTCCGGTGCAATAGAGAAAATATTAGTCAGACCGGTCGGAAAATCTGTGAAGGCCGGTTTTGTATAAGGTGCATTAATACCGGTTACATAGTAAAAAGAAGCTTCAATATTACCGGATAATAAACCTGTTGTTTCATCTCGCACATAGGAAATAGTACTGATTGTCAAACGCTCACCCTTGTCATTGAAAATTTTCACAATATCCTTTAAATCATTATACGTGGTATTGTTTGTATATGTTGTTACTCTTTTATTAAATGCAATAGTATTTTCGTAACCCTCAATAGCCGCTGCCTTTACCACATCCTCCGGAATAGAGCTTACTTCTGTTGCTTCTCCGATGGCGATCTGCTGATAATCCACCAAAACACCGTTTTTCCAAGGTGTAATGGCTAAATCCAGAGCATCTTCTTCTCGTGAATTTCCGGGGAATACACTGAGTTTATTCTTAATATCTGTTGTAAACTCCTTAATTCCCTGTTCATAAGTTTCCTTGTCATCGTAATATACTTTCAGTTCATTTACCCTTTCCTGTAAAGTAGAATTGGATGCCTGCAAAGCCTTGGTCTTATCTGCATAGGACTTGTATACAAACATATAAACCACAATAATCAGTAACACACTCAGCAGAAGGACTGCTGTCATTGTTGATTTTTCTTTATTCTTCATCACTGTATCCTCCTACTTTCCCTGTTCTACGGCAGCATCCAGATAATAGCATACTACATCAAATTCTACATAGTAATCTTCTTCCGCATCTTCTGTCGCCTCTGTATAAACTTCCGTCAATGCTGTCGTTACCACATCCCTCACAGAATCAAAGCTACGGAAAGTTTCAATGATTTTTGCAGCCTCTTCATAGCTGGATGCCCTTACCTTAAGTGCAGCTGATTCCCCGTTGGATACCAGTTCCTGCAGATAGGAATCGGAAGGAAGCTTTGTTTCCATTTCGCTTAAGAAGGCTATCAAATTATTGTTCGGATGCTCTGTAATGCGATACTGCATTGCCACTTCCTCATCCAGACTCTTTAAGCCGTTATAGGAGTTATACAGTTTTTCTGCCTGCTCATACAATGTGATTTTTTCTTTTAAATCTCTTTCATTCTGCTGTTCTTCCAGATAAGGTGGAATTGCCAATGCGCACATACCACCAATCGCCGCTACCGCAAGTACACCAATCAGAACAGAAAGCTTACCATAGTCTACGGTAGTTTTTACTTTTGCCTTAGAACCGTCCCCTAAAAGATTAACCGGCTCAAAGGTAGCTCCGATACTTGCCACATACTTGGCAATACTTTCCTGATCTACGGAATGGAAATAGGACACACCGCTTAAATTCTTAATCACCTGGGTCTGTATGCCAAGTTCATTGGTAAACAGCTTATTCAATCCAATGACATCTGCACCAAGACCCACTAAAATGATACTGGTAATGGGATTGTTTCTGTTCTTGGTATTGTGTAACTCAATTACACGTGCAACATTGCTGATAAGCTGGGCAAAGGTATCCGTGATACGTTTTCTGGCTTCCGTCACTGCTTCGCTTTCTCCGGCGTTGCTTTCCGGCTCAATCATACGAGTACGTTCATTCAAAACTACCTTCACGCAGGCTCTCCGGCACATGGTCTGGAATGCTGCTTCATAGGTGTTTTCCGGATACTCCGGCGCCTGTACCATCATATTAACCGCTCTGTCGATGCCGCTTGCTAAGTTACGCTGCAACATCAGTTCTCCGTTGCAGATAACAGAAGCTATGGTGGAATCCTCCTCAACCTTTACTACCAATGCCGTTTCCGAACCGCATTCCTCTTTCATAAGCTGGTATACACTGTTGCCGGCATAATCCACATTCTGAATACGTAAGCCGCAGGAAGCTGCCAGCGCTGTATATCCTGCAATCAGCTCCTTGCTGGCTGCAATGACCATTACACGAAGCTTATCTGCTTCTCCTTCTGTCTTTACGGTGCCGAGTACCACATGCGCCAATTCATATAATGCCAAATCAATAGGGAAATAATCCGTTGCATTTGCACGGATATAAGTGCCTACCTGATTTGTCTTAACAGCAGGAATCATAACCTCTCTTGTCACAATCTTGTTAGAAGAAACGGTAAAAATTGCCTGCTTGGTTGTTATCTTATTATCACTGAGAGCCTTCTTGATTGCCAGGGAGAACTCTACATTTTCCTGTAAAAATCCATCGTTGATTACTCCATTGGGAGTAGGAATTGTAATATACTTATAAAGTTTCGGGTTTTTGGTCTTATAATCCAGTTCACAGATTCGTGTGAAGGAATTGCCAACTTCAATACCAAGTATTTTAGCCATAAAATATCCTTTCTGTCGCTCTCCCAATGACCCCTCACCGGACAAGCACTTTCTTTATTCTTATAATGTTATGCCTAACATTCCCAAATACCATGTCAAAATCTGATTCCCCCATAGCGCCGCTACAAAGACACCGATTGACAGGTACGGTCCCATGGCAAGAACATGGCTTTCTCCGGAAAGCTTCATGCGTATGATGTGGACTACGGAGCCCACGATACACCCCAATAAAAAAGCAAAAATTATTAATTTCCAGCCGACAAACAATCCACAGACTGCCATCAGCTTTACATCACCGCCGCCAATGGCGGCTCCTTTACTGATCACATACATCAGATACAGTACCACACTGACCGCGAAAAAACCGATTACATGCTCTGACCAGTTGGCTCTGTCAAGTATCATCCGGCATACTGCCAGGACAAATATTACATACTGAAATCCCACCGGGATTTCATAGGTTTTAAAATCAATCAGACTCAGCGCCAGTAACGCACTGAAAAGCAGGCATAGTAAAACAGTAGGAATAGAAAAGCCCGCTATAAAAAAGGTGAATACATAAAGGATACCGTTCAGCACCTCCAAAACGAGGTGCTGAGCGGATATCTTAGTCTTACACTTCCGGCACTTGCCTCCTAATACCAGATAACTGAAAATAGGGATTAGGTCAAACCATTTCAGTTGATATCCACAATTCTCACAGTGGGAACGTACTTTGACGATACTTTCCTTTCGGGGAACCCGCACGACAACCACATTTAAGAAGCTACCGATGACGATTCCATATAGGAATATGAGGATATACATGCTTATCTTTAACATTGTAGGGATGTCATTCATAGGAGTATGCCTTTCAAGTTAACAGAAATTACTTGTGTAAAGAATAGTAATGAGTATCAGGATACGGAGCAGTATCTGCGCCCTTAGGATCAGGCCAAATCTTCATACCGCCTAAAGTAATTTCTTTAACTCCATTTTCATCAACTTCAATAGACCAAGTATAGGTTGAATCAACTTTTGACTTAGGAAGCGCAGTCATGCTAAGCCCCCAATCATCATTAATTTCAGTATAAGTGCCAGCTTTGATGACATCATCTGCGAATCCTACATTAAACACCGTAGCGATTTCCTGTGCATTGGTGATATCGGTAGATACCTTGGAGTTGTTAACATACTTTAAGTACTGAGGAGCTAATATACCAACCAGTACAGCCATGATAGCAATAACGATAATTAATTCAACGAGTGAAAAACCTTTATTGTCCTTTTTCATATTTGTTCTCCTTCTTTCTTATAAGAAATTTTTTATCTTAAAAATGGTCCCTACTCCATTTTTAATTCTGGTTTTATATACTTACATTGCATTCAATGTCTCATACATAGTCATCATAGGCATCAGACAAGCACCGACCAGTACCAGTACGATAGCAGCCAATACAATGATGATTACCGGCTCCATGGCCGCCATAAAGGATGCTACTGCTGCTTCTACTTCTTCTTCGTAGTAGTCAGCCTGCTTGGCAAGCATTTCCTCCGTAGCACCGGTTTCCTCTCCTATACGGGTCATGTGGTATACCATGGGAGGGAACAATCCACTCTGTTCCAGAGGTCTGGAAAGGGGCTGGCCAATGATAATTTCATTCTTGCAATCCTGTAAGGCCTCCTTGAAGTATACATTTTGCATAACATTACTGACAATGTCCACCGCATCTACCAGTGGCACACCGGCTGCCATCAGAGTACTCAGGGTACGCGCCATCTGTGCAGATGCTGTTTTTACTTCCAGATTCTTGTATGCCGGTATGGAAAGCTTGATCTTGTCAAAAAAATGAATACCGGTATCCGTCTCGGCAAACATCTTAATTAGAACCACAATTGCAATAATTGCCGGTACCAGAATGAACCATTTGGTTATGATAAAGTTGCTGGCTGCCTGTACGGCTTTCGTCAATGCCGGCAAATCCGTTCCCAAACTTTCAAACATGGTAGCATAGTTAGGAATAACCACAACCAGCATAACAATAACAACTGCCAGGGCTACGATACATACCGCCACAGGATAAATCATGGCTTTTTTTACCATAGCTGATGTCTTGGCTGATTTTTCAAACTGGGTAGCCATTCGTTCCAGTGCTACATCCAGACTACCTGAGGCCTCACCGGCTTCTACCATATGTATCATTAAAGATGAAAATATTTTAGGATACATAGCTAAGGAAGCTGCCAATGTTTCGCCCTTTTCCACGCTGACCCTGACGCCCTCTGTTGCTTCCCGTAACCTGTCATTCTCTGTCTGTTCACTGAGCATCTTTAAGGCCTCGGAAATGGTAACACCTGCCTTTGTCATGCTGACAAACTGTCTACAGAAAACACTCATATCTCGGGGCTTGGGATAGCCGCCCACTTTAATGCTGATGTCCTTTGTCAGGGCTGACTGGGGTTTGATGCTGATTACCTGTATGCCCTGTTTTTTCAGGGCCTGTCTTGCAGCTTCAATATTGTCTGCTTCCACACTGCCCTTAATTTCTTTTCCTGCGCTGTTTAGCGCTTCATAACCATAAGCTGCCATGTATCCTCCTTGTACGCCCCTCTATATTAGGAATCGAATGAAACCTTCATCATCTCACTGACGGAGGTAATGCCGTCAAGTACCAACTGGGTAGCGCTCATACGTAAGGTATTCATACCTTCCTTAATTGCAATGTCCTTGATTTCCTCCGCATCACCGTTTTTACTGATGACGTGCCGGAGAGCCGGGGACATTTCCATGATTTCATATACACCGATACGGCCTTTATATCCCATGTTGTCACATTGGAAGCAGCCGCAGGGTTCATAGATTTCATAGTCCTGGTCTTCTTTCAGACCCATGATTTCTTTTTCCTCTTCATTGGCAAGTCTCGCCTTCTTGCATGCCGGACACAGGCGACGTACCAGACGCTGTGCAATAACACCAACCGTGGAGTCTGCAATCAGATAAGGCTCGATACCCATATCCGCCAGACGGGTGATGGTACTTGCTGATGAGTTGGTATGCAGAGTACTTACAACCAAGTGACCGGTGATAGATGCCTGTACGGCAATGGATGCGGTCTCCTGGTCACGGATTTCACCGATCATGATGATATCCGGGTCCTGACGTAAGATAGAACGCAAGGCGCTTGCAAAGGTAAGGTCTGCTTTCGGGTTGACATGTACCTGGTTGATACCGTCGATATTGGCTTCGACAGGGTCTTCAACGGTGATAATGTTAACATATTCTGTATTTAATTCGCTTAATGCGGTATACAGTGTCGTTGATTTACCACTACCGGTAGGACCGGTAACAAGAATAATGCCGTGCGGGTTCTTCAAAATGTGGTCGAAACGTTTCATTTCTTCCGGTCGGAAGCCCAGCTTGCTCTTTTCTCTGTTGAGTGCCGTCTTGGAGGCAAGACGCATAACGATTTTTTCGCCGTATACGGTAGGAAGTACGGATACACGGATGTCGTACTCCAGTCGGTCAACCATCTGGGTAATACGACCGTCCTGCGGTTTTCTCTTTTCGGAGATATCCATACCGCCGATAATCTTGATACGTGCGGACAACGCCGGCATAATCTTGATATCGTATTTGCCTTTTTCATACAGGGCACCGTCAATACGGTAGCGGACACGAACCGATTTTTCCATCGGTTCGATATGTATATCGGAAGCTCTCTGACGGGCTGCCTTTTCAATCATTTCCTTAACCAGGACTACGATAGGGGAATTGTTGATGTCATCATTGATTTCTTCATTGATGTCATCATCACCGAATTTTTCCTTCGCGTACTCCTCCAGTGCGGATGCCACTTCATCGGAACCGTAGAATTTATCGATTGCCACCATTACGCTTCGCGGAGTTGCAATCAAAGGCTCTATCTGGCAGCCGGTGATAATGGAGATGTCGTCCATTGCATTGACATCCAGAGGATCTGCCATGGCTACACGTAGGATATTGATATTGTCCTCTGCAAATTCTATCGGCAGAACCTGTGATTTTTTTAGTACCGATGACGGAACTAAGTTCTGTACATCCGGTGAAATTGTAATATTGGAAAGATCGATAATGGGATAGCCTAACTGTGCACCTAAAATCTGTGCAATGAGGTCTTCTGTAATAAGTCCCTTATCAATCAGAAGTTCACCTAACTTCTTGCCGGAAGTTTTCTGCTCTTCCAGTGCCTGCTGTAACTGTTCTTCCGTAATGGCATTGCTCAGTACCAGAGCTTCACCTAAACGGATTTTTTTGCCTGTATATCTCGCCATTTTATATACCGTCCCCAAGTAATGTATTACTGCTTACATTGTATCTTTTTACGTACATTTTTGCAACTCTTTTTATGCATTTTATACGAAAAATTTTATTTTTAGAACAGCTTTTCATACATGTTTTCAGGGGCCTGTGCATATTGGATTGCCATATCCCTGGTAATAACGCCGTCAAAGTAAAGCTGTACGATTGCATCGTCCATGGTCATCATACCCATTTTGCGATTGGTCTGCATAATATTGGGCAGCTGATAGGTCTTGCTTTCACGGATCAGGTTGCGCGCAGCATGAATGGCATGCAGTACTTCAAACGCTGCTACTCGTCCATGTCCGTCCGATGTCGGAATCAGCTGCTGGGAAATGATTGCTTCCAATACGCTGGCAAGCTGGATACGGATCTGCTGCTGCTCGTGAGGCGGGAATACGTCGATAATACGGTCTACGGTACTTGCCGCACCGATGGTATGTAAGGTGGATAAAACCAGGTGACCGGTTTCTGCCGCGGTGATGGCGATACTGATGGTCTCCAGGTCACGCATTTCTCCTACAAGAATAACATCCGGGTCTTCACGGAGAGCGGCGCGGAGGGCATTTGCATAGTTGCCGGTATCGCTGCCCACTTCTCTCTGGTTTACCATGGACATCTTGTGATGATGCATGTATTCGATAGGATCCTCCAGCGTGATGATGTGCGCATCACGGTTGGTATTGATCTTATCGATAAGGGCTGCCAGTGTGGTGGACTTACCGCTACCGGTAGGACCCGTTACCAGAATCAGACCTCTTTTTCTTGTATATAAATCTACAACCGATTCAGGAATGCCCAACTGCTCCGGTGTGGGAATATCGGTACCTACCAGACGGAGAGCCAGTGCTGCGGAACCTCTCTGTTTGAATACGTTGACACGGAATCTGGCGTAGTTCGGCATGGAATAGGATAAGTCGTTTTCACCCTTCTCATCAAATACTGCTTTCTGTTGGGGTGTCATAACGTAAGTGGCTATTGCCATCGTTTCCTCCGGGGTAAGTACCGGATAATTGGTAGCCATCAGTCTACCGTTTACACGTAAGATAGGCGGTACGCCTACTGTAAAATGAACGTCACTGGCGCCAAGCTCTATCGCTAACTGCAATACTTCATCAATTGATACCATGTCTGTCTCTCTCCTGTGTCTTTTATTTTGCGATAAATTCACGTTAAATACATTTATACCCTGTATTTTTTCATGTGATCTATCGTTTTCTTACATTAAATGCTTTTTTCAGACATTACCCTTATTATAATTTCCGGGAAAATGCCTGTCAACTGCATTTCATCGACAATCCTAAAATTGTATTTATAATTATACAATAGCCCTCTGTCATTTACAAGAAAAAGGTTAAGAAAGTATTAAAAATGTATAAAATTGTATGAAAATCAGTTTGTGTTTTTGGTACTTTTTTCATATTAAAAAGACCCTCCCTATAGGGGAGAGCCTTTTTGCAATCTGTCATTTTCGTATGACTGATTTTACTTATAGTTTACAATCTTTCCGAAATCTTCCTTTAAGGAAGCGCCGCCTACAAGGCCGCCATCGATGTCTGCCTGTGCAAACAGTTCGGGAGCACTTGCTGCAGATACGGAGCCGCCGTACTGGATACGGATGGCTGCTGCGGTCTGCTCATCGTAGATTTCACCGATGCATGCACGGATAGCTGCGCAAACTTCCTGTGCCTGCTCTGTGGTTGCTACTTTGCCGGTTCCGATTGCCCAGATGGGTTCGTAAGCGATAACTGCTGTCTTTGCCTGATCTGCGGTTACGTTTAAGAACGCAATCTTAATCTGCTGGCGGATCCAGTCAATGGTGATGCCCTGTTCTCTCTGAGTCAGGGATTCGCCGCAGCAGATGATGGGGGTAAGACCATGCTCAAATGCTTTCAGAACCTTCTTATTTACGGTTTCATCGGTTTCTGCGAAGTATTCCCTTCTTTCGGAATGTCCGATAATAACGTATTTTACGCCTGCATCTGTCAGCATGTTGGGGGAAATTTCACCGGTGAATGCACCTTTTTCTTCAAAGTACATATTCTCGGCACCGATTTCAATGTTGGTTCCCTTTGCTGCTTCGACAGCGGGAATGATATCGATAGCGGGTACGCAGAATACTACATCTGCATCCTCTGTTACTACCAGGGGTTTTAATTTTTCAATTAATGCTACGGCTTCACTGGGAGTCATGTTCATTTTCCAGTTGCCGGCAATGATTTTCTTTCTTGCCATATCAGTTGTCCTCTCTTATTTGTCGTCTGCTGCTGCTACGCCGGGAAGTACCTTGCCTTCCAGGAACTCTAAGGAAGCGCCGCCGCCGGTAGAAATGTGAGACATCTTGTCTGCAAATCCGAGCTGGTTAACGGCTGCTGCAGAGTCACCTCCGCCGATAATGGTGGTTGCGTCGGTATCAGCCAATGCCTTTGCTACTGCAATGGTACCTGCTGCAAGAGTAGGATTTTCAAATACGCCCATAGGTCCGTTCCATACAACGGTCTTTGCGTTCTTAACAGCATCTGCGAAAAGCTTCTGGGTCTTGGGACCGATATCGCAGCCTTCTCTGTCTGCAGGCATATTGGTTACATCGTAGGTTTCTACTTCTACGGGAGCATCGATCGGGTTGGGGAAGTCAGCGATGGTTACGGCATCTATGGGAAGAAGCAGGTTCTTGCCAAGCTTCTTAGCCTTTTCCATCATTTCCTTGCAGTAATCAAGCTTGGTATCGTCAACTAAGGACTTACCGATTTCATAACCCTGTGCCTTTAAGAAGGTGTAAGCCATACCGCCGCCGATAATCAGGGTATCGCACTTCTCAAGCAAGTTGGAGATTACGTTTAACTTGTCTGCTACCTTTGCACCGCCGAGGATTGCTACGAAAGGTCTTACGGGATTTTCTACTGCATTGCCGAGGAAGTTGATTTCCTTCTGCATTAAGTAGCCGACTACGTTTTCGCCGCCCTTTGCCTTGATGAATTTGGTAACGCCCTCTACGGAAGCATGTGCTCTGTGGGAAGAACCGAATGCATCACACACATACAGATCTGCGAGGTCTGCCAGTTCTTTGCTGAATTCTTCGCCGTTCTTGGTTTCTTCTGCTCCGCGGAAACGGGTATTCTGAAGAAGAATAACATCTCCTTCTTTCATTTCTGCTACAGCTTCGGTTGCTGCTGCACCGGTTACATTGTAATCGGAAATAAATTTAACGGGCTTGCCAAGCTTTTCGGAAAGTCTCTCTGCAACAGGTGCAAGAGATTCGCCTTCGTTGGGGCCGTTCTTTACTTTTCCTAAGTGGGAGCAAAGGATAACCTTGCCGCCGTCATTGATTAACTTCTGAATGGTGGGAAGTGCTGCTACAATACGGGTTTCGTCTGTAATCTTGCCTTCCTTTAAGGGTACGTTGAAGTCACATCTTACAAGTACTCTCTTTCCTTTTGCGTTGATATCATCAACGGATTTCTTATTAAGTCCCATAATGTTACCTCCATTTTTTATTTCCACTTTTACCCGTGGACATGGACTTACCCATAAAAAAGAGGTCCGGTCCTAAAAGACCGGACCTCTGATAGGTCTTTATTTCGGGCTGATGCCCTATCGAACTCTGTGCAATCAGGCTGTCTGATTATGCAAGTTCGCTGAAGTACTTAATAGTACGAACCATCTGGCTGGTGTAGCTGTTTTCGTTGTCATACCAGGAAACAACCTGTACTAAGGAGTTGCCGTCTTCCATGTTGGAAACCATGGTCTGGGTTGCATCGAAGATAGAACCATAGGTGCTTCCTACGATATCGGAAGATACGATTTCGTCTTCATTGTAATCGAAGGATTCGGTCTTAGCTGCCTTCATAGCTGCGTTGATTTCTTCCTTTGTTACTTTGCCCTTAACAACTGCTACTAAGATGGTGGTAGATCCGGTAGGGGTCGGTACACGCTGTGCAGAACCGATCAGCTTGCCGTTCAGTTCGGGAATTACAAGGCCGATTGCCTTTGCAGCACCGGTAGAGTTGGGAACGATGTTGCAAGCGCCTGCACGGCTTCTTCTTAAATCGCCCTTTCTCTGAGGTCCGTCAAGGATCATCTGGTCACCGGTATAAGCATGTACGGTGGTCATGATACCGCTCTGGATAGGAGCGAAATCGTTCAGAGCCTTAGCCATGGGTGCTAAGCAGTTTGTTGTACAGGAAGCTGCGGAGATAACGGTATCTTCGGGCTTCAGTGTGTTGTGGTTTACATTGTATACGATGGTAGGAAGATCATTTCCTGCAGGAGCAGAGATAACAACCTTACGAGCGCCTTGCTTTTTCTTTGGAGGTGTAGAAACCGGTACATTCCAGAACTACGTCTACCTTTAATTCTCCCCAAGGAAGTTTGGAAGCGTCTGCTTCTTTGTAAATGGTAATGGTCTTGCCGTTTACAGTGATGTTGTCTTCACCGGCTACAACAGAATCAGCATATTTGTACTTACCCTGTGAAGAGTCATACTTCAACAGATGTGCAAGCATCTTAGGGCTTGTTAAATCGTTGATTGCTACTACTTCGTAACCTTCTGCATCAAACATCTGTCTGAATGCAAGACGACCAATACGGCCGAAACCATTAATTGCTACTCTTACTGACATTTTAGTTTCCTCCTGAATATCTTTCTTTATTGCAATCAGTTTATGATTGTCAAAACTTTATCAACAAGGCTATTTTACCTAATTCCTTTCCATAATTCAAGATAAAAATGGAATTTTTTTATTTTTTCTGATACAATACCTGTAAAAGTACAGGAAGGAATGAAATTTATGTCAATTTTAGCTGATCAGCATCTGCACTCTTCCTTTTCCGGAGACAGTACGGAGCCCATGGAAAACATTGCGGAAGCCGCTCTGAAGAGAGGACTTGCCCACATCACTTTCACGGAGCATATGGATATGGGGTATCCTGTCACGGAGGACACTCCCGAAGGAACCTTTCTTCTGAATGCAGATTCTTATATTTACGATTTTCTCAGAACACGTTTTAAATACGACGGCAGGCTTAGTGTCCGGCTCGGCGTGGAAATCGGGCTGGACCCCCGTTTCATCAAGGAGCTGAATACCTTTGCCGGCACGCACGAATACGATTTTATCATCGGTTCCACCCACCTGGCAAACGGTCGTGACCCCTACTATCCCGATTTTTTTGAAGGCCGCAGCGAGGAAGAAGCCTTCCGGGAATATTTCCTGGCGGAGCTTGAGAATTTAAGGACGTTCGATTTTTATGACGTGGCCGGGCACTTAGACTACTGCGTCCGCTACGGCAGGGAAAAGGACCGGAATTATTCCTATGATAAATACAAGGATATTCTGGACGAAATACTCTCCGTTCTTTTAAAAAAGGAAAAGGGGCTGGAGCTTAACACCGGAAGTCTGAGGAACGGTACTAAGGACGTAAGTCCCTGCCGGGAGCTGCTTGCCCGTTATCACGAACTGGGCGGCAGTCTGATTACCGTCGGCTCCGATGCCCACAGGGCTTCTGATGTGGCATCCGATTTTTCCCTTGCCTCGGAAATTTTAACGGACTGCGGTTTCAAATACTACTGCATCTACGAAAAGCACCAGCCGGTTTACATGAAATTGTAATTGTCATTTTCTTTGTGCGTCCGGAATATAATATGGAAAAAAGTAAGGGGTTCCCATGCTTTTTTGCAGAAACCGGACCTTTATCAAAGGCACTCTCATTCTCACGTTGACAGGACTTTTAAGCCGTGTCATCGGCTTCTTTTACCGTATTTATCTTTCTCGTCTGTTTGGCGAGGAGGGCATGGGCATTTACCAGCTTTTAAGCCCGGTACTTGCCCTTTCTTTTTCTCTGTGCGCCGCAGGCATACAGACTGCCATTTCCAAATATGTGGCGGCAAGTGTGGCAAAGGGAAACCGTAAGGACAGCTACCGCTATCTTTTTACCGGTTTGTTTCTTTCCCTGCTTCTCTCCGTTCCCTGCATGCTTCTTCTGCTGATGTTTTCGGATTTTGTCGCCGTACATTTTCTTTTAGAGGCAAGGACGGCTTCCATGCTGCGTATCATCGCCCTGTCCATCCCTGCCGGTGCCGTACATTCCTGTATTAACGGCTATTATTACGGTATCAAGAAAACCATGCTACCTTCCTCCACACAGTTAATTGAACAGTTCATGCGCTTTTTTTGTGTTCTGGCAGCGGATTTTCTTGCCCGCCGGTCTCATACGGTTCCTCATATCAACGCTGCTGTTGTGGGTCTTGTGGTGGGCGAATGTGCCGCCATGTTAATTTCCCTGCTTGCCATCTATTTCCGGTTTTACCGGGAGGAAGCCGGTGCCGGGAAGTCCTCTCTGCCGTGTTCAAACGCAGGTGGCGGGAAGCACACTATGCCAATGTCAAACACAGCTGTGTTTGGCATCTCCCGTTTTCATGCCGTCAAGAATCTGCTGGTACTGGCTTTTCCGCTTACCGTCAGCCGCATTGTGGTAAACCTTTTGCAGAGTGTGGAGGCAGTTGCCATTCCTTCCCGTCTCTGCCGGTACGGCTATGACTCCGTGACGGCGTTAAGTGTCTACGGAGTGCTTACCGGTATGGCGCTCCCGCTTTTATTTTTCCCGAATGCGCTGACCGGCTCCATGTCCCTTCTGCTTCTTCCCATGGTTTCGGAGGCCGACGCCAGGGGCAATGCAGATGCGGTTAAAAATACTACCTTAAAAACCATTTATTCCTGCCTTCTATTAGGCGCTGCCTGTACTTTGTTTTTCTTTTTGTCCGGGCCGCTTTTAGGTCGTTTTCTTTTCCACAGTGAGCTTGCCGGCCGCTACATACGTTCCTTGAGTCTGCTCTGTCCTTTTTTATACCTGTGCACCACTTTATCCGGCATCCTTCACGGACTGGGAAAAGCCGTCAGTGTCTTTTTTGTCAATGTATTTTCCCTATCCCTGCGGCTTTTGTTTGTATTTTTCCTGATACCCGCATTCGGTATTGACTGCTATATTTTATCCATGATTTTAAGCCAGCTTCTCAGCGCTTTTTTCTATCTCTTCCTGTTGTATCGGAAATGGAACTGACCAAAAGTTTGATTTTTCTTATTCTTCTCCGGCGTTTTTCTTGCACGATAACGGCATTTAGTATATAATGCACTCGAAAAAAACACAAAGGAAGAGGTATTCGACATGTATGAATTTATCCGTAAATTACCAACCCCTGAGGAAATTAAAGAACAGTTTCCGGTATCTCCCGAGCTCATTGCCTTAAAGAAACAGCGCGATGCGGAAATCCGCGACGTCTTTACCGGAAAAAGCAATAAATTTCTCCTGATCATCGGTCCCTGCTCCGCAGACAACGAAATTGCAGTCTGTGACTACGTGACGAGGCTGGCAAAGGTAAACGAAAAAGTAAAAGACAAACTGATTCTTATTCCCAGAATCTACACCAATAAACCCCGGACCACCGGTGAAGGCTACAAGGGCATTGTTTCCCAGCCGGACCCCGAAAAGAAGCCTGACTTCTTAGCCGGCCTGATTGCCATGAGAAAAATGCAGATTCATGCCATGGAAGAAAGCGGTCTGACTGCAGCGGATGAAATGCTTTATCCGGAAAACTGGCCTTATGTTTCCGACCTGCTCTCCTATGTGGCCATCGGAGCGCGTTCCGTAGAGGACCAGCAGCACAGACTTGCCTGCAGCGGCTTTGATGTTCCCGCCGGTATGAAGAACCCGACCAGCGGCGACCTTTCCGTTATGTTAAACTCCGTATACGCCGCACAGCATGCGCATTCTTTCATCTTCCGCGGCTACGAAGTAAAGACTTCCGGCAATGACCTGACTCATACCGTTCTGCGCGGTGCCACCAACAAGCACGGCCAGAATCTTCCCAACTATCACTATGAAGACTTAAATACTCTTCTTAGCCTGTATGGGGAAAGAGATTTGAAAAATCCTGCCTGCGTCATTGATACGAACCACTCCAACTCCAACAAGAAATTCGAGCAGCAGATCCGTATTGCCAAAGAGGTTATGCACTCCCGCAAGTTAAGCGCAGATATTCACAGCCTGGTTAAGGGTCTGATGATTGAAAGCTATATAGAGGACGGCTGCCAGAAGGTTGGCGAAGGCATTTACGGTAAATCCATTACCGATCCCTGTCTCGGCTGGGCATCCACCGAAAAACTCATTTATGAAATTGCTGATTATGAATAAATGTTTGCACGAATAGGCAATGGAGTTTTCCACTATAAGCAGTCTTTTATAAATACGCATAATAAAAACTCTTCCGTCTTTCAGCAGATGGAGGAGTTTTTTATTGCTATACCCAAACCATTCCTAAAAAAGCCCTGTGAAGGTTTTCCACAGGGCATTGAAACATTTCTTATTATTTTCTTACCGGAATTTTCTTCCGGATATCCGCCAGTCTGTTTAGGGCTTCATTCAGTGTTTCGTCTTTCTTGGCGAAATGCAGACGGATTAAATTGTTGACAGGTTCCTTAAAGAAGCTGGAACCGGGCACCGCGCCCACTCCCACATCTCTTGCCAGGACTTCACAGAATTCCAGATCGGACGCAAAACCGAATTCTCCGATATCGAGGAGAATATAATATGCACCCTCCGGTACCGTATGGGCAATGCCGATGTCATCCAGTCCCTTTAAGAACAAATCGCGCTTGCCCGTGTATTTCTCCTGTAAATCCTTGTAATACTGCTCGCCAAACTTAAGTCCCGTAACCGCCGCTTCCTGCAAGGGCGCCGCTGCTCCCACGGTCAGGAAATCGTGAACCTTCTTTGCCACCTCGATAATTTCGGGCGGAGCAATGATATAACCCAGACGCCAGCCGGTGATGGAGTAGGTCTTGGACAGGGAACTGCAGGAAATGGTTCTTTCCCACATACCGGGCAGGGATGCAAAATAAATATGCTTGTTGGGCTCGTAAACAATGTGCTCGTAAACCTCATCCGTGATGACATAAGTATCGTATTTTTTTGCCAGTTCTGCTATGAAGGTCAGTTCCTCGAGAGTAAATACCTTGCCGCAGGGATTGGACGGATTGCAGAGAATAAGTGCCTTGGGATGCTGCTTAAAAGCGGCTTCCAGCTCATCCGGATTAAAATGGAAGGCAGGCGGATACAGGGGCACGTAAATAGGCTGTGCGCCGGAGAGAATGGTATCCGCTCCATAGTTTTCATAAAAAGGAGAAAAAATAACCACCTTGTCGCCGGGGTCTGTGACGGTCATCATGGCTGCCATCATGGCTTCGGTGCTGCCGCAGGTTACTACGATTTCTCCGTTGGGGTCAATGGTTCTGCCCATGAGACGGGACTGTTTTTCTGCCAGCGCTTCCCGGAAATTCTGGGCGCCCCAGGTAATGGAATACTGGTGGTAGTTTTCATGGGACACCTCCGCCAGCCTGTCGAGAATTTCCTTCGGCGGGTCAAAATCGGGAAAACCCTGTGATAAATTGACGGCCCCGTATTGCAGGGATACTCTCGTCATCCGCCGGATAACAGAGTCCGTAAAATCCTTGGTACGTTCTGATAATTTCTGCATGGTAAACACTCCTATTTCTTTTCCAGTATGTAAGACTTTTTATCGTTCAAAATATGTTTCGGGTCGAGGGCATCCTTAATCCGGTTCATAACCTCCAGATTTTCTCCGGATGTTTCCCGTAAAAAGTACCGGCGTTTGCTGATGCCGATGCCATGTTCCCCGGAAGTAATGCCGCCTAATTCGTATGCCTTATGGTATGCCTTGTCCATATTGGCTTTCAGCTCCTTGTGCCAGGTTTTTAAATCCCTGTCTCCGCGGACCACGCACAGATGCACGTTGCCGTCTCCCGCATGCCCGAAGCTTACCATCTGCATGCCGGTCTCTTTATCCAGCTTGTTAATGAAGGAAATAAATTCTGCTGTTTTGTCTATGGGCACCACGATATCCACCGGCTCCTGTTCAGAAAAAGCCTCCACAGCCTTCACCAACGCACCTCTGACCTTCCAGATGTCTGCTGCAGACGGAATAACATTTGACGGATTCTGTACAGTATCCGTCAGGGGCAGGTATGCCAGTGCGCCGCCGTCCAGTGCGAGCTTGCGGATGCGTTCTGCATTCTCCCGTACCTCGGTGGTATGTCCGTCAAAGGTAAGTAAAATATAGGATCCGGCTTCCGAATAAGGATATTTCACACCCAAGAAATCCTCTCCCAATTTTACCACTTTCCGCTCCATAAATTCAACCGCCGTCGGATTGGCATTGGCTCTCAGTACCGAAAGAACGCTTCTGATGCCGGTTTTCAAATCCGGATAAGGCACAAGCACGCTCAAAGAAGTCTCCGGTTTGGGGATAAGCTTCAGAATGCATTTGGTAATCACTGCCAGTGTGCCTTCGGAACCGATATAAAGATTTTTTAAGGAAAGTCCGCTGGCATCCTTCACATTTTTGCCGCCCGCGGTAAGAACACTGCCGTCCGCCGTTACCACTTCCAGACCTCTCACATAGTCCCTGGTAACACCGTATTTTACGGCACGCATACCGCCTGCGTTGGTGCTGATGTTGCCGCCGACGGAAGACGCCTTTTCGCCCGGGTCAGGAGGATAAAACAGTCCCCTTTCTTCCACATATTTCTGCAAATCCTGTAAAAGAAGTCCCGGCTGCACGGTAATGGTCATGGTGTTTTCGTCCAGCTCCAGTATCTTGTCCATATGGGAAAAATCTAAAATAATGCCGCCGTCCACCGGTACCGTGGAGCCAACCAGATTGGTGCCCGCTCCTCTCGGTGTCACCGGGATGCCATGCTTATGCGCATATTTTAGGATTTTGCTGACTTCTTCCGTACTCTGCGGAAAAACAAGCGCTGCCGCTTCTCCCTTCAGCCTTCCCAACGTATCGCTCAAATACTTCTCCGGGATGTCATGCGCTACAATGCGTTTTTTGTCCGGGATAATCTCTTTTAATTTTTTCAGAAGCTTTTCCTTATCCATTCTTATACCTTCTTATCTTACGCAGGATGCGCTTTTACAGGTTTCTCATGCCGTCTGTGCTTTCACCGGCTGCGCCTTTACAGGATGTCCCCGCCGTCTGTGCTCTCACCGGCTGCGCTTTTACAGTGTCAGCGCCAGGTGATAATTTTCATCCATGGTTCTGCAGGATGCCGCAAACTGTTCCTGTTCTTTTTCGTTCAAATCCAGTTCGATGATTTCCGCCACACCGTCTTTGTTTAAGCGGGTGGGAACACTGGCATACACACCTTTTTGTCCGTATTCTCCGTTTAAAAGCACGGATACGGGAAGAATGCGGTTTTCATCACCGAAAATAGCTCTTACCACTTCCGCAATAGAAGCGCCGATGCCGAATTCCGTGGAGCCTTTTCCGCCTAAAATAATCCAGCCGCCGGCTTTGCCTGCCGCGGCGAGTTCCTCTAAATTAAGCTTTCCGTAGGTATCCGGGTATTCTTCCATCAGCTTAAATAACGGTTTGCCGGCAATGGTTACGGTGGACCAGGGAACCATCTGGCTTTCGCCGTGTTCGCCGAGTGCATAACCGTATACGGATTTCTGATCGATGCCGGTTGCCTGTGCCACTGCCCTGCGCAGTCTGGCTGAGTCAAGCGTAGTGCTGGTGGATAAAATTCTTTCCGGCGCCCAGTCAAGCACATGCTGCAGATAATGGGTTACCACATCCGCCGGATTGGAAATATTTAAGATAATGCCCAAGAAGCCGGAATTCCGGATGTTCTCGGCTACGTCCTTGATAATGGCGATGGTCTGGCGCAGGGTGTCCATACGTGTCTGTCCCTTGCTCATGTCGGGAAGCGGTCCTGCCGCTACAATCATCAAATCCGCATCCGTCGCATCGCTGTAATCTCCCGCTCTTACAATGGCTCTTTTCTGCAGATATACGGTGGAGTCAAAAATGTCAAGCGCCTGTGCTTCTGCCTTCTTTACATCTACATCAATATATACGATTTCTTCCGCAAGTCCCTGGGAAACCAGTGCGTAGCCTGCGTGGGAGCCCACATGTCCCGCTCCTATGATAATGATTTTTCTGTTCTGTAATGCCATTTTTATCCCTTCCTCTCTACAATCGGCAATCCGTCTTCTGCCGTCAATCAATGACGGTTCTTCTTTACCACGATGTTGCCGATAACCTGAATGATACTGACTAAAATAAATACTACGATAACGGTTACCCAGGTAACGTCCGTCATGTTTCTGTCGTGACCATAACGGATGGCGAAATCACCTAAACCTCCGGATCCGACCGCACCTGCCATGGCGGTAAGACCTACCAGGCTGATAGCGGTAATGGTGGTACCCCTGGCAATGGCTGCCACACTCTCCCTTAAGTACACACGGAAAATGATTTCCAGAGGACCGGAGCCCATGGACAGGGCTGCTTCAATGAGTCCCGGATCCGTTTCCGCCAGTGCGCTTTCCACCTGTCTGGAGAAGAAAGGCACCGTACCCATAATCAGGGGAACAATGGCGCCGGGCACGTTGATGGCAGTACCCATGATGGCTCTTGACAGAGGAATGACCCATGTCAGCAGGATGATAAACGGGATGGAACGGAAAAAGTTAATCAGCTTGTCCAAAATCTGGTACAGCACTTTGTTTTCAAGGATGCCGCCCGGCTTTGTCACTACGATGATAATTCCTAATATGAGCCCCAGCACAAAGGCAATGCTGCCTGACCAGACCACCATTACGAGGGTGTCCTTGATTGCTGCCAGGAAATCCGGAAGCTTGTTCATAACATTGGGAATGATTTTATTCAGCAAATCTGCCATCTTTGATTACCTCCACTCCTACATTTTTCTCCTTCAGGTAGGTGAGCGCCTGCTCCACCTTGTCCTTGTCGCCGCTGACTATGGCAACCGTACCACCAATCGGCGCATTCTGTACGATTTCCACATCTGCGAATATAATATTTAAGATAATTCCGAACTTTTCCGTTACCGCAGAGATCAGTGGCTCGGAAGCATTCTTTTCTATGTAAGAAAGTCTCACGATGAGTTCGCCGGGTTTCAGCGCCACAACAGGTGAACCCGCCTCCACCAGTTCCTCAATCTTCTGCAGATTGGAAGTGGTCTTGATGAAATCTCTGGTAACCTTGTTCTGCGGAGTAGCGAAAATAGAAAATACCTCGCCCTCCTCCACAACATTGCCGTGGTCCATAACCGCAACCCGGTTGCAGATTTCTTTTACCACGTCCATCTCATGGGTAATCACCACAATGGTGATGCCGAGAGTTTCATTGACCTTCTGCAACAGCTTCAGGATGGACTTTGTAGTCTGGGGGTCCAGCGCGGAAGTTGCTTCGTCGCAAAGTAAAATCTTCGGGTCGTTTGCCAGCGCTCTTGCAATTGCCACTCTCTGCTTCTGTCCGCCGGACAACTGGCTGGGATACGCATTTTCCTTTTCCGAAATGCCCACCAGATCCAACAGATTGTGGACCTTGTCGGCTATCTCCTGCTTGGAAAGTCCGCTTCCCTTTAAGGGATATGCCACATTGCCGAATATTGTCCGGGACGGCATCAGATTAAAATGCTGGAAAATCATGCCGATTTTCTTTCTTGCCTTTCGTAATTCCTTTGCAGACAAAGCGGTTATTTCTTTATCATCCACGGTAACCGTTCCCGAGGTAGGTCTTTCCAGCAGATTGATGCATCTTACCAGAGTCGATTTGCCGGCGCCGGAAAATCCTATAATTCCGAAAATGTCGCCGTCATGGATGGTAAGGTTTACATCCTTTACTGCCTGAACTTCCTTTCCTCCGTCTATAAAAGTTTTGCTGATATTCTGTAATGTAATCACCTGCGTTCTCTCCTTTCGATGCCTTATCCTATCACACCCTTTTTCTTTGCGCTAATATCCGCTAAATATGGCGTGTAATAGTTTGAGCCTATAGCTCCCTTGTTAAAAACACTATAACCGATTGTTGCAAATTGCCTTGACGGCGGAATTTTGGTTCTTTATAATACACTTAACCTATTAACTTTGTAGGAAAATCAAGGTTTTTTAACCTCATGCCAATATAAAAGGAGATTTTTTATGATTCAGGAAAAGCGGGTATGGGAACTTTTTTCAGAACTGGTTTCCATTGACAATCCTTCTCTCAGAGAAGAAAAAATGTGCAAAAGAATAAAAATTTTTTTAGAAAATTTACAAATTCCTTACGAAGAGGACGATACCGGAAGCAAAATCGGCGGCACCAGCGGCAATCTTTATGCGTATGTGGAAGGCGACAATTCCCTTCCTCCCCTTCTTTTTTCTGCCCATATGGACTCCGTCAGCCCCGCCGTGGGCAAAAAAGCCGTTTTGCACGAAGACGGCACCATTACCTCCAGCGGCAGCACCGTGCTCGGCGCTGATGACCTTTCCGGTGTCTGCGCCATTCTTGAAGCACTGACTTCCTTAAAGGAAGACGGAAAACCGCACCGCCCGCTGGAGCTGTTGTTTGATGTGGCGGAGGAAACCTACTGCGCCGGTATCAGGCAGTTTGATTTTTCCCGCCTAAAATCCAAAGAAGCCTATGTTTTTGATTTGACCGGCAATATCGGCGGGGCTGCCTATCAGGCGCCTGCCATTGTTTCCTTTACGGCCGGTTTCACCGGTAAAGCAACACATGCCGCTTTTTCCCCGGAGGAAGGCATTCATGCCATCAAGGCCGCCGCTCTTGCGGTAACCGCCATCCCCTGCGGGCATGTGGGCAAAACTACCGTCAATATCGGTACCATTAAAGGCGGCGAAGCCGATAATGTTGTGCCCGCTTTCTGTGAACTCACAGGAGAGGTCCGCGGCTTTGACAACGATGTGGTATTTGCACAGCTTGACGCCATTCGCGGCATTGTGGAAAAAATTGCTTCCGATACCGGTACTGCCGTAAACTTTTCCACCAATCCGCTCTGTCTTGCCTACCGTGTGGACCCGGAAAGTCCGGTAGCCAACCGTTTTAAGAAGGCTTGTACTTCTGTGGAGCTTAAAGACAAGCTGCATATTACCTACGGCGGCAGTGACAACAACCACTTCTATCCCCACGGACTGAACGGTCTGGTGGTTGCCTCCGGTATGAACAACTGCCACGGCTGTGGGGAATACAGCAGGCTTTCCGACCTGACCGCCGCCGCGAAGCTGGCGCAGGCGCTGATGCTGAGCCGGGAGTAAAACCTCCGGATGCTTCCAGGCCAGGCTTAAAATTGCCGGGCACCCTCAGGCAGGGAGTAAGCTGTGCCGGATTCTAAAATACCCTCAGCAATCCTCCTACAATACCGGGGCTTATGTAGCCTTCTATCAGACACCCTGTCGTAAGAGCGGCAAGCCCCGCCAGGTACTGCACCGCTTTTTTCCGGATTTCCCGGTTTCTGTCACCGGAGTATTCCTCCGTATAATATAACGTCCTGCACAGTTCCCTGCTCCATTCCAGAAAGAGGATGGACACCGGCAGATAGATAAATCCCTGCGGAAAAACCCCTGCCATAATCAGGAAAATTCCTTTGAGACCGTACTGCAGGACGGAGGCGACGCACAGCATGCCGAAAGAAATACCCATCCACACGCAGCAGGTGTAGGTAGCCGCCATGCCGAGCCAGGTGGTGGACAGCACAATCAGTATCAGGAAAATAAGCAGCCGCTCCCGCAGGACATAAAAAAAGAATGCCTTTTTGTCAATAGCAGCATATTTCAGTTCATATAACAGCTCCGGGTTCAGAATTCCGTCTGATTTCACCAGTGTATCTTTCAGGGCGTTGCCTATCAGAATGCCGGCAGCAAAGCTTGTCATAAGCAGGCACAGAATAAGTCGCAGCCTGTATTTTTCCAATAAAAAAGGCTTTTTCATAAACAATAGAATCTCGTTTTCTACTATTCTATGAAAAAGCCGTCCGGCTCATGCCGGTTTTATTTTGTTCCGTTATCTGTCCTTGTAACCGGCACGACATTTCTGCCCAGCCGGAATGTTATTTCTGCAGATATTTGTGCGCGTAGGTCATAATGGCGCAGATGGTCTTGGAGTCCTGAATGGTGGTATCGTAAATCATATCCATCAGTTCGTCCACCGTGTACGCCTCCACATTGATAAATTCGTCCTCATCCAGGTGCTGGTGGGACTTTATCAGGTTGTGTGCCACATAAATATCTATTTTCTCATTACAGAAGGCAACTGTGGTGCGGATGGAAATCAGGAAATCCACATCTTCACTGCGATAACCGGTTTCCTCTTCCAGCTCCCTTGCCGCAGCCGTTTTCGTCGGTTCGTCCGCTCCGTTTAAGCCTCCTGCCGGAATTTCCAGTGTGTAACGGTCAAGTGCGTTGCGGTACTGGCGCACCATTAAAATTTTACCGTCCTCTCTCACGGGAACGATTGCCGCCGCACCCTTATGTCCGATAAAATCCCATTTTACCACATTGCCGTTGGGAACCTGCACAGTATCCTTATAATAATCGATGATGCTGCCCTTATATACTAAGTCCCTGCTTAATCTTTTAAATTCTTCTGCCATAACTTCATCCCTTAATCCATCTGCTCTTCATGGTGCCTTCCGCTGTCTGCTGTTCACTCATTATGCTTCCAGCCGTCCGTTTTTCACACTTTATGCTTCCAGCAGCTTGTTTACGCTGACTAATTTCACGCAGAGCACAAAAAGTTCGGTTGCCTGCTGCATTTCTTCGGGGGTGGGGAAGGAAGGGGCAATACGGATATTGCTGTCCTTGGGGTCCTTTCCGTATGGGTAGGTTGCACCGGCGCCGGTGAGTACCACTCCTGCCTCTTTACATTTTGCAACAACTGCCTTGGCACAGCCTTCCATGGTGTTGAAGGAAATGAAGTAGCCGCCCTTCGGCTTAATCCATTCGCCGATGCCGAGACCGCTTAATTCCGCCTCCAAAGTAGAAATAACGGCTTCAAACTTAGGACGGAGAATGTCGGCTTCCTTCTTCATCTGGGCACGCAGGCCGTTGATGTCCTTAAAGTATCTGACATGTCTTAACTGGTTAATCTTGTCGTAACCGATGGTCTGGATGGTCATGGTCTTTCTGATATCTGCCAGGTTCTTTTCGGAAGCTGCGATAGCTGCGATACCGGAACCGGAAAAGCTTACCTTGGAGGTGGAAGCAAATATATATACCATGTCCGGATTGCCCGCTTTTTCACATTCTGTCATGATATCCAGCAGTTCGTCCTTGTCATCCTCATACAAATCATGGATACCGTAAGCATTGTCCCAGAAAATACGGAAATCTTCCGCTGCGGGCTTTAAGGCTGCAAAACGCTTTACGGTTTCATCGGAATAAGTAATGCCCTGCGGATTGGAATACTTCGGTACACACCAGATACCCTTTACGGCGGGATCTTCGTTTACATATTTTTCTACTAAGTCCATATCCGGACCGGTCGGCGTCATGGGAATGTTAATCATTTCAATGCCGAAATGCTCGGTAACGGCAAAATGTCTGTCATAGCCGGGTACCGGACATAAGAATTTTACTTTATCAAGTTTGCACCAGGGAGTACTTCCGCATACGCCGTGGGTTACGGAACGGGAAACGGTGTTATACATAATGGTAAGGCTTGCATTACCGCATACGATTACCTTTTCGGGAGCCACACCCATCATGGCGCCCATGAGAGCCTTGGCTTCGGGAATACCGTCCATTACACCGTAGTTTCTGCAATCTACGCCTGCTTCGGTCCTTAAATCGCTTTCTGCGTTCAATACATCCATAATCGGCATTGTCATATCAAGCTGTGCTGCGGAGGGTTTTCCTCTGGACATATCCAGTTTCAGGCCCTTGCCCTTTGCATCCTCATATGCCTTTTCCAGTTCTGTTTTTAATGCCGCCAGTTCTTCCTTACTCATTTCCTTATAGGATTTCATGTTTCTCATTCCTCCTGTCAAAATTTCCCATTTGTGCAAAATATGTCTGGATAATTGTATACAATACAATACGCTTTGTCTATTTTACAATACTCCATCCGTATTGACAAGGATAAAATGCATTTCTGCGTAAAAAAAGTGCAGGTTACTCACCTGCACTTTTCAACTATTCAATTATTCATTATTTTGCGTAATCAATTACGCGGCTTTCACGGATTACATTGACTTTGATCTGTCCGGGATATTCCATTTCAGCTTCAATCTGTTTTGAAATGTCCCTTGCCAGCAATACCATGTCAGCATCTGAAATCTGCTCAGGAACTACCATAACACGAACTTCCCTACCAGCCTGAATAGCAAAAGATTTGTCAACACCTTTGAAATTGTTTGTGATTTCTTCTAATTGTCTTAATCTGCTAGTGTAGGTTTCTAATGTTTCCCTTCTAGCGCCCGGTCTTGCAGCGGATATTGTATCAGCAGCTTGTACAATACATGCAATCAGGGATGTGGGTTCCACGTCTCCGTGGTGAGATTCTACTGCGTTGATAACAACAGAATTCTCTTTGTACTTTCTACATAACTCAGCGCCAAGCTGAATATGGGAACCTTCCATTTCATGGTCCACTGCTTTACCGATATCGTGCAGCAGGCCGGCACGTTTTGCAAGACGTACATCCAGTCCCATTTCAGCCGCCAGTAAACCGGAAAGCTGTGCTACTTCGATGGAATGCTTTAAGGCATTCTGACCGTAGCTGGTTCTGAACTTCATCTTACCAAGCAGTCTTACGAGTTCGGGATGGATGCCGTGTACGCCGACTTCCAGTGTAGCGGCTTCGCCTTCTTCCTTAATCATAAGCTCTACTTCTTTCTGCGCCTTTTCTACCGTTTCTTCAATTCTGGCAGGATGGATACGTCCATCAACGATTAATTTCTCAAGGGCAATTCTGGCAACCTCACGACGAATCGGATCAAAACTTGACAGAATAACTGCCTCAGGGGTATCATCTATGATTAAATCTACTCCTGTCATCGTTTCAAGGGTACGGATGTTGCGTCCCTCTCTACCGATAATACGTCCCTTCATCTCATCATTGGGAAGCTGTACTACGGAAATTGTAGTTTCAGAAACATGGTCTGCTGCACATCTCTGAATGGCGTTTACTACATATTCCTTTGCTTTCTTGTCTGCTTCTTCTTTGGCCCGACTCTCCATATCCTTGATCATCACGGCCGTTTCATGTTTCACTTCATCTTCAACAATTTTCAATAAATACTCTTTTGCTTGTTCAGAGGTTAAACCGGAAATTCTTTCAAGTTCCTGTACGCGTTGTTCGTTTAATTTGGACACTTCCTCTTTCATCCTGTTCAAGGACTCTTCGCGCTGTGCCAAACTACTTTCCTTGCGCTCGATAGCATCTGCTTTCTTGTCGATGTTTTCTTCCTTCTGCTGAACCCTTCTCTCATAACGCTGTGCTTCCGCTCTGCGTTCCTTGATTTCCTTGTCCAGTTCATTCTTGGTGCGAATGGACTCTTCCTTAATCTCAAGCAACGACTCACGTTTCTTGGTTTCCGCAGTTTTCAGAGCTTCATCGATAATCTCCCTTGCCTTGGCATCTGCATCACCTAACTTTGCTTCCACATACTTTTTACGTCTGTCTACAGCAACCTTTGCAGTAACCGGAATGGAGATAAGAAGCGAAACCGCTACCGCTCCCAAAACATACAACCATGTCATGTACAGGAGCACCTCCTTATTAAGTTTTTATGTATGGCGGATAACTTAAAAATATCTGCCAAACATATCTTTTAAAAAGCATTTTACAACAGTTAAATTGTAAAGTAAAAAAGTATCTGTGTCAAGTGCAGTTGTATAATTTTTCGTACAAATTGAATAAATTATAGCGTTCAGCGAAACAATGCTCTGTAAATTTTTTCGCTTTCAAACCCTTTTCTGGCAAGAAAACCGTACATTCTCTGTAATTCTTTTCTATCCGCTTCTTCTTTGCAAAAATGCTTTTTCTGAAGCAGGGCTTCTATCTGGGCATCCTCATCCTGGGAGTTGCCCTCTTCCGTCCAGAGGTCGTAAGCCTTTTCAAAATCATCCGGGCTTATCCCCCTCTGCAGCATGGTGCGGGCAATGCTTTTTTTGCTTTTAGAGTCGCCGTGGTACACAAGGTAATCCCTCACGTACCGTACATCATCCACATAGTGAAAGGACTCTACATAGGAAAGCGCCTCCTCTATCAGCTCCTCCGGATAAAAGCTCTTTTTCAGCTTATCCGCAAGCTGTTTACGGGTGTAATCTTTTTTCTGCAGCAAATTCATGCAGCGCAGCTTTGCCCGCTTCGGCAGTACCTCCCCGGTAATCTCCCGGTAGGCTGCCTCCGTAAGTTCTTTTTCCTCTTTGATGCCGTATTTACGCAGTTCGCCTTTGTACAGGGCAAAGGCGAACTCTTCGTCTATATATATTTTTACTTTAGAAGAGGACACCTCTTCTATCCGGTTCACTGTCATTTTTCTTTCTTGCTTTCCGCTTTTTCGTCAGGATTTGCCGTGCCTGCCTCTGCATGCAGTCCGAAATGCTCCCTGACTTTGTTTTCAATTTCATCGCAGACTGCCGGGTTGTCGCGCAGATACTGCTTGGCATTCTCACGTCCCTGGCCGATTTTATTGCCTTCGTAGGCAAACCAAGCGCCGGACTTGTTGATAATGCCCACGTTGGATGCCAGGTCCACAATGTCTCCCTCTTTGGAGATACCCTTGCCGAACATGATGTCAAACTCCGCTTCCTTAAACGGCGGTGCAATCTTGTTCTTTACGACTTTTACCCTGGTACGGTTGCCGATGACTTCTCCTCCCTGCTTCAGGGCTTCGATACGGCGCACGTCCAGACGTACGGAGGAATAGAACTTCAGCGCACGTCCGCCGGTGGTTGTCTCCGGATTGCCGAACATAACACCGACTTTTTCACGCAGCTGGTTGATAAATACCACCGTACAGTTGGATTTGCTGATAACGGCAGTCAGTTTACGGAGTGCCTGGGACATCAGTCTTGCCTGCAGGCCTACGTGGCTGTCGCCCATGTCGCCATCAATTTCCGCTTTGGGAACCAGAGCCGCAACAGAGTCCACTACCACAATATCAATTGCGCCGGAACGCACCATGGTCTCGGTAATCTCCAGCGCCTGCTCGCCGTTGTCCGGCTGGGAAATGTATAAATTGTCAATGTCAACGCCGATATTTTTCGCATACACCGGGTCAAGGGCATGCTCCGCATCGATAAATCCGGCGATGCCGCCCCTTCTCTGTACTTCGGCAATCATGTGCAGGGTAACGGTGGTCTTACCACTGGACTCCGGTCCGTAAATCTCTATAATACGTCCTTTGGGAATACCGCCCAGTCCCAGTGCAATGTCAAGGCTTAAGGAGCCTGTGGGAATGGTCTCCACATTCATCTGTGCGGAGGGGTCGCCAAGCTTCATCACAGCTCCCTTTCCGTACTGTTTTTCAATCTGCACAAGGGCAGCATCCAAAGCTTTTAATTTTTCATCTCTTTCCATAGTCTGTCTCCTTCATGAAGAACAAATGTTCTGATGTAATCAGAATAAAACATCTGTTCGATTTTGTCAATTCCTTTCTTCTTTTTTTTCGAATTTTATCCGTTTTTCAAAGCTCACTGCCATCATAGCACAGTAAGTGTCCCATAAATCACCCTCAACGGCATCTTCCTCCCTCCGTTTTTTCTTTTACATTTTTCAACACGAAACAGGTGGCGAAATGCCGGAATAAAAAAGAGTAATATTCAGAAAATGATTC
>SAMEA104315421__coassemble_625_pt1 | contig 44207 bp, 44 predicted proteins | sample SAMEA104315421__metabat2_high_PE_053 | metagenome-assembled genome bin SAMEA104315421 (sample SAMEA104315421) | gut metagenome | biome: Monkey gut; feature: monkey-associated habitat; material: faeces | place: China | collected 2013 | reverse complement strand
GGGGTATGGGGCGCGCAGCCGCCTTAGGAGTCGTCGTTGAGTTCTTCCCGTATGGTGTCAAGGAGCTGGTTGCAGCTTCGTTCTGCAGATACAGCTACCCGGCGGATGTCTGCCAGGTCATTGGACAATGTCCAGTAGTCATCTATTCGCTTTCGGGCGCTTTCTACTCTGTCCTGGTAAAACTGTATCTCTTTCTGGCGCTTTTCCGTGCCGGAAAAATAATCATCCAGAACGGCCTGAAGCTTGTCCGTGAAGTTCTTGCCGTCTTGCTTCTCTATCAGCTCCACCGTTTCGGCTTCAAGTCTGATTGACTTGCTTACTGTTGTTTTCCTCATAGCATCATCTCCTTTCCCTGCTGCTCCGCAATGGGTTTACATGCAGTAAATATTTGTGATACAATATTAGGTAAAAGCAATTTGAAATAGTAATAAATGTATTACACTTATAATATAATAGTCATTTTGCTAATTGTCAATAGATAAATAGTCAAATGACTACATAAAACGGAGAAAAAAGATGCAGATAGTAGAACGTATTAAAAAAATCTGTAAGCAAAAAGGTACAAATATCAGTAATTTAGAGAAAGAATTAGGTTTTGGAAATGGAAATATAAGAAGATGGGATGAAAGAGTACCCAGTGTAGAAAGAGTATATATTTTAGCCAAAAGACTAAATGTAAGTGTAGACTATTTGCTAACAGGCAAAGAAGCCAGCGAACTGTCAGAAGAAGAACAAAGACTTGTAGAGTTATATCGTTTGGCAGACGATAGAGGAAAAAAGAACATCATCCGAACAGCCGAAGCTGAACGGATGGAACAAGACTCATCTACTTCCAGGATTGGATAAGGGGGCACGGAAGATAATGGAAATGCAAGAATTACAAAACTGGATGTACGGCGTAAGAGATTACTTATATACCATAAAAGAAAATATCAGTACATATCTAATAAGCCTTCCGCCGGAACAAGCAGCCATGTTAAGCATAGGCGCTGTTTTAGTTTTAATTTTGTTTAATAAAATATGCGGTATAGTAATAGATGCCTTTCAGTCAAACGAAGTAAAAGTAAAACGCAGGAAGAAAAAAAGCCGCCAAAACATACAGATAGCACATGGTGACCACACCGCCGAACATGCCCAAGCTATGTGGGATGAAGTGAACAAAATATAGATAAAACGCACACGTTTAACTCTTAATCAGGGTGTCCAGGGTTCGAGCCCCTGGCGGTGCACTTACAAGTACCGATTTTCGAGGTTATCTCGGGGGTTGGTGCTTTTTTTGTTTACAGATTGCCCCAAATGTCATATGATATTTATATGCTGTATGACAGTGAGAAAACGAAAGGCAAGAATTATGATTTTTGAAACACATGCCCATTATGATGATGAGGCATTTGATGAAGACAGAGACAGTCTGATTCCTTCACTGCCGGAGGCGGGGATTGGCAAAGTGGTAAACGTGGGAGCAAGTCTTGCTTCCTGCAGAAAAACCATGGAAATCATGGAAAAATACCCATTTGTGTACGGTGCGCTCGGCGTGCATCCCAGCGAGACGGCAGAGCTTAATGAGGGGAATTTTGCATGGCTTCGGGATGCACTGCTGCATGAAAAATGTGTGGCAGTGGGAGAAATCGGTCTGGATTATTACTGGCCGGAGCCCGACAGGGATACACAGAAAATTTGGTTTAGGCGACAGCTGAATTTAGCAAGAGAACTGCACAAGCCCGTTATCATCCATTCGAGGGACGCAGCACAGGATACCATGGAAATTTTAAGACAGGAGCACGCAGAGGAAATCGGCGGCGTGGTACATTGCTTCTCCTATTCTGTGGAGATTGCGGAAACGGCAGTGAAAATGGGATTTTATATCGGTGTCGGGGGAGTTCTGACCTTTAAAAATGCCGCAAAGATAAAAGAGGTTGTGAAAAAGATACCGCTTGACAGAATTGTCCTGGAAACGGATTGTCCGTATCTTTCACCGGAGCCGTTCCGGGGAAAGCGCAATTCATCTCTGTATATTCCCTATGTGGTGGAAAAAATTGCGGAGCTGAAGCAGGTTTCTGTGGAAGAAGTGGAAGACATTACCTGGAAGAATGCGGAAGATTTATATGGTTTATCAAAAATGTAAGACAAAGAGCGGGGAAAAGAAATGAAAACGGAGTATGCAGCAGGCGGACGGAAAAAAACCGTTACGATTATGACTCTTTTGTTTATTGCGGTTATGTGCGTACTGACGGGGGTAACATCCTATGCAAAAGAGGAAGAGGTTAACAACAACAGAATTTTATTTATCAGTTCATATTCACTGTCAAGAGATACCGTGCAGTTAGAAATTGAAGGAATCCAGAGTGCACAGCCGGATGATTTTATACTGGATTACGAATTCATGGATACATACAGAGTATATGACGATACGGCTATGCAACTGTTCTATGAAGGATTGAAATATCGTTTGTCCCAGGTGGAGGAATACGATGCGGTGATTCTGGGAGATGATGCGGCGCTGCGTTTCTTTCTGAAGTACCGTGAAGAGCTGTTTTTGACACAGCCAGCCTTTTATATAGGGGTAAATGATGAAGCTCTAAGTAAAAGGGCAGAGAAAGACCCCAATATAAAAGGGATTATGGAGCGGCTGCCCGTAAAAGAAAATCTGGAAAAGGCACTGGAAATCTATCCGGAAGCGGAAACGGTGTATGCCATTGTGGATGACAGCCTGACGGGAACTGCCGAAAGCCAGAATTACGATGCCATGCAAAAGGAATTTCCGGACCTTAATTTTGTGAAAATCAATGCCTCACGGTTGACGCAGGAAGAGTTGCGCAAGCAGATTATGGGCATGCCGGAGAATGCCATTCTGATTTATTACTGCATGAACGAGGATGCGGAAGGCAGACAGTACACCAATAAAGAAGCGGTAAATTTTATATCCCTTTATACGAAGATTCCGATTCTGTACTTTCTGGAAAATGACCGGATTGGTGAAAACATACTGGGTGGATATTGCTTTTCTATAAAAAATTCTGCGACGGAAGTTATGAAAGCGGCGGTCAAAGTGGTTCGCGGCGACCGTAAAATGCAATATGTGTATTTTAAGGATAGTGGACTTTATGTCTGGAGTCTGAATGCGGATATGTTGAAGAAGTTTCAAATCAGCCGCAAATATTTCCCGGATGATACGGTTTATGTAAACGATGTTCCGTCCTTCTGGGAGAAAAACAGTGAGATTATTACGCCGATTATCCTGATTGTTGTGGTTTTGTGTGCTATTTCCGCCTGGCTGTGCCTGGATAACGTAAAGCGACGTAAGATGATGAAGGAGATGGAAGAAATGAAGGACCATCTGGAGAATGCATCCCAGCATGACTTCCTGACGGGACTTCCCAACCGCTCCAAATTTATGTCGGATCTGCAGGAGATTATAGCAAAGAAGCAGCCCTGTACCGTTATTATGCTGGATTTGGATAACTTTAAGGGCATCAACGACACCATGGGTCATGCCATGGGTGATGAAGCGCTGAAGGGAGTTGCCAACCGGCTAAAAACTCTTAAGACACCGCTTCTCACAGCATATCGTTTTGCCGGTGATGAATTCATTCTGATTTTGCGCAGCGACAATCCTAAGATTTCCGACAATGCGGTAATGCAGTGTCTGCAGGTATTCCGCAAGCCCTACAAGATGATGGGGAAGCCTATGGATATTCATGGCAGTATCGGTGCGGCATGCTATCCTGCCGACACCCTGGATATGGAAACACTGATTGTCTGTGCGGATGACGCCATGTATGCCATCAAGAAAGAGGGCAAGAACGGCTGCATGTTCTACCGGGATTTACCTAAAGATATTGATAAAAAATAAATATTTATTGAAAAACGATAAAAATATATTGACAGTCGATATGAGACCATGCTATAGTGAGTACACGTTAAACAGGTGTGCTTCTATGGCATGGTTTTTTTCTGTGGCAAATCCCGCTGCACGGCATTTTGTCATCGGAAAGGAAAGAGGTTATCATGAAAAAAGAAACGATTGTAAAAATAACGAAGTATCTTTTGGATTTTATGTTCTTTGCGGGCATTCTGGTGACACTGACGCTGCCTCTCAGCGTGAAATGGCTGGGCAAGTATTTAGATGCCTGCAAAAACCACTATGGAGAAACGGTGACGATTTATTTTGTGCTGGGTGTACTTGCCATTGCCATTCTGGGCGAGCTGCGTAAAATGTTCCGCACGGTACTTAAGGATGACTGTTTTGTGCAGGAAAACGTGGTGAGTCTGCAGCGCATGGGAACCTACAGCTTTATGATTGCTTTATTTTCACTGGTGCGCATGCTGTTGTTTGTATCCATTACCATGCTGGTAGTCATCCTGGTGTTTATCGTTGCCGGACTGTTCAGCAAGACGCTTGCCATTGTCTTTGACAAGGCGGTGAAGTATAAGGAAGAGAATGATTTGACGATATAAAGAGCCATCAAGGGTCATGTGTGAGCTGAAAAGCAGGAACGAAGCGGAAAAGACGATAAACACATGGGATGCATAGGCAGAAACGCATGGATGCAAGGCCAGAAAGGAAGATTGATATGGCGATTAAGATAAATCTGGATGTAGTGATGGCACAGCGTAAAACAGGGCTTACGGAGCTGGCGGAGCAGGTAGATCTGACACTTGCAAACCTGTCCATCTTAAAAAACAACAAGGCGAAGGCAATCCGTTTTTCCACCCTTGCGGCTATCTGTAAGGCGCTGGACTGCCAGCCGGGGGACATTCTGGAATATGTGGAAGAAAAGGAGGAAGAGAACCATGAATGACAGGAACTTAACAGGTAAAATGAAAGAAAATTACCGCTTCTTTGGGATAGGTACGGCATTGTATGCCGGTTTTTACGCCCTGTGTCTGTATAAAAACAGCGGAGGCATTGCCTTTACTTTTTTTATCGCAGGAAGCCTCTGGTTTTACTGCTTATGTATGAAAAAGTTAGAGGTTTCCTTAAAAAAAGGCAGCATTTTTTATCTGGTGACGGTGATGCTGCTGGCGGTATCGACCTTTATAACGGGTGACGGCAGAATAATCGCCATGAATAAAACCGGTATCTTTTTCCTGACGGCAAGCTTTCTGCTGCATCAGTTTTTTGAGGATAAAAACTGGAGCTTTTTTAAGTACATGGGAAATATCATAAAGCTGCCCTTCGTCTGGATTGCCAAGGTGCACAGACCCTTTGTGGATTTCCAGAAGAAGGAAAATGAAAAGCAGGACAACAATGCACTTTACGTGGTGCTCAGTCTGCTTGTGGGTATTCCGCTGCTGATAGTTGTCTGGGGGCTGCTGTGTGCGGCGGATGCGGCATTTGCCCGGATTAGCCGGAATATATTCGGAAGCCTGAATTTTGGCAGTGGTTTTCAGATTGTATTCATGGTGTTGGCAGCATTCTTTGTCACTTACGGTATTTTTGCCTATCTGGCAGAGCGTTCCCTGTCGGATGAAGCTCGGGAAAAAACACCGGCGGAGGCGCTACCCGCCATTATTGTGCTGATACCGCTTACTGTTCTTTATATGGTTTTCTGCTGGATACAGATTTTCTGTCTGTTTGGCGGAAACTTTAATATGCAGGGAATGACCTATGCGGAATATGCCCGGAGAGGATTTTTCGATTTGCTTGCGGTCTGCATCCTGAACCTGATACTGGTGCAGGCGGGCTATGGTTTTTTTAAGAAGAACAAGGTTCTCGATATAACTATGACAGTTATGTCAGCTTGTACATACATTATGATAGCTTCCTCTGCGTTCCGTATGATACAGTATGTGAAGCATTATAACCTGACCTTCCTCAGAGTGTTTGTCCTGTGGTTTCTGGTGGTGCTCACCGTGCTTCTGACAGGTGTGATTATCAGTATTTTCAAAAGAAGCTTCCCACTGTTCCGGTTCAGCATGGTGGTGGTGACGGTGTGCTATCTGCTCCTATCCTTTGCCCATGTGGATTACTGGATTGCCAGCTACAATCTGCACAGAGGCGAGACAGCAGGCACGGCATCGTACCACATGGGTCATACGGACTATTCCTATCTGCAGTACATGTCATCGGATGCGGCTCTGGCATTCCGGGAATATATAGAGGATGGGGGAAAAGAAGCTGCTTCCGCAGACGAGGGTGTATGGTATGGGGAAGACGGTGAAAGAGAATATTTTGTTCTGGAAGAGGACTGGCTCACATACTATACGAAGAGAATGGATACACGGTACGAAAAGATGGGTATCCGCGGTTTTAATCTTTCACAATACATTGCAAATAAGGTGCTGCACGGGAATTAACCCGGCAGCACCTTGCTGTTTTCATTCCTGCATATTTGGCACATCACCGGCACAGAGCCGGCAGCACCCTGTTGTTTTATAATTTCGTGGTCCACTTGGTGCAGTCCCACACGTCGGTTGCCCAGTCTTCATAAAATTCCGGTTCGTGGCAGACCATGAGGATACTGCCTTTATACTCCTGCAGGGCACGTTTCAACTCGTCCTTGGCATCCACGTCTAAGTGATTGGTGGGTTCGTCTAAAATAAGCACGTTGGTATTTTTGTTAATCAGCTTGCAGAGACGCACCTTTGCCTGCTCGCCGCCGCTTAATACCTTCACCTTGCTTTCGATATGCTTGGTGGTAAGACCGCATTTCGCCAGAGCGGAGCGCACCTCATACTGGCTCATGCCTGGGAATTCCTGCCAGATTTCTTCGATGCAGGAGGTTTCAATGCCGGCAGGAGTTTCCTGTTCAAAGTAACCGATTTCCAGATAGTCACCCTGTTCGGTGGTGCCGGACAGAGGAGGAATGAGTCCCAAAATACTCTTTAACAAAGTGGATTTACCGATACCGTTGGAGCCGGTCAGGGCAATTTTCTGACCTCGCTCCATGGCAAGGGTAAGCGGATGGGAAAGGGGTTCGTCATAACCGATAACCAGGTCCTTCGCTTCAAAAATATAACGTCCCGGGGTGCGGGCTTCCTTAAAGCGGAATTCCGGCTTGGGTTTCTCCGCAGCCAGTTCAATCACATCCATTTTGTCTAATTTTTTCTGACGGGACATCGCCATATTACGGGTTGCCACCCTTGCTTTGTTTCTTGCCACAAAATCCTTCAAATCGGCGATTTCCTTCTGCTGCCTGTTGTAAGCGGCATTGAGCTGCGCTTTCTTCATGGCATAGACTTCCTGGAATTTATCGTAGTCGCCCACGTAGCGGTTCAATTCCTGATTGTCCATATGGTAAATCAGGTTGACAACGCTGTTTAAGAAAGGAATGTCGTGGGAAATCAGAATAAAGGCATTCTCATAATCGGTCAGATACCGTTTCAGCCAGGCAATATGCTCGGCATCCAGGTAGTTGGTAGGCTCGTCCAACAGGAGAATGTCCGGTTTTTCCAGCAAAAGCTTGCCAAGCAGCACCTTGGTACGCTGACCGCCGCTTAAGTCGGTGACATCCTTGTCAAGTCCCAGGTCCAAAAGCCCCAGCGCTCTTGCCACTTCCTCCACCTTGGCGTCAATCATGTAAAAATCATGCATGGTCAGCAAATCCTGAATGGTGCCAAGCTCTTCCATGTAGGCGTCCATTTCTTCCGGAGAAGCTTCCCCCATCCTGTCGCAGATTTCATTCATGCGGGTTTCCATCTCAAATAAAAAGTCGAAAGCCGAGGAAAGTACCTGGCGGATAGTCATGCCTTTTTGCAGGACGGTGTGCTGGTCAAGATAGCCCACACGGACATTTTTTGCCCATTCGATTTTGCCCTCATCCGGCATGAGCTTGCCGGTAATAATATTCATAAAGGTGGATTTTCCTTCGCCGTTGGCACCGATTAAACCGATGTGTTCTCCTTTTAAAAGACGAAAAGATACGTCCTGAAAAATGGCACGGTCGCCAAATCCATGAGTCAGATGTTCCACGTTTAAAATACTCATAATAATCTCCATTTCTTTTATAACCTGCGATTTAGTATAGCATGACCTTATTTTTTCATGCAAGAGGTATATTTTGCGGACGGAAGAGGCATACTTTGGAAAAGATTGCATTTTGCGGAAAAGCTTTGCAAAAAGCTGTTCCAATCTGCAGAAAGAAAGGAAAGTAACAATGAAGAAAAATAAAATTTTAACAGTCTGCTCATTGCTGGCAGTGTCCGTGGTACTGCTTACGGCATGCGGAAAGAAAAATAACGGAAACACCGGGGAAAATACGGAAAGCACTACGCCCCAGACATCTTCCCAGGAGGGAAACAATACCGGAAATACCCTTGCGGAAAGCACGGAACCTGCACAGGAAAGCAGGCTTATGTACCTGCGTGATGCCGTAGCGGAAGCTCTTGGTGAGGACTACTGGCCCGACTCCGTAATGGAGCCTGAGTATGTGCAGGATTTGTACGGACTGAAGCCGGATATGTATGAGGATATTTTTGTGGAAACACCAATGATAGGTACGAATGTGGACACCCTGATCATTGTGCAGGCAAAAAAGGACCGGGTGGAAGATGTTGAAAAGGCTCTGAATACCTACCGGGAGGGCGAGATTAACAACACCATGCAGTATCCGATGAATATAGGAAAAGTGCAGGCTTCCCGCATTGAGACCATTGATAACTATGTACTTTTTATCCAGCTTGGCGGCAGCTCCGTAGATGCGGAAGAAGAGGGTGAAGAAAAGGTAATGGAATTAAGCCGGGAGCAGAATGAGAAGGCCCTGGAAGCCATCCGCAGGGCACTGGAAGAAAATGCCGATACGAACGGCAATGCCGGTAACAATGCCAATGGCAATGCGGGCAACAATGCCGGAAGAAACTCCGCCGGCAACGGGCGTACCCGGTAAACCTATGGTTTTGTCCGGTGTAGTCTTTTTATTCCGGTTTCTGCCGATATTTTTTCTATTGTATTTTCTGACACCGAAAAAGGCTAAAAACGTGGTGCTCCTTGCGGGGAGCCTTCTGTTTTACGCCTGGGGCGAACCGGTTTATATTGTGCTGATGCTGTTTTCCACGGTATCGGATTATCTGCATGGCATGCTGATAGAGAGAAACAGAGGGAAGCGGAAAGCCTTTTACTTTCTGCTTTCCTCCCTTACAATCAATCTTGCCATGCTCGGTTTTTTTAAATACAGCGGCGTAAACCTGCCGCTTCCCATCGGCATTTCTTTTTACACCTTCCAGACCATGTCCTATGTGATTGATGTGTACCGGGGCGACGTACCGGCACAGAAAAATTTCCTGCAGTTTGCGGTTTTTGTGACCATGTTTCCGCAGCTTGTGGCGGGCCCTATTGTGACCTACGGCGATGTGGCGGAGCAGTTAAAGGAAAGGCATGCTTCGCCGGAGAACATGGCAGCAGGTATAGTGCGTTTCCTTGTCGGACTGGCAAAAAAGGTGCTTCTTGCCAACAATATCGGTGTTTTGTTTACGGAAGTAACATCGCTGTCATCGGAGAAAATGACAACTATGTCAGCATGGCTGTGCATTCTGGCTTATGCGTTTCAGATTTATTTTGATTTTTCGGGTTATTCGGACATGGCAATCGGGCTGGGAAAAATACTGGGCTTTACCTTCCCGGAAAACTTTCACTATCCGTACATTGCCCGCAGTATTACGGATTTCTGGCGTAGGTGGCACATGTCCTTAAGCGGCTGGTTCAGGGATTATGTTTACATTCCTCTCGGCGGCAACAGGAAAGGAATGAAACGGCAGCTTTTGAATATTTTTATTGTCTGGACGTTGACCGGCATCTGGCATGGGGCGGGTATCAATTTCCTTTTGTGGGGTATGTGGTTTGCTCTTTTTCTTATATTGGAAAAGCTGTTTTTGGGAAAAATCCTGCAGAAAATACCGGGATTTTTCGGCTGGCTGTATACCATGTTCCTGGTGCTTTTAAGCTGGAGCTTTTTCTCCATAGAGGATGGAGCAGTACTTGCCAATGTGTGGCGTTCCCTGTTTTTCTGGGCGCCGGGAGGCATATTCAACCGGGAAGCCCTTTATTTCTGGGAAAACTTCAGGCTTTTGTTTTTCCTGCTTGCGGTCTGTTCTCTTCCCCTTGGAAAAAGCGCGGCGGAAAAAATATGGCAGCGCCTTTGCCGCATGGAATGTATGCAATCGGCGAGGGCAGAAATATTTTCCTGTGCGGGGGCGGTTTCCTATACGGCATTGGAGATTTTGTACCTGGGCGGATTGTTTCTGCTTTCCGTGGCAAATATTGTGGACGCCAGCTATAATCCGTTTCTGTATTTTCGGTTCTGATGCAGCAATACACAGGAACGGCAAAAGCCGGGCAACCTGACAAAGACATAAAAATGTTGCAGAAAGGCAGGAAAACGTATGCACAAACAATTAGGGGAAAACTTCACAGAACGTCTGCGGACGTGGGCAGTGCTGCTGGTGTTCCCGGCAGTTCTGCTTTTGTTTTCGGCTGCGGACATGCTTACACCGGCGAAACTGTATTCTTCCTATGAAAACCGGAAACTACAGCAAAAGCCGGAGCTTTCGGTACAGGCTGTCCGCACCGGCAGCTATATGAAAGAATATGAGGACTATGTATCCGACCAGATTTTGGGGCGAAACAGCTACATTGCCGTAAAGAGCGCGACTGACAGGGCGTTGGGGAAAAAGGAAATCAACGGCGTGTATTTAGCAACGGATGGAACTCTCATAGAAAAGCACACGGAGGAATTTTCCACACAGAATATAGAAAAGACCCTGGAAGGACTGCAGAAACTGGAACGGCTGCTGCAAGGGAAGAGCCGGAGCTTTCAGGTATTGCTGGCGCCCACGGCAGACAATGTATACAGTGAAAAACTGCCGGCTTATGCGGAGGTGTTTCCGGAAGAAGCGCTGTGGCGGCAGTTCCGGGATGCCTGCGGAGAAAATACGGTGTTTCCGGATGTGTTTTCCCCTTTACGCAGTCATGCGGAAGAATACATTTATTATGGAACGGATCACCACTGGACCACACTGGGGTCTTATTATGCCTACCAGACCTGGGCCGCAGAAAATAATGTGACAGCAGTGTCGTATAATACGGATAAGGTTTCGGAAACTTTTTACGGCACACTGCATTCCAAAACCAATCTGCCGGGACTGCCCTTCGATATTATAGAAGCCTATGCCTATGAGGGTATGCGGGAAGTGTACTATGATCTGTCGGAGACACCGGAGTATTCTCTTTATGCGGAAAAGTATCTCTCCGGGAAGAACCGGTACGGGTATTTTTTAGACGACAATCACATGCTGATAGAAATCCGGAATACCTCTTATAAAAAGGTGTCCACGGACAGAGAAAGAAAAAACAAAGGAACCTCTTTATTTATCATAAAGGATTCCTTTGCAAATTGTATGGTTCCGTATCTCAGCGAACATTATGAAACCATTTATATCTTAGATTTACGGTACTATAAAGGTAAGCTGACACAACTTCTTGACAGGTATGTCACAAAAGATACGGATGTGCTTATTCTTTATAATATGTCTCATTTTGTAACGGAGTTCCGTTTTTGGGAATGACCTCTATATGGGAGTAGGTATTCACCAGTGTGACTACCAGCACAAGCAGGAGGACAAGTATCAAAACGAGAGTCACCGCATTTATGGCGCTGAACAACAGCAGTATTTCCGTAAGAATAAAGAAGCAGTAGAAGCCGGTCACGATGCGGTAAGCTAACAGCCGTCCGGGGGTCTGCGCAAAGATAAGTCGTAAGATTCCTGCAAAAACGGCGAGAAACACATGATAAATGACGGCAGCCCAGAGGATAATCCGGGCGAGCCACAAGCCTAAGGCTCCCATTCCGTAAACAATGGAATTTACCAACAGCCCGTAACCTTCCGGGTCGCTGATTTCATCACCGGACAGGGTGGCTTCTATCTTGTCTGCTATCTGCTCAAGGCCGCTGTTATAAGAGTACAGACTTGCCAGAAACAGACCGGCAATGCCGGTAATCACGAGGAATACCAGCAATGCCGTGAATAAATTTACATTTTGTCTGCTAAAAACTTTCTGGTTCATGAAGAAACAGTTTCCTTTCGTGTACCTTTTTTATGCACATGTTCCGCCTGGTTTCGTTTACATGAAGTCCGGTTCGCCGCTTGCGTCGGTAGTTGCTGCCTTGGCAGGAGCGGGTGCATCGGCTACGTCGTTATTCTTTAAGAAGCCGGAAAGCACTGCGTTTAAGTCTACGCCGGTGGACTCTTTTAAGCCGTCGGTTACCTGATTTAAGGTGTTCATAACGTCCTTCATGAGTTTTGCGGAGTTGCCGTCACCATACATGGTAATCTTGTCAACCTTGGCAAGAGGTTCGGCAGCATTGCGGACTACGTCGGGCAGAGCCTTGAAGTACATTTCGAGGACAGCGGCTTCCCCCATCTTGGCCATAGCTTCGGCTTTCTTTTCGATACCTTCTGCTTCTGCAACAGCTTTTGCCTGAATGGCTTCTGCTTCCGCAAGACCCTTGATACGGATACCTTCCGCTTCCTGTTCTTTTGCGTATTTTTCGGCTTCTGCCTGGATTTTAAGCGCCTGAGCCTGCTGCTCTAATTCGTATTTCTTAGCTTCCGCATCACGCTGACGCTGATAGAGCTGGGCATCTGCCTGCTGCTGTTTTGCAAACTTTTCCGCCTCCGCTTTCTTTTTAACCTGTGCATCCAGTGCCTGCTCCATAACTTCGGCTTCCTTCTGCTTTAAGAGAATTTCCTTTTCCTGCTTTGCAATGTTTGCGTTAGCGGTGGTAATTTCGATGGTCTTTCTCTGTTCCTCCTGCTGAATCTGGTAAGCGGCATCCGCTTCTGCCTTTTTGGCATCGGATACTCTCTTCAGTTCAGCCTGGGTAATAGCAAGCTCGTTGTTTTTCTGTGCAATGTCCGTCTGTGCGGCAATCTGCGCTTCGTTGGCTTCTCTCTGCGCATTTGCCTGCGCCTTTGCGATTTCCTTTTCACTTTCGGCACGAGAAATAGCGGCGTTCTTCTGGATTTTAACGATGTTGTCCACACCTAAGTTTTCGATAACACCGTTGCCGTCCACGAAGTTCTGTACGTTGAAGCTGACAATGTCAAGACCCATGGCAGCTAAGTCGGGCTCTGCGTTTTCCTTTACCAGCATGGCGAATTTCTGACGGTCGCTGACCATTTCTTCGAGGTTCATCTTACCTACGATCTCACGCATGTTACCTTCGAGAACTTCTCTTGCCACCTGGCCGATGTAATCGGTTTTCTTATTTAAGAAGTTCTGTGCGGCTAAAGCAAGCTGGTCGGGGTTCACACTGATTTTTACGTTTACGGCTGCGTCCACACGGATATTAATGTAATCTGCGGTAGGTACGGCAGATGAAGTTTTTACATCAATGGGTATTAACTGTAAATTCAGTTCATCCTTTTTCTCAAAGAAAGGTATTTTCACACCGGCGCGTCCGATAAGGATTTTGGGACGTTTTCTCAGACCGGAGATGATGTAGGCGGTATCGGGAGATGCTTTTACATATCCGGATATCAGGATGATTAAAACAACAAGTACAATGAGTGCGACAGGCACTACTTTTACAATCATATCTGTATTCATATGATTTCTCCTTTCAGTTAGGGATTAATGGTTGCTTACTTTTTTGTAAGATTAAAATTATTATAACATATCCGCCGGAAGAAAAAATAGAGGAGAATGGCACGTTATCTGTAAAATTTATGCAATATTTTTTTTCTGATGCACGATGGAATGCAGATATGTGCAAAATGGGGTATTGTTATTGCGGGGAAGCTCATGCTATAATGATTTCACTGGGCCAAAGCGACTGCTTCCTATTAAAAGACGAGAGGAAAGACAAATGCAGATAGACAAAAATATGATAAAAGCAGTTATTTTTGACATGGACGGCGTTCTTTTCGACACCGAGAGGCTTTGCAAGGACGCCTGGGCAGCCGCGGCAGAGGAAGCCGGACTGGTAAACGGACCGGAGGATGAGAAGAAGCTTTACGATGCGGTCAACCATTGTATCGGTCTCAACGGCACGGACACGAAAGAATACCTTTGCAGTGTGTACGGCAGCAGTTTTTCCTACGAAGAGCTTCACGGACTTTGCAGCCGCAATATGTCACAGATGATAGAAAGGGACGGTCTTCCCATGAAAGAGGGAGTCCGGGAGCTTTTATCCTATTTAAAAGAAGCCGGTTATAAAATCGGGCTGGCGTCCTCAAGCCGGAGGGAAAGCATTGAGAGCCATTTAAGCAGAGCCGGAATTTCCTCCTATTTTGAGAGCATTATCAGCGGAGACATGGTGGAGCACAGTAAACCCGAGCCGGATATTTACCGGATTGCCTGCGCATCCCTTTCGGTGGAGCCGGAAAATGCCATTGCCATTGAGGACTCTCCCAACGGACTTAAATCCGCATACCGGGCGGGTATGTACCCGGTCATGGTGCCGGATATGATTGCACCTACAGAGGAAACCGATAAACTTATCGGCGGCAGAAAATTTGACAGTCTTATTCAGGTAAGAGACTGGATGAAGGAGTAAAGATTGGCGACATTAGGAATCCCGCAGAATACCATTGCGGTCTTGCAGAAATATAATTTTACATTTCAGAAAAAATACGGTCAGAACTTTCTGATTGACTCCCATGTGCTGGAGAAAATCATGGATGCGGCGGAAATCGGCAAGGATGACTGCGTGGTGGAAATCGGTCCCGGCATCGGCACCATGACACAGTATCTGGCAGAGCGTGCCGGAGAAGTGGTAGCCGTGGAGATTGATAAAAACCTCATTCCCATTCTGACGGAGACTCTGGCGGACTACAAAAATGTGTCCATTATCAACGAGGATATCCTGAAGGTGGATTTAAACCGTATTGTAGAGGAAAAAAACGGAGGCAGGCCGGTCAAAATCGTGGCAAACCTTCCCTATTACATAACGACTCCCATTATCATGGGACTTTTTGAAAATCATGTACCGGTGAAAAGCATTACGGTTATGGTGCAGAAGGAAGTGGCGGACCGCATGCAGGTAGGTCCCGGCACAAAGGATTACGGCGCCCTGTCTTTAGCGGTGCAGTATTATGCCAAGCCGGAAATTGTGGCAATCGTGCCGCCCAATTGTTTTATCCCGAGGCCCAATGTGGCAAGTGCGGTTATCCGTCTTACCTGCCATGAAAAAAAGCCGGTGGAAGTGAAGAATGAGAAAGGCATGTTTGCTCTTATCCGGGCTTCCTTCAACCAGCGGAGAAAAACGCTGGCAAACAGTCTTTCCAATGCGCAGAACCTTTCTCTCACGAGGGAACAGGTGACGGAGGCGCTTGAAAGCATGCAGCTTTCTCCCACAATCCGCGGAGAAGCCCTTACTTTGGAACAATTTGCTGCTCTGGCAGATATATTGTTATAGAAACTTTTAATTACTTTTCTATTTTGAAAAAATGAAAGGCGGAGGAGATATGTTTTGTAGAAAATGTGGTAAAGAAATCAACAATACTTCCAGGTTCTGTCCTTTTTGCGGTACGCCGGTTGTGATGCCGGCAGCTCCGGTTCCCGTTACAGATCCTGAGCCCGCAGCGCCTGCATCTGCAACGGTTGAAGCACCTGCTGCGGCAGAAGTGGCAGTACCCGTTATGGAAGCACCCGCAGCGGAAGCAGCGCCGGAAGCACCTGCAGTAGAGACACCTGCGGAAGCAGCGCCGGAAGCGCCTGTGGCAGAGGCACCTGCAGAAGCAGCGCCGGAAGCACCTGCGGCAGAAGCACCTGCGGCAGAAGCACCCGCGGCAGAAGCACCCGCAGAAGCAGCGCCGGAAGCGCCCGTGGCAGAGGCACCTGCAGAAGCAGCGCCGGAAGCGCCTGTGGCAGAAGCACCAGCAGAAGCAGCACCGGAAGCCGTTCCGGCAATGGCAGCACCGGCAACACCCGTACAGCCCGCACCGGCACAGCCGATGATGAACCAGGCACCCGTACAGCCTGCACCGGCACAGCCCATGGGCGGTCAGCCTTATCCGCAGCCCGGCGCACCGGTTCCCCCTGCTTATTCTCCGATTCCCGCAGATAAGCCGGAAAAGAAGAAAAAAGGAAAAGCAGGCGTGGTAATTGCCATTATCCTGATTGTGTTACTGTTAGCCGGAGGCGCAGCAGCCGCTTACTTCTTTATCTTTGCTTCTCCTGCAAAGAAGATCAGCAAAGCCATTGAAGTCGGCAATATGGAAACCGTTACAGAATTGTACGAAAAGGTGAACAGTGAGAAGGACAAAGACCAGATCAAGAGTGAGCTGCTTACTTATGTGCAGACACTGGAAGACAATTATCTGGCGGAAGAAATTACCTACGAAGATGCTATCCGGACCATGGAAGACCTTCGTGATGTTGTTTTCACGGACGGTGAGATAGAAGACATCATGCATATGGTAAGCAAAATCCATGACTCCCGTGAAAATTTTGCCAAGGCAGAAAAACTGGCTGCGACCGGTACCTGGAAAGATTATTACGATGCAATCGGCTACTATGAAGAAGTAGTTTCCGATGATACCCTGTATTATGACAAGGCACAGGATGCGATTGCAAACTGCAAGACAGAATGCATCAGCGCTGCGGAAGCAGAAGCGGACGGCTACATAGCAGACGGTGATTATGATGCGGCGGTAAGCTTTTTAGAGGACGCTTACTATGACACCGGATACAATGAACTGTATGATAAAATGGATCAGGTAAAAGCCGATATGAAGGATGCTCTGCTGGAAAAGGCAATCGAGAATGCCAAGGCAGAAGTAGCGGCAGGCAACTACACCGAAGCAAGAAATATTATTAACAACGCAAAAGAAGACTACGGTTATGATTCCCGTTTTGATGATGTTCTTGCCAGCATTCCGGTAGATACCTCTCTGGTAGGAAAATGGAAACTGGAATATGACATGAATGACATAATTGCAGAAACCGTCGGCGAAGACATGGATAATTTTGACAGCGAGTTCTATGTAACCTTCATTTTTGAGTTTACAGAGGACGGCGTCTGCAGATTGTCTCTGGATGAAGACAGCTTTGTAAAGAGCTTTGACTCCTGGAAGGATGATCTTTTAGACTATCTGATTGACATGGCACTGGAGGAATACATTTCCGACGGAAGCATGACAAAAAAAGAGTTTGAAAAAGCATTTAAGTCTACCTACGGTATGACAATAAAAGAGTACTTCTCCGAAATGCTGGATGAAGAACTGGATGTTTCCGAACTCTTGGATGAAACGGAAACAGAAATGAAGTACTATGTAGAAGGCGACAGACTGTATCTGGTTGATGATACGGATACAGAGGATTATTACGAAAACTTCTATATTGAAGGGGATACCCTGGTATTGGGTGGTGACGGAAGCTTAAGTGAAGCAGAAATCCTTCCCGGCTTAAGTTATCCTCTGCAGCTTATTAAAGTAGTAGATTAACAGGATGCCAAATAAATGAAAAGAAACGGCCGGATGCGGTCGAATGAAAGGAAAACTATGAAAAAATTAACCAGAATTGCAGCAGTATTAATGATTCTTGTCATGACATTTGCCCTTGTAGGATGCGGAGATGATTCTAAGGCTCTCATCGGAAAATGGGGTATGAAGTATGATATGCATGACGCAGTTTTAGAGCAGATGGGCGATGAATTCGCAGATTTCAAGAGCTCTCTCGAAGTAACCATTTTCTTTGAATTCAAGGAAGACGGCACCATGGAAATGAGTGTTGACAATGACGAGTTCGCAGCTAACTACGCTAACTGGCTGGAAGATTTCTCTGACTATGCTGCAAATTACATTTATGACAGCAATCCCGATTACAGCAAAGAGGATATCGATGCTGTATATTCTCCCAATGTAAAGGAATACATCAAGAGCATGATGGAAGAATCCGTACAGCCGGAGGATGTTACTGCAGATATGCACCAGGAAGGTGTATGGGAAGCTAAGAACGGCAAAGTCTTCATCTCTGACGGAGACACCGTTGACAAGACTTCTTATGATTTGTATACCATTTCCGGAGATACCCTGACTTTTGAGTTACCTAAGGGAGCTGAGGCAGACGGCGAAAATATGCTTCCCGGCATGGAATACCCCCTTGTATTCACCAGAGTAAAATAATCTAAAATTATATAGAAACGACATCTTGTAATCTGATATCGGGGAAACGTACAACATCTTGCATTTTTTGTGTACTTTCCTCGATATTTTTTTGACATTGCATGGTCATTTATGATAAACTGAAAAAGTATAAAAAGTGGGGAAGTTTACACTTTTCATGAAATTTGGAGATTTAATCGAGGAAGGGCATCAGCCGTGGATAAATACGAATATAAAGTCAGATTACAAGAGATAAAGGATTTAATCGCAAAAGGTGAGTATGTGGAGGCTGCTTCCATTGCAGATACCATTGACTGGACCAAAGTAAAAAGTGTTATGATGCTTTGCACCATCAGCGATTTATATAAAATAAACAGAAGATTAGAAGATGCCAGGGATTTGCTCCTTTTAGCATACGACAGATATCCGGGAGGACGCTCCATTGTATATTCCCTCTGTGAGCTGTTTATCAAAATGGGCGATGTCGTGCAGGCGGTAGAATACTACAAAGAATTTGTTCAGATTGCACCCAAGGACACCGGCAGATATATCCTGCAGTATAAATTATATGAAGCACAGGATGTCAGCATAGAGGAAAGAATTGAAGTATTAAAGGAATTAAAATCCAAGGAATACATCGAAAAATGGGCATATGAACTGGCTTATTTATATCATAGAATTGGGCTTGCCACCAAATGTGTGGAAGAATGCGATGAACTGATTTTATGGTTTGGTGAGGGGCGTTACGTTATGAAGGCTATGGAGCTTAAGATGCTCCATGAACCGCTGACGCCTTCCCAGGAGGAAAAATATGCCGAAATGAAGGGCGAAATTGTCCGTCAGAAAGCGGCAGAGGAAGCAGGCGAGGTTTATCCTGAGGCTCCGGAAGAAGAAAAGCCGGAGGAAGAAGTGGATGAATCTCCTACCAAAGAAATTCTGACGTCCGATCCGGATGACATTCAGGTCAAGGTTATGAATGTGGGTCAGTACGACACCATCAATATGCAGAAGGAACTGGCTGCCAATATGAAGGAGCTCTGGGACCAGAAAACGGACAAGGAACCGGAAGCAGAAGGCGATACCGATTTACAGGAGACTAAGCGGCTGGACTCTCTGGCAGATGCGCTGGAAGATTTTACAATGGCGGAAACCAAGGTCATTGAAACTGATGCCGTGAAGGAAGCTTTGAACCAGCCGGAAGAACAGGGAGAAGTTTTCTTCGGAGAAACTTCTGAGATGACACCTGTGTCAGCAGAGGAAAGCTCTGCTGAAATTACGGAAGAAACCTTGGAGCAGCCCATGGAAGCACCGGTCCAGAGCGGACAGAGTACCGTTCCCGAAGCTGCCGCACCGAAAGCAGAAGAAAAGCAGGAAGCAGGAGAACCGCAGGAAGAGGAACCGCAGGAAGAAGAACCGCAGACGGTTGTCCTGCCTACCAAAGAAATAGAAGAACACATAAATGCACAGCCAGCCATGAAGCCCCGCATTGCCGCTACCATTGACCCGCACAAGCCCCTGCCGGAAGGCATGGAAAAAATGCTGGGTATGGAATATGACGGTCAGATTAGCATGGTAGTTCCGGAAGCCGAGCAGGTGGAAAAACAGATTACCGGTCAGATTTCCTTAGAGGATGTTCTGGCAGAGTGGGAACGCGTTAAGAAAGAAAATGAACAGAAACGCATGGAAGAAGTGCAGCAGCATATTCTGCAGCAGACCGGCGCCATGTTTACGGAATTTGAAGCCGCTACCCGTGACGGTCTTCTGGAAAAGCTAGAAAAGGGCAAAACCATTCCGACTGACGAGGTGGAAGAATTAGAAGAATATTATGAGCCCGCTCAGGAAGACGGCGAAGATTACGAAGAGCCCGCAGAGCAGGATGAGTTTCTGGATGAGTCCTATGATGATTATGAGGAACCGGTAGAAAACACAGAGGAATATACGGAAGAGTCGGAAGCCATAGACGCAGACACCGAAGCGGAGGAAGAGCCGGACGCCGCAGATGCAGACATCGAGGTCGAGGAAGAACCGGACGCCGCAGCCGCAGACACCGAGGTCGAGGAAGAGCCGGACACCGCAGATGCAGAAGCCGAAGGTGAAGCAGCTGAGGAAGCCGTTGACGATACAGCTGCAGAAAAAGCAGGCACGGAAGAGCCGGACGCCACAGAAGCAGCTGCCGAAGCAGTTGAAGATGACGTTAAAGATGCAGAAACCGATGCTGTTGTCAAGGGTAAGAAAGCACCCGGACAAAAAAAAGGCAAGCCCGTCAGAAAAGCAGGCAAGGAACAGGGCCGCAGGCTTACCGCAGAAGAAAAAGAATTATTCGGTTCTTATTTACAGAACAAACATACAAGAGAACAGATTTTGAATGCCATTGATAAAATCAGTCTGGCTGCATACACCGGCAACATTATTCTGACCGGTGAAGAAGGTATGGACACTCTTACCCTTGCCAAGAAGCTGATGAAAGAGGTACAGCAGACCGACAGCAATTTCTCCGGAAAGATTGCCAAGATTTCTTCAGAGTCCCTGAATAAGAAAGGCATTGCGCCTGTCTTTGACAGAATTGTAAACGGTGCGTTGATTATCCAGAAAGCAAGCAAGCTGTCCGACGACAGTGTCAAGGATATGCAGAAGGTAATGAACCAGGAACACAAGGGCATGATTGTCATTCTGGAGGACACCAGGGGCGGCGCGCATAAACTGCTGAAAAAGCATCCCGAATTAAAGGAATTGTTCAACATTGAAATTCATGTAGAAGCTCTGGACAACGATTCCCTGGTTTCCTATGGCCGCAAGTACGCAGAAGAGCAGGAATACGGCATGGACGAAATGGGCGTACTGGCGCTGCATACCTGCATTGCAGAGAGACAGACCATTGACCATATCGTTACCATTGAAGAGGTGAAGGACATTATTGACGATGCCATTCAGCACGCAAACAGAAAGACATTGGGGCATTTCTTCGACATCATCGTTGCCAAGAGATATGACGAGGAAGACAGGATTATACTGAGAGAAAACGATTTTCGTTAAAAATACAAAAGCTATTGTTTGATTGGGAGGGTTTTATGGCAAAGACGGTAAAAAAGGCAGTGCAGCCTGAGAAGGCAAAAATGGCTGAAACAGTAAAGCAGATAAAGAAGAGTGATGAATGGGAACAGGTTTCCATTTCCGAAATGGACCAGTATCTGTTTTCACAGGGAACACACTATGACATTTATAAGAAATTAGGAGCTCATTTTTCCGAAGAAAAAGGCGTAAAGGGTGTGTTCTTTGCAGTGTGGGCACCTCATGCGGCAGCCGTACATGTAATCGGCGAGTTCAACGGCTGGAACGAAGAAAGCCATCCGATGAAAAAAGAAGGTCCCGGCGGTATTCACAGCCTGTTTGTACCGGGCGTACAGGAAAATACCCTGTATAAGTTCCTGATTACCACAGAAAAAGGTGAAAAGCTTTACAAGGCAGATCCGTTTGCCAACTATGCGGAAATGCGTCCTGGCAATGCTTCTAAGATTACCAGCCTGAAGGGCTTTGCGTGGGAAGATGAAAAATGGGAAGAAAACAGGGATAAGCTAAATGTTTTTGAACAGCCTATCGCTATTTACGAATGCCATATCGGTTCCTGGATGAAGCATCCGGACGGCACGGAAGATGGATTTTACAACTATCGTGAGTTTGCGGACAGACTGGTTGAGTATTTAAAGGAAATGAGATACACACATGTGGAGCTTATGGGTATTGCAGAGCATCCCTTTGACGGTTCCTGGGGTTATCAGGTAACCGGTTATTATGCCCCCACATCCCGCTACGGCACACCGAAAGACTTTATGTATCTGGTAAACCGTCTGCACAAAATCGGTGTTGGTGTTATTTTAGACTGGGTACCCGCCCACTTTGCAACCGATGCATTCGGTCTGGGCTGCTTTGACGGCACCTGCATTTTTGAGGATCCCGATCCCCGTAAAGGCGAGCATCCGGAGTGGGGTACCAAAATTTTCAATTACGGCAAGGCGGAGGTAAAGAACTTCCTGATTGCCAACGTGCTGTTCTGGCTGCGTGAGTTCCATATCGACGGTGTGAGAGTCGATGCCGTGGCATCCATGCTGTATTTGGATTACGGTAAAAAGGACGGCGAATGGTGTCCCAATAAGTTCGGTGGTAACAAAAATCTGGAAGCCATTGAGTTTTTCAAGCATCTGAATTCCGTTGTAAGAGGTACTTACCCCGGATTTCTGACCATTGCGGAGGAGTCTACCGCATGGCCGAAAGTAACCGGCGATATAGAAGACGGAGGTCTTGGATTTACCTTCAAGTGGAACATGGGATGGATGCATGATTTCTGCGAATACATGAAGTTAGACCCCTATTTCCGTAAGGACAATCACTATGCCATGACCTTTGCCATGACATATAATGAAAGCGAAAATTACATACTGCCCCTTTCCCATGACGAAGTGGTACATTTAAAGTGCTCCATGGTCAATAAAATGCCGGGTTACCATGTGGATAAATATGCCAACCTAAGAGTCGGCTACACCTATATGTTCGGTCATTCCGGCAAGAAGCTTTTATTTATGGGTCAGGATTTCGGACAGGAAAGGGAATGGAGTGAAGCAAGAGAGCTTGACTGGTTCCTTTTGCAGGAGCCGTTAAACAGAGGCATGAAGGAATTTATGGGAGAGCTGCTTAAGATGTACCGTAAATATCCCTGCCTGTATACCATCGATAACAGCTGGAAAGGCTTTGAGTGGATGAATGCGGATGACAAAGACCGCAGCACCTATACCTTCGTCCGCAGGACTAAGGATGGCAGGAACAATCTGCTCTTTGTCTTAAATATGACTCCCATGACATGGGAAAATTACCAGATTTCCGTACCGGCAAAGAAGAAATACAAGCTGGTGCTGAACAGCGACGAAGAACGCTTCGGCGGAAACGGTCACAAGATTCCCGAGGTTGTAGAGGCGAAAGCCAAGCCTTTATGTGGAAGAAAATACTCTATCTCCATTGATTTAGCGCCTTATACAGCTGCGGTATTTGTATTTTAGAGGTTAAGAAAAGAAAAAAAAGTGACGAAATAAAAGGTGAGCACACGGATGTGCTCGCCTTTTTCCTTTTTGGGAGCATACCCAACGGAAAAATAATTTGCAGGATGCAGGTAATTAAAAGAGGAACAAAGGCATGAAGATTACGTTTGACAATTCCGTACAGATGAGTGCGGAACAGACAAATACATACCGGGCGCATGCGGAGAGCAAATATATTGCAGGCAATTACGGAGCGGGAAACCGTGCGGCAGGCAATATTATGACAGCATGCGCACAGACGAGGGACATTTCTGACAATGTTATGAATCGTAACGCCTACGATTTTTCCAAAAGCCGGGGACTCCATGGATGGAATGCAGAGGACTTAAAGCAGAATGCGGGTGCGGAAAATGTAAGCCAGATGCATAATTTTATGGCAGTAATGTCCAATTCTTTATCTGACGAAGATTTTGCAAAAATGCAGAAAGACGGTTATGACCCAAAAGATATCAATGCAGAGGATATGGTAACCATTTTAGATACCATAAAAGCAGAGCTTTTGAAAGCGGATGTGCATGTAGCGGGTTATACCGACAGCATAGACAGCGATACCCTGTTAAAGATAACGGGCAGTCAGGGATATGCCAGACAGTTAAGTGAAGAGGATGCCGGTCATATGGCGGAGTGCATGGCAGCGGAGGACGTTCCCCTGACAGAGGAGAACCTGACGGATGCCGGCGAAGCATGGCAGCGGGGACAGGAACTGACAGAGATGTCGGACGGAAGTCTGCGGTTTATGATTATCAATGAACTGGCGCCCACCATAGACAATCTGTATCTGGCGCAGCATTCCGGAGCCGGCTCCTATGCCGGACAGTCGGCTGTTTTTTTTAAGGAAGATATGCCGGGATATCTGGGGCAGAAGGCAGCCGATGCGGATCTGACCGCACTGCAGGAGCAGATGGGACAGATTGTGGAAGCCGCAGGTTTTCCCATCAACGAAGAAACTCTTCGGGAAGCCGGATTTCTGGTGGAAGCAGACATTCCCTTAAATACCGATACATTTATCCGGTTACATAAACTGACACAGTTATCACTTCCCATGGAAGCAGAAGAAATTTTGAACTCCGTGACGGCAGCCATGGCGGAGGGAAAACCCGCCGGAGAGGCAGACCTTACCGTACAGGAGAGCATTTACCGCAGAGCGGTGAATACCATAGAGGATTACGACAGACGGTATGAGGAAATCCCGGGTACGGCGGAGATTACCGCGAAAAGACAGTTGGAGGAAGTGAGACTCCTCATGACGGTGGAAGCCAATGTGAAGCTGTTAAAAAGCGGATTTTCCATTGATACCGCTCCCATAGAAGAAACGATTTCCGCCCTGAAAATGCTGGAAAACAGCCAGACGGGGCAGGCACAGACTGTGAGGGATGCGGCTGATTTGTGCATGGAAACACTGCAGAAAACCAGAGAAATCCCTTATATGCCCGCTGCTTCCATCGGCAGATTTATAAGCGGCCGGGAAACCCTGACAATAGACGGCTTGTACGAAGCCGGCATGGAAATAAGAGAGGCATACCGGAGTGCCGGGGAAGCCTACGAAGCCATGTTTACCGAGGTGAGGACGGACCTTGGGGACAACATCCGGAAAGCATTCCAGAGTGTGGATCCCCTTCTTTCGGAGCTGGGACTGGAGCTTACCGATGAAAACCGGAAGGCGGTCCGCAGCTTAAGCTACAACAACATGGATGTGAACGAGGAAAACATACAGAAAATAAAAGGTGCATCCGGTGTGGTAGCAAGAGTAGTGGAAAAAATGACTCCCATGTCAGTACTTAAAATGATAAGGGATGGCGTCAATCCGCTTCAGACCTCCATGGAGGATCTGGAAGAATACCTGTCAGGTCAGGATACTTACGCCGAGGACAGCGAGAAATACAGCCGGTTTCTGTACCGTCTGGAGCAGAATAATGAGATTACCCCGGAGGAAAAAGAGTCCTTCATCGGGATTTACCGTCTGCTCAGGCAGGTGGAAAAATCCGACGGCGCCGCAATCGGAAAGCTGGTGGATACCGGAGCGGAGGTTTCTTTTAAGAATCTGCTGAGCGCCGTGCGTACAGGACATGTAAAAGGTATCAATGTAAAGATAAACAGTGAATTCGGCGGTCTTGTCGAAGCCATTCAGAAGGGTGTTTCCATTGACAGCCAGATAGACAGTGCTTACAATCAGGAAATTTTGCAGAAAATAAGGGAATGGGGCAGTAAAGAAACCGGGATTCCCGAAATACTGGAGCAGCTAAAAGAGCCGGTTACCATTCAGAATATCACGGCGCTGCAGGAAATAAACCGGGACGGAATGGCGCCCTTTAAGAAAATTCAGGCAGTCAGGGAAAAATTTACTTCCGGAACGGACGGCGGGGAAAGCCCGGAGGCAGCCGATACACTGACAGGCTGGACGGATGTTTTTCTCGGAGAGACGGAAGCCCCTGCAGCTGACAATACCGACACGGCATTTACGGATAAAGCTCATTTTACGGAAAGCTATGAGGAATTGCTTACCGCCTACGAAGAAGAGGCGAAGGAGCTTACTTTTTCCGGGGAAGCCCATTCCCTGGATATAAAGCTTTTGCAGACCGGTGTCAGACAGCTCGGACTGAAAAGAGCCTTTGCCGCGCAGGAAGAATACGAAGTGCCCTGTATGGTGGGGGATGAACTTACCTCCGTGCATTTGAAAATGATACACGACGAAACGGATAAAGGTCATTTTTATGTAAGAACGGACAGTGAGGTATTCGGCACACTTTCCGGTGATTTCCGGATGGAAAACGATGAAATATCCGGTATGTTTACGGCAGCTTCTGCGGAAGCGGAAGGGGTTCTGTTCAAAGCAGCAGAATTCCTGACACAGGAAGCAGAGGAAAAAAGCCTGAAAACCGGTAAAATAGAGATTGTTACCGGGGTAAAAGAGGCTTCCCTCAAAAAAGAAGCCTCCGCAGTCGGAGAAACGGCAGATTTGTACAAGGCAGCGGGTGCCGTGGTTTATGCATTGAGAAAGAGTCTGCAGACAGAAAGGACAGAAAGCTATGAGAATTAATTACAACGTATCAGCCATGATTTCCAATAACGCACTTTCCAACAGTGAGAATTTACTGACAAAATCCCTGGAGAGATTGTCCAGCGGCTTAAAAATCAATCATGCAAAGGACAATCCGGCGGGACTGGCAACCGCCAAAAGAATGAATGCCCAGCTGACAGGACTTTCTAAGGCAAAGGAAAACGCCAACGACGGTATCTCCGTCATTGAAACCGCGGACGGCGCCATGACGGAAGTGCATGAAATGCTGCAGAGATTAAACGAACTGGCTGTAAAATCAGCAAACGGTACACTGTCAGACGACGACAGAACAATGATTCAGCAGGAAGCAGAGCAGCTTTGCAGCGAAATTGACCGTATTTCCGACACCGTGGAATTTGATACCCAGAAGCTTCTGAACGGGGAATTTGACTTAAAGGCTTACACCACCGAAGAAACCATGAAGGTCAGTACATATTCCGACAAGGTGGCAAAGGGGCAGTACGAACTGAAAAATGTTGCCATTACACTGGACGCGGACGGCAATGTGGACTCCTTCCAGGCAGATTTCGCCGGCAAGTTCCCGGCAGATGTAAAGGTGGACAAAATTCAGGACAATCAGGTGTACCTGAAAGCAGGCAACGGTTTTGAAATGACACTGGATTTAAGCAGGGCGGCAGCCGAAGGCAAGACAGATTTAGGCGATGTGGACATTGATGCAACCGGCATCGGCGCCATGAGACTGCAGATTGGTTCCAACGAGGGGCAGGTGCTGGAAATCCAGATTCCTTCCGTAGGCATCAAGCAGATGGGGCTGGAAAATCTTAATCTCAGCACGAAGGAAGGCGCACAGGCAGCCATCGAGAAAATCAGCGGCGCTATCAGCTATGTATCCAGCGTGAGAAGCCAGATTGGCGCTTACCAGAACAGACTGGAATCCACCGTCAACAGTCTGGATATTACCAATGAAAACATGACTTCCGCTTATTCCCGTATCATGGATGTGGATATGGCAGAGGAAATGACTTCCTATACAACCTATCAGATTTTGGCGCAGGCGGGCACTTCCATGCTGGCGCAGGCAAACGAAAGACCTTCACAGGTATTGCAGTTATTACAGTAAGGTGCGGTAAATCGGGAAAGGAAGGACAGATATGACAAAAGAATGCAAACAGCAGTTTACCCTGCGGATTACCCAGGCGAACAAGACAGAACTGATTGTGATTTTATATGAAATGCTGCTCGCCTATACGCAGGATGCCAAAATAAGCCTGCAGGAAGGCAATACCGAAGCATTCCGGGACAATATAAGAAAAGCGGACAACTGTCTGACGGAGCTGACGGAGTCCCTGGACCTCTCCTATGAAATCGGACGCCGCCTGCTTTCCCTGTATATGTTCTGCAAAAAGGAGCTTCTGAAAGCGGATGTCCGCAAAAAAGAAGAGTTTGTTCTTCATGTGGAAGCCGTCATTACCAGGCTCCGGGATGCCTACAGGGAAGTGGCAGCGCAGGACGAAAGTACTCCTGTTATGGAAAATTCCCAGGAAGTATATGCCGGTCTTACCTACGGCCGCGACTCTTTAACCGAAAACATGGCTTATGAGAGTACGAATAGGGGATTTCGGGCATAATTCCGGGACCTCGGCTCTTTCTTTTTCTGCAAGAGAGGTCAGGTAAGTATAGCGTTTTAATAAAGAATTGACCTGATAAATGTAACAGTCAATCATATCAGGTTCCGTTGCATTGTCAAAACCCGCGTATGCGATTTCCAGGTCGTAGCGGGTTTTTTCTATGTCCTGGGCAAGGGTGGTGCGGCTGAAATCCTCTTCCACCGGCAGCTCTGTATAGTTGTCCTGTCGAAATAAAACCTTCATGGCAAAATCTCCTTGTTTTTCTTTGCCTAAAGTATAGCCGTAAAGCATGCGTTTTATTCCTCTTTTTTCCAAAAAAGGAGAGGGATTGGAAGATACCCGTACAGATAGCATAATTGCGGTAAGAAGGACATATTATGTTAGAGAAAAACGGAACACGGTATAATTTTATGGATAATCAGAATGCCGTTATGGTGATAGTGGCGGTCTGCGCAGCCATCCTTTTAATAGGTGCCCTGAAAAGACAGAAGGAGTGGCTTATCAATTTATTATTTCGCACCGTCACAGGCACACTCGGGATATTTTTCATCAATCTGGGGCTGGCTAACTGGGGTATGCAGAGCACCATCGGTATCAACACGGTTACTGTTTTGACAACCGCAATCCTTGGATTTCCGGGCCTTTTCCTGCTTTACGGCATTCATTTTTACAACACTATGTGAAAAAGTACCAAAAATGATTTTTCTCTCAAAAAGCCCTTTACAAATGATAAAAAGTTCCCTATAATTCGTCTTACATCCGAAACAGCTTCGGAATATCGAAACAATCTTATTTTTATTCTATATGCATTTTCTAAAGTATATTGGTTCTATTATCTTGATTTCTTTTTTAATTCCTAAGAATTGAAAAATTTAATTTCACGGAAAGGAGGCGCAGCAATATTTATGTCCTGTTATTGATTTTGGCAACAGCCGGTTATTTTGACTGCCGCTATGGAAAAATTCCCAATAAACTGATAATGGCCGGGCTTCTGGCAGCCATTGTCTGCCGGACGGCAGGAGTCTGCGAAAAAGTTTTCATTTTGCAGGAAAATGTGCAGTTTGCTGATTTATCTGCTTACCTGTGGTATCCGTTTCTGTTTGTGGGGTTGTACTTTTGTTTTACCGTGGGCGGACTGGGGGCAGGGGATGTGAAGCTCTATATGGTCAGTGCCTTGTTTTTAAGACCGGAGGAAACAATGTATTTTCTCCTGCTCAGTATGGGACTGGCGTTAGGGATGTTTCTTATCCGCTGTCTGTGGGAACGGACCCATTATATCCGGCTGGCGGTTCCTATGTTTGTGAGTTTAGGCATTATGATTGTATACAGAAAGGCGTTTTAGTATGAAGAAAAAAATTATGGCATTTTATGACAGTGAGTCCGACTATACGGAGGATATGGCGGATTACCTGAAAAAACAGGAGGGATTTCCCTACGAACTGCATACTTACACGGAGCAGGAAAAGCTGCTGTCTTTCGGAAAGGAAGAGCCGATTGAGGTGCTGGTGGTGGCAGAGTCGGATTATACCTATGAAGTGGCGGGGCTGCCGGTGGGAAAGACCCTGCTCTTAAACGAAAGCGGCACCATTGCCGGGGAAAATATCCTCAATATCAACAAATACCAGAAAGCGGAAAATATCTACCGGGAGATTACCGGAGAGATAGCGGCAATGATTCCCGAGGAAGAAAAGAGTCTGCGGTCATGTGATAAGGCAAAGATAATCGGGTTGTATTCTCCCATCCGCAGATGCCTGCAGACTTCCTTTGCCCTGACACTCGGACAGGCTCTTTCGGAAAAGAAAAAGGTACTGTATATCAGCTTTGAGCATTACGCCGGCTGGAACCAGCTCTTAAACAAAAGTATCAAAGGGGATTTGGCGGCACTTCTTTACTTCCTGCAGGAGTCGGAAGAGCGGTTCGCAGTGAGACTGCAGTCCGTTACCATGCAGATAGGACGGCTGCATTATATACCGCCGGTGTATGCGGGACAGAACCTGATTTACGCGAAAGGTCCGGAATGGGTGGAGCTGGTGGAAAAGATTGCCGAATACGGAGGCTATGACTATGTGATTTTGGATTTGAGCGAAAGCATACAGGGCATTTTTGAACTGCTGAAACATTGCGACAGGATTTACACGATTACGAAAGAGGATCCTGCCGCACAGGGCAAAATTGCCCAGTATGAGGAACTGCTCAGGGATTACCGGTGCGAGGAGATACTGGAGAAAACGTCCAAGAAGCTCCTGCCGGTCTTTACGGGTATCCCGGAGCGGCTGGAACAGTACACCAGAGGGGAACTTGCGGACTATATCCGGAAACTGATTTCGGAAGAACTGGAGGCGGCATGAAAAAATACTTAGAAGAAAAATTACTCAACAGGCTGGATTATTCCAAAGAAACAACGGACGAGGAGGTTCTTTCCCAGATAGATGATCTGTTTCTTCTGGAAGAAGCAATCCGGCTGTACCCGGTGGATATCCGGCGGAAACTCAAGCAGGAAATATTTTGTTCCCTGCGCAGGCTGGATATTTTACAGACTCTTATAGAGGACAGCAGCATAACGGAAATTATGATAAACGGACCCGACCACATTTTTGTGGAAAAAAGGGGACGGATGGAAGAAGTTCCCATACAGTTTTCTTCCAAAGAAAAATTACTGCAGATTATCCAGCGGATTGTGGGGGATTGCAACCGTACGGTAAACGAAGTATCCCCCATTGTGGATGCCAGACTGCAGAACGGAAGCCGTGTCAATGTGGTGCTCTCACCCATTGCACTAAATGGTCCCATCGTTACTATTCGTAAATTCCCCGATTGTCCCCTGACCATAGACCAGCTTATAAGCTGGGGGAGCATCACAAAGGAAGCAGCCGAAGAACTGCGCCTGTACGTGCAGGCAGGGTACAACATCTTTGTCAGTGGCGGAACCGGTTCCGGCAAAACCACTTTCTTAAACATCTTATCTGATTTTATTCCCAAGGATGAAAGAATTATCACCATTGAAGACAGTGCGGAGCTGCAGATACAAGGCATTGAAAACTTAATTCGCTTAGAAACCCGGAACGAAAACGTGGAGGGCTGTCATGCCATTACCATAAGGGACTTGATTAAAAGCTCCCTGCGGATGCGTCCGGACAGGATAATTGTCGGGGAAGTCCGTGGCAGCGAGGCGGTGGATATGATTACGGCATTTAATACCGGACATGACGGCTCCATGTCAACCGGGCATGCAAACAGTGCCAGGGATATGTTAAGCCGTCTGGAAAATATGATTTTAATGGGAATGGACATTCCGCTGGCGGCGGTAAAACAGCAGATTGCTTCTGCCATTGACATCATGATACATCTTGGCAGGATACGCGATAAAAGCAGAAGAGTGCTGGAAATTACAGAAATTGACGGCATACAGGACGGAGAAATCAAGATGCACACTCTTTATGAGTTTACGGAGGATGCCTCTCCGCGGATTGGTATTTTGCAAAAGAAAGGACAACTGCAGCATGTGGAAAAACTTAAGGCAGCAGGTCTTATGCTATAAGAAGAAAAAGAGGGAGTACTTTGCCGCTGCAAAAAAAGGCATTGTCCTGTATAAAATCTATTATTTTACAGGAAAAGAAAAGGTAAAGTATCTGCTTTTGAGCCTTGGCTGTGCGTTGTTTTTATCCTGTTTCTTTTATGGAACGCCGTTTGTTGCGGTTCTGCTTCTGCCGTTAGCTGTACGGATTTATGTCGGTATGCAGAATAACAGGCAGAAACAACGGAAAAGAGATTTGGAAATACAGTTTGGGGACTTCCTTATTTATCTGTCTGCCAATCTGCGGGCGGGCTTTTCCGTGGAAAATGCCTTTTTGGAGAGTGCCAAAGATATCCGCAGCCTGTACGGAGCACGGGGAATGGACAGCCGAAACCTTATAGGAGCCGAACTTAAGAAAATGGAAAAGGATTTTTCCTACAACAGACCGCTTGCGGGTTTTCTGACGGAGCTTGGAGAACGCAGTGATGTGGAGCATATCCGGGAATTTGGGGATATCTTTTCTCTTGCGGTAAAGAGCGGTGGAAATCTTCCTTCCGTTATTGAGTCTGCGGCAACCCTGATAGGGGATGAAATATCCCTGAAACAGGAAATTGCCGTAGCCGTCAGCGGCAAACTGTTTGAACAGAAGATTATGAACATCATTCCCTTTTTACTGGCCGGCTATATTGAAATAGGAAATCCGGGGTTTTTTAAGGGTTTGTATGAGGGCGTTACCGGAAGAGGGGTCATGACGGTATGTCTGTTCTGTTATCTGGGAGCCCGCAGTCTTGCAAACCGCATTTTACTTGATATTTTATGACGGGAATACATAACGGAGATCCGGGAGAAAGACAAAAGAATGGATAAAATGAAGAAACAGAAATACTGCGTGCTTATGGTGGCGGCGGGATGCCTGATTTCCCTTCTGCTTATGATACAGGACAGAGAAAAGGAGGTGCTGCGGGATGGCAGGTATATTTACAGAAATGAAGCAGGAAAAGGAGAACAGACAGTATGGTTGTCTGCAGAAAGTGAAGATGGCAAGCTGGCGGAAACAGAGCTGCGTATTCAGGAGAACAGGTACTCAGAAGCAGAGCTGTCGGTTCTGTATGAGAAGCTGCTAAAGGAGCTTCCGGAAATCGTACTGGGGGATAATGCTTCCTGGGACAGGGTATCGGAGGATTTATATTTACCGGAGAGGATGTCAGCTTATCCGTTTACCCTGACCTGGAGCAGCGACAATCCGCAGATTCTATCCGAAAACGGAACCTTGCTGTGGCAATCCTCCGTATCTGTAAGTCTTACTCTGACAGTATCTTACTACTCGTTTGAAAGGGTAGTGAATTTTCCGGTCACGGTAGCGGAAAAGCCGCCGGAGTATGAAGAAGTGGTGGAAAGAACGGCAGAACAGGCGGAAGAAGCCAGCCGGGGAGAAAATGTGATTACCCTGCCGGAGGAAATCAACGGTGAAAAAGTGGTATGGAAAACCAAAAGGAAAGGAGGAAATCTATGGGCAGCAGGACTCGGAACAGGAGCAGCACTGTTTTACTGGTTTGGAACAGAGTGGCAGCAGAAAAAAGAACGGGAAAAGAAAATTGCTGTTATGGAAGAGGAATCCCCCGCCATTGTCAATAAACTCACCCTCTATCTGGGAGCGGGTTTAAGTATCGGAAACAGTTGGAAGAAAATCGCGGAAAAAGGTTATGGTAAAAACCCTGTATATGAAGAAATGCTCTATGCAAGCAGGGAGATAGAAGGCGGAGTATCAGAAGCGGCAGCATTTGAAAATTTTGGCAAAAGAGTGGGACAGAAGCATTATGTAAAGCTGACAGCATTACTGACACAAAGTCTGCAGAAGGGAAATACCCAGTTGTTTAACACACTGCGTCAGGAGGTTACGGCGCTGTCGGAAGAAAGAAGCGCCGCATCCAGAAGAAAGGGGGAGGAGGCGTCGACCAGACTTCTTTTTCCCATGATGCTAATGCTTGCCATGACAATGGTACTGATTATGTATCCGGCATTTTTAGCTTTTTAACAATGAAAACAGGAGGATATTTATGAGAAAGAAAATAGGATTTCAGGATTTTTTAAGAGAAGAAGACGGTATGGGAACGGTCGAGGTTATTTTGATAATTGTGGTTCTGGTGGGATTAGTTATCCTTTTCAAATCACAGATTACAACTATTGTACAGTCGTTGTTCGGTAAGATTACGGCAAAGACGGACAAGCTGTAAAGGGAGGTATACAGATGAATAGCAGACGAAGCATGGCTTGTTCTGTGAGGGAGGGTTTGGGGAAAGGATATCTGACAGTTTTTCTGACACTGATTTTGACGGTAATGTTGTCCTTCAGTATGACACTCATAGTGAGTGCCGGGGAAAATACCCGCCGGTTTGCAGCAGAGTGTGTGACGGATATCGGGATGAACAGCATTCTGGCAGAATATCACAGGGAGCTGCTGGAGCAATATAATGTTTTTTTCACAGATATTTCCTATGGCACCCAGGTGATTGCCTATGAAAATATGACAGAACACTTAAAGAATTACATTAACCACAATCTGCAGGGCGATGACCTGTTTATGCAGGGAGTCTACGGAAATCTGATACATATGGAATTAGACAATATAGCGGTAAATGGCGCCCTTTCCGCCTGCGAGGAGGGAGGTATATCCCTGCGCAGACAGGCGGTGGATGCGATTAAACAGGATGTGGGCATCACGTATCTTGAAAAAACAGGTGAGTGGCTGGCTACCCTGCAGAGCTCGGGAATTATGGATATCAATCTGCTGGAGAAGCAGAAGGAAGCAGAGAAAAAAGTTGTGGAGCTGACCGGAAAAAAGATGGGTACATTGTTTGAGGAGGAAGAACAGGAAGACAATGCGGTAACTTTTTACGAAGCAGGTATTTTGAATCTGGTGGCGGACAGGGAAGAGCTGTCTTCCCGGGAAATAACGCTTTCCCAATATGCCTCGCACCGTGTGCATTTTGAAAGTGGCGGTCTTTCGGTGCCGGAGAGCTATGCGGATGATTTCTGGGATGAACTGTTTTTTCACGAATATATTATGTCCTATACCGGTCACTACGGAGAGGAAAATTCCGGGTCAGCATATGAAAAGAATTTCGGGCTGGCATATGAAACGGAGTATCTTCTTGCGGGAAAGGCAAAGGATATTGATAACCTCAAAGCTGTTGCCGGTCAGATACTGGCAATCAGGGGCGGCGCCAATCTGATTGCCCTTATGCAGGATGAAGGCAAAAAACAATATGTACAGATACTGGCGTTTTCCATGGCATCCTTACTGGGAATACCGGAAGCAGAGGAAGTACTGGAAGAACTGTTGAAAATTATCTGGGCTATGGCGGAAGCCTTGTATGATGTTACCATACTTTTGCAGGGAGGCAGAATTCCTGTCATCAAACAGCCGGAGGAATGGCATTATTCCATGGAAAATGCCCTTAACTTTGTGAGACCGGAGTCAGGGCAGACCAAGATAACGGATGGACTTTCTTATGAAGATTACTTACGAATTCTTCTGTGTTTCCACGGGAAAGAAGAACTGACCATGCGTATGGCAGATGTTATGGAAATGAATATCCGGAATACTCCCGGAAATGAAAATTTCTGTATGGACGGCTGCTTTGAGTCTTTTCGGGTACAAATTGTCTATCGCGGTGAGCGGGACAAAAAATATACCATAGATAGAACCTATGGGTATTGAGCCTATTTATAAACAGCGGAAAAAGAAAGTGGTGATGTCCCTTTTATGGGAAAAAACAAATTTCTCTCATCAACTTATAATCGAATAAGCACAAAACATCCTTCTCAATTTCTCACAAATATATCCCATTATGTTTGTAAGAACTACTCCTTAAACAAAATACATTCCATAAGAGGGATATCCCCACTTTCTTTTGTACGGGGAAGCATGACCGTGGAAGCGGCGATGGTTCTTCCGTTGTTTCTGTTCTGCTTTCTCAATCTGTTTTCAATCTTAAATATCTACAGTCTGCAAACGACCCTGATGGCAGCGCTGCGGGAAACGGGGCAGGATTTATGTGTGTACGGTTATGCCTATGAGCGGATGGTACAGGAAGAGGATGATGAAGGACTGGAGGCATTTGCGGAAAACATTGCTTTTTCCTACAGTTATGTAAAGTATAAGGTAGAAAACTATTGTGGCAAAGAGTATCTGGAACAATCGCCGTTGAGCTATGGAAGGAAAGGGCTTGTTTACGCTGATTCCTCTGTATTGCAACAGGGAGATATTGTGGATCTGGTTGTATCTTACCGGGTTTCGCCGCTTATAGACCTGGCTGGGTTCCGGCCGAAATGGTTTTACAGCCGGTATTACGGGAGAGCCTGGACGGGCTATGATGTGGAGGCAGCCAAACGGGAGGAAATGGTGTATGTAGCAGAGTATGCCAGAGTTTTTCACAAAGAGTCTTCCTGTACCTACATCAATCTTTCTGTCCATAGCGTAACTGCGGATGCATTGCCGGCGTTGACCAATGCCGAGGGGAAGCATTATAAGCCTTGTGAAACATGCAGACCGGACAAAGAACAGGTACTTTATATTACGCAGGAAGGAAACCATTATCACGGAAATGCCGGATGCCGGGGACTGAAACGCACGGTTTACATGGCAAAAAGGAAGGACGTGGAGGGCAGCTTAAGCCCCTGCGGAAGATGCTATCCGTAAGTGTTGGTATAAGGAATGAAAGCACAAGGCGTTAAAAGCAGGAGATTAAGATATTCATAAGGGAAGGAACGTGGAAGAAATGAATTTGGAAATTTGGCAGGAAATAGGCAGCATAGGTATTCTTGCAATCAGCACATTCTGGGATATCCGCTTTAAGAAAATACCTTTATATCTAATGGCAGCAGGTATACTCCCCGGACTTATTCTTCTGGGATTACGCCTCGGACAGAGCACGGGCAGCACCTTTGGCGGAAAATTGATGGAAACAGCCGGCTGCTTTCTGCCCGGTTTATTTTTACTGCTTCTTTCTTTTCTGACAGAAAGAAAGGTGGGCATGGGAGATGGACTCCTGCTTCTTATCATAGGTGCCATGGAGGGAGCGGGAATTACCGGATTTGTCTTCTGCTGGGGACTGTTTTTGCAATCTCTTTTTGCGGTTGTTTTAGTCATCCTGAGGAAAGCAGACAGGAAGACGGAGCTGCCATTCGTACCGTTTCTTTTAATGGGGAGGTTGATATTGTTTGTTATGTAAAAATTCAACAAAAACGGACAGATGGTACGGTAAAGCCCTTCCCGGGTATATGACATTGGAGGCAACTTTTATTCTGCTGCTTACATTTACCGTTATTTTATTCCTTTTCTATGCCGGTATTTATCAGTATGACAAATGCGTCATAAAGCAGAATGCCTACATAGCGGTACTGCGCGGAAGCAAAGCTTATGCTGAGAATGCAGACCGGGTACCTGCCTTGAGCAAAGAAAATTTCGAGGAGCTTTCCAAGGACTCTTATGTGGGACTGTCTTATGATTATCAGGTGGAATATGTGGGCGGTATACAGAGGAAAGCAGCAGTTTCTCTGTCCGGTCATATGGAGGTTCCGGTAAAAGCTTATGAGAAACTGTTTCCGGCAGACGGATGGGATATACAGGAGACGGTGGAAAGCGGCTGTAGAGATCCGGTCTATCTGTTGCGTTTCTGCCGCCGCGCCATCAGGAAAAAGCAAAATCAATAAAATATACAGAGGAGCAGAAAAACATGGAAAAAGAATATATCAGCAGCTACAACAGAAATTATCTGAAGATAAAACCACAGGGAGAACTGCAGGGGAAGCTGCGTTATCAGTATCAGATTTTAACGGGAAAGAAGTTAGATGGCATTCTGGGAGCGGATTTTCACATTCATAACGGAGAAAGTGGGTTGTATTACGATATTACCGGCAAGGTAAACCTGCCGACACTGTTTTCCAAAAAGAAAATCAGTCTTAATTTTATGAATTGTTTTATCAGCAGTCTGGAAACCGCATTGTGGTCTTTGGAGCAGTACCTGCTGGATGAAAGAAATCTGATGCTGCAGCCGGAATACCTGTATGTGGATATGGATAATATGCAGAACCAGAGCAGTCCGGAGGGAAGTCTGTATTTTGTATATTGTCCGTATTTTACGGAAACAAAGGAAAGAGATGTAGAACCCCTTTTTACTTTTTTGCTGGAAAAGGCGGAGGAAGAGGATGCTGAGCTTATGGATGCCATTTTCAATCTGTATGCGGCATGGGAAAATCTTGGGGAGCAGTTTCGGGGCGAGTCCTTATTGCACGCCTGGCCTTTGGAAACAAGCAGCGGAACAGAAGAAGCAGGCGTAAGGGATGCAACAGGCGTAAAGGGAGATAAAGGTAACAAAGAAAGAGAAAAGCTATCCGGCGAAAATACATATGCCATGGTACGGGAAGAGAACATGCATTATGAAGAAAAGGCGGACAGAAAGACATATGGCAACGGTGCAGAAAAAGAGGACAGAATGCTGTATGGTAACGATGAAGTAAAAGAGGAACGGAAACTGTACGGCAACGGCAGACAGAACAGGAGGGTGCTTACCCTTACACGGTTTCCGGCAATTATCGGACGGAAGCCGGAGTATGCGGATCTGGTCATCAATGAGCCGTCCGTTGACAGCATGCACGTTAAAATTCTGGAAGAGGACGGCCATATTTATATGGAAGATATGAATGCCGCAGCAGGAACCTTCAAGAACGGTATACAGCTCAGACCCTACGAAAGAGTCGAACTTCTTAGGGAAGATGAGGTAAAATTCGGAAAGCTGGAATTTACATATCGATAAAATCTGTAAAATCCGGTATTGACACCAACTTGGTACAAAGTTATCGGGAATGAGGACAAATCCGGGGCATGACGACATCCGTTTCGCTCTGGACGATCAGTGCCATAGGAATTGCAGTGGGAGCCGGGCTGTATATCTGCAGTGTGGTGACGGTCATATTGATTATACTGATAAATCATGTACTGGTTTATATCAGCCATTATCAGGAAGAAATGAACAAAGAAATCGCTTTTTATGTGGAAATCAAAGAAGGCGATGCCGTGAAGGAACCGGTCGCCTACCTAAAGGACGGAGGCTACAAGCTTTCAAGTATTTTTCCTTTTTGGCTCCCGGTTTCTGCCGGGAGTCTTTTTATTGACAGTCCTCTTTAGAAATGATACCCTCTTTATTGTAGTAAAGTTTCGTTGCATCGGAGATTGTTATGGACTTAAAAGAAAGCAAGGCGTATGTCAGCACAAGTATTGTGGCACTGAACGCCATTATATTTCTCATATGTACATTTACCGGAAATTTGTTATATAATATAGGGGAAATCAGCCCTCAGCTCTTTTTTGAAGGCGGTCAGTATTACCGGATATTTACATCCATGTTTCTGCATGCGGATATTGAGCACATTGCCAGCAATATGATTATTTTGTTCGGCTTAGGCATGATGATGGAAAAAGAAACGGGACATGTCACCTTTGGCATTCTTTATCTTCTGACCGGAATCATAGGGAATGCCGCATCCCTTGTGTACAAAATCTATATGGGGGAGTGGGCGGTGGCTTCCCTTGGAGCAAGCGGTGCTGTATTCGGCATGGAAGGCGTACTTCTTGCTTTTGTCATGCAGTATCCGGAAAGGATGCAGTATGCTTCCTGGGAAAAAATAGCCATTATGGTGGTGTATTCCATTTATTGCGGCATCCGTTCCGAAAACATTGACAACGCGGCGCATATCGGCGGCTTTGCATCGGGATTTTTGCTGGGACTGCTTGTCTGTATAGTGCGCAAGGCAAGAAAACCGAAAAAAGGATACTGGAAGTAAGCATTCAGGCTATGAAAGGATGACAGGCATTTATGAAAATAAACATTTACTATGGCGGACGGGGACTTATCAATGACCCTACCTTATATGTAATGAACAAAATGCAGGAAGTGCTGGAAGAACTTCGTGTGACGGTGGAGCGCTTTTACCTGCAGGAGTTAAAAAATAATATCACCACCCTGCCGCAGACACTTAAGGATGCCGACGGCATTATTTTAGCGTCCACAGTGGAATGGTACGGCATCGGCGGCTATATGCAGCAGTTTCTGGATGCCTGCTGGCTGTATGGGGACAAGGAAAAAATCGGCAAAATCTATATGTGCCCCATTGTGATGTCTACCACCTACGGGGAAAGAGAAGGCAAATTAAACCTTGCCACCGCATGGGAAATCTTAGGCGGACGTCCCTGCAGCGGTATATGCGGCTACATTCCGGACACAACCGAGCTGGAAACCAATAAAGGATATCTTACCATTATTGAAAAGAAAGCGGAAAATATGTACCGTACCATCAATCAGAAGATGGTAAGCTTTCCGTCCAGCAATCAGGCAGTGAAAAATACGGTATCCAGCATGCCGGGCATCGAACTGACACCGCAGGAGTCGGAGCAGCTTTCCCAGTACGTTTCCGATGATGTTTATATGCAGACGCAGAAAACGGATATACAGGAGCTTACCAGCCTGTTTAAGGACATGATGGAAGACACACCGGAAGCCTCCCAGGAAAATAAGGTGGCTTTTGAAAGAGCGTTTAAGCCGCAGCAGGGATTGCAGGCGACTTATAAATTATTTGTAGGGGAAGGAAAAACACCTCTTACCATCGTGGTAAACGGCGATGAAATCAACTGTGACCACGATGATGCTAAAGAAGCGGACGTGGAAATCCGCCTGGATAAACCGGTGTTAGAGGATATTTTCGTCGGCAAGATGAGCTTCCAGAGAGCTTTCATGGCGGGAGAAATGAAGATGAAGGGTGAATTCCGCATTTTAAGGGCTATGGACCAGATTTTTGTGTTTCAATAATGCTATTGTGTAATTTAGGATAAACGGGGAGTTTTTACTATGAAAAAGTTCTGGAAAATAGGATTGATTGCGTTGGGGATGTTTGCGGTTATCGGATACAGTGGCGTGACAGAAGAACAAGCCTCAAACAAGCAAACGGATACTAAGGCAATCGTAATGAATGATGCCCAGTCCATTGCTGCTGATGATGAAAGTACCGTGTATACAGAGGAAACTCCGGGAGAAACAAAAACAGAAGCAGTGAATTCGGACAAGCCGGAGGAAACGAAGAGTGAGGAAACCGATGGTGCGGTATTTCAGACTGAGGAAACAAGCACTGCAGAAATAAAAGCAGAAGAACCTGAACCGACATATACGATTACGGATGTCAGTATGTTGCTTTATGCGGCTTCTAAAGTAAATGTCCGAAGCGGACCGGATAAAAATGAAGCGAAACTGGGAACTTTGTCGACGAATGAAGAAGTGAACGTGACAGGAGAAGTCGGAAATGGCTGGTACCGTATACAATATAATGGCGGTGAGGGCTATGTGAAAGCCAGCCTGCTATCGGCAGAAAAGCAGACAGTCAGTACGCCGAGTATCAATAACGGCAATACAGGTGATGGTAATACTGGCACCGGAAACAGCGGTAATTCCGGTAGCGGAAATGACAGCGGTACGGGTAGCAGCACCGGAAACGGCAGCAACAATAATACAGGAAGTAATGCCGGAAATGACACAGGGAACGGCGGCTCGGAAGTTACGGTTCCCATATCGGAAGATACGCAGGGAAATCTTGTATGGGTTCCGACCAAAGGCGGTACCAAGTATCATAATAAAGCTACCTGCAGCGGGATGAAAGACCCTAAACAGGTAACGGTAGAACACGCGAAAGCAAACGGCTATACACCGTGTAAGAAATGCTATAAATAATTCTTATCAGAATTGGGTGATAATAAATGAAGGAGACTATGCACTATGAAAAAAGAGGATTGTATTTTCTGTAAAATTGCCAATGGAGAAATCCCTTCCAAAACATTGTATGAAGACGAGGATTTCAGAGTTATTCTGGACCTGGGTCCCGCGACCAGGGGACATGCCCTGATCTTACCCAAGGAGCATGCGGCAAATCTGTATGAACTTCCTGACGAAACAGCGGCAAAAGCCATGATACTTGCCAAGAAAATGGGTGCCCGCATGGTAGAAAAGCTTCATGCAGACGGACTGAACCTTGTGCAGAACAACGGAGAAACAGCAGGTCAGACCGTTTTGCATTTCCACCTGCATTTAATTCCCCGTTATCAAAATGACGGACAGCACATCCTCTGGACTCCGGGGACTGCCACACAGGAAGAATTAGAAGCCGTTTGTCAGGAGATTGTAAAAGAATGAGAACAATTCAGGTACAGCAGATAACAGAACAGATTAAGGAAATGTGCATTCAGGTCAATCATTACCTTTCGGAAGATATGAAGGAGGCGTTGCGGAATGCACAGGCAAGCGAAAAATCCCCGTTAGGATGTCAGATACTTTCCCAACTTCAGGAAAATCTTAAAATTGCCGGAGAAGATATGATTCCTATTTGTCAGGATACCGGTATGGCGGTTGTTTTCCTGAAGGTCGGTCAGGATGTTCATTTGGAAGGCGGTTCTATAGAAGATGCCGTAAATGAAGGGGTAAGGCAGGGCTATACGGAAGGTTACCTCCGCAAGTCCGTGGTAAAAGACCCTTTAATCCGGGAGAATACCAAGGATAATACGCCTGCGGTCATACATTATGAAATTGTACCCGGAGATAAAGTGACCATTACGGTGGCGCCGAAAGGCTTTGGCAGTGAAAATATGAGCCGTGTTTTCATGTTGAAACCGGCTGACGGTATAGAAGGTGTAAAGAATGCCGTTCTGACGGCAGTGAAGGATGCAGGTCCCAATGCATGTCCGCCCATGGTTGTGGGTGTAGGCATCGGCGGCACCTTTGAAAAGTGTGCCCTGATGGCAAAACAGGCATTAATGCGTTCGGTGGGCTCTCATTCGGATATTCCTTATGTAAAGGAAATGGAAGAAGAACTGTTATCCAGAATAAACGGGCTGGGAATCGGACCCGGCGGTCTGGGCGGAACAACAACCGCACTTGCCGTGAATGTAAATACTTATCCTACGCATATCGCGGGTCTGCCGGTGGCGGTAAACATCTGCTGTCATGTGAACAGACATATTGTGAGGGAAGTATAAAGGAGAAGAGATGGATAAATACATACAGACTCCGTTTACGGAGGAAATTGCACAGACATTGAAAGCCGGCGATTATGTGTATATTACCGGTACGATTTATACGGCACGGGATGCGGCGCACAAGCGCATGCAGGAAGCTCTGGACGCAGGAGAACCGCTTCCTATTGAGATGAAAGACAACGTGATTTATTATATGGGTCCCTCCCCGGCAAGAGAAGGCAGACCCATTGGCTCCGCCGGTCCTACAACGGCAAGCCGCATGGATAAATATGCACCTAAACTGCTGGATTTGGGATTAAGGGGTATGATTGGAAAAGGCAAGCGCTCTAAGGAAGTTCTGGATGCCATTGTAAGGGACAAGGCCGTCTATTTTGCGGCAGTAGGAGGGGCAGGCGCTTTACTTTCCAAAGCAATACAGTCATCGGAAGTTGTGGCGTATGATGATTTGGGAACAGAGGCTATCCGTAAGTTACAGGTGAAGGATTTCCCTGTTATTGTAGTTTGTGACACCGAAGGAAATAATTTATATGAAACAGCCGTAAAGGCGTATGCGGAAAATTAGGGAAATTTTATAAATCAAGGCGATTGCAGATAGGAAAAGAAGATGAAAAGAATTCTTTTAATGGTGTTAAGACTCTTTTATTTTGCACCCATTGCCGTATGGAGAATAGGAAGATACGGCAAACAGGAGGGCAAGTACGAAGAGGCCTACGAATATATTAAAATGGCAACCAGGAAAGCCACCCGCGCCGGACGGGTCGACATAGAAGCTTACGGGCTGGAAAATCTTCCGGAGGAAGACGGCTTTGTATTCTTTCCCAATCATCAGGGGATGTTTGATGTGCTGGTGTTTTTACAGACATGTCCCAGACCGTTTGCTTTTGTTATGAAAAAGGAAGCAAGTAATATTATTCTGTTAAAGCAGGTGAGTCAGGCACTGGGTTCCTATGCCATGGACAGAGCCGATATAAAGCAGTCCCTGCAGGTTATCAATCATGTGGCGGAGGATGTGAAAAACGGAAAGAACTTCCTGATTTTCCCGGAAGGCACCAGAAGCAGGCGGGGAAATAAACTGCTTGACTTTAAGGGCGGCAGCTTCAAGTGTGCCGTGAAGGCAAAGTGTCCCATTGTGCCCTGCGCACTGGTAGACTCTTACAAACCGTTTGATGAGAGTTCCATTAAAAGAGTAAAGGTGAAGATATCCTATCTTCCTCCTATTTACTATGAAGAATATAAAGATATGAAGACACCGGAGATAGCGGCAGAAGTAAAGAGAAGAATCGAGCAGGAAATCAGCAGGATAACGGGGGAACCGGCAGGTGAATAATAAAGAGTAAGCCTGCAAAAAAAGTATTTGACAAAAACTACGTACCTATGTATAATAACATTTGCGTCACCGAAAGGGATGCATCATACTTGACAGAGGCATTCGGATTATGGAGAAATACTCAAGAGGCCGAAGAGGCGCCCCTGCTAAGGGTGTAGGTCGGGCAACCGGCGCGAGGGTTCAAATCCCTCTTTCTCCGTTTAGCAGCCAATGCCAAAAACAGAAGTGTCCGGCGGATGCTTCTGTTTTTTTGAGAAATACCTTGTCTTTCAAAACTTTGAAAAAAGTTGAAAATAGTTATTGACAAGAAGGACAAGTTGTTTTATTATAAAAGTCCACCGTCTGAGGAACACAAAACGGCCGGTGAAAAAAGTCAAAAAACTTCAAAAAAGTTGTTGACAAACGAAAGAACTCATGGTATTCTAAATGAGTTGCGGCTCGAGAGAGTCGAAAGCACAGAACCTTGACAAATAAACAGCAATGCAACCCTGAAAATTCTTAAAGAGAAAA
>SAMEA104315421__coassemble_605_pt1 | contig 46498 bp, 36 predicted proteins | sample SAMEA104315421__metabat2_high_PE_053 | metagenome-assembled genome bin SAMEA104315421 (sample SAMEA104315421) | gut metagenome | biome: Monkey gut; feature: monkey-associated habitat; material: faeces | place: China | collected 2013 | reverse complement strand
TCTACGGCTGGATCCAAATTCAAAAAGCTCTGCATGCAGAACAAATTAAATCTGCTGAATGCCTCCGTGCGGCATTTAGGTACGGACATCAACTTTGTGGTACTGGAAAATCTGTATGCGGAATTAAAGGAAAAAGCAGACTTTTTCTTTGATACGCCGGTGAAAACCGTAAAAGCGACTGAGAATGGCTATGAGGTGGTCTGCGAAAACGGAACGTATACCTGTAAAAAATGTATTATTTCGGTGGGCAGAAGCGGCAGCAAGTGGATGGAGCAGGTGTGCCGGGATATGGAAATTCCCACCAGGTCCAACCGTGTGGATATCGGCGTGCGCGTAGAACTCCCGGCCGTTATCTTTTCCCATCTGACGGACGAACTTTACGAGAGCAAGATTGTGTACCGTACGGAAAAGTTTGAAGACAACGTGAGGACGTTCTGCATGAACCCCTACGGCATCGTGGTAAACGAAAACACCAATGGCATTGTGACGGTAAACGGACACAGCTACGAGGATGAAAATCTGCGGACGGAAAATACGAACTTTGCCCTGCTTGTGGCAAAGCATTTTTCCGAGCCCTTCCGGGACAGCAACGGCTACGGCGAAAGCATAGCGCGTCTTTCCAATATGCTGGGCGGCGGTGTCATTGTGCAGCGGTTCGGTGACCTTGTGCGCGGACGGCGGAGCAATGCCAAGAGAATAGAAGAGGGTCTGGTGCGTCCCACTCTGGCAGCGACACCCGGGGATTTGAGTCTGGTACTGCCGAAGCGCATATTGGACGGCATCATGGAAATGATTTATGCACTGGACAAAATTGCTCCCGGAACGGCAAATGATGATACACTGCTTTACGGCGTGGAAGTTAAATTCTATAATATGGAAGTGGAAATCGATGAACATCTGGAGACCCGTTACAAGGGACTGTATGTCATCGGTGACGGCAGCGGTATTACCCATTCGCTTTCCCATGCCTCCGCAAGCGGTGTGTTTGTGGCAAGGGATATTGTGGAAGCAGAAGAGTAACTGACAGGAAGGCATGAAGAAAAATGAAATTAGCGGCAGTAATTATGTTACTTGTGGTTTTGGGAATCATGGCGCTGTATCTTTTTATGCTGATGCCCCGGATGCTTCGCAGGCCGGACAAAACACCTTTTATGGGCTGGCTGTATGCACACAGGGGACTGTACGACAATGCGTCCGATGCACCGGAAAATTCCATGGCGGCATTTAAAAAAGCTGTGGAAGCCGGCTACGGCATAGAACTGGACATCCAGCTTACCAAAGACAAAATCCCGGTTATCTTTCACGATTTCACTCTGGTGAGAATGTGCGGAGAGCCCGGGAAAATAGCGGATTATACCTACGAGGAGCTGCAGGAGTTCCACTTAAAAAACAGTACGGAAAAAATCCCGGCGTTTTCGGAGTTCTTAAAGCTGGTGGATGGAAGAGTGCCCTTCGTGTTAGAATACAAAATGCCGGGCAACAGCACGGAAATCTGCCGGATAGCAGATGCCATGCTGGAAAATTACAAGGGTGTGTACTGCATTGAGTCTTTTCATCCGCTGGTGCTTTTATGGTACCGGCAGCACAGAAGCCGCGTGATGCGGGGGCAGCTTGCCGATAATTTCGTGAAGGACGGGGAAACAGCCCTGCCGGGAATTGCCTGCTTTTTACTTCACAATATGCTGTTTGACTTTCTGGCGAAGCCGGATTTCATTGCATACAACCACAAATACTACAAGGATTTGTCCAGACGCATCCTGCGTTATCTGTACGGCACGCTTTCTGTGGCGTGGACGATTAAAAGTGAGAAAGAACTGAAGGAGAGAAAAGAAGATTTCGACCTCTTTATCTTTGACAGCTTTGTACCCAACCCTGCAACCGTAAAGTAACGGCAATTTTTGCAGGATGTTTATAAAAATAGACGAAAATCATAGATAAATTTTTAACAAAATGCACAAAAGTGGATTTTGTCCCAAAGTTTTGAATTAAATATCTTGATATATTTCTGGCAAATTGATAAAATGTATAGGAATTAAGCACAGAAGAGGCTTTTTTGGCTTTCTTTTTGTGCTTGAAATAGTTTCATAAATCTATAAAGGAGAAAACAAACATGAAAAAATGGGTGTACTTATTTACCGAAGGTAACGCAAATATGCGTGAACTTCTCGGCGGTAAGGGTGCTAACCTGGCTGAAATGACCGGTCTTGGTCTTCCTGTTCCCCAGGGTTTCACTATTACCACAGAAGCTTGTACTCAGTACTATGAGGACGGCAGAGAAATCAATGAAGAAATTCAGGCTCAGATCAATGAATACATTGTAAAGATGGAGGAAATTACCGGTAAGAAGTTCGGTGACAAGGAGAATCCCCTTCTTGTTTCTGTTCGTTCCGGTGCAAGAGCTTCCATGCCCGGTATGATGGATACCATCTTAAACCTTGGCTTAAATGAGACCGTTGTAAACGTAATCGCTGAGAAGTCCGGCAATCCCCGTTGGGCTTGGGACTGCTACAGAAGATTCATCCAGATGTACTCTGACGTAGTTATGGAAGTTGGTAAGAAGTACTTCGAAGAGCTCATCGACCAGATGAAGGCTAAGAAGGGCGTTACTTTCGACGTAGAACTGACCGCAGAAGACTTAAAGGAACTTGCTTCCGAATTCAAGGCTGAATACAAAGAGAAAATCGGTGCAGACTTCCCTGATGATCCTAAGGAACAGTTAATGGGCGCTATCAAGGCTGTATTCCGTTCCTGGGACAACCCTCGTGCAAACGTATACCGTCGTGACAACGATATCCCTTATTCCTGGGGTACTGCTGTAAACGTACAGTCCATGGCTTTCGGTAACATGGGTGATGACTGTGGTACCGGTGTTGCCTTCACAAGAGACCCGGCTACCGGCGAGAAGAAGCTGATGGGCGAATTCCTTGTAAACGCACAGGGCGAAGACGTTGTTGCCGGTGTTCGTACACCTATGCCTATCGCAGAGATGGCTGATAAATTCCCTGAAGCATTCGATCAGTTCAAGAAGGTTTGCGAAACCCTTGAAAAACACTACAGAGATATGCAGGATATGGAGTTTACTGTTGAAAACAAGAAGCTTTACATGCTGCAGACCAGAAACGTTAAGAGAACAGCTCAGGCTGCATTAAAGATTGCTTGTGACTTAGTAGACGAAGGAATGAGAAACGAAAAAGAAGCAGTAGCTATGATCGATCCTCGTAACCTGGATACTCTGTTACATCCTCAGTTCGATGCTAAGGCTCTTAAGGCTGCAACTCCTATGGGCAAAGGTCTTGGTGCATCTCCGGGTGCTGCTTGCGGTAAGATCGTATTTACAGCAGAAGATGCAGAAAAATGGGCAGCTAAGGGTGAAAAGGTTGTTCTGGTTCGTCTGGAAACCTCTCCCGAAGACATCACAGGTATGAAGGTATCCCAGGGTATCTTAACCGTTCGTGGTGGTATGACCTCCCATGCAGCAGTTGTTGCACGTGGTATGGGTACCTGCTGTGTATCCGGTTGCGGCGATATCGCAATGGATGAAGCAAACAAGAAATTTACTCTTGCCGGTAAGGAATTCCATGAAGGAGACTACATCTCCATCGACGGTTCCACCGGTAACATTTATGACGGCCAGATTGCAACTGTAGATGCAACCATCGCCGGTGAATTCGGCAGAATCATGGCTTGGGCAGATAAGTACAGAAAGCTGAAAGTTCGTACAAACGCAGATACTCCTACCGATGCAAAGAAGGCTCGTGAGCTTGGTGCAGAAGGTATCGGCCTTTGCCGTACAGAGCATATGTTCTTCGAAGAAGACAGAATTGCAGCATTCCGTGAAATGATCTGCTCCGATACAGTAGAAGAAAGAGAAGAAGCTCTGAATAAGATTCTTCCTTATCAGCAGGGTGACTTCGAAAAATTATACGAAGCTCTGGAAGGATGTCCTGTTACCATCCGTTTCCTGGATCCGCCTCTTCACGAATTCGTTCCTACCGAAGAAGCAGACATCGAGAAGCTTGCTAAGGCTCAGGGCAAATCCGTTGAGACTATCAAGAACATCATCGCTTCCTTACATGAGTTCAACCCTATGATGGGTCACAGAGGATGCCGTCTTGCAGTTACTTATCCTGAAATTGCAAAGATGCAGACCAAGGCTGTTATCCGTGCAGCTATCAATGTAAAGAAGGCACATCCCGATTGGAATGTAGAGCCTGAAATCATGATCCCTCTGGTATGTGAAGTTAAGGAACTTAAGTACGTTAAGAAGGTAGTTGTAGAAACCGCTGACGCTGAAATCGCAGCAGCAGGCATCGACCTCAAGTACGAAGTAGGTACCATGATCGAAATCCCGAGAGCAGCTCTTACCGCTGATGAAATCGCTAAGGAAGCTGACTTCTTCTGCTTCGGTACCAACGACTTAACCCAGATGACATTCGGCTTCTCCCGTGATGATGCCGGTAAGTTCTTAAATGCTTACTATGATGCAAAGATCTTCGAGAACGATCCGTTTGCTAAGCTTGACCAGACCGGCGTTGGCAAGCTGATGGATATGGCTATCAAACTTGGTAAGCCTGTAAATCCTAAGCTTCATGTTGGTATCTGTGGTGAGCACGGCGGAGATCCTTCTTCCGTTGAATTCTGCCACAAGATCGGCTTAGACTATGTATCCTGCTCACCTTTCCGTGTTCCTATTGCACGTCTGGCAGCAGCTCAGGCAGCTATCGCTGAAGAGAAATAATACAAGGTCTGTAACGGACATTTGAATTATTGCATAAACAGAATCCCCCATACTTCGTAAGGAAGTATGGGGGATTTTTTGTAAGGAAAAGTGAACCTTTTCCGGGTTCCCGACAGAATAAAGTAAAGGATAAAGCGAGGAGGTGCAGCGATGACGAAACTTCAGATGGAAGAATTGCTGAATACATATGGGGATGCTGTTTTTAGTTTTTGCCTGTATCTTACGCAAAACAGGGAACGTGCACAGGATTTGTACCAGGAGACCTTTCTGAAGGCTTGGGAGTTTCGGAACCGCATCACTTATAACGAAGAGCAGAATTTGTTAATGGCACGTAATTATGTGATAGGAATTGCCATCCGTACCTGGAAAAATGAGAAACGGAAGTTGTGCAAACAGGAAAAGGAGGTCGTGGTTGACTGGGAAAATCAGGACCTTTTGGAAAATATAAAAAGTCAGGCGGACGTGGAAACGGATGTGATAAAAAAGGAGAGAAGCAAAGTCCTGCATGAGATTGTGGATGAACTGCCGGAAAAACTGAAACTGACGATTTACCTTCATTATACCATGGATATGAAAATTGAGGAGATTGCAAAGTTATGCAATGTGCCGAAAGGAACGGTAAAGAGTCGTTTGCATCATGCCAGGATGAAAATTGTAAAAGAGATGGAGGAACATGGCTATGGAAGACCGTTATGAAGAACTGATGAAAGAGGAATTTGCTCCTGTTTATAAGACAGATGCTTCGGTAAATCGAACAATTCTCGAAAGAGAGAAAGCTGTTTCTATGAAAAATCATCGGAAGCCGGCATATAGAAAATGGGCGGCTGCAGCCATAACGGTACTGCTTCTTGCCGGAACGGTGGGCAGTGTGAATGCGGCAAGCGACGGAGCTGTAACAAAAGCCGTAAAAAACTGGATACACACAGCCGTGTATGGGGATGTGAAACAGGAGTCCATGGTATCCTATATCAATGAGCAGGGGGACAGTGTGATTGCATCGGATGCTTCGGATAAGCCGGAATGGAGCTTTTCCGTTACGAAAGAAGAAATCGTGCCGGGAGAGGAACACGGCGGATTTGTTTTTGAGACGGAAGAAGGAGACAAATATTCTTACGAATATGTATTCCCGGCTAATTTTACGGAGGAAGACAAGGTATACGAAATCCGAAAAATTCTATCGGAGGATTTGTACCCGGAAGAGAAGGAACAGGAATTTATTGAGAAATATGAAAAAATCGCCGTGACAGCAAAAGAATCCTATATCAGGGAAGCATTTGCAGAGGTGGTAAAGGAAAAGAAAGAAGGAGAATTTGTTCTGGTGGATGCGTACCCTTTGTTGCAGGAAGAAAATCGGATGGCGCCGACAAAGGACTATGCCTGGTTTGAAATTCCACAGAAGGATGTGAGGTTAAGAACTGCCACTAAGGAGGATGCCGCAAAATATACGAATATAAAGAACGGCGACTGGATTTCTGTTGTGCAGGTAAACAGTACGACAAATCCGAATATCAAATTGGATGTAACCGTGAAATTATCCAATCGGAATAAAATTGAGGTGGTCCATATACAGCCGAGATAAAGGAGGGGTTAGGATGAAGAAAAAATATACGGTCATACTTCTTATCACGATACTGGGTTTCTGCACAGTAATGGCCTTTTGGATGGAAAAGAAAAGCAAACCGGACTTTACGGAGGAAGAGTATTTTTGTGACGGCGCAGACCCTACGCAGAGCTATTCGGAGAATACCGTACTTTATCTGGATGATGCGGGGATATTGCATCTTATTGACACAGGTTCCGGCAAGGATATGGTTTATTGTGACAGACCGAACTGCGTACATGAAGGCTATTCCCGTAAAAACGAGACACCCTCCTGCCCGGCAGCTTTTTGGGGAGCAGGAAGCGTACCGGTGCCTTTTGGCGGTCATCTCTATTTTATCGGAGATATGTCGGAAGAAGATATTCTGACGAAGTTTCTCTATGAAATGGACACAGACGGTGAAAACCGCAAAAAGGTTGCCACTCTAAACGGTGTACAGAGTATCCGGTATGTGTTGTACCGGGACCGGTATGCTATAGGAGCTTTTAGTAACAGAAGCGAGATAAATGAGGATGGGCAGATTGTTAACGACGATAAGCCGGAGGCAGGTATCTTTGTTATTGATCTTTCCGATTATATGGTGTATATGGGGGATAAGGTAACAGGCGAGCAGGCAAATATTACAGGGTTGTATTACGAGGATGGGGCGGTTTATTATTCCGTCATTCGATTTGGGGATGATATCACGGAGCTTATGGTAGAGGATGGCGCAGAGAACAATTCGAATTCCTTTAGCTACAATCATATGCTGTATGAAATATATAAATATGATATCAAAGGGAAGAGTACAATACGGATAAAGACATTTGACCATCTGAGCAACCTGCAGTTAGCGGAGGGCAGCGCTTATGGGGAATGCCAAGAGGATTATTTTGTGTTTGACTTAAAAAGCGGTGAAACCAAAGAATTGCCCATAGACCGGAACACAAAAACTGCATCGGGCAGATTTGCAAAACAGGGGGATACTTTGTACTATGCCCTTTTAGACAGCGACAGGGAAGAAGTCATCTATTATTGTATGAAAGAGGAGAAGATAAACGAACTGATGAGGATGCCGTCCGCATCTGCCTTTGGAATTGTCAACATATGCGGCAGTTCGGTATACATCAACTATACCGATGAAAAAGGCCGCTTCTGCCTGGGGGTATTAAGCAGGGACGATTATGATGAGGGTGTATTTCAGCCCAGAAAGCTCAGGTACTATAACGAAGAAGAAGAGGATACTGCCGGAGAGGATGCAGACACAGAGGAAGAGGCTGCTGAAATCATAACCTTTACTGTCCCGGATATCTGCAGAATAGAGGAGAATAATCTGCGCCATCTGAATGAGGCACTTAAGGAGGATGGGTATTCCTACAGAATGCAGATAAATTATCTGGAATATGAAACGTATACGGAGCGGCTGAAAGAAGCATTAAAAAACGGAGATACCGATATTGCTTTTTTAGGCCTGGACAATGAAGGGAACCGTAATTCTGTCTACACGCTTATCCATTCCGGTCTTCTTCTCAACCTTGATGAAATCCTGTCACAGGAAAACGGAGCGGCGCTTTATCAGGCATTTCCGCAGGCTCTCTGGGAGTCGGTGAAATGCGACAGGCATATTTATTCCATTCCTTCGGTGCTGGCAAACGATGAGGGAGTGTATGCTGCATTCAACAGGGATTATGTTGCGGATGATGAGATAGAGGCGTGGGACGGAAGCATAGAGGGGATTTATGAAATCATTAAGAATACGGAATGGGACAAAGAAGACAGTCCCTGTTTCCAATATCTTATCAGTGGGTATTCCTTTGAGGATATGATAGGATGTGAAATCAGGAACGGACTACTTTTTGATTATGAATCGCTTACGGTGGAAAATCCTTTGGAGTCTGAGAAGTTTACCGGTTATCTGAAGGTGCTGGAGCAAATGAAGAAAGATGGGTTTATGACGGACTCGGTGTCCTACCTTTCCAATTCCGGTACAAACAATACGGAAGTGTTGCAAACGGTGGAGGAAGGAAACTATATGGTGGCATTGTCATACGGTGCGGTGGATGAGGCATTTCAGAAGGATAATGTAGCGGTTAAAAAGATTAAGCCGTATCTTTCGTCAAGGATAAACGGCTCAGTAGGTATCTCCCGGAATTGTGAGAACCTGGAAGATGTGGTGGAATTTCTGAAGCTTTTTTATGAGGACGGAAAGTATGGCAATCTTCTTTTATATGGACAGGAGGACGTGGACTATAAGGTGACGGATGGGGTTGCCTGTCATATGGACGGAAGTGCTCTGGAGAATGCGTATCTCAGTAAACTCTGCTTCAACCTGTTTGTAAACGTTTGTCCTGTAGAAGGAGAAAACTATGTAACCAATCGGAAAGAGGAATTCTTTTCCTTTTATGACGGCATTAAGATGTCGCCGTTTATCGGGTTTGAACCGGATACCGATGGGACTGATAATATAGGAAAGGATATGGATGAATTTATGGATAGTCTCACGGATAAGACGGTGGAAGAGGCTGTCCGCAGCACCGGAAATAAACTTGCGTCCGATGGCATGGAGGAATATCTTTCAAGAGTTCAAAGCCAGTGGGAGGAATACCGGCAATGATATTGAAATTAGAGGAGCTTACGAAGATTTATAAGGATACCACGGCGCTGGACAATATAACGTTTTCTTTTACCTCTGGAATATACGGTCTTTTGGGACCGAACGGCGCCGGAAAATCAACCATGATGAATCTCATTACAGACAATCTGAAGCCCACAAGGGGACGGGTATTGCTTGATGGCTGCAGTATTGAAAAAATGGGGAAGGAATACCGGAAACTTCTGGGATATATGCCGCAGCAACAGAATATTTACCCGGAGCTCACCCTCAGGCGTTTCCTGTATTTTATGGCTGCCCTTAAGGGTTTGAAAAAAGATGAGGCGGAAAAAGAAATAGACGGTTATGTGCAGATGGTAAAACTTGAAGAGGTACTCGGAAAGAAGTTAGGAACTTTTTCCGGCGGAATGAAACAGAGGGCTTTAATTGCACAGGCACTTATCGGAAATCCGGGTATCCTGATTTTGGACGAACCCACGGCGGGACTTGACCCGAAAGAGAGAATACGCATTCGTAATCTGATATCAGAGGTTGCCCGTGACAAAATTGTGATTATAGCGACACATGTGGTTGCGGATATTGAATTTATTGCAAAGGAAATTATCATGCTGAACAGGGGAAGTATCCTGCGGAGCGGTTCTCCGGCGATGCTGCTTGGGGAACTGGACGGAAAAGTATGGAACATTTTTTTGCCGGATGAAGAGCTGGAAGAAGTAAATGCCAAATACAAAGTCAGCAATATTGCAAGGGATGGGGAGGGAGTGGTTGCCCGGATTATTGCAGAGTCCTATGACGGCAGATGGAAAAAAGAAGCGGTGCGTCCGAATTTGGAAGATTTATATCTGTACCTTAACGGAGATTAAAAATGGAATTGTTAAAAAATGAAATCTGTAAATTGCTGACCAAAAGAGTGGCGGTGTTTTTTCTGCTTCTGATTGCAGCCAATATGCTGCTGCAGATATATACCATGCATACGCCGGGCGAGGATGGATATTCTCCTAAGGATTACAGCGGGGCATACCGGGAACTTGACTCCTGCGGCAGGGAAAATCTTCTGAGCCGGCTGGAAGAACGGGCAGCAGGGGCGGATACATTTGGCAAAAGGAATCTGTATGACAGGGTTTATAAGGAAGTGCTGGCATCTCTTAACTATGCGGAATATCTGAATTCCATTGAGGAAAAAGCAGAAGAGGCTGCCATTTTGAACAGAATTTCCCACGATGACGGATATGCGGTAAGAAATGCGGAAATAACAAGAAAAGTGTACAGCAAACTTAGCGGAACGAAGCCGGAAGTGGAAGATACCATGGGTGTCCTTAATATAACCGACAATGAGATTACCGATTATTTGCTGATGGTGATGCTCTTTGTTACGGCAGTTAATCTTGTTTTCCGGGAAAAAGACGGAAATCAATTTGAACTCTTAAGGACGACACAAAACGGCAGATGGAAACTGATGCGCTCCAAAGTTTTTGCTATGTCTGTTTTTGTCTTATTGGGAATAGTTTCTTTGTACGGAATAAATGCGGTAATAAGCAGGTGTTTCTATGCACCCATAGATTATGGCAGTCCGTTACAAAGTGTGCCGGCATACCGGTACAGTCCCTTTGCCTTAACAATAGGCAGCTTTCTGGTTTGTTATTTTGGGATAAAAACGGTAAGCTGCATTCTGCTGGGGCTTCTGTTTATGTGGATATGTGCGGTATGCAGCAACATCGTTTTTGTATTTTCCGCTTCGGCAGCGGCGGTTTTTGCGGAAATACTCTGCTATACCAAAATTTCCGGAACACATTTTCTGGAATTTTTAAAATACATAAATATTCAATACGGTGTCAGAACCGGCGGCATGTTTTCCGATTATGTGAATCTGCGTGTATGGGGTTATCCGGTTAACACCTGCTTTTTATATGGAATATTCTGGCTGGTACTCATAACGATGCTTTTTTATTCTGTTACAAATTATCTGGAGATGCCGCACGAAAAGAGGAAAGTGTCCCTGCCGATGGGCGAAATGCGGAAACATTTTGGGTGTCATACTTCTCTTTTTTTACATGAAGTCTATAAGCTGCTTGTTCCCGGCAGGGGCTTTCTTGTTCTGCTGTGTTCCTGCCTGCTTACAATTTGGTGGAATCCGGCAGAAAAAATCCGTTTTGCATCCGTTGATGAAATTTATTATAAAGAGTACATGGATAAATTTTACGGTCCTCTGGACGCGAAAAACGGTAACAGAATAACAGAAGAAAAGGAAAAATATGAGCAAATGTATGTCGATATATCCGCTGACAGGGAGCAGGGTAAAAGTGAGAATTACATTCGTATAAAATACAAAGAGGGGTTAAACAGACAGGCTGCGTTTGACTTGGTTACGGAACATGTGGACTATCTGCAATCCTCTGAATTTCTGCAATCCCGAACCGGAGGATGGCTATTTTATGATGAAGGATACGCTATTCTGACGGACGGCCAAAACTCCCGTAACCGGGATGTTTCACAGGCTTTTGTATACCTTATATTGCTGATTGCCATGACATGCGGCATTTACGGTGTTGACTATGCAAATTCGGAAAAGAGACTTTTGCAAACCACGTATCTTGGCAGAAGAGAGCTTCAGAACAAAAAAAGGGTGTTGGGGATTTTGTGCACATGGATGGCATTTGTTATCGTATATATGGTGCGGCTTTGCAATGTACTCGGTGCCTATGGTACCCGCGGGTTGTTTGCTTCGGCCGCCTGCATGGAGCATTTGTCACGGATTCCGAAGAATATAACGGTATTACAATACATTTGCCTTATCATGTTCATACGGCTTATCGGCGGACTGCTTGTCACCGGTACGGCTCGTGTATTGTTTATCCGCCTGCAGAGCAGTATTTCCGTGATTAGCTGTATGATTGTGATATTCCTGATACCGCTTGCACTGGCAGCCGGCGGTATCCCCCATGCCCGGTATATCTTGTGCAATCCGTTGTTCTTGGGAAATGTGTTTAGTTATTAGAACGGTAGGGCTTTTTTTCATTGGTCAGACCCAGTATATAGTCTATGCTGGTATTATACAGAAGGGCTAATTTTATAAGAATGCTTGTGGGAACATCATTTTCGCCGGTTTCATATTTGGAATATCCGGTTTGGGACATACCAATAAGTTTGGCTAATTTTGTCTGTGTTAAATCATGGTCTTCACGTAAATCTCTAATACGTGGATACATAGGCATCACCTCATCATTAGTATATCTAACCTGTTTTAGATTATTGACATTTAACCTGAAACAGGTTAGAATAAACGAAATAGGAGGTAAGGAAAATGAAAATAACAAAAGTATTAGTAGCAACCCTTATGATGTCAGTTTTCATGTGTGCATGTGGTGAAAAACAGAATGATAATAATTCTTATTCTACTGCAGACAATTCTTCACAGTACCAATCTGGTGAAATAGGTGAAACAACCGTGGTATCGTCTGAAACAGGATTTCACCCCGACTATGATGAGGGTGAACAAAATTTATCAATGCTGTCAAGTTACGTTGTATCACAAGGAAAGTGGGTATATTATTATTCTTCTGATGAAATAATGAAAATGGATGAGAACAAAAATATATATACGGTACTTTCGGTTAGTGACATAAAAGGCATTTGTGTGCTGGGAGACTGGATATATTATTATAAGTATAATGAAATAGGAAGAGTAAAAACTGACGGGACAAATCAGGAAATTATAAAAAATATAAAAATAAGAACTCCATTTTTGATTAAAGACAATATGCTGCTTTATGTAGAAGAACGCGATAGCAGTGCCACATCGGAGGACTATTTTCTTCAGGGATATGATATAAACAGCAAAGAAGATGTCTTGCCGGAAGAAAGCTTCAATGGAAAAATTTTAGGCTTATACAAGGACAAAGTGTATTTAATAGAAGAAAATAGTCTTTATTGTGTAGATATAGGTCAAGGTGAAGAAAATGAAGTTTTGACAATGGAAGGCCTTGAGGGTGGATTTATATATGGAGATGAATTGCTTTACTCAAGAAGCTCCGGCTGGGCAGACACCCAGACTGATTTATATGTCGTGAATTTGGAAAACGGAACACTTGATTATTCTACACAGTTTGAATTCGGAAAGGACAGTAGTCAATTACTTAGTACAGGACAAGTAGCAGAATTGTGTGGGGCTTGTAACGTTTCAGGAAAAGAGTACTGGGTTATGAGAGTGGATTTTTCAACTATTTATTTGGTTCCGGCAGAAGAAGCAAAGGAGACTTTACCGGATGACTTAGCTGTTACAAAAGTAGTTGAGGAAGATAAGAATGAAATATCTATATACAGAGTGTGCGTAGTGGATAATTATATTTATTATTTGGGAGACAGTAATGCAACGTCTCACTTGTATAGAATTGCGTTTGATGGAACGGATTGGATGCAGCTATACTAGAAATTGATATTTCCATTATTTTGGCGGAAAATTCGGGAGCACCGTGGAAACGGTGCTCCTTTTTGTCTTATACCTGTGCCGTATGATACAATGTAATTCAGCCGATGGAACATCTCGGCAAGCTTTCTGTTTCTCAGCTGAGATATTCCGTTCATTATATCTTCCTTGGCAAGTCCCGGAACAAGTCCGCCGATGGAGATAATATCAATATTTTTACTGTTGATATTCACAATAATACTGCCGCTGAAACCGTAGTCACGATGGACAACAGCATTCAGAAGTGCCTCTCTTATTGCTGCTTCGGGATAATCGGATGTATCTATACGGTCAATTCCGGAAAAAATCGATTTTGTTTTGTTATTCAGCATTATATACTCAAAAACATTCTTAATCTGACTGAATACCGAACTACCGACCTTGAAATTACGTAATAATTGTGATAAAAAAGGAGTGCTTGGTTTGCATATCGGATATATCCCTATTGACAGAACTAAATCATTGTGGTATTTTGTAATGATTTAACACGAGTTAAATGGAGGCATGGGCAAAGAAAAGGAGAAAATATATGCAACATAATTTTGAGTATGTTCCAAGAAAAGAATATTTGCCTGTTAAAAAAGAGTTAGAGCATCTGATTAATGATGTACAGGATGAAGTAAGGGAGTATTTTACATTTTCTTTTACCTATATTGGAAGTACCAATCGTAAAATGATTACGAGAGAACAGAGGGGTAATATAGGTTATGATTTTGATGTAAATATTCATGTTAATGATGAGGAAGAAGAATTTACAGCAGAGGAAATACGAAATATACTAAGAAAGGCTTTTGACAGACATGTAACGGAATATGGATATCGCTATTGTGAAGATAGTACCCGGGTATTGACCATAAAAAAGATTGACCCAAGACGAAAAATAATTTTAAGCAGTTGTGATTTCGCCATTGTGTATGACTGCGGAGATGGACGACAGCAATATATTCACTACAATAAGAAGCAAGGTTCTTATGACTGGGAATATATGAAGCAAAGCAACAGGCAGTTGGAAGAAAAAGCGGAATGGCTTCGGCGAAAAGGGTACTGGAATGAAGTAAGAGAGATATATCTTGATAAGAAGAATTGGAATGACAATCTGAATAAACATTCCAGGTCACTTTATGCGGAAACCGTAAATGAAGTATACAGAAGATATGGCATAGGATAAGGGAAGGTTATTGAAAAACTTATTGCCCTTATAGGCATTCTGTTTTATAATAAGAAAAAGAACTTAAGAAAAGGAATGCGTAAAGCTGACAGAAAAAGAGAGGACGGATGGATATGGATATTGCAGGACTTTCTATGGATATGGCAATGATGAATGTGCAGTCGAAGGTGAGTGTAGCCATGCTGGATAAATCTCTTGATACGGAACGGACACTGGGAGACGGTCTGGTGCAGATGATGGATGCAGCGGCTATGGAGCGAAGTGTTAATCCCGCGGTTGGCAGAAGCATAGACATCCGGTTATAAAGAAAAAGGAAAGGCGATGCCTTTCCTCTTTTTTTGAACAGGATATGTTTTGTACATTACGGGATATAATTTGTGTGTTATCAAAAGGAAAGCGGCATGCGGACAGCATGCGAATGGATGCGGACATTATGAACGAAGAAATCATAAAACGGAAAAAGAGACTTTCTTCTTTCCAGATTATCATATTGGGCTTTGCAGGCGTTATTTTACTGGGGGCGCTGCTTTTAATGCTGCCTATAGCCACAAAGGAAAGAGTGGTGACACCTTTTCATGAGACCTTATTTACCGCCACATCAGCAACCTGTGTGACGGGACTTGTGGTGCAGGACACGGGCAGCTACTGGTCGGTGTTCGGACAGGCAATCCTTCTTTTTCTGATACAGATTGGCGGACTCGGCGTTGTTACGGTGGCAGCTGCGTTTACCATGCTTTCGGGCAAAAAGATTTCACTGATGCAGCGAAGTACCATGCAGGAAGCTATATCTGCACCGCAGGTGGGCGGAATTGTCAGACTGACCGGATTTATTTTGAAAGGGACGTTTCTGATAGAGCTTGTGGGAGCCCTTTGTCTTATGCCGTTATTTGTAAAGGATTTCGGGGGAAAGGGCATATGGTATGCTTTCTTCCACTCTGTATCGGCTTTTTGCAACGGCGGTTTTGATTTGCTGGGCACATCGGATAACCGGTTTGTATCCCTGACGGGATATGCCGGCAATGTGCCGGTGAATGTGATTATTATGCTGCTCATTTTACTGGGTGGTCTTGGATTTTTAACCTGGGAGGATATCTACACGAAAAAAATCCACTTCAAAAAATACCGTCTGCAGAGTAAAATTATACTGGCGGCATCAATATTTTTACTGGTGCTGCCTGCGGCATTTTTCTTTGCCTTCGAATTCACCGATATGCCGCTTAAGGAGAGGCTTCTGTGTTCTCTTTTCCAGACGGTAACGCCGAGAACTGCCGGCTTTAATACGGCGGACTTAGCCGGCATGCAGGGGGCCTCCAAGGCAGTGATGATTGTGCTTATGTTAATCGGTGGGGCTCCCGGTTCTACCGCCGGCGGCATGAAAATTACGACCCTTGCGGTTCTAGTCACCAATATGCGATCGGTTTTCAGGCAGAAAGAGGATATGCAGTTTTTTGGCAGAAGAATAGAAGACGGAGCCGTTAAGACGGCAGCGGCTGTTCTGAGCCTGTATCTTACGTTGTTTGCGGGCGGTGCCATAGCCATCAGTATGGCGGAGGGACTTCCATTGGGCGATTGCCTGTTTGAAACGGCTTCCGCGGTAGCAACGGTGGGTGTGACGCTTGGTATCACACCGGGACTTGGGATTTTTTCCCAGATTATTTTGATTATGTTAATGTTTATGGGCAGAGTGGGATGCCTGACACTGATTTATGCGGCTGTGTCGGGCGGAAACAAAAACTTTTCCAGGCTTCCGCAGGAAAAAGTTATGGTAGGATAAAGAAAGGGTTAGAAATCATGAAAAATATTCTTTTAATCGGATTAGGAAGATTTGGCAAGCATATTGCCATGCAGACCAGTCAGTTGGGACATCAGATTATGGCTGTGGACAGCCGGGAAGAACGGATTAACGAAGCGCTGCCTTATGTGACGGATGCACAGATTGGTGACAGCACCAATCAGGATTTTTTAAAGTCACTGGGCGTCGGAAATTATGATGTCTGCATTGTGACCATCGGCGGGGATTTTCAGAGCTCTCTGGAAACAACTTCTCTTTTGAAAGAATTGGGAGCTAAAAAGGTGGTTTCCCGGGCGGAACAGGATGTGCAGGCCAAGTTCCTGCTTAGAAACGGAGCGGACGAGGTGGTTTATCCGGAAAAACAGATTGCCAGATGGGCATCCATCCGTTATACCTCCGATCATATACTGGACTACATCAGTGTGGACGAAAAGCACGCGATTTTCGAGGTGGAAGTACCGGAAAGCTGGATAGGAAAGAGTATCGGCGAAATCGATGTACGTAAAAAATACGGTATCAATATTATGGGTATCCGGGAGAATGGGAAAATGAACATTGCAGTAAATCCGGATCTGCTTTTGACAGGGAGCGTCACCCTGCTGGTGCTGGGTGAGTACAAATCGCTGCAGAAATGCTTCCATATCTGACGGAAAATATGCTTATAGAAAAACTTCCTATGGAATAGCGTTGAGGAGTAAAAGATATGTTGACACAATTTGCAAGAACGGAGCTACTTTTGGGAAAAGAAGCCATGGAAAAGCTGAAGAATTCCAAAGTCGCGGTATTCGGTATCGGTGGCGTGGGTGGTTATGTCTGCGAAGCACTGGTAAGAAGCGGCATAGGCGCCTTTGATCTGGTTGATGATGACAAGGTGTGCCTTACCAATTTAAACCGCCAGATTATTGCCACCCGCAAGACTGTCGGAAGGTATAAGACAGAAGTGATGAAGGAACGGATTCTGGATATCAATCCCGATGCAAAGGTGGAAATACACAACTGTTTCTTTTTGCCGGAAAATGCGGATGAATTTCCCTTTTCGGAGTATGATTATGTAGTGGATGCCGTGGATACGGTTACAGCTAAAATTTCACTGGTCATGAGGGCGCAGGAATGCCATGTACCTATTATCAGCAGCATGGGCGCCGGCAACAAATTGGACGGCAGCCAGTTTAAGGTAGCTGATATTTACAAAACCAAGGTCTGCCCGCTGGCAAAGGTAATGCGCCGGGAATTAAAAAAACGCGGTGTGAAGAAACTGAAAGTAGTATATTCGGAAGAAATGCCCACAAGACCGGTGGAGGATATGGCAATTAGCTGCCGTACCAACTGTATCTGCCCGCCGGGCGCCCAGCACAAATGCACGGAGCGCAGGGACATCCCGGGCAGCGTAGCGTTTGTACCTTCCGTGGCGGGACTGATTATTGCCGGTGAAGTGGTGAAGGATTTGTGTAAAGTATAAGGCGGGAAAAGAAGCATTTTTAGATTAATCAGGAAAGTGCTTCTTGAAAAAGCCAAATAAAGGAAGCAAAACAAGAAAAAAAATAAAAATGCTTTATGGCAAAGCCGGGATAAAGAAGCAAAACAGGAAAAAGTCTGAAAATGCTCTATAATTGAGATGAAAAAAGGAAGCAAATCAAAGATATAATTAAAAATGCGTCAGATAGTGAGAGGCAAATGAAGAGATAAAGAAAATTTGCTTTAAATATCGTACAAGAGGGAAAAGCAAAAAGGGCGAAAACAGGAAAATGCTTTAAATGTCGTACAAGGAGAGAAAGCAAAAAGCATGCAAATGGGAAATTGCTTTAAATGCATTGTGAGAAAAGGAAGCAAAAGAAAAGATAACGGACTTTTGCATAAAAGCATAGCAGGAAAGGAAGAAGGTTTTATGAGTCAGGGAAAGAGCATTGCCATCCCTTCCGTATTGAAAATCGGAAAGGGTACACTGGACCACATCGGAGAGTATCTGAAGGATGCGGATTTTGAACAGGTGGTTATTTATTTTGGAAACGGTCTGATTGATATGTTTGGTATGCGTGTCATGGAGTCCTTGAAGGAAGCCGGCATTTCGGTCCGGGAATACAGGGAACTGGACTCTGTCAATATTGAGGACATTATCACACTGGCGTTTAATCTGCCCAGCCATGTGCAGGCGATTATTTCCATCGGCGGCGGAAAGGTTATTGATGCCGGAAAATATGCGGCATTTTTAAGAAATCTGCCCTTTATCAGTGTGCCGACATCCAGTTCCAGCGACGGCTTTTCCAGTGCTTCCGCGTCCCTTTTGGTAGACGGAAAAAGAACCTCTGTGCCGGCGCGTATGGCATACGGCATTGTGGTGGATACGGAAGTCATTAAGACTGCACCGGAAAAATTCATTTACTCCGGCATCGGCGACATGGTTTCCAAAATCACGGCGGTTTACGACTGGATTTACGAAGGACAACAGGGTGTCTGCGTGCCCAATGACGTAGCCATTATGATTGCGAAAAAAGCGGTCAACAGCTTCGTAAGAACGCCTTACGAAAGCATTAAGGACGATCTGTTTCTGCGGGAGCTTTTAGACTCCCTTGCCATGAGCGGCATTGCCAATGAAATTGCGGGAGGCAGCGCTCCTACAAGCGGCAGCGAGCATCTGATTTCCCATGCACTGGATAAAATTCTGGAAGTACCTCAGCTTCACGGCATCCAGGTGGGTATTGCCACGTATATTATGAGCAAGGTGCACAATCACCGCTACGTGAGAGTGAACACCGTGCTTACGGAAACCGGTTTCTGGGAATACACCGGGACACTGAAAATGAGACGCGAGGATTTCTACAGGGCGATTGATATGGCACCGTCCATCAAGCCTTACCGCCACACCTATCTGCACGAGGAAAAATACCGTGAAATGGCAAAGCAGATTGTAAGGGAAGACGAAGTGCTGAAAGATATTTTAGTAGATTGACGGTAGAAAACAGGCGGTGAAGCGAAAAAGAATAGTAAAAAAGAAATATAAAAAACGGGAAAACAGGCTTGTACGGAGTATGCAGGCAAATAACGGATAAAAGGAAAAAATAATGGAAAAAATCAGCTTACAGGATGGATTTACCTTAAAGGTGCTGGGAGAAAATGTGTATCACATCCCGGAAGAAGAGATAGAAGCGAAGGTGCCCGGCACCGTGTACGGCACGCTACTTGACAAAGGGCTTATGCCGGACCCGTATTTTGGGGAAAATGAACTGACGGCAACAAAGCTCATGGAAAACGACTTTGAATACCGGAAGGAGTTTTTCGTAACGGAAGAGATGACATCGGCGGACGGTCTGTATCTGGTGTTTGAAGGCATCGATACCCTGAGCGATATTTATCTGAACGAAGAAAAAATCGGCAGTACCGACAACATGCACCGTACTTATTCGTTTGACGTGCTGGAGCGGTTAAAAATCGGGGAAAATGTGCTGCAGGTGGTACTGCATTCCCCTACCCGCTATATTAAAGAAGAAAATGAAAAAATCTATACCGGGGGCAGCCTGGAATGTATGGAGGGATTTCCTCATCTTCGAAAAGCCCACTGTATGTTTGGATGGGACTGGGGACCCAGACTGCCGGATGCCGGTATTTTCCGCCCGGTTTATCTGGAGAAAATAGAAAAAGCCAAAATTGACAGTGTGTATGTGGTGCAAAATCACAGGGACGGTGCGGTCAGCCTGTCTTTCCGTACCGATTTGGTCAATCTTACGGCAAAGGAAACGCAGGTGACCATAGAGATTTTTTCTCCCGACGGTGAAGTTTACAGACAGCAGCCGGACGGCAGCATCTTTATCGGAAATCCGAAGCTCTGGTGGCCAAACGGTTACGGTGAGCAGCCACTTTATACGGTAAAAGCCGTGCTTACGGCGGATGGCAGGGAAGTGGATACCTGGGAAAAGAAAATCGGTCTCCGCACCATGACGGTCAATACCGAGAAGGACGAGTGGGGCAACTGCTTTGCCCATGAAGTCAACGGTCTTAAGATTTTTGCCATGGGTGCGGATTACATACCGGAGGACAATCTGTTAGGCAGAGTCAACAAAGAGCGCACAAGGAAGCTGCTTACGGATTGCAAGGAAGCCAATTACAATACCGTAAGAATCTGGGGCGGCGGTTATTATCCGGACGATTATTTTTACGATATCTGTGATGAACTGGGACTGCTTATCTGGCAGGATTTCATGTTTGCGTGCGCTTCCTATGAACTTGACGAGGCGTTTGATAAAAATATCCGGGAAGAAGTACGGCAGAATGTACGCAGGCTGCATCACCATGCCAGCATCGGACTCTGGTGCGGCAACAACGAAATGGAAACCCAGACGCTGGATAAATGCTGGAAGCCATCCGAAAAACAGAAATGCGATTACATTAAAATGTTTGAATATATCATACCGCAGGTCGTAAAAGCAGAAGACCCGCAGGGCTTTTACTGGCCGTCCTCCCCATCCTCCGGCGGAAATTACGACAATCCCTGGGACGAAAACAGAGGGGATGCCCATTACTGGGATGTATGGCACGGTGAAAAGCCGTTTACGGACTATCGGAAGTACCGCTTCCGTTATCTGTCCGAGTTCGGCTTCCAGTCCTTCCCCTGCCTGAAAACCGTGGAGAGCTTTACACTGCCGGAGGATAGGAATATATTTTCCAGAGTCATGGAAATGCATCAGAGAAATAAGGCAGCCAACGGTAAAATCATGAATTACATGGCACAGACCTACCTGTATCCGGGCAATTTTGAAACACTACTGTATGCTTCCCAGCTTCTGCAGGCGGAAGCTATCCGGTACGGCGTGGAGCATTTCCGAAGATACCGCGGAAGATGCATGGGCGCGGTGGTATGGCAGCTTAATGACATCTGGCCGGTGGCATCCTGGGCAAGCATTGACTATTACGGGCGATGGAAAGCCCTGCACTATGCGGAGAAGAAAATGTTTGCACCCATCCTGCTTTCCTGTGAGGAAACGGGCGAACTGAGCGAAAGACCCTTCTGCATTACCGAGCGGACAAAGCCCATTGAAAAAAGTGTCCGCTTCCATGTGGCAAACGAAACCTGGAAAGAATTTACGGGAAGCATTGAATGGGAGCTCCGGACCCCGGATGCGGCGGTTGTGGAATGTGGCATTCTTTCCGTGACAGCGTCTTCCTTTGACGGTGTTTTCTTAGAGAAAATCGACTTCTCCGATAAGGACGAAAGAGACGTTTATGTAAGCTACCGCCTGCGGAATGAGGAAAATGCCGTAGTTTCGGAAGGCACCACACTGTTTACGCCGCCCAAGCATTTTAAGTTTGAAAATCCGGAGCTTTCCCTTACCGTAGAAGGGAAAAAGATTACGGTTTCTTCTAAGGCATACGCGAAGAGCGTGGAAATTGTGGCGCTGGACGGGGATGTGCGATTCTCGGACAACTATTTTGATTTGAACGGAGACAGCAAAACCGTGGAGATTGTGGAAGGAAATGCTGCAAGCTTTAAGGTAAGAAGTGTATACGATATCCGTTAAACGAAAATAAAAAAGGACTGCACGCAGATACCTTTCTTTCTGAAAAGAAGACGGCAGAGCGGCAGTCCTTTTGTTTTACAGAGAACAGCAACAGTATGCTGCATATGGAAATGTCATGCCTTATAATAAGACGGCAGACTTTCTAATGTTATCACATAGGGATGATTGTAAATATAATGGATATATTCAGGCGTATTCTGTTCGTGAATATGGATGGTGTGCCAGGTTAAAAACCAGCACCAGTCTATCCTTTTTGCAATCATTTCCGCAGGGTCGGGAATGGGGCCGTTTTCATGGTGGCAGATGGGCATATGCTTTGTGGTCTGATGCTCCAGAAAATGATAGAGCTCCTCGTGAATGCCCTCGGAATAGGCATCGCCGCCGATAACATCCACCACATCGTCACCGGGATACCAGCCCTCATGCAGTTCGTGGGAATATCCCAGTACCCAGATTAAATTATGAAGACCGTGGAAATTGACATAGCGGTCATACATCAGACGCCAGAGCTTGCCAAAAGCCTCCGGACCGCCCTTCCCCCACCAGAACCAGGCACCGTCAAATTCATGAAGCGGGCGGAATAAAACGGGGATATCCGCATCCTGCAATTCCTTCAAAGCGTTGGCAACCACATCTAAATTGGACAGAAGTCCATCATACAAAGGGGTTCCGGGGGTTAAAAGTTCTACCATGTCCACGGATTCCTGACTGGAAGGGTATCCAACACCGTAAGGAGGGATGCCCCAGTGCCAGCAGATGGAAACGATACCGCCCCGGTCAAACCATTCCTTGGCGCGTTTATTTACACCTTCATAATCATGTTCAATATAGTCCAGCCCCAGGATAGCGGGCAGATGGCCACTGCATTCCTTTATGTGGGCAAGCTCATCTCCGTGTGTTTTGTCACAGGGACATTCCTGCTGGCCGGAGAGTATGCCCTTTCCTTTTAAGGAGAGCAGAAAGTCGTACAGATGCTTTGTACGGACTGTGGCACTTAAATCCGTAAGCATAGCGGTATGGTTTTTCATAAGAAAAATCCTCTCTTTTTGCAATATTTTCCATGAGTTTACCATAATTATTCCGGAAAGGGAAGAACCAAACTAAAAAAAGCTAAAAAAGATTAAAACAAACTAAAAAAACAGAGATGGGAAGCTGAAAAATGATAAATAAAAGATAAATTCCACGTAAATTAAGCGTAAAGAAATAATAAAATAAAAATAACAAGGAAAAAAATATACAATAGCTGCAAAACCCACAAAAAGTAAACAATTAAAAACTGCACAAAAAGAACAAATAAATATTGTCCAAATCGACAAATTGCATAAATACTATTGCGGTTTCAGATTGTTTATAGTAAGATTGCTATATAAGTTAAAATTACTTAAAAGAACTTAAAAGCTTAATCGACAATTATTACAGCATAGATGGGAGACATCATGAAAAGAGGCGGCAGAGCAATCAGCATCGGACTGAGTGCGGTGATGGGACTGACAGCGGCAGGCTGTGGACAGCCCGGCACCGACAGCACACAGGAGTCCGTACCCTATGTACCGGAAGTCATAGGCATATATGAGGCAGAAGAAGCAGCGGGCACAGGGAATGTGAAGGCTGCTGTTTCCCTTGCAAAAGAGGGATATTCCGGAAACGGATATGTGGAGGGCTTTGAAAACGATGACGACTCCTGCACATTTGCTGTGGACATACCGGAAAACGGATTTTACGATTTGAATTTTGTCTGTGCTTCGCTTGGCGGAGAGAAAGATAATTATGTGAAGATTGACGGGGAATCGACGGGAACGATTCATACAGAGAACGGTGATTTTTCCGACTGCGTACTGGAACGGGTTTATCTGGAAGCGGGTACCCACAAGGTCAGCGTGGTCAAGTACTGGGGCTGGATCAGCCTTGACTGTCTGAAGGTTACGACATCCCAGCCGATTTCCTCCTCCCTTTATAAAGTGGATGCGGCGCTTTGCAACAAAAAAGCATCTGAGGAAACAAAGAGGCTGTACAGCTTCTTATTGGATAATTACGGAGAAAAGTTCATATCCGGACAATTCTGTGATACCGGACAGAACGGCAAAGAATTCCAGGTAATAAAAAATGCCACAGGAAAGACACCGGCGGTCTTAGGACTCGACTTTATGGAGTATACACCCTCACGGGTGGAGAAAGGCTCCGCCGGTACTTCCACAGAGCTTGCCAAAAGCTTCTGGGAAAACGGCGGTATCGTTACCTTCTGCTGGCACTGGAATGCACCGACCAAATACATAACCGGTCAATGGTACAGCGCTTTTTACACGGACTCCACCAACATCAATCTTAAAAAGATTATGGATGGTGAGGACAAGGAAGGATATGACCTTCTGATGGCGGATATCGATGCCATTGCCGAACAACTCCTTATATTAAAGGAAGCAAAGGTGCCGGTATTATTCCGGCCCCTGCACGAAGCAAGCGGCGGATGGTTCTGGTGGGGAGCCAGCGGACCGGAAGCCTACAAAGAGCTATACAGGCTTTTGTATGACAGACTCACCAACGAGTACGGACTTGACAATCTTATCTGGGTGTGGAACGGACAGGATGCCGAATGGTATCCGGGAGACGAATATGTGGACATCATCGGCGAGGATATTTATCCCGGGGAAAGAGTTTACCAGTCACAGATTGCTTCCTATCTGAATGCGGCCACTAATTACAGCACCGAAAACAAAATGGTTTACCTCACGGAAAACGGATGCCTGTTTGACCCCGACCTCGCAAGAAGGGACGGAGCCATGTGGGGAATGTGGTGCACCTGGTCGGGTGAGTTCGTTGCGAGGGATACTTCGTTGTTCCAGTTAAGCGAGCAGTACACGGAAGAGTCCATGTTAAAGAAGGTATATGAAGACGAGGATGTCATTACTCTGGAAGATTTACCGGATTTGAAAACGTACAAAATTAGAAAAGGATTATAAAAAAGGAAAGAGAGAGGTATCACTATGAAGCGAAGGGAAACCGGCAAAAAAGTCATAGCGCTTGCATTAACCGTTGCCATGGCAATGACCTTACTTCCCGGCACAGGGCTGGAGGGATATGCCAAGACAGACAAGTTGATGGATGATTTTGATGACATCATCAGTACCTACAATATCGATCCTTCCATTCCTTCTTATAAAGAATATAAAAAGGAACACGAGGGCGATAAGAAACCGGCAACGAGCATAGAGGTTCCGGCAGGAGAATTTGTCAGATATGAAGAAAGCGATGCTCCCGCAACACCGGAGATCTATACGGATTACGAAGGCATGGCTGGAGACAGCGTGCTGACCAGTGAAGACTCTTTAATTGAGTTTGAGGTTACCGTACCGGAAAGCGGATTGTACAATGTATCCGTTGTATACTATCCGGTAGAAGGTAAGAACTCCGATATCGAGAGAAGCTTCTTTGTTGACGGAGAGCTTCCTTTTGCGGAACTGTCCCTTTTATCCTTTACAAGAGTCTGGGCAAACTACGGAGAATCTTCCTATGTAAATGAGGACGGCGTTACCGTACTGGAATGGGCAAGAGACAATCAGGGCAACGATGTAAAACCCAAGACCGAGGAAATCCCGGAATGGCAGTCCCGGTACTTATACGACAGCAACGGTTACATCACGGAGCCTCTTTCCGTATACTTTGAAGAAGGAACCCACACCATTTCCATGGTTTCCTTAAAAGAACCGATGCTGATCAACAAATTAGTACTGAACAATGCGGGCGATGCCAAAACCTATGAAGAGGTAAAAGCAGAGTGGGATGCCCAGGGGGCGAAGGACACAAGCGGTGTACATATCGTTCTGGAAGGCGAATATGCTTCCAAGACTTCTTCCCAGATGCTTTATCCCCAGCAGGACCAGTCCTCCCCTTCCGTATCTCCTTCCAGTGCAAAAGCACTCTTAAACAACTCCATCGGAGGCAACTCCTGGAGACTGGTAGGACAGTGGATTGAATGGGACTTCGATGTACCGGAAGACGGCTACTACGATATCACCCTTTACGATAAGCAGAACTTCTCAAGAGGTATTCACGTATCCAGACGAATTACCATTGACGGAGAAGTACCTTTTGAAGAATTGAACGATTACGCATTCAATTACGGACAGAGCTGGAGAGAAGATGTGATTTCCGATGAAAACGGAACACCTTACAAGTTTTACATGACCAAGGGCCACCACACACTCCGTATGGAAGTTGTCTTAGGTGAATTCTCCGAAATCGTAGGTCTTGTGGAAAACTCCGTACAGCAGCTCAACAACATCTACAGACAGGTTATCAAGGTAACCGGTGTACAGCCGGATACCTACCGTGACTACCAGCTTGCCGCAACTCTGCCGGAGCTGCACGGCCAGCTGATAGAGGCAAGAGAAACCTTAAATCAGGCATTGATCCGTCTGGAACAGGTAGCCGGAAAGAACACCGATAAGAAGACTGTTCTTCTGACCATGCTCGACCAGCTCGATGACCTGATTGAAGACGAAGAATACTTTGTAAGAACCATTTCTTCTTATAAAGTAAACGTCAGGGCGCTGGGTACCTGGATTACACAGGTTATCAGCCAGCCTCTGCAGATTGACCGCATTAACATCACATCCCCGGATGTGAAAGTAAAATATGACCACAAAGGATTTTTTGCTTCCGCAGGTTACGAAGCACAGAGATTGTATTACTCCTTCGTTATCGACTACAACAACATCGGCAGTGTAACGGATGACAAGGACAAGGAATCCATCACACTCTGGATTGGTTCCGGACGTGACCAGGCAAATGTTATTAAATCCTTAGTCGATGAAAGCTTTACCAATGAAACGGGCATCGGTGTAAATGTACAGCTCGTTGATATGACTACCTTATTAAAAGCGACACTGGTCGGTGAAGGCCCCGATGTGGCAATCCAGGTAGCAAACACCAACGGTGTGGCAGGTGCCGTACTTGCCACCGGTAACGATACACCGGTCAATTACGGTATCCGTAACGCAGTACTGGATTTATCCCGGTTTGATGATGTGGATGAAGTAATGGCAAGATTCCCCGAAGCGGCATACGAACAGTTTGTTTACGACGGTGCCATTTACGCACTGCCGGAAACCATTACCTACCCGGTTATGTTCTACCGCAAGGATAAAGGAAATCGGCCTGGAAGTACCTACCACATGGGACGAAGTAAAAGTAGCCATGACCGTACTTGCCAAGAACCAGATGGAATTCGGTATGCTGGCAAACGAGCAGATTTTCGCATCCATGCTCTATCAGAACGGCGGTACCTATTATAACGAAGACGGTACGGCATCCGCATTGGATTCCGACATTGCAGTAAGCACCTTCAAGGACTTCTGCGAATACTACACAGATTACAAGCTGGACAAAGAAACCAGTGTGGAAGAGCGTTTCCGTACCGGTGAATGTCCGATTATCATTGCAGACTACACGGTTTACAACAACTTCGCCGTATCCGCACCGGATATCGCAGGTCTCTGGAGCTTCACACAGATTCCGGGTACCGTAAAGGAGGACGGCAGCGTGGATCACTCCGTAGCAAGTACCGGTCTTGCCAGCATGATTATGGCGGATACCGAGCATGCGGATGCCAGCTGGCAGTTCTTAAAGTGGTGGACCAGTGAAGAAACCCAGACCAAGTACGGCCGCGAAATGGAAGGTCTGATGGGCAGTGCGGCGAGAGTGCCGACCGCCAACTACGAAGCCTTCTTAAATATGCCCTGGCCGGTAGACGATTTTGAAGCACTGCAGGAATCCATGAACTGGGTAAAAGGTATCCCGCAGGTACCCGGCGGTTATTATTCCTGGAGAAACGTATACAACGCATTCTATACCGTAGTAAACAATAACGATACGGCGCTTCCGAGAGAAGAACTGATGGATAAGGTTATTTACATCAATGCCGAAATTGATTACAAGCGTGAAGAACTGGAACTGGATAAATAGAAAGGAGGAAACAAGCAGTGAACGGAACAAATACAGAAAACACGGTATCACAGGAAGCTCTGGACATAGCCAAAAAACAGGCGACCTTAAGCTACCGTATCAAAAGAAACAAAGCCTGCTATATGATGCTTGCCCCTTATTTCATCCTGTTTTTCTTCTTTACCGTTTTACCGGTTGTGATGAGTGTGGCTTTCAGTTTTACCTACTATAATATGCTGGAAATGCCGGAATTTATCGGCTGGAAAAACTATATCAAGTTGTTTTTGGAGGATGATATCTTTTTGACATCCTTAAAGAATACCTTAATTCTTGCGGTAATTACCGGACCCATCAGTTACTTCTTATGTCTGTTGTTTGCATGGATTATTAATGAATTCAAAGGATGGCTCAGAGCTTTCCTGACCCTGATCTTCTATGCACCCAGTATCTGCGGTAACGCATACGTGGTATGGAACCTTATCCTTTCCGGCGACAGATACGGATACTTAAACGGTCTTTTGATGAAATTAGGCATCTTAGACGAAGCCATCATCTGGATGAAGACAGAAAAGTACGTACTGCCCATGCTGATTGTTGTTCAGCTGTGGTTATCCTTAGGTACCGGCTTCCTTTCCTTTATTGCCGGTTTGCAGACGGTTGACAAGTCCCTGTACGAAGCAGCGGCCTTAGACGGCGTCAAGAACCGCTGGCAGGAGCTCTGGTATGTAACACTTCCCGCAATGAAGCCCCAGCTGATGTTCGGTGCGGTTATGCAGATTACACAATCCTTTGCCATCGCAGACGTTTCCATCCAGCTGGCAGGTAACCCGTCCGTCAACTACGCCGGCGCTACCGTAGTTACCCACTTGCTTGACTATGGTACCGTTCGTTTTGAAATGGGTTATGCATCCGCTATCGCAACAGTATTGTTCTTACTCATGGTAGGAAGCAACATGCTGGTACAGAAATTGTTAAGGAGGGTGGGAGAATAATGAAAAAAGAAAAAGATTATTTGAAGCCCTACAAAAAAAGACGTTTCTTTAAGCCGAAGGAAAAGAAATTAAACCGTTCCATGGCGGGAAACTCGTTACTGTTTGTACTGATGGCCATCTGTGGCGTAGCCATGGTGCTTCCTCTGGTTATGGTTATCAACAACTGCTTAAAGCCTTTGGATGAACTGTATCAGTTCCCACCCAAGATTTTTGTAAGAAACCCTACTCTGGAAAACTTCTCCGATTTGTTCACACTGATGAATGACTCCTGGGTACCCTTTTCCAGATATATCCTGAATACCATTATCATTACCGGCGGCGGTATGGTCGGCCATGTAATCATTGCATCCCTGGCGGCATATCCTCTGGCGAAGCACAATTTCCCCGGAAAGAACATTCTGTTCCAGATGGTAGTGCTTTCCATGATGTTCTCCTGGACGGTTACCCAGACTCCCCAGTACATGATTATTTCCTGGTTACATATTAACAACAGCTACTGGGCGCTGATTTTACCGGCCTGTGCGTTTGGTATGGGTCTGTACCTGATGAAGCAGTTCATGGAACAGCTTCCCGATTCCTTAATGGAATCAGCCAGACTCGACGGCGGCAGTGAGTGGACCATTTTCTGGAAAATCGTAATGCCTAATGTTAAGCCGGCATGGCTGACCCTGGCAATCTTCCAGTTCCAGCAGATGTGGGGCAACACCGGCAGTACCTTCCTCCGCGATGAAGATCTAAAGCCTCTGCAGTACGCACTGCAGCAGATTTCCGCAGGCGGTACCGCAAGAGCCGGCGCGGCCGCAGCCGTTACCTTTATCATTGCAGCAGTACCCATTACCTTCTTCCTTATTTGCCAGAAGAACGTATTGGAAACCATGACATCATCCGGTATGAAAGACTGATAGGAGGGGAAGACGATGAAAAAAATGACAAAGTTAAAAAAGATGCTTTCCCTCTGCCTTACCGCAGCAGTGCTTGCCTTTACCGCATCCGATGTGGCTTCGGCATCCACCCTGCCGTATGACTCCTACAATTACGATTACAGAGAGTACATCCATTTTACACCGGCTCCCTATGTACCGTCCGGTTCCATTACCGGCAGCAGCTTCACTTACAACGGAGAGCCACTTGGGAATTTTGCAAATCCGCAGGATATGTGTCAGGCAGACGACGGCAATATTTACATTGCGGATACCGGCAATAACCGGATTGTGATTCTTGACAAAAAAATGAAGAATGTAGTGAATGTCATCACGACTTTTGACAACAACGGAACGGAAGATACCTTCAACATGCCTTATGGCGTGGCAGTTTCCGAAAATGGTCAGGTATACGTGGCGGACTCCCAGAACCACAGAGTTGTGGTACTGGAAAAGGATGCAACCTTAGTAAAGATTGTGGAAAATCCCAAGTCCGAAAGCCTGGATGACAATTATGTATTCACTCCCTTAAAAGTAACGGTTGACTATGCGGACAGAATTTACGTCATTGCACAGAATATGTTCGAGGGTATCATGGTATTTGAAAGCAACGGTAACTTCTCCAGCTTCTTCGGTACCATTAAAGTAGAAATTACTCTCTGGGAAAAATTCTGGAAGAGACTGGCAACCAAGGAGGAGCGTGCCAAGCAGCAGCTTTATATCCCTACCGAATTTACCGGTATCGATATCGACCCCTCCGGCTTCGTATATGCGACCAACATCGATTCCACCGGCGTACAGGGTGTCAGACGATTAAATCCCCGTGGAGAAGACGTAATTAAGAAGGGACAGAACAAGAACGTAGGCGGTGACCTCTGGATAAGCGGTACCAGCGACTATGCGGGACCTTCCCAGTTTACAGACATCGTTTACCGTGAAAATGGTATTTACTCCTGTCTGGACCGTAAGAGAGGCAGAATTTTCACCTACGACCATGAAGGCAACCTGCTTTACATCTTCGGCGGACTCGGCACCCAGGAAGGAACCTTCTTCATGCCGGTAGCCATTGAAGATATCGGCGGCAGCTTAGTGGTGCTGGATGCAACCGGCGCTTCCATTGTCTGCTTTGAAGAAACCGAATACGGCAGACTGATTAACGAAGCCGTAGCGCTCCGTTACGACGGTGATGAAACACAGGCCGTTGACCTCTGGCAGAGAGTTCTTGAATTAGACGAAAACAACGAGCTTGCCAATACCGGTATCGGTAAGGCTTATCTTACCGCAGGCGATTATGTAAACGCCATGAAGTACCTAAAATTAGGTATGAGCAGAGAGTATTACTCCATCGCTTACAGACGTTACCGTAACAGCAAGCTGACACAGAATGCAAACTACATACTGACCGGTGTGGTAATCCTCATTGTGGTTTACCAGATTGTGAAGAGAGTGGTTAAAAAGAAAAAAGAACAAGCAGCAATAGAGAGAGTACAGAAAGGGGGCAGCCAGAATGGGTAAGTATTTCTCAAAAGACAAATGGAAGTATATGCTTTACACGGTGTCCCATCCCATGGACGGATATTACTGGATACGTCATGCAGACAGAGGAAGCGTGCCTCTGGCTATCCTCATGGTTATCCTGTTTGCGGTAAGCTTCTCCGCAAACCGACTGCTTGCCAGCTTCGTGGTAAATGACATTGACCCGAGGGCGGTAGACAGCCTTTACGAACTTATGGTGTTCTGGCCTTTTATCTGATTTTATGCGTCAGCAACTGGTCTGTAACCTGTCTGATGAATGGGGAAGGCCGAATGAAAGACATTGCCATAGCGGTTGGCTACGGCACGGTGCCGATAACGGTGATGATGACCGTCAGTACCATCATCAGCCAGGTGATTGCCGATGATGAGCAGGCATTCTACGGACTGCTTCTGGGTGCCGGCATTGTATACGGCCTTATCATGATACTCATCGGTATCATGCAGGTACACAATTATACTCTGGGTAAAACGCTTCTTACCCTGTTTATTACCTTTATCGCCCTGCTGATCATTATTTTCTTAATGTTATTGTTAAGCAACCTCATCGGTATGGTAGTAAACTTCTTCAAGAGCATTTACACAGAAATCATCTTCAGGACTTAGGAGGCAGGAAATGGATAAGAAAACCAAGAAAAAATACAAAAAAACCAAACTGCCTATGAGTCTGGCGAAAAAAGTATTTCTCATTATTTTAGGCGCAGCGGTAATCGGAGTGGCAATCTACCTTCTGTATTATTACTTCCATTACACCAGATACGTAAAATATAAGGATTCCCTTTCTTCTTACGAATACGAAGAGGGCGGTGTGTTCAATGCTATTCCGGAAAACTCGGCAGATGTGCCCGGCATGCAGCTTGCGGCGGAAAATGAGTACTTAAAGCTTTACACCAACGTACAGACAGCGGATGTTGCCGTATACGATAAGAGAGACGGAAGCATTACTTATTCCACACCGGTGGATGCGGATCAGGACAGCATGGCAAATGCCAGCAACTTAAACCTCTTAAAATCCCAGTTTGTAGTCACCTACTACAATGCGGATGTAAAGTCCGGTACCTATGATTCCTATTCCCAGTGTGTGGCAAAAGGAAAGGTTACCCCACAGAGCATTAATGGTGGTATCCGCTACATGTATAAAATCGGCAGTGAAAAAGACAACAACGGACAGGAAGGCATCCACTTCGATATTCCGTTGGAGTACCGCTTAAAAGATGACAGCTTAGAGGTATCCATTCCGGTAAGCGGCATTAAGGAATACGGCAGCGGATCCATCGCCCGTATCCAGCTTCTCCGTTACATGGGCGCCGCTAAAAACGATGAAGAAGGGTACATGGTGGTGCCGAACGGTTCCGGTTCCCTGATTTACTTTAATAACGGAAAGACAACGGCAGCTTCCTATTCCCAGTACATTTACGACATTGACCCGGTAGCGGCAAGCTATACGACTACCGAAAACATTACCGGTGTGAAGCTTCCTTTATTCGGCATCTGCCGTACGGACAGAACCTTACTGGTAACGGTAGAGGACGGGGCCTCCACAGCGCTGATTTCAGCGGGTATTTCAGGTGTGTATAACGATTATAACTATGCATTCCCGACATTCGTGCTCCGTAACATTGATAACTTAAGAAATTTCGGTAATACCACACAGGATGTCTTCGTTCTGGAGTCCGATATGTACGATATCAACTGCAAGGTACGCTATACCTTCCTTACCGAAAAGGACAGCGGTTATACGGGACTTGCCAATTACTACCGCGAAAGACTTACCGCAGAGGGAGTTCTCTCCAAACAGCAGGCGACGGAAAACATTCCTTTCTACTACGACATCCTCGCAGGTGTAAAGGAAACATCCCATTTCTTGGGAGTACAGTATTTACATACGTTTACCATGACGAGCTTCAAGGAAGCGGGAGAGATATCCACATCCTTAAAGGACAGCGGCATTACCAATCAGGTCATGAACCTGCAGGGCTGGTTTAACGGCGGTTACTATCATGATGCTCCGCACAATATCAAGGGACTTGCCAAGCTTGGCGGTAAATCGGGACTGGAAAACTTAAATAAGACCGTAGCGGCAAACGGAGGTATTCTCTATGCAGATGTAGATTTCCAGGAAGTAACCTTCGCAGATAAGTACTTTAACTACAATGCAGAATCCTCCCGCTATTACGGAGCCGGTTATGTAGTGGCGCTCGGACAGGTAAATCCGACCACCCTGTACAACAGTTCCGGTTTAAGCTATTCCGAAACCAAATATGATGTTCTTTCCCCCAAGTATCTTCCCAGATATGTGGGCAGCTTTGCAAAGAAGATCAAAAACTATGAGGTGGACGGTATTTCCTTAAGGGATTTGGGCGATATGCTTGCTTCCGATAAGAGAAGAACCCATGTAATCAACAGAGAGCAGGCTCTTGATGTGGTACTTTCCCAGTTCGATGTACTGGAGGGCACCGGCAAGAAGCTGATGACGGAGAAAGCCAACAGCTATGCATTCGCATACAGCTCCGACATCTTAAATGTGCCTCTCACCGGAAACGACTTCAAAATCATCGATGAAAATATTCCTCTGTATGAGATGATCATTCACGGAAGTATTTCTTATTCTTCCGACCTGCTTAATTTTGAGGACGAGGATCACATGCAGACGAAGGTACTGCAGATGATTGAAGCAGGAGCTTCTCCCCACTATGTATTTACCTGGGAAGATTCCAGCAAGATGAAGGAAACCGGCCTAAGCAGATATTACGCAACCACCTTTACTACCTGGAAGGACGATGCCGTAAAGGTATACGAACAGGTAAATGAGCCCCTTAAGAATGTAACGGGAGCCATTATGGTGGGACACGAAATTTTGGACAACGGTGTCCGCAAGGTTACCTATGATAACGGTGTAACCATTTATGTAAATTACAGTGAGGAAGATTTAGCAGCAGACGGAAAAACAGTTCCGGCATTAAGCTACAGATTGGAGGGGGCTAATTAAATGAAAAAAAAGAAAAAACTTACTCTTCTCCAGAAACGAAGCTTAACAGGTTATTTATTCATCCTCCCCTGGGTGGTGGGCTTCCTGCTTTTTTATGTAAGGTCACTGGCCCTTACCGGTCAGTTTGCTTTTTCCAAACTGACCATGGACACCATCGGAGGGGGCTACAAGTTAGATTTTGTTGGACTTGACAATTTTATTTATGCGTTCCGTGTACACGGCTCCTTCAAACAGGTGCTGACAACCTCCGTTCTTGACATGCTGATCGACGTACCCCTGATTACTTTCTTCAGTTTGTTTATGGCGATGCTTCTGAATAAGAAGTTTCCCGGAAGATCCATCGTAAGAGCAATTTTCTTCTTACCGGTTATCTTAAATTCCGGTGCGATTACCGCAGCCATGGAATTAAGCGAACAGATGATGTCGGGCGGTATCGCCACACAGGTAGCGGAAACAGGAGTTACGGCGGGAAGCACCATTGCCTTTGATATCGATTACCTGATTGATATGTTCTTAAATTTAGGACTTCCGGCAACACTGCTTGACTACATCGTAGCGGCGGTAGCACGTATCAACGATATCATTGCAGCATCCGGTATTCAGATCATTATCTTTATCGCCGCATTGCAGTCCATCCCCGGTTCCATGTACGAGGTTGCAAAGATTGAAGGCGCTACCGGATATGAAACCTTCTGGAAGGTAACCTTCCCCATGGTAATGCCTCATATCATTACCAATGTGGTATACACCATTGTGGACAGCTTTACGGAAAGTGACGTAGTAGACTTAGCTTATGACGTAGCATTTACCCAGTTCAATTACGGTCTGAGTTCCGTATTCAGTCTGGTCAGCACGGTAATCACCTGTGTGATCCTGATTGCAATATGCGGGGCAATACAGAAGCGAACATTCTACTATAATTAAGGAAAGGAGAAAAGAAAATGCAGATGATTGCAAAGGCAAAAAAAGTGTTAAGTGATCCCGACCAGACCAAGAGCTTCTTAAACAGCGTGAAAAATTTTTTGGTCAACCTGCTTCGTGCAGCAATCCTGATTGGCGTCGGCTATGTAATTCTTTCTCCGGTAATCGGTATTATCGTAAATTCCATCTCATCCAACAAGGATGCATACAACCCGATGGTGTTCGTATTACCGCAGTTCCCCACGTTAGAGCGTTACGCCCTTGCTATCGAAAGATTGAATTATTTTCCCACCATGTTCCGGGATCTGCTTTATACCCTGACCCTTACGGCATTACAGCTTTTGGTGTGCTCCATGGTAGGATACGGATTCGCAAGATTTGATTTTCCTCTGAAAAAGTTACTGTTCGGATGTGTGGTAGTTATGATTGTCATCCCGGCACATACCATTATGCTTCCATTGTACATGACCTTTAAGAGCTTTGACCCGTTTGGCATTGTTTCCGCCATTAAAGGTACACCGGGTATCATGGGTACGGTTGTTCCCATGTATATCATGACACTTTTAGGATGCGGTGTCCGTTCCGGTCTTTACATTTATATCTTCAACCAGTTCTTCCGCGGACTTCCCAAGGAAATCGAAGAAGCGGCGCTGGTAGACGGATGCGGGGTATGGTATACTTATTTCAGAATCATGTTGATTAATGCAATGCCCGCTGTCATTACGGTAGCAGTATTTTCCATCGTATGGCAGTTCAATGATACTTTTTACGCGAAGCTATTTCTGATTAGCGAGGATGTGGTAATCAGTAAGAAAATTTCCAGTTTGCAGGCGGTTATTGCAAACGTGGATAAGATTCTGGATACCACCATTCAGGAGCTTTACCTGGATGCAGGTATCGTGCTTATTATCTTACCGATCCTTATCATTTACCTCGTTTTACAGAAATACTTTATAGAGGGTGTGGAGAGAAGTGGTATCGTAGGCTAATGTCACGCCCCAACTCAACTTTTCAAAAAACAAAAAGGAGGAATGAAGAAGTTGAAGAAGAAAATTTTATCCTGCTTTCTGGCAGGCGCCATGGTTCTGTCTTTAGCAGCATGTGGCGGCAAAACAAACGAACCGGCATCTAACGACGGTTCCACAACACCGGCTGAGGGCCAGGACAATACCGTGGCTGACGAGGCCGCAAGCATCGACTTCGAAGATGGCAATATGGGCTTCGTAGAAGCTTATATGCAGAAGGGTGATGCCGGACAGGTAGAACTTTCCATCGTTGACTACAACGGCAGTAAAGCACTGCAGGTGAAGAACGTGGATGAAAAGGTTCCCTATGTCGCATTTGATGCAACCAGCCTTTTAGGAGCTGATGTTGCAAAAGTAGCAAGCGTAGAAATGACAGTAGGTGTTTCTTATGACGACGGCAGCTTTAATGCTGTTGCAGGTGATCTGATTGCATGGAGTGGTGAAGATCTCACCGAATCCACCGATCCCTGGAGTGTGTACATGGAAAACCAGAACCCTAAGAAGGCCGTTATGACCTTGGGCGAAGGAGAAGAATTCGTTGCTGATGCAGGTAACATCTTCATGATCAACTTAAAAACAGACAACGGTCTTACCGATGGAAAGGGTGCAGCTACTCTTTACATCGACAACATCCGTTTCTTAGATGCTGCCGGAAATCTTTTAACCGCAGATTCTTCCGTAGCATTCGCAGCTCCCGCAGGATTTGAAGGAAGTACAGGCGTTGACTCTAACCTCTTCATCGTATCCGGTGCGGTTGACTTTGAAGGCGCAGCATGCACAGGTGATGCATGGGCACAGAACGGTGCAGATATCACCGAAGATGTACTGGCAGCATTAGTTCCCGGTGCAGTTGTAGAAATCAGCTTTACCAGTGAAGATGGCGATCTTTGGATCGTAATGCCGGACTCCGCAGCAGGCTGGATGAGAGTAGGTGTTGGTAATGCAGACGGCAGCGGCAGCGCAGATGCAATCTGCTCCAACGGTGTATGTCAGGTTACTTACGAACAGTTAGCAGCAGTTCTTGGAGAAGATACTTCTACCTGGGGCGGCAGAATGCAGTTTGAATCCGATACCGCATGGGAAGTATTCAGCGTAAAGGTTGGCCAGGGTGCTCCCGTAATCGCAGCTTCCAATCCTGTTGAATTTGCAGGCTTTGCTTGCAGCGGTGATGCATGGAGCCAGAACGGCTTTGACTTTACCGAAGATGTACTTGCAGCATTAGTACCCGGAACCGCTCTGGAATTAAGCTACACCAGCGAAAGCGGCGACCTTTGGACCGTATTCCCGGACTCCGCAGCAGGCTGGATGAGAGTTGGTGTTGGTAACGCAGACGGCAGCGGCAGCGCAGATGCAACCTGCTTTGACGGCAAGTGCTACATTCCTTACGACATGATTGTTGCAGCTCTTGGAGAAGACAGCTCAGCATGGGGCGGAAGACTTCAGGCTGAATCCGATACCGCATGGGAAGTTTACAGCGTAAACGTTGTAACCGCTACTCCGATGACTCCGGCAAGCAACTATGTAGCATTTGAAGGTGCAGCTTGCACAGGTGATGCATGGAGCCAGAACGGCGCAGACATTACCGAAGAAGTTCTTGCAGCATTAGTACCCGGTTCCGTAGTAACCATTAACTTCACCAGCGAAAGCGGCGACCTCTGGATTGTAATGCCGGATTCCGCAGCAGGCTGGATGAGAGTCGGTGTTGGTAACGCAGACGGCAGCGGCAGCGCAGATGCAGCATGCTTAAACGGTACCTGCCAGGTAACCTATGATATGTTAGCAGCAGTTCTCGGAGAAGATACCTCCACATGGGGCGGCAGAATGCAGTTTGAATCTGACACCGCATGGGAAGTTTACAGCGTAAGCGTAGGCCGGGCTGCAAGATAATCTGATTTGCAAATAAATGCAACTATTTAGGAGGAATTAAAAAGAATGAAGAATTTAAAGAAATTTTTAGCTCTTGGCCTTGCTGTATGCATGACCCTGTCTGTAGCAGCTTGTGGTAAGACCGGTTCTAACGACGGTAACGGAGGCAACTCTAATAACGGCTCCACTCCTTCCGGCCACAACAGTGAAATTACCATCGGAACCTGGTGGGTTCAGTACTACGACAGCTCACAGTCCAAGGTAGAAGACGACCCTTCTTATGCAGCTAACGTAGATGCAGAAGGTGATGACGATGCGAAGAAGGAAGAAAAAGCATTCAACCGCGGCATCGCAGAAAAGAAGCTTGCTAACGTTAAGAAAATTGAAGAAAAGTACGATGTTAAATTCTACTGGACCAACTTAACCTACAACGGTGTTAAGGAATCCATCAACAACTCCATCTTAGCAGGTACACCCGACTGTGATATCTACTTAGTAGAGCCCGGATTCGGTATTCCCGCCCAGTACAACGGTTTAGCTATCGACTTAAAGACCATTTTACCGGAAGACCATGATATCTTCACCACCCAGAAGGTAGCTTCTTACTTAGACCTCGGCGACGGCAAGGCCTGCCTCATCAAGCAGCAGGCTGCTGAACAGCAGGTTGCAGATACCTATCCTTTAGCATTCAACGTACAGATGCTCGAAGAGAACAACCTTGAAGATCCCCGTGATCTTTGGGAACGCGGCGAATGGACATGGGATAAGTTCAACGAATACATGAAGGTTCTGACCCAGGATACCGACGGTGACGGACAGACCGACCAGTACGGTTACTGCGGTTACGAAAATGAAACCTTTGAACAGCTTTGCATGAGCAACGGTACCGGCGTAGCCGGCGGCCAGACAGAAACTCTGTCTTCCGCAGCAACCGGTGAAGTTCTTCAGGAAATGTATGATATGTACAACACCTGGAATGTATGCTACCCTTACGACTTTGAAGGTTCTCCTTCCGATTCCATGAGAGGCCAGTACAGAGAGGGTAACATCGGTTTCTTCCCCGCAGCAGCCTGGATTCTTGCTGCAAATGCAGACTACGATTATGATGGAAGCAAGGGAACTACCCTTCCCTTCGATATTGCATTCTTTCGTTGGCCGGTTGGCCCTAACGGTAACAAAGACACCAACCCCGGAAAGAACGACGTAGCAGGTGCATGCTACATCATCCCTACCGGTGTTCAGGAGCCCGAATTGGTATTCAACGTATTATACGATATGTGGAACTGGTTCGACGGTGATACTTCCCAGCGTGACAATAAGGCAGCTCTGAACTGGTGGTACTTAACAACCGGTAAGACAGCAGATTACCAGAACGCAAACTTTGCAGTTATGCAGGAATGCGGTTCCAAGACAACCTTCGACTTAATCTGGACCCTGGGCGTAAATTATGATTTACAGTCCTTGATCAAGGGTGAAATGACACCTGCCCAGATTCAGGAAACCCATAAGCAGGAAGTTCAGGACGGACTTGATGCATACTACAAATAAGTCTTAATGACAGACGAAACAATGGAGGGGCGGGTACTCCGCCCCGACCATTCATGGAGGACATAATGAGTGATATTAAGATGATTGCCCCTGCAGTACCCAACGTTCCCTGGCAGGAACGTCCCGAAGGCTTAAAAGGGGCTCCAATTTGGAGATATACAGAAAATCCTATTATCGGACGTAACCCGGTAGAAGGCGTTGCCAGAATCTTCAACAGTGCCGTAATGCCTTACAACGGTGAATTTATCGGCGTATTCCGCGGAGAACAGACCAACGGTATTCCTTACATTTACTTAGGACACAGCAAGGATGCAATCCACTGGAATTTTGAAAAGGATAAGATTCCTTTCGTAGACGAGAACGGTAATTCCTTCATGCCTTATTACGCATATGACCCGAGATTAGTAAAGGTAGAAGATACCTACTACATCATCTGGTGCCAGGATTTCTACGGCGCTTCCATCGGTATGGCAAAGACGAAAGATTTCAAGACCTTTGTCAGACTGGAAAATCCGTTTATTCCGTTCAACAGAAACGCAGTACTGTTCCCTCGTAAGATTAACGGCAAGTACATGTTACTTTCCAGACCTTCCGACAGCGGACATACTCCTTTCGGCGATATCTTCTTAAGCGAAAGCCCGGATATGGTATACTGGGGCAAGCACAGACATGTTATGGGAAGAAGCAGTGAATGGTGGGAATCCGTTAAGATCGGCGGCGGCGCAGCTCCTATCGAAACAAGCGAAGGCTGGCTGTTGTTCTATCATGGTGTAAGCGGCACCTGCAACGGTTTTGTTTACAGCATCGGCGGTGCTATCTTAGACCTTGACAATCCTTCCATCGTGAAGTATCGTTGCGAAACATTCCTTCTCACTCCCGAAGAGTGGTATGAGGAAAGAGGCTTTGTACCTAACGTAGTATTCCCCTGTGCAACCATTCATGATCCGGAATCCGGAAAGATCGCTATCTACTATGGATGTGCAGACAGCTATGTAGGACTTGCTTTCACCAAGTTTGATGAAATCGTAGATTACATCAAGACACACAGTGTGGTAAGACAGGAAGATACTGAAATCGGTATCCGCTAATTACAATGATTCCTATATGTGGGAGGTGCTTGCATCTCCCACATATGCGATAAAACTGGGGAAACGTAAAATGAGAGAATGTGTAAAAAAGATTTTTCCATCGGATGAAGTATTCACCTATAGCGGTAGAATTGATTTTGACAAGAAGGATGCCCCCGTATTTGTATATCCCTGTACATCCGTAAGATTTGCGGTAAAGGGAAAAAACGTGTGGGTCGTAATGAAGAATATCCGTTGCTATTTTGAAAACTCCATAGGAGTGTTAGTGGACGGAGATTACAAAGGAAAATGCATACTGCCGGATGAAGGCAGTGTAGAGATAGATATTTCGGGGTTTTTAGACGGCAAAGAACACGAGGTCACCGTCTTTAAGAGACAGGATGCCAGCCATTACGTAGTTTTTGAAGGATTGATTACGGGAAAAGATACGGAAATCAGCAAATCTAAAGTACAGTTCACAAGAAGAATAGAAGTGTACGGAGATTCCGTTTCCGCTGGGGAGGTTTCGGAGGCGGTAGCAAGAGCAGGTTTGTCCGACCCGGAAAACAACGGCGAATATTCCAACAGCTTTTATTCCTATTCCTGGCTCTGTGCCAGAAAGCTCCATGCGGATATCCATGATGTGGCGCAGGGCGGCATTGCCCTTTTGCACGGACAGGGATATTTTGCGGGCCCGGATTACACAGGTATGGAAGAAAGCTATGATAAGATTGAGATGAACCCTTACTTAGGGGAAACAAAGCCATGGGATTTCTCAAGGTATACTCCCCATGTGGTGATTGTGGCATTCGGACAAAACGATGCCAATCCGGTCAACTATATGGCAGAGGACTATGAGGGAGAACAGGCAGAACACTGGAGAACGGAATACCGGAAATTCATAGAAACAATTCAGGAAAGATATCCGAAGTGTGAAATTATACTGACTACCACCATTCTGAATCATGATGCTGCCTGGGACAGGGCTATCGGACAGGTGGCAGAGGAAATGAAGGATAAGCATGTGCATCATTTCCTGTATACAAACAACGGCAGCGGAACACACGGACATATCCGTATTCCGGAGGCTGAGAAAATGGCAGAGGAACTTTCCGGATTTATTGAGAGCCTTGGAGAGGAAATCTGGAAAGATTAATGGTGAAAATATGGCGAAAATGAAGAAATCCGTAACCATGTCAGATATCGCGGAACGCCTGGAAGTAAGTACGGTGACGGTTTCCAAAGCATTGTCCGGACAAAAGGGTGTCAGCGAAGAAATGCGGGAAAAAATCAAAGAGCTGGCAGAGGAAATGGGATACAGGATGCCGGCGGGGGCGAAAAGCCAGGCTGCACGGAAAAGTCTGAATATAGGAGTTCTGATCTCGGAAAGGTACTTAGCGGAATATGATTCCTTTTACTGGAGGATGTACCGGGAGGTAGCGGACAGGGCTATCCAGAAAGAGTGCTTTACTCTGTTCGAAATTATCAATGAGGAAACGGAATCGGCGCATATTCTGCCCCGCATCATCGAGGAGAAGAAAGCCGACGGAGTGATTGTTATCGGTAAGCCGGGTTATGATTACAGCAAATTTTTAAAAGAACATACGGACGTTCCTTTAGTGTATCTGGATTTTTACGAAACGGACGGCATTGTGGACTGCTTTATTTCCGACGGATTTTATGGCACGTACCTTTTGACCAATTATCTGTATGAAAAAGGCCACAGGGATATTGCCTACGTGGGTACTCTGTTTGCAACGGAAAGTATTACCGACAGATATCTGGGCTATGTAAAGGCTCTGATTGAGCACGGCATCAAGCCGAGAGAGGATTATCTCATTCCCGACCGTGATGTAAAGAGCGGTTTAAGAAGTAATTACGGGGATTATGATTTCCCCCAGCAGATGCCCACTGCCTTTGTGTGCAACTGCGACTTCATTGCCAGCCTGGTAATTAAATCCCTGACGGAGAGAGGCTACCGGGTACCGGAGGATGTTTCCGTAGTAGGCTTCGACAATTTCTTATATCCGTCCAACCTGACGGATGTGCCGATTACGACCTACGAGGTAGACATGAAGGAGATGGCAAAGGGCGCCATCAATACCATTATCAAAAAGATAAACAAAGAACCTTACAAGAAAAAAATACACATTGTGGAAGGCCACCTGATAGAAAAAGACAGTGTGAAGGAAAGGAAGATAAAAGAATGAGCATGGCAGACGAAATGAGGGAGCATTTACAAAATCATATTGTTCCCTTCTGGCAGAAATTAGAGGATAAGGAGTATGGCGGATTTTACGGCTACATGGGTCCTGACCTTGCCGTAGACAAAAAGGCGGTAAAGGGCTGTATCTTAAACAGCCGTATTTTATGGTTTTTCTCCAATGCATCCATGGCGCTTGCAGACAAGAAGCTTTTAAGGGATGCGGAGTGTGCTTATGATTTTATGACAAAGTACTGCTTCGATAAAGAATACGGCGGCATTTTCTGGTCCGTTACTTACGACGGCAGACCGGAGGATACCACAAAGCATATTTACAACCAGGCATTTGCCGTATATGCGCTTTCTTCTTACTATGCGGCATCCGGTAAGGAAGAAGCACTGGCGCATGCCATGGAGCTTTTCCGTATCATTGAGGAGAAGGGCTTTGATGAAGGCGGCTACAAGGAAGCGCTGGACAGAACCTTTGCACCGGCTGCAAACGACAAGCTTTCCGAAAACGGTGTTATGGCGGACAGAACCATGAATACCCTGCTTCACGTATTTGAAGCTTACACCGAACTGTACCGTGTTTCCAAAAACGAAGCAGTGGGCAAGAAGCTCCGCTGGATTTTAGAGACCTTCCGTACAAAGATCTACAACCCTGAAAAGCACAGACAGGAAGTATTCTTTGATAACGATATGAACAGCATTATTGACCTGCATTCCTTCGGCCACGATATTGAAACCGCATGGCTCTTAGACAGAGGTCTGGATGCTCTGGGCGACGAAGCCTATAAAAAGGAATGGGACGGCATTGTTGCCGACCTGGTTGCGGAAGTCTACAAGGATGCCTACTACAACCACTCTATGTCTAACGAATGCGAAAGAGGCGTAGTGGACAAGAAGAGAGTATGGTGGGTACAGGCAGAAAGTGTTGTAGGTTACTATAACGAATATCAGAAGCACCCGGAGCACAAGGAATACCTGCAGGCTTCCGAAGACATATGGAACTTTATCAAGACCTATGTGATTGATAAGAGAGAGGGCAGCGAATGGTTCATGCATGTGGACGATGAAGGAAGACCCGAAGAAGACAAGCCCATTGTGGAACCCTGGAAGTGTCCTTACCACAACGGACGTATGTGCATGGAAATAATGAGGAGGATGGCGAAATGATTCATCAGAAGTATTATGAATTAAAAGAAAAGCAGGACCGGTTCTTAAACAGAAAAAATGAAGTGGACCCCAAATTTTACAACGGTATCTATGACAGATATGTAAATCCGGTTCTGACAAGAGACACGTTACCCATTGAATGGCAGTATGACTTAAATGCCGAAACCAATCCATATTTTGAGGAAAGACTGGGCATCAATGCCGTTATGAACTCCGGCGCCCTTTACTTAAACGGCAAGTACTATTTAGTGGCACGTATCGAAGGGAACGACAGAAAGTCCTTCTTCGGTGTGGCAGAAAGCGACAACGGTGTGGATGGTTTCAAATTCTGGGATTACCCGGTAGTTCTGCCGGATACCTGCCCGGAGGAAACCAATGTTTATGATATGAGACTCACCAGGCATGAGGACGGCTATATCTACGGTGTATTCTGCTCCGAGAGCAAAGATACCGAAAGCAAAGATTTATCCGCAGCCGTAGCGGCAGCCGGCATTGTGCGCACCAGGGACTTAAAGACCTGGGAAAGACTGCCGAACTTAAAGACCCTGCATTCCCCCCAGCAGAGAAATGTAGTGCTGCATCCCGAATTCGTGGACGGCAAATATGCGTTCTATACAAGACCCATGGATGATTTCATCGACACCGGTTCCGGCGGCGGCATCGGCTTCGGTCTGTGCGACGATATTACCCACGCGGTAATCGACGAAGAGAAAATGACCAGTATCCGCAGGTACCACACCATTACCGAAGTAAAGAACGGCGCAGGTGCGGTTCCCATCAAGACCGACAGAGGCTGGATTCATATTGCGCACGGAGTCAGAAACACCGCAGCAGGTCTCCGTTATGTAGTTTATGCATTTGCCACCGACTTAAACGACCCTTCCAAGGTGATTGCAGAGCCCTCCGGCATGTTAATCGGACCCAGAGGCTGGGAAAGAGTGGGAGATGTTTCCAACGTCGTATTCACCAACGGCGCTGTGGTAAACGAAAAGAATGAAGTCTTCATTTACTACGCGTCCAGTGATACCAGACTTCATGTGGCAACCACCACTATTGACAAATTAGTGGATTATGTATTCAACACTCCGAAGGATCCTCTCCGCAGCCCCGACTGCGTAAAGCAGCGCTGCGAACTGATTAAAAAGAACCTGGAGCTTCTGGCAGCCGAAAAATAACACCTTTTTTGAGAAAGGCAGGAATATATGGTACAGATTGATTACAGCAAAGGATTTATCAACGAAGGCAATGACGAAAGAATGCTTGCCTGCATGGCAAAGGGTCTGAAAGGCGAACCTCTCACCGTGGCATTTTTAGGCGGCTCCATTACCCAGGGTTCTCTTTCCTCCACCCCCGAGCTCTGCTATGCGTATCTTACTTACGAATGGTGGAAGGAGCAGTTCCCCAAATCCGAAATCACTTATGTGAATGCGGGGATAGGCGGTACCACCTCCCATTTAGGCACGGGCCGTGTGGATGAGGAAGTGCTTTCCCACAAGCCGGATTTCGTGATTGTGGAATTTTCCGTAAACGATGCGGATACCGATGTCCATTTTGAAGAGACCTACGAAGGTCTGGTAAGACGTATCTTAAAAAATGAGAAACAGCCGGCGCTTCTTTTAGTGCACAATGTCCGTTACGATGACGGCGGTAACGCAGAGGCGGTGCATTGTCCCGTGGAAAAGCATTATGAGGTACCCGGCGTCAGCATGAAAGCCGCGGTTTATCCTTTTATTGCAGACGGAAGAATCGTAAGAAGGGACATCACCCCCGACGATTTACATCCCAACGATACCGGACATAAGATTGTATCCGGACTGATTACTTCTTATCTGGCAAAGGAAAAGAAGAAAGCGGAAGAGCTAATGAAAGAGGGCTATACGTTCCCGGTGAAAGAAACCGTGCTTCCCGCACCGCTTACCGCAAACGGATATGAGACAGCGCACAGATATAGAAACGACGAACTGAAGCCGGTGATCTGCGAAGGCTTTGTAAAGGATGAAACTCCCCAGAGCTGCGTAGCGGATTGTTTCAAAAAGGGCTTTTCAGCAGCAAGAATAAATGATAGAATTGTCTTTGAAGTGGAAGCTTCTTCCATTGCGGTGCAGTACCGTAAGACCGTACGCAGACCTGCACCGGTTGCCACTCTTATTTTAGACGGCGACAAAGAACATACCATTGAACTGAATGCCAATTTTGAAGAGGATTGGGGTGACTGCCTGTACTTACAGACCGTCCTGGAACATGGGGAGTCCGGCAGACACACCGTGGAGATTACAATTTCCGAGACACATGAGGATGACAGGGAAGTGTTCTATCTGGTATCTTTGATTACGGCGTAAGGGCAAATACTATTTTTAATAAGGAGAGTTAAACATGAATTACGGTTACTTTGATGAAGTAAATAAGGAGTATGTCATCACCAGACCCGATACACCCGCACCCTGGGCAAACTACCTCG
>SAMEA104315421__coassemble_562_pt1 | contig 53984 bp, 50 predicted proteins | sample SAMEA104315421__metabat2_high_PE_053 | metagenome-assembled genome bin SAMEA104315421 (sample SAMEA104315421) | gut metagenome | biome: Monkey gut; feature: monkey-associated habitat; material: faeces | place: China | collected 2013 | reverse complement strand
GCTTAGCTGGCAGAACTTCTCATTTTATTTTGTGCTAAATCTTGACACAGGACCAGCACTTACCTGTCTTTATTTGCATATTCTGATTCATGTGGTGATACACAAAATCAAGTTCCCCATTACATAAAACCGTTCCAATCAACGAACCTTTTAATATATCTCCACCGCTATATTCAGCCCACAATAAATTTCCATTCTGATGATATGTAAAGATGGTCTGTTCACCAACCTCACCATTTTCAAAATTCATTTTTGAAATAAATTTACTTCTAACATAATTAATATCTGTCGAGCTTTTATGAAGTTCCTTTTCCATAACTTCATACGCAAGTATCACTCCATTTTCTACAGGATAACGCTCATGCATTACAGTCACAAATCCGCGCTTTTCATAAAGGGCTGCCGCCGGAAGTGACGCATCCAGATATGCCTTATCAAATTTTTCGCCAATCTGTTCTTCAATATTTTTCATAATAAAAGTGCCATATCCCTTTTTCTGGTGTTCCGGAAGGACATAAACTCTTGTAATGTGATCATCCACAAAACAACCTGTTGCTACGATTGTTCCATCTATTTTTAGCACACTTACATAACCATTTTTAATATCCTTTTCTATAGCATCCTCACTGTGATGTTCGCTGAAAAAATCTACTACTTCCATTGGATAATACTTCGGATATATTGTTTTTATTGTATGCTGCACCACATTGTACACAGCCTGTATATCTTCTGGCTTTGCTAATTCATATATCACGTTGTCTTCGTCTCCTTGCTATTTTCGCCTTATGACACCATATGAGCAAGCTCATGGTGTCGCAAGGCTCATTTTTTCATAATCTTGCTCCTTATTTTACATATCAATCCACTGTATAAATGCAGTCTTGTCTGAACTGTTATAACCGGCATTTCGATAGAAATTCAATATACCTTCTTCCTTTGAACCTGTAAGCAACATCATCTTGTAGCAATGATTCTCTTCTGCAATTTTCTTAGCAAAATTTAGGCAATCTGTAGCATAACCTTTCTTTCGATACTCCCCATGCGTTACCACATTTTCAACAAATGCATATGGACGAACAGTTCTTGTGAGATTAGGAATAATCACACATACGCAGGATGCCACAATCTTGCCATCAATCTCACAAACAATCAAATGATGATTGACATCATTTATAATATTCTCCCATGCATTTCTTAACTGCTCTGAATCTTCTGGAATGCTTTTCTCATGAAGATAAAGGTAAAGCTGTAATATTTCATCTAAATCATTTTTGTTTACTTCTCTAATCATTTTTTCCACCCAATCTATATCTTAAAGTTCCATCACCCCGTTTTCGTTAAAGTAATAAATATTCTCTTTTTTATATCCATACTTTGAATCTGGAAATGATATGTGCGGTTCAAATGTAAAATACTTCACATCGCCAAGCTTCGTCATATTACCTTTTTCAATGTAAACTCTATCACCTTTGGTTTTTACAATGGAATGCCCCAAATTGCCCATAAAATCAAGATTCACAAATCCATTTTCTACGATGTACTTATTCATATGATAGTACAATTCCTCAAAGGTTGTTTCCTTCGTGGCAAAACGCAATAATTCTATATGTAATTTTTCTTCCATCTGCAGACCGCTTTTCCATTCCGGATTTTCAATCAGCCCTATATCCTCTACAACCTTACCATTTTCCACAATAATAGTTCTCGCATAATCTCCCCAGATATCACCTGCCTGTGGACTTAAATCAATGGTTATAATATCGTTATTTCCTATAGCTCTATCCGAAGTTACATACTGCATACCAGATACAGAAACAGTTGTTTCATCTCCTGCAAATACAAATGCACCAACATCCCAATACCAGAACGAATCTGCACCCAACTCTAACAGTTTTTCCTCACAAAACTTTCGGATCTCAAGTAAATTCATTCCTGGCTTGATAATTTTCTTTATGTATTCTATAGTCTGTTTTGCTGCCAGCTGTATCTGGCTGTAAGACTGCTTTTCTATCTGCATATACTTTTCAATCAATTTAGGCTGAATCAGCGGATATGTCCAGTTTTGTGGCAACTCATCCATAAGCACAACCTTTTCCATCTCACTTTCCAGCTTACCAGAAAATTCCGTTATTTCCGCAAAACATAATAATCCAAATGTTTCCTCACCGGTCTCATTTACACTATTCTTACCTGTAACGGAATAAACGCATATTGGCTTAATATCAAACCGAATAGCACCTGTTTCTTCCTGAAGTTCTCTTTTAGCAGTTTCCCAAATATCTTCTCCAATTTCGCGATGACCTCCCGGAGCCTCATAGGTATCTCGTTCCTTATGTTTGCAAAATACCCATTTGCCATTGCTCAGTGAAATAATTACTGCAAATTTCAATAGTGAATCATCTACTGTATCATAAAATTTTACTTCCAACATATCGCTTTTCTCCTACCCATTCTGCCATAAACTCTTCAAGAAAGTCCTCCATAACAGCTTGTCTATGCATAGCCATTTTCTTTGCAGTTTCAGTATTCATCATATCTTTAAGCAGCAGGAGTTTTTCATAAAAGTGATTAATACTTGTAGAATTATGATTCTGATTATAATCCGCCTTATTCATATTAGTCATAGGTTTTATATCCGGATTATGTATTCTTCTTCCTTTAACTACCACCATATGACGAATGTCCTTGCAATTCCAATAGCTCCTATAGCATCAAGTCTGTCCGCATCCTGTACACATTTTCCTTCTAATGTGCTTGATACAACTGAATCCGTTCCTGCAAAAGAAACTTCATCTATAATCTTGCACACAGAAGCTATAACTTTTTCATCCACGCCATTATTTTTCATAAATCCAACTGCATTTTTCTTTGCCTCGTGTGTTTCCGGTGAAAGCTTAACATCATCTACATCGTGTAATAAGGCTGTCAACTGCCCAATCAACATATCCGCGTTTTCTTGCTCTGCAATCTCTATAGCCAAACGATAAACCCTCATACTTTCATAGCTGGTCTCCGTTTTCATGTACCACATTTTGTATGATATCACAGAATCACTACATCATCAATAACAATCGCAACTTCTTGCGATTGTTTCCCGATTTGCAATATATAATTCCGGTACGTAAAGTGAATCGGGAATATGCAGAGGAATCATCTCCCTCTGCCCCTATTCCACATCTTATCTTCTGCTTTATCTTTGCCAGCACCTCTATCGACACTCTCATCATAAATTCTCTGAAACTCCTCATAAAGCTCATCTCCAGCCTTTACTGTATTGAATTGCTCCTCAGAAATTGGATATTCCCCTAAAACTCCTGCTGTCCATTTATAAAAAGCTCTCTCGTCTTTTATCCATGACATAATTATTTCTGCATCACTTTTATTGTATGGCCTTAATCTTAACATACTTGCCTCCTTTTTCATTTGCCTAAAATTTTGTTTATCATATTCTATTTGCCATTCGTGTATACAACCCTCTCATCTGCATACTTACTTTCAAGTTCTTCCTTTAATTTTTCATACTGCAATGCCACATTCTCATTGGCATTAAGATAATCCCTGAAATGAATATAATTCTTCCACTCAGTTCCGATTCCATTTTACAATATGAATATGATGTGTTCTGATATCCGCCTCCATATCACCCATTACATAGAGCAATTGACATTCTACATCTGAACCTCGATAAAATATTCCTCTTGTTACTTCTGATTTATCTATTCTGGCCATCCCTTATAAATGGTTTCTTGATTTCTTTACTTAACAACTGACTGTATGCTTCTACCTTACGAAATGTGTTTCCTAATATTTCCCGATTCCTATATTCTCTAATAGCTTCCATATCAAACTCCGCATATAAAATCCCCTCTGCCTTATCGTCAGCCAGCAAAACTGTGTTATCAACACATTTCCCATTTCTATCCCAGCAAATGGGACTAAATGCACAGGAACATCCAGCATTATCTCCATTCGGATTTGCCATAGCAACTGCAACCATATTTTCATATGCTCTTGTAGAAAGCGCTCTGATTCTTGGTTGCATAGAACCGCAATCATTCGGTACAAGAATAACTTCTGCACCTTTTAGCATCAGTATTCTTGCGCTTTCCGGGTACTCTCTGTCATAACAAATCATAATACCTAATTGTATTCCTTCAAAATCGCACACCTTAAACTCTTTCCCTGATTCAACATTTCTTTCATCTGCAAAGTCACAAGTACGAACCTTAGAGTATTTCATTAATATATCGCCTAATTTACTGATAACAAATGCTGAGTTCTGCGGTTGCTTATTATTACCTTTTGTAAACGCAGTAAGCACTACGCCTATTTTATATTTTTTAGCATTCTCACATATTTTTGCAATTCTTATATCATCGTCTGCAATGCTTTTTTCATATAACATAGGCAAATCATATCCTGTAATAAAGCATTCCGGCAGCAATAGGATATCTGCATGGTTCTCCGAAGCTTCTTTCATTGCCATAATGATACTTTCAATATTCTTATCTATTTGTGCATGAATGGCACGTTTTTGTAATATTGCAACCTTAAACATTTTTATTCCCTCCTATGCTAATTCTCAACACACATTTTTTATATTACTCTGCCCGCAAATAGAGCCAAACTAGAGCCATTTGATAAAACAAATGCCGGAAACCCGCATAAATACAGGCTTTCGGCATTTTAATCCGTTATTCAAACTCTTCCCCTATATTTTATCGACATCCAACAAATGCTGATATTTCCTACATTTCAGGCATATCTGTTTCGTCAAATATCACGCTTTTCACATTGTTTTGAAACTTTTTAGTAGCAAATTAGTAGCACAATTTCAGATGAAAATCTATCTGAAGACTTGATATAATCTACATTTTTACTACTAATTGTGAATAATCAACTGTGGCTTGCGAGTGATTTAAAATAATTGCTCTCCTGCCATTCAAATCGAAAGGAGCATTACCATGAGTAACCAACATAAACACCCAACTATAAGTTTTAGAGTTTCTGATGCTGTACGCAAACAAATTGAAGCACGTATTCTTGCCAGTGGAATGATGAAGAAAGATTACTTCGTCCGTTCCTGTATATATAACCGAATCTGCATTGTCGGCAAGAAAGAAACTATCTATCCGCTTGTACAGACTGTCAATGCTTTGTATCTTCAATTACTTAAAATGCAGAAAGCATTTGTTGGATACTATCAAGATCAGAATCCCGATAATCTACCTACCAGCAACGAAATCACAGAGCTACAGACCAGCTATAATAATATGCTTTCTTCCATCATTGAGCTGCTTGATGGTGCTAAGTATCTCTGGGAAGGGGGTACTCACAATGAACCATAACCTTATTTATCTGTTTGGTATGTATGAACTTGACACAGATTCCATCGTTATATATGCAAATGACAGTGACCCATTCATAATCAATTGCCAGAAGTGCAATTCATCTGTCATTCTTGATAATCCTGATAATATTGTATATCTTTACAGGCTTGCTCAAGATGCTCCTCTGCTGTATGCAGAACTTGCTCTCAAAGCAGATGGCTTGCAAGGATATGTAGATGCTATAAATGAATTTAATTAATCTTACACAACCTCTCTGTGGCTTAAATTGTGCTTCGAGTTTTCTTTCGAGTTTTTTCTAAAAATAACTCGAAAGAAACTAGAGACACTAACATAATCTCATATACTAGTAGTAATACAATTTATATATAAGAGCATTAGTATGCAACCATCTGTTATAACTATTCATTAATTTTTATGATATTTTATTTGCAATTCTAAAAATTATAAATTATTTTTTATCCTTTTCCACAGCCTTCCCTAACTCCATCAATGTCTTCATTGAATTGGGATTTTTTAATAACTCTGGCAGTAATGCCTTCATCATTGTCATATTAGGATCTTCTATTGGTGCCGCCGGTACCGATGCCTTTACAATTGCTTGAATTGTTTCTGTATCTTTATTATGAATTTCACTCCTTAAACCTGCAATTTCATCCTGTATTTCATACAAGACAGACAATAACTGCGTATTATCATTTCTAACAATATCTTGTCCTTGTAATTCCTTTTTATTTTCTATGTCATCAAACTCAAATGACATAGTTCCTATGGTTTTTGTTAATCTGGCTTTAACCTCAGCCACTGAATCCAAATCAGACAGCTCATAATCGAAAGCTCTTATCCCAGAAATATCAAATGGGATTTTTTCAGACTTTTCTTTTAAATGAATCATTGGTTTTCCTATTGATGCCCTATACCCCATCTCATAAAACGCATTCGGATTATGCCCTGTTATATCAGCTATTACTAGCTCTGATTCTTTTATATAATCGATTATAGTTTGAGTAATTGAATCTGATTGATTAACCTTGTCAACTCTTATAGCTTCAAAACCACATTCCTCACATACTGGAGATATAATATATTTATATACTTGATCTGCTCTTTTTCTTATTTCGCTTCCCTCTTCTCCAATTGGTGAAATTACAAAACACTTCATATTTGTCCTCCTTCTAATCCATTTCATTTTCTTTAAAACAAAACTAATATGTCAATTAAAGTTTTCATAAAATATGATTAATTACTAATGATAATTAGATAAAGATTAATTTTCCCCATTAGCTATTCTTTCAATAAATTCCTTTACATATGGATATTTTTCGTTACATTTCTCTAGTATATTAATAATTTTTGCATTTCCCTCAATTTCAAATAAACCTGCCAAACTCTCTTTAATTTGATTTGTAGCATTTCCTGAACTAACAAATGAAATCTCTCCACCTCTTTCAGGATTTTCTTTATTTTTATGATACTCTAAAAGACTCATAATTCCACTTGAATTAAAGGCTGGTGTATTAAGTTGCTTAATAAGTTCTTTTGAATCAATTTTATTCATGGATTTTTTTTGCATAATTTCATTAACCAAATAACACATTATCTCTGGATACAAAAAATCTTCAATCTCGTGATTTACATTATTGGAGTTTGCTATATCGTTTCCCCAAACGTTATGTATAAGCATATGCTTAACATCAATATGGGAAAATTTCTTTTTCGAATTTGTAGAGTATGCATTACGACCTGCACCATCATTATCATATAAAATAACTATTTGGGGGATTTTTTGGTTACTATTTTTATAATACGATTCATAAAACTCTAAATATTTCAATATATTTGATGCACCATTAGCTGAAACAATATTCGGAATATTAACTTTAAAATAGGCACACAAACCTTCTATGTATTTTTTATCACAATTTCCTTCTACAACGAGATTATAATCTGACAAAATATTATGTTCAAGTCTTTCTATTCCTAAATGATCGCATATTGTCAGATATCCGTATTCATTGTTAATATTTAACGATTTTGTTTCAACTACATTTACATTTCTTTTCTTTCTAACAGAATACTGTTGATGCCAGTCAGCATCAAGAAAAATAACATTTTTCATACTATATGCATCTATAAAAATTCTTGAATGTGTTGTATAAAATATTTGCATATTCTGGCTTTTATCCATAAAGAATTTTTTTAATTTTTTCTGCAATCCTTCATGCAAAAAAATATCCGGTTCATCTACACAAAAAATAATACTTTTATTTTTTCTTACTCGTTCAGCAGTCTCAAATTGTAATAATATACTTGCAAGTCTTTGCAAACCAGAACCCTTATCTTCGATACCTATAGTCCCTTGATCATCCAAAGCCAATTCAACATCATCCGATATCATTTCCCTAAAAGAATCAGTCCTTTTAGGCACTATAAATTTTACCTTCCAATCATCTTTAAAAGAATAAAATGTCTCTGATATATCTTCTGCAAATTCATCCAAAATTCCCTGAAGACCATCTACATATGATTCATATGCTTCTTTTAACTGTTTTTTTGTATTAGAAAATCTTGATTTCTTATATTCAAGTGTTAATATATCTTCTGATATATCATCTATTACCTTAGGAATATCTAAGTTTGCCGCTTCTAGATAATAGAATTGTATATTTTTCAAAAAGATATTAATGTCCTTTTTATTCATTTTTGTCATCTTCTTCAAGGAGGTCCCCATTTTCCCATCTAAAACTACCTCTCCAGCATTCCAATTTTTCCAATTCTTTTCTATACTATAAAAAATGGCATTATTGTCATCATAAAAATCTACTGTTATCTTAGGATGTGTTGCTGCTCCACCCGTTGCATTTTTTAAAACCGGCATATCAGAAGATGGTTCATAATCATTTTCATTAAAAAATAGAGATAGTGCTCTTAATGTATTTGTTTTTCCCACATTATTTTTCCCACATATAGAAATTAATCCATATTCTTGTTCAATATCAACTGTAAGATCAATAATAGAACGAAATCTGCAAATATTTATTTTAATTATCTTTATCATCAGTCTATCACCTCACTTAATATATTGTTTTTTAAATCATTGATACTATAAATCGTATCCATAACTTCAAATGTCTCTCTCAAATTTCCTCTAGCACTCTTCCATCCAATTCCATCTGTAAACCAGACAAATGTAAATCCATCTATTGTATCTGCTTCTTGTGAAAGCATCTTATAACTTCTTGCCGTTTCATTTAACTTTGAACCACCACTTGCATAGAAATTGGTTTCAATTGCATATATCATCTTATCCGTCTTAATCACAAAATCAAATCTCTTTGCGGCTTTCCCCTGATTCGAAAGTGCTGATAAATCAATATTCCATTTAGCTTCAATGTCCTTCAGATACATTTCTTTGAAGTAATTTACATCCTTTTCAAAGCCTGCTGCCACGATGTATTTTTCAACCAAATTCTCCATCTGATGACCACCACGATTTTTACGACCATTAGAGTCCAGACCAGTTTCAATACCTAATGCATAGTCAACTAGGTTATTCACAATATGATTTGCAATCATATCAAATAATCCTGTTTTACGCATAAACACCTTGTACTGTTCCACATCATAATTCATAGTTTTAAAGTTGTATAGAAATGCGCCTTCCTCATCCTGTGCATAAATCTCATTTCCACGAACTGCAAGTAATAATGGAATGCACTTTAATGTTTCTGGATACTTTGTTACAATCTTTTCGAACTCATCTTCTATGTTTTTAGAGCCTATTAATGAATTCAGAATGTTAAGCTCTACCTTGATTTCATCAACATTCTTAATTACCTTTTCAAAATCTATGTAATAATCATAGCCTGATATACTTGGTCTGAATTTACTCAGCCATTCATCAAAATTTCTCATCTACTAATGCTCCTTTATAGTAATATCTATTTTATCTTCAGAAAATTTCCAAATAGCTTTACATGGATTGTATGAACCATCCTCAGTAATTAACCCTGATTCCTTATACAAATCTGTTACACCTGCAAGGTACCCTCTATTTTTTGCTATTGTTAATTCTTTAGATGACAATCCATTAAATATCACCTTAACTTTATGTGCGTCATCTGGTAACAGATTTGTAATAGCTTTTGGCAATCTTAATATTCTTGCCCGAATATCATTAGCTGAAATCTGTTTATCTACAACCAGCTTAACCCCTTCGTTTTTTTCATCTATTATTCCATCTGCATTTACCAAATCATCAGTTTCATCCTTCAAAGCATCCATTGCACCTTTACTAAATACTGGCGTAAAAATAAAACCAATCTCATTGTCAATACAGCTTTCAACAAGTGATTTACCATCTATAAGTATTATCGGACGTGATGGATCGGCATCTACAAATTCTTCTGTCTTTTTTGAATAGCTTGCAGTCGTAATAAATATCCCTTTACTTCCCGATGGCATCACACCTCTAAGTGCCCTAACTTTTTCAATAGGAATTGTGGTCCCTGGTTTATTTCTCTTTGCCTGAACAAAATAATCAACAGCATCTGCCCCAGCAAAACCACCAACACCATATCTTACAGCCTCTAAGTCAATTCCACCATCTGAAGAACGCTGAGTTACAACAACCTCATCTAAACCTATCTTTTCAAGATACACTTTTAAAAATTCCTCGAATGCATATCCGCTTTCAAAATAACCATAAAACTGTTCCAAAAATTCATTTATCTTTTCATTAGATATTTCAATGTTTTTTCTCACTCTAGTACCTTCTCCAATCTTCTCTTAGATATCTCTAAGTATTCTTCACTAACATCAATTCCTATAAACTTTCGCCCAAATCTTACTACCTCCACCCCAGTGGTTCCAGAGCCACAGAAAGGATCTAAGATAACTTGTCCTTTCTCTGTAGATGCTAATACAATTCTTTCCAGCAGATATTCCGGTTTCTGTGTCGGATGCTTACCTTCTGTCTTTTCCGATGGTTTCGTCAGTGCACCTGTCCACACATCCTTCATCTGCTTTCCACCATTCATTTCTTTCATCTTCTGATAATCAAAAAAATGCCGAGACTTCTTATCATTCTTCTTTGCCCATAAAATGGTTTCCGTAGAATGTGTGAAGCATCGACATGCTAAGTTTGGTGGTGGATTTGTTTTCTGCCATGTTATGTTGTTTATTATCTTGAAGCCTTCTTGCTCCAATGCCATACCAATAGAATAAATATTGTGTAATGTTCCTGATATCCATATTGTGCCATTCGGCTTGAGAACTTTCTTACATAACCTAATCCACTTTCTGTTAAACTTATGTTTCTCTTCGACGCTGGTTCCACTTTCTGAAAGCTTATCCCATGAGCCTTTATTAACTGAAACCATTTTACCACCTTGACAAGTAATACCATCGTTACTTAAAAAATACGGTGGATCTGCAAATATCATATCTACAGATTCCGGTTTCATTTTTGTTAAAATTTTAAATGAATCACCTAAGATTAACTGTGATTCTTCTGTCTCGAAATATAATGGCACTTTCTTTGTAAATAAGTTCTCCATTATCTCGACTCCCTTAGTAATTGCATATAATCACTTCTTCACCAACCCTGTTGGATGCATCCGAATTAATCATACGCTTAACACTTACAACATCTATTTTGTAACCTTTGTTCCCATATAGCTCATTTATCAACTCTGTATTATGGTTTGTGAGCATGCAATAGCAACCTCTGGCTGTTAATTTATCATAAAGCTTCGCCAATCGTTTATGGCTTTCTATATCAAATCCCTCTTTGGTATACGACTCAAAAGATGTTGGATTCAATGGTGCATACGGACTGTCGATAAATACAAAATCACCTTTTTTCGCATCCTTACACGCTACTTCAAAATCACCATCTATAATAGTTACGCCTTGCAAATACTTTGAAGTAGCCATAATAGCCTCCTCATCAACAGAAGTCCGACGGCTATTGTTATACGGAACGTTAAATAATCCTTTGCCGTTTACACGATATAAGCCATTAAAACAATGCTTATTGATAAAGACAAACAACGCAGCCAATTCCACATCATATTCTGCTTTCATCAGCTTATCATTGTAATGCTCACGCAGAGAATAATAGTATTCCTTACCATCTTCCCACATTTCTTCATCAAGTTTATTTACAGCCTTCAAAAATGCATCAGGTACATTACATATCTGCTTGTATGCGTTTATCAATGCTTTGTTTATGTCATTTATCAGAGCATTTGTAGGTAACAATTCAAAAGTAACTGCACCACCACCTACAAACGGCTCATAATAATCATTGTACTTTTCAGGCATTCTTTCCTTTATTTGTGGAATTAACTGACGCTTACCGCCAGCCCATTTCACAAAAGGAGCAACACTTGAATTACTCATTTTGATTCCTCTTCTCTATGTCCATAATGGGCAATCCACTACATATCCATTATACTTGCAAACATACAAAATAACAACCAAAACTTTCACTCTTTGTGAATTATCTTACTTCTGAAAAACAAATATGTACTCGTGTGCCAGAAGTAAAAAATTATTATTTTGTGTCTCCCAATAATCAGTAGAGCGGCAATTATGCTGCTCTTTAATAATAATCTCTTTATTCATAAATCCTGCCTGCAAAAAGCATTCCATCATACGAAATCCTAAAGGAATTACTTTTCCATATTTTCTTACATCCCCAATCATAACTGCACACATTTTACCTTTTTTCAGAACTCGAAATGATTCCTCTGCTACCTTTTTCATTTCAGATAAAAATTCATCTACAGCAAGCAATGAGATATCCCCTTCTATCCCTTTACTGTATTTAATAATATTTGCATATGGTGGATGCGTACAAATAAAGTCAATTCGACTATCTTTAATAAAATGCAAATCTGTAGCATTACCATTTCGTGTAAATATTTTTGATTTGGATTCACATTGGAATTGTAAATTTGTTTCAGATATTGAAACAGATTGCGGATTGATATCGACACCTACCGCATGACGATTGAGTAGCTTTGCCTCTACCAAGGTTGTTCCACTACCCATAAATTGATCTAAGATCCAGTCTCCCGGCTTTGAATAGCGAAGTATCAGATTCCTTGGTACATATGGTGACCAATTACCTCGATACTTTCCTGAATGCGTTACCCAACTTCCTCTGTCCGGAAAGGACCAGACTGTTGTTGGTTCAAGCCTAAAATTATCTGGTTGTAAACTTATAAGACATACCTCCTTCTTTTATTTTGATTTATTGTGACTCAATTTTCCTGGAAAATCCATAGCATTTTTCTTTCACTATAAGTGAATTTGTTTAATATGTATTTCATGCGATAATATTCACAAATAGTGAAAGAGGTACTGGTATGCATTTTGAAAACGATACAGACCTATATCGCATTATAGGTGCAAATATAAAACATTACAGAGAACAAGCCAAATTAACACAAGTACAACTTGCAGAGCGGGCAAAAATCAGTATCAGCTATCTATCAAAGATCGAGGCCACCGGCTGTGATAAGAGTCTTTCTATATCTGTATTGAACCAGATTGCAAATGTACTTAGTGTTGAAATTAATGAATTTTTTAAGGAGGTATAGGTTATGCCCAGAAACCCTAATATCCATGGTGGTGGAGCTCGCACAAATCAAAATGGTCTATACTTCGAACAAACCACATCTTTAGATGATGCATTATGTAATGCTGGTTACACTATTATTAATCATACTATTTATCGCGGCTCACAACAAATAGGTATGTCTGTTCCTCAAAAAAAATTGTATACCTATTTTCTTAACCCACACGGTATTCACTATCATGACTATAATTCTAAAGAATGGAGACCAGATGAAGCCTTTGTCAACTTTGAAAATAACACGGTCTACATTATAGAGAAAAAATTTCAAAATTGTGCTGGCTCCGTTGATGAAAAACTACCTGGTTGTCATTTCAAAAAACTTGAATATCAAAAGCTATTTAATCCTTTACATTTTGATGTGGAATTTATTTATATATTTAATGATTGGTTTTTGGACGAACGCTATCGTGACACATTAGACTACATAGAAGATATGGGATGTCATTATTTTTATAACGAAATCCCATTATATTTTCTTGGTTTATAATCATTGTTCGTTTTGCAAAAGCATTATTTGTAAAAAGATTCTTTACCTCGCATTCCTAAATTATAATTCGCACATTCAAACATTTTTCTATTGCGCTGATATTTACCATTTCAAGTTAGCACGAAGTCAGCTTCGGTCCGAATATGGCTTCTGGGTTGTCAAAAAGCGTTGGTTATCATGTTTGATCTCCTATCTTGGGTTTATCTATCTAAGCTAAACTCCAGATCTTACCACTCACATGTCTCAACATGATTTTCACTCATTTTCTTCATAACAATATCTGTGATTTCAGTATCTTCCTCATTTGTTTTAATAAGAATCCAATCATCAAAATAATCAAATATTTTCCAATACTTGTGATAGAATTCCAGAACCGATAACAATCCATCTTCGCTTATATTTTCAAGGATATCCTCCACGCAATATCCTTCTTTATCCAAAAACTCAGCAAACTCCGGATTTTTTTCTCTATAATCCCCCAGAATATAACGTAGTATTTTATCTTGAACTTTTTCACAAAAATCAAATTCATAGTTTTGTTCATCTACATTCTGATCGATCAACTCTAAAGGCATCTTAATCCTAAACGGTCCCGGAATGATATAGTACCATTTGTGATCCAAATCATAAAAATATCCATAATCAATAAATGCAATTCTACTGAAAATACTTCGTTCCGAACAGTCTAACCAAAATGGTTCACCCGTAAGGTTATGTGTTTCAAGCCAACGGTATCCTCCGTATTCGCTTCCACGTTTTCCAATTAATGCGGTCTGCCCCAATCCAAAAAGATATTCCACATCTTCCGGCTCCAGATACCATAATAGAAGCCGTACCCCTACCACTTTATAATATCCGCCATTTCCGCTCCATCCATACTGAACATGACCATCCTCAAGTCGTCTTGCAATAATACTTACATCTCCCATATTCTCTCTCCATTTCTTATACTGTATATACGTACCGTATATACGTATTTTATTTCAAAAGAAATCGTATGTCAAGACATCCCTGACATACGATTTAAAGTGTCACTTATTTTCTTTCAAAGCGGACATATAGCCCAATAGTCGTTCTTTTTGTCGGCTTTCCAGACTTCTGAAACTTTCCAGAACAACTGCTTCGTCTTTATTCAGTGCAAATACATAATCCATCCCGCCATCATCATGAACTGTTCCCTCTGCTAATAATTCATTTGGCGTAATATGTAATACTTCACATATTTTAAGTATTTTGTCCGCAGATGGATTTGTTTTTTTCCGTTTCCAATCACTGATCGTACTTTGGGAAATTCCGGTCTGCTCTGAAAATTCTTTCTGACTTAGTCCGTTCTTATCCATTAAAAGGAAGATTCTTTCGCTGATAAGCACTTCAACAACCCCTTATTCAAACTCGGCGTGGTTTTCGTTATTATTAACTATATTTATTTAAGTTTTGTGCAAATACACGCCCTTTTTCACTTCAATTACATCAATTATTCTGGCTTACTGATTTTCTGTTGCCAAAATGTTGCCGCTATATATTTCTTCTTTACTGATTCAATCTATTCATAATTTCTTTACCTAAATCTGTCATTTTAATCATTTCAATATTATCTTTCCCAACAAAGCTATTTATTAAACCTAATTGTTCATATTTATTTCTTACAATTAGCGCATCTTGAGTATCTACATAATAGTCTGGCACAAATCCACTCACTGCTTCTTGAAAATCTGATAGTTTTTTAATACCTGTAATTCTTAATGAAACAAATTGATACAGCTTATCAAGTGTTGTAACTACTTTTTTCTCATGAATCACCGTATCCGTTGTGAAAACATAAACCCGTTCTGTATAGTGTAAGGTTATCTCCTTTCTATAGAACATGGTATCAAAGTCTATTGACTTATCATCATGTGACTCTATACCCTTTCGTAAATCTTCATTTTCTTTTCTTAACAAATCAATTTCTTTTAACAGTCTTTCTTTTTCCACGTCATTGCCTCTATGCCATCCTGGACGCTTTATTTCATTTTTCGCCTGCATAATTGCAATCGCAACTTTTCCCATTAGTTCTGACTGATCTCTCCAAATACTTGCCAGTCTATTTCTCATAGCCTTACTCTTAAATTCAGCCAGCTTACCTCTTTTTATATCATCTTTTTCCTTTTTTTCATCATCAATTTCTACTGAATCATCCAACGCAAACACAAGAACAGGAATTCCTTTATCTATTGCATAGTTATATTCCATCTCAGTATAACTAATCCCTGTTGTCTCATTTACTGACCCGTACCGTCGCCCCAAAATTAAGACATAATAATCACATAAATCAATTACTTTTTTTATAACATTAAATTGTTCATCATCTGTTGCGACAAAATTTTCCATCCCCGCCGGAATACAATCCGCCATAAGCAAAATATCCAGCACTTGCTTTCTTTCGTTCATCAAATCAGAATATGTTGAACTTATAAAAACTTGATACTTTATGTTATCCATTAATTTTATCCTTTCTTAAATGCAAAGTTGGCAGCAAAATAATCTAACAATCTCTATATTTGATATAATAACATATATAGTATGCCATTCTAGACTACCTGCCATATAAAATAAATGATGCAGTATTATACTATTCAAATTTAGCGTGTTCTTTATAAAACTTGACTGTATTTATTTGATTTTTATGCAAATACACGCCCTTTTTATTTCAATTACATCATGTATTCTGACTTACTGGTTTTCTGTTGCCAAAATCTTGTCATTAAGTTTTGCAAAATCTTTACTTTCCATTTTGAGCTTCTTTTCGAATTGTTCCTATCTTTTTATCACTACGAGTATCACGTCCATCTTTATTTCGGATTGTTCCGGGTGGTAAACCATGCTTTTTTTCAAATGTCCCCACTGTACAATCACTTCTTGTTTTTCTCATAGCATTGCCTTTAATATAACTACAACTCTTTATTCATTTTTCTTACAATCAATTCAACATTATCAATGCAATTCTGTCTATATTCTTCTCTTACTGCAACCCTTTTTCCCATTAAATCCAAACGCCCCGATTTTAATTTTTGCAAAGGACAACCTCTCGCAGCAGAAACAACTCCTGTTGTCTGGAAATCTCTTACATCAATAATTCCTTCACTTAATGTATCAAAAGCAAATATATTTGGGTACGTTTCTAGTAAAGACAACACATCTTTATCAATTTCCTGTAATACTGTCGCATATGCTGAAGCTGCCCCCATGTATTGAGTCAACCTATTTTTCAGTATCATATAAACTTTTGGTAATGGCATATTTACTTCTTTTAATTTTTCCGCAAAAGCATATTTACTATATATTTCAGATGGTAATTTTAATCCATAAATTAAAGAAAAAGCATTCTGTATCGCTCTTCGTGATGAATCATCTGCCATCACTGGTAACACTACTTTAGTTGAAGTAGCAATGGCTATCTGGGTATACATTGAAAAACTAGGATTGGCATCCAAAAATACTATATCATAATCTTTCTCAATCGGTTGTACAAAATCATTTAACCAGTTTATGATCGCCACCCATGTATTTGTTCCCGGTATCTGATTGTTTGCTAATGTGGAAATCGCATTAGATTGTAATTCCAGCATGGCATCTCCGCAAAGCAAGTCAATATTATCCTCTATGTACGAATTATATTGATGAGGTTTAGTCAAATAATCTTTGGGATTAAAAGAGGGAGCACTATAAGGTGCTGGTAGACGTAACTGAAAGTATCCACCAATTGTCGCTCTAGGATTTGCCCCTTGCCTCATCAATAAAACTTCACTACCACCTTGGTTTAATCCTCCTAATAGAAGTTCGGATAAATTTGCTTGAGGACAAACATCTATAACTAGTATTCGTTTATCTTTGTTTTGAAATGCATATTCATTAAGCAACTGAAATGCTAATGTAGTTTTGCCCGTTCCACCTTTATTATTCCAAAAAATAACTCTTTCCAATTTCAAATCACCTCTTATCTTCTACTACATCTATAGCCATAGTATATGTACAAAAAATCCTTTTGTCAAGTACATTTTGTACATTTTATTGTATTATTCTTACTTCTTGTTGTTGTAATCACCTTAAAACCCATCTTGCAAAATATCTAATGCTATTTCCTTAGCTTTATTTCCGAAAACCTGATCTCTATGTTCACTATCATTTAAATATATAGCAATGTATCTCCGTTCTCCACTTGATTCTGAAAAACCAACAAACCATGCTTCTCCATTCCCACTTCCTGTTTTTCCATAAATTTTCTGAGAATCGTTTTCATCCACTAACATTATTCTTTTCAAAATCTCTATATTTCTGCTATCGTAATCACTATGTCCCTCAAATATCCTACTCAAAACTTCTACTTGTTCCAACGGCGAAATTTTCAACGAAGAATCCAGCCAAAAACCATTTAACTTTTCCAAAGGATTGATATTGCTGCCATTCCATTCCGAAATATCGCAATTCCCGTACTGTAAATTCTTTAATTCTTCCTGCATTTTATCCCTACCAACTAAATCTATCACTTCTCGAAAATACCATATACATGAGTTCTGAAATGCTTCTTCTAATGTTAAATCCCCATTCCATTCTGCATTTCCATAATCCACATTCCGTCATACCCCATTGTCGACGATTCATCAACAATAACACCTTTTTGTAATCCTAATAATGCTGAAATAATCTTAAAAGTAGAATAGGGCGATACTTTTTGCCGACACATATCTTCATTAAAAAATGAATATTCCTCTTATGCACACGCTTTTTGCGTTAGAAGATATGTATGGCTTAAAAATCGGAGAGATTGACGGAGAAGTGTGTCTGCGGTTAGATAAATCTGCCGGAACAACCTACACCACTATGTTTGATATGTTCCATGCATGGCAGGAACAGGCTGTCCGTCTGGAACAAGGCGAGATAACCGAAGAAGAATACGACCAGTGGCGGTACAAATATCCCGAATTAGACACCTCAAAACAATGGAGAAAGGTCATTCCCTCACAAGAACTCAGCGACCTTATCTTACAGGACTTGAAACCCGAATCCGACTAATTTTCAACCTCGAAACGCACAAAAACCTTACCGACTTTCAGCTTTATTTCTGAAAATCAGTAAGGTTTTCTGTTATTGTAGTATTCTATTATTCAGTGAGTGATACTCTAAATGTTGCCAAATCGTTGCCAATACTTAAACAAATTAGCTTGTAACCCTCATAAATAAAGGCTTTTCCAAGTCTATTTCATCACTCAAACTCAATCGTTCCGGGCGGCTTGCTGGTGCAGTCGTAGACTACGCGGTTGACGCCCTTCACTTCGTTTACGATTCGGTTGGTGACTTTGCCGAGGAGGTCCCAGGGAAGCTGGGCAGCTTCTGCGGTCATGAAGTCGGAGGTGGTTACGGCACGGAGTGCCACGGCGTAATCGTAGGTACGCTCGTCACCCATGCAGCCGACGCTTCTCATGTTGGTCAGAGCTGCAAAGTACTGACCAAGTTCCGGTGCAATGCCGGCTTTGGCGATTTCTTCGCGGTAGATGTAGTCAGCATCCTGAACGATTTTAACCTTCTCCGCAGTAACTTCGCCAATGATACGGATACCAAGACCGGGACCGGGGAACGGCTGACGGTTTACCAGGTATTCGGGAATGCCGAGTTCACGGCCTGCCTTACGGACTTCATCCTTAAACAAAAGCCGCAACGGCTCAATAATCTCTTTGAAATCTACATAGTCGGGAAGACCGCCTACGTTGTGGTGGCTCTTGATAACGGCTGATTTGCCGAGACCGCTTTCAATTACATCGGGATAAATGGTTCCCTGTACCAGAAAATCCACGGCTCCGATTTTCTTTGCTTCTTCCTCAAATACACGGATGAATTCTTCACCAATGATTTTACGCTTGCGTTCCGGTTCGGTAACGCCCGCCAGTTTGCTGTAAAAACGCTCCTGTGCATTGACACGGATAAAGTTTAAGTCGTAGGGACCATCGGGTCCGAATACCGCTTCTACTTCATCTCCTTCGTTTTTACGAAGCAGACCGTGGTCTACAAATACACAGGTAAGTTGCTTGCCGACTGCCTTTGCCAGCATTACGGCTGCTACGGAAGAGTCAACACCGCCGGACAGGGCGCAAAGTACTTTGCCGTTTCCGACTTTTTCACGGATTGCCTGAATGCTTGTTTCCACGAAGGAATCCATCTTCCAGCTTCCGGTACATCCGCAGATGTTCATAACGAAGTTGTGAAGCATCTTCATACCTTCCTGTGTATGCATTACTTCGGGGTGGAACTGTACCGCATACAGATTTTTCTCCACATTTTCCATTGCCGCAACGGGGCATACCGGTGTATGTGCCGTAATGGTAAAATCAGCCGGTGCCTTTTCAATATAATCTGTATGGCTCATCCAGCAGATTGTTTTTTCGGATACGCCTTCAAACAACTTGGTCTTGTTGTTCACCGTAACCTCAGTTTTGCCATATTCGCTGACAGGTGCGGTTGCCACCTTGCCGCCCAGCATGTGCGCCATAAGCTGGGAACCGTAGCAGATACCAAGCACGGGCACACCCAGTTTGAACACTTCCATATCACAAAGAGGGGACTCTTCACCGTATACGCTGTTGGGACCTCCTGTGAAAATAATTCCCTTGGGATGCATTTCTTTCAGCTTGTCCAAAGGAAGGTTGTACGGATGCACTTCACAATATACATTGCATTCTCTGACTCTGCGGGCTATCAGCTGGTTATACTGACCGCCGAAATCGAGAACCACAACCATTTCTCTATCCATTATCCTACCATGCCTTTCGTAATAGTCTCCTAAATATCTGTTTCCCATTATAAAGACTATCCGTCCGGTTGTCAAAGCATAATCTCTTTTAAGTGGGCGCTGAGTTTCATGTTTTCGCTGTAATCCACTTTCACAACGACAACCGCAGGCACCTTCTGGGCAAATGCTTCTTCCAGCGTCGGTATCAGTTCTTGTGCCGAATGTACTTCATAGCCCTTGCAATGCATGGATTCCGCCATCAAATCAGGATTGGTAAAATCCACATAACAACTGTCGCCGAACTGCTCCTGTTCCTTCCATTTAATAAGACCGTAAGCCTCGTCCTCCCAAATCAGGGTAACAAAGGGCACTTTTTCACGCGCTGCCGTTTCCAGTTCCTGGTTATTCATCATAAATCCGCCGTCTCCGCAGATTGCCAGTACCCTTTGCTCCGGGTAAAGCATTTTGGCACTGATGGCGCCCGGCACGGAGAAACCCATGCTGGCAAACCCGTTGCTGATTAAACAGGTATTGGGTTCGTAGCAGTGGTAATGTCTGGCAATCCACATTTTGTGAGCGCCCACATCGGAAAGCACAATGTCCTCTTTTCCCATGATTTTCCGTACATCTGCTAAAATTCTTGCCGGTTTCATGGGATAGGAGTCATCCGCCGCCATTTCTTCCTGCTCTTTTACCATCTGTTCCTTTAATTGCAGGGCAAATACCGGTTCTTCTTCTCTTTCCGTAATATTTAAAATTTTCTGCAGACTGTTGGAAATATCACCCACCAGCTCCACATCCGGCTGATAACGTTTATTGACATCGGCAGGCTCACAGGCAATATGTATGATTTTGGTGCCGGGATGGACGTTCCACTTGGACGGCGCACATTCCACCATGTCATAGCCCACACCGATAACCAGGTCCGCCACCTCAAATATTTTATTGACATAATCCTTCTGAGGTATTCCCAGGGTCCACAGACTGTAGGGGTTGTCCATGGACACAATGCCTTTTGCCATCATGGTATTTACCACCGGAATGTGCAGCCTGTTCACAAACTCCGTCAATGCCTTGGACGCATACTGCCGGACCGCACCGTTACCGGCAAGTATCACCGGCACTTTTGCCTGTTTAATCAGTTCACTTGCTGCCACAACTGCTTTTCTGGAAGCAAACTCTACCAGTTTTTCCTGTTTCTTTAAGGGCGCTACATCCGCCGGCATCTTGGCAATGTTTTTCGGTAAATCAATATGTGTGGCGCCCGGCTTCTCATTTTCCGCATACTTAAACGCCAGTCGGGTAATTTCTGCCACGGTATCCGGACGGATAATCTGCTTGGTTCGTTTGGTAATGGGCGCAAACATGGTTGTTAAATCCAGTGTTTCTTCTCCGGGAATACCGAATATGGTGTCCACGCCTTCTTCCTTCAAGCATTCCACCAGCACTTCCGCCGTGCTTTTTTTCTGCTGTTCTTCCATATGAAAAACCTGCCTTTCTCCATAGAAAAAAGCGCCATGCATTTCTACATAGCGCCTTTGCTAAAATTTGACTTGATTATATACACATTTTTTCGCTTGTAAAGTTATATTTTCACATTTATTTCACCGGGGATGCCGTCCGCCGATGCCACTACACTTGTTAAGATACTGTGGATGGCTGCAGAGCCCTCCGGCAAACTGCCGGCAGGCTGCGGTTTCTTTTTGCAGCGGGTGTCCTGGGGAAACTCCGGGGTATTTGGTAGCGGTGTTTTCTTTGTATGGTCTGCGCTTTCTGCTCCGGTGTCCTTTGTGCCCTCCGCATCAGAGTCCTTTACATCCTCTGCGTCTTCTGCATCTCCCACGTCTTCCGTTTCGTCAGCTCCTGTGGTTTCCGCTTCCCGCTGTTCTTTTTCGGCTTTTTCCGCCTCTCTTGCTTCCTCTTCCGTAGGAAGACCTGCGTAGCGGCTTGTCTTCAAAAATTCCTTATGTTCGTCCTCTACAGCGGTTGCCTGCTGCAGAATTCTCTTTAACAGTGCAACCTTTTTCCCCTTGGGAATGCAGGCGTTACTGGATATTTTCTTGGCTTCCGCCATAAACCGTCCCATCTTAGTGTACTTTAACCGCTCTACTTCTTCTTTCGTTCTGCAGTTGCGGAGCGCCCTTTTATAGTTTTCCCGCTCCCTCTGGGTGTCCTCATAATCTTTTAGTGCCTGTGGATTATTCTGCCGTAAATACTCAATTTCTTCCGGGGTAAGTTCTTCCCCCGCTGCCAGCTTGGCATCGATATTGGCATGCTTCTGACTTTTCCGCATCTGCTCTGCCTGTTCTCTGAAATCCTGAAGCCGCCGTTCTTCCGCTGTCATTTCCGTCAGTTTCTTCTTATCCTGCCCGAAACTGTTCTTTTTCTGCTGCCATTTCTGATCCAGTGCTGCCATGCGCACACTTCTTTTTATTGTTCCCGCCATTGTAAACATGCCGATACATCCTCCCTGATTTCCGCACGCGGCTTCCCTGCCACATCAACAGTTTTTATCCTTTGGGATATGTATCGGCACGTTATATGGTTTTCTTTATTTTCCGCCACGCATTTACAGTCCGTTCCGGTGCTGGTGCGCATACTTTTCTTTGGTTGCCATGCCGCCCCTGATATGCCGCTCCGATTTATTTACGTCCAGAACGCATCTTGCCTCCTTTGCAAGTGTCGGATTAATCTGCATCAGGCGGTCTGTCACGTCCTTATGTATGGCTGTGACGATTTGGAGCGGTTTTTATGTTACTGCTCATGTTGTTTACGTTTAATTTGTTTGCCGAATCATCATTGTTTTCTTCGGAATTCTCTGTTCCTTCAATCAACACAGCTTCATCCAGTCCTAAATCACCAATTAGCCGAAGGTAAATATCAACATTCCCTTCCTTGTCCACTTCGATTTTCTGAATCAGGCGCTTCAACTGTGCATTTGTCATTTCGTGAACATCCGTGATATCCTCCAGTTGCTTGAATGTACTGTTCAGAATTGCTTCCAGTTGTTCTCCCTTGGTCAGATGACAAGAGACCATTTTCAACTCATTTTCCAGGCGCTCAATCTCTTTCCTCATGCCTCCGATTTTCTCATTCAATTCCTCTCTGGAAATCAAATCATCGGTATACATATCCATGTATTTTTCACGGGATTTACGAAGCTTGTTCAATTCGACATTTAGCTGCTTTTCGTACTCAATATTTTCATCCTTTGCTTTATATACTCGCTGAAATTCTTTAATCACATAATTGATTACTTTTTTCTTCTTACTAAGAATCTCCTGAAAATACTCCTGCAGCGCCTGAATCAGTTCTTCCTCATCTACCGTCACTGCATTCGGGCAGCTATCTGCCCCTTTCCCGTTATGCACGGAACACACCCAGCGCACATAGGTATTCTTGTATTGGCGAACCGTTCTGCGAAAAGACCAACCGCACTCCTTGCATTTAATCAGTGTGGAGAATAAATATTTGTTACTCTGTCGCTCATGAGTAATTTTGAAGGAATCATGACGGCCTTTTAAAATATCCTGTGCTTTATCAAAGACTTCATCTTCAATAATCCGAAGTTCCGGTCGAATCGTAACAAGCCATTCTGATTCATCCTTTTCTTTTCTCTGACCGGTCAGAAAATCTGCAATCTCTTCTTTGCCATTGATAATCTTTCCCGTGTATATCTCGTTGGTCAGAATTCGGCAAACCGAGTTCTGGCTCCAGTTGTTGCCACGCTTGGTCTTGATGCCTCGTTCATTGAGCATATTTGCAATCTTCGATCCGCCATAGCCTTCCTCTGTATACCACTGAAAAATCTGCCGGATTGCCATTGCCTCGTTCTCATTGATAGAAAGGTTAAAATAGTCACCAATCGTCTTATCATAGCCAAAAACGATGTTCGGAACACGACCTTTTTCCGCATTCATCTTCTTACCAAATTTAATTCGTTTAGAAGTATTGGCACTTTCCTCCTGGGCTAATGCACCGAAGATTGTTAGAACGAATTCGCTGTTGCCCATACTTGTCATGTTGGCAGTAAGGAACTGTGTCTCGATGCCAAGAGATTTCAGTCTGCGGACACTCTGTAGTAAATCAACGGTATTTCTGGCAAATCTGGAAATATCCTTGACTACGACCATATCAAACAAGCCCTTCTCGGCATCTGCAAGCATACGCTGAAATTCCTTACGATTCTTGATTTTAGTTCCGGAAATACCTTCATCTGCATATAATTTAATAAGGTTGTCCCCGGTGCGTTTCGTATATTCTAAGAAGAACTCTTTTTGAGTCTCGAGGCTGTTGAGCTGGTCGGATTTATCTGTGGATACACGGCAATATGCGGCAATGTTCATGTCAGTCTACCTTTCTGTTATTGTTACCAGGTTCTGTTACATCTATATCATAAAAAGTTATAAGAAAACGTAGATATACATTAATTTATCTACGTTTATCAAAACTATATTTTAAGAAATACGATACTATATATGCTTTTGCAAACCTTCAAAATCTCTGTTTCACTTTTCCCTTTCATAGCTTCATAGAATTGCTCCACAATCAAATTATTAAATTCATATTGTGGCATCTTTCCATCATTATCAATAATACCTTTAATAAATTCAAAAAGGTTTCGGGTTCTATATTGTGGATCATTTAAACGAAATCTTTTAATATGTAAATCAATAAACTTTATTTCTCCAACAGAATAAGCATGAAAATTCGAAGCCGCTTGAAATTTCATATTCAAAATATCATATTGAAGAGCTAACGGTTCTCCTGAATCTATCCCTCTCACTCCCATTGGTTGAAGAATAATTTGGCCTCCCGGTAGTTCATTATATTGCGATCGTAATTCTTTTAAAGCCTTACAAGGAACTGTACATTGCTTTCTTTTTTTCTCAGAACACCGACTCTTACTTTCAAATTCTCTAATAATCTCGGCCGATAATTTACGTCTCTGTTCTCCTGTTTTTTTGAATACCTGATTACATTTCGGGCAAGTCATTCCAATATTTGGTATACACTCAATGAGATTTTTCGAATTTGCTTTTTCAATGGCATGTTCTAAATTACCAAAATTTTTTTCATCCACTAACACTCTAGAGTAACAATACATACAATATCCATGAGAACTTTTCAACAACACCTTATTTAAATTTAGCTTTTCTTTAGTATTTTTGTACCCATATTTTATCCACTTCTTATACTCAGGATGAAATATGGGTAGTTCCATAAACATATTATAATTCATATACTCACCACTCTTGTATCTGGTTTAAGATTAACTTCTGCGATGCAGACAAATTTTCGCCTTTTAACTTAATTAAACAAGTTTCGTCCTTTTTACCCCATGCATTATTAATTCTATTATTCAATAACTTCCTCAAAGTTCTTTCAATTTCATTTTCTACTTGGGGTTCACTTCCAAATAATCTATCGAACACGATTTGAACCTCCGATACAGAAGAATAATCATCAATATCCATTACTTCATACTCGTTGTCTAATACTATCAAATTAGCATTCGTTGTATGTGCCACCAAATCGCACGAATGCGTTGTTACAACCCATTTTGCCCATAAAAACTCTTGTTTTAAAAATTCCAAAATCAATGCAGCATATTTGGGAGATAAAAACTCATCTATTTCATCTATAACAACCCAAGCTTCTTCCTTAAATTTTCCTGTATCTTGATAAAATAATAACTCCAATAAAATACGGATAAGTGCTTGATATCCACTAGACAATAGCCCTCTTCCGTTTTCGAATTCAACTTCTCCTAATGGATCTCCATATATTACATTAAATCGGTCTCCTGTAAGCTTAAAAAATAAATTTTGTACTTCTATTTCATAAATTGGATATATCATTTCTATACATTCTGTTAACGTTCCAAAACAGTTAAATGAATCTTTCAAGTTAAAAAAGTTATCCTCTAATCTTGTTTGAAGAATTGATGAATTATATTTGACTCCTTTATTTGTCATCGGAACTTTTTTTACATCAAACCCTCGATTAACCGCATCAATAAAATATATAGTATCACTCTTTCCAATTTTTGTGATAAAATTCTTCAGTAATAACGACTTTCCACTAGAATTGTCACCTATAACAACACAATTTTTATGCGGCAATTTTTCCAATCTAATTTTACTTGTTACTTCATCTATCTGATCCATTCCAAATTTCATAAACGACCTTCCACCTCTCATTCATACTCTTCATTTGTACCGTTCCCTGTCTTGCGCAAGAAATATATTGCTTACTATTCAAGACGTCATTATATATTTTACTCGTAATTGGTTTATTTAAACCTAATTTATCATACACAACAAAAAAACTTTCGAATAACGTTACTTTTGATGCTTGTTTAGTAGTGACCTGAAATAGTTCCAAAAATGAAGCTATGCTTCTTTCATATTCATCTATCTGTTTTTTAGTAAAACTCATCGCTTTTTCCGAAAACTGATCAAGTAGCTTAACATATGAACTATTATATCCTTCTACACTAAAATCAAAATTAACCAAACTTTCCTTTACTCTAACAAAATATTTTAAGGCACAAAGGCGAAGTAATGCTTCTAAATCCTTTTCTTTAGCATCCTCTCTTCCCCATACATCTCTCCAAAGCTGATTATTCCTATTAAAGTTTTGAAGCATATCATAAAATGGACACGCATAAATTCCATTTCTTTGTTCCTGTTGTGACAACAGTGATCCACCACGATTTAAATTTGCAAAAATTTGTCGTAACACATCCGGTTTTTGAGTTACATCGTCTATTTTTATTTCTATCACAGTTATGGGAGTATAATCTATTCTTCTTTTCAATTCAATTGGCAACGAAGCATAGTCAACATTTATCCGTTCCATATTTTCCCCATTTAAACAGATATGAAGTTCCTCTAATTCAAATTGACTAATCAATGCGTCCTTAAAGTTCTCATTTTCCACCTTTAATTCAGAAAAATTTATACAGCTATTCTTCTTTTTATTCAGATAATAACCAATATAATAAAAAAATAAACTCATTACACGCTGTTGACCGTCTAATATTTCCAATTGATTGTCTTCATTTCTACATGTATATATTGGTGGAATTGGCAAGCCACAAATCAATGATTCAATCAAAGAAACCACTTGTTCTTTACTCCAACGATATTTTCTTTGATATTTAGGTATAATATACAAATTTTCATTTACACTCTCTACCAATGTACGAAATCCTACATCCGTTTTATATTGTTGAATACTTATTTTCTTCAATGTGCTAAACAAATCCTTATTTATCATATTCATCACCCTTTATTTCACATAGTTTACTAAGCTATTCTCATTATACAAAATCCAAAATAAAAATATCTATTTCTATTTTAACTATTTATTTTCAATAACACAAGCATTAATCCAATTCTTAAAGTATTAATAGTAAATATATTTACAAGTACATAACCAGTCTAATCGTAATCTATTTACACACCATCTGCTGTTCCACTTTACCTTTATATCTTTCTGTTATCTATTTTGTCCTTTTCTACTATATTTTTCCATCCTCCAAAATTTTAACCCTATGTTTTCAGGTAATTGTATTAATTTCCTTAAAGTCATCCAATACCCTAAACAAGAAAATGGCACCATACTTGCCAACCAAATAGTTTTTCTCATAACTTTCGTACTTACAAATACACACTCCATCCTCTCCCGTAAAATCAACAAGTAACTGTAATGTTGATACACCTCTGTCATTCTCCTCAATATGCCAGACCTCATTTCAATGCAGCAATCAATTTGAGAGTTTTCAAATATCATGCCTTGTAATAAATAGCAACTATACATGATTAACATTAATATCTATGTTGTTCTTCATACTTGCAATTCCGTAGTAGTTAAGCCATCCCCTCGCATACACCTTGATTTTCTCAAGGCTTGGCCTGATTGACTGACATCGCTTACGGGAAGATAACTCCTTCAGTCTGGACTTAAACTTCTTCCATGACTTCGGACGAACTCGGACATAAATGCCTTTTCCGTTCCTTCCCAATGCAAAGCCAAGGAATTTAAAATTTCGGATTGCAAACACGCTGACAGTACGGCTCTTTTCTCGGTTGACTATAAGCTTCAGCCTCTCCTCAAGGATATTTTGTACTGCTTTCCTAGAGTCTCTCTGATGCTCGCTTGCTCTTTACAAGAAGCACAATGTCATCTGCATATCTTATGCATGGAACACCTCTTTTCAGGAATTCCTGGTCGAACTCATTGAGGTAGACATTTGCCAGCAATGGTGATAGATTTCCACCTTGTGGTGAGCCTTCCTCTGTATCAATGACTACTCCGTTTTCCATTACACCACTTTTCAGATAGCGCTTTATCAGCTGTACTACACGCTCATCCTTGACATTCTTGCGAAGAAGGTTAATGAGGATTTCGTGATTAAGAGTATCGAAGTACTTTGACAAGTCAAGGACTACAGCAAATGTGTAGCCTTGTTCTGCATACTCCTTAAGGCGTACCGCACAGACCTCCCTAAGTACCACACGTTTCTTCCTCTCCATCCATCTGCCTCATTTATCATGCATGATTCCGTGTAGTTATTGGGCTTCAATTTGATATGCAACCTTACCCTCATGCATAACCTTATATGAGATTTCTGTCCGTCAGACCAGAGATTTTCCCATGAGTTAGTATGTTCCTCACATCCAGCTTCCTTCAGATTCCACCTCACGATGGACACCCTTGCTTTCGGCTATATCCTTCCCACTACCGGGCGGATTCGGGATTTTAACCCTTTAGAAACGTGCGCCGCTAGGCGCACATACAGCAAAATCCTCGGCGAAAAGCCGAGGACTTTGTCTACAGTCTGAAGCAAGGCTCTCACCTTGCTCCTTTTATCCCACACATAATTTTTCCTTGTTTTCCGATAAATTTTCTAATATGTAACCTCTGCTCTCTACATACAATGTAGCATCCTCTATTGCCCGCTCTACCTTCCCGGCATTTGCTTCTATCAAAAGCTTACACAAGAAATCTGCGGTATCTTCCGCTGAATTTGGATTATGAAAACGATAATTTAATTTCGTCCGTTTCAAGTGAAAGCTACACCCCCTTACATCGCCTGTCCTTCTCTCCCATACTATGAGAAGGATTCTTAGATTAGACCAGACCTTTTATTGTCTAAGCATAATCCACTTGAAATCAAATTACGTTCCCCAAATACTGGACTTTTACCCATTCCCACCGTACTTTTTCAAAAATCACACTGTTCTCGACTGCACCATATTCCAGTCAGAGTCGTAAAAATGAAAGGAACGCTTGAAAAAAGTTTTATGTTACTAATCTTTTTCAAGCGTCTCAATACCAATCCAATATACAATTTTATGACCAGTCTCCTCTTGTTTGCCTTGTTTTTCTAAATTCAAGTTTAACTTCAATTCTATATTTACAACTTAGCAAGCAGTGCATTTGTACACACAAAATGCATTTTTGCTTGTTGGGGTATCTCCCAATCCCTCAGAATCAATCAGAAATCTGATTGAACTACGCCTTACAGGCTGCATTAATTCAATATTGGCAAATGATTCAGGCAAGATGCAAATACATCATATGATGTCCTGTCATCGGAGTTAAAGTCATTCCGTCGCTTCTCACACTCTCACATTTTATCTATTAATGTGTTCCATTATTATTTCTAAATTTTCTTCCACTGATATTGTTCCATCAAGCACAATAATCGGACATTGCAATCTTTTTGCACTTTCTTCTACCGTTTTAGGATCACGATTTTCTACAACCTTCCGAACTACAACCTCACTGATGAAGAAATCAACATCATAGAATCAGTCATCAAGGAACGAAAATAATAGAAGCGATTATTCACATCATCTCTCATTTATGATAGAATATGTACAAATCAGTTTATTGAAGCACACGCGAATTATACAATCGCTACTATGATAATTAATGTAAATAAAGGAGAGGAGTTGCACCATGGCAAATTATGAATTACAGCCCGATGAAGTTATTTTGTATGAAGGTACAGTCAATTGCAAGGAATACAAAGGGAATTTACAATTAACATTAACGTCCAGAAAAATCATCTTTGAAAAGGAAAAGGGCATTTTTAAAAAAGAGAAAGAACTTGTAGATGTAGTAATGCTTGAACAAGTAAAAATTTATAATGATACAGCACAAATTAAACAAAAGGCATCTGAAGTAGAGATTCAGACAATTGCAAAGAATTTGACAATTATCTTTTCCGGTATGCTAGAAGCCAGAAAATTTACAGGCAAGATTATAGATGCGGCAACTGGAACTACAGTTGCCAAGCGAAGCTCAAATAAAATCAAAGATGCCTTTAATATTGTTGATGATACTTTAGGATTAGATACTAGAGGGACAATTAAAGGCGTTCTCGAAAATGGAGTAAAAGGGACAATTTTAAATGGAATAGCAAAAAAGAAGTAAATCCAAGAGGCTGCTTCATCATTTAAGTGAAGTAGCCTTTCAAAAATTTCATTCTAATAAATTACACGACAACTTATCAAAAATAAGCTCACCCTTAGCAAAAAATGAATAGAAGATGTATAACTGTGGTGAAAGCGAATAATTATAAGGGTTTATGCATTAGACACACATTTGTAAAAAGGGAGCTATTTTTACTCATTATACTAAAAGACTTTACTAAAAGCACTCCCAATATCTACTGAGAGTGCCCTTGTTTCAGTTCTATTCAATTCTCCATACTATTTTTTCTTTGTAGCATTCCATTTTGTTACTACCGTATGTACCGTGCTCTTGCTGACCCCGAATGCCTTGGCGGTCTGACGCACGGTGGCATTGTTTTCGATGATGTACGTTGCTATGCCCATCGCACGTTCTTCGATATAATCTTTCAAAGGTAATCCCCTCAGAATACTTTTTTACATTGTATGTATGTATCCGAGGGGATATGACCGGAATATGTTTACTCCTCCTTCAGCCCCATATCGCTGTGGTACCGGTTCCGGTAGTGCAGGGGCGTCATGCCGTATTCCTTGCGAAATTTTTCAATGAAATGGCTCTGGGAGGCAAAGCAGAGGAGTTCGGAAATCTGGGAGCAGCTGTAATCGGAATATTTCAGCATGTTCTGCGCCACTTCCAGCTTTCTCTGCAAAATGTAACGGCTGACCGAAATGCCTACCTCGCAGGAGAACAGTCTGGAAAAATAATTTTCGTTGAGTCCCACGTATGCCGCCACTTCCGCCACCGTTATCCGGCAGTGGAGATGCGAATATATATAATCAATGCTTTTAACCACCGGCTTGGAAAAGATTTTCTTCTTGCGGATGGTTTCCATCTGTTCCGCATAGTCTAAGCACATCACTTTGTGGAGAGCGCACAGCTCCTTTAAGCTGTTCAGCCTGTCCGCCTTCAGGATATAATAGTCGGACATTTCGTATGCCTGATTGCTCTCCATACCGCCTTCGATGCAGAAACGGGCAAGCAGGCCTGCCGTTACCACAAAGTGGTAGCGGATACTCTGTATGGGGTCTGCCGACAGTTTCTTTTTGGTGTTCATGGCAAAGGAATCCTCGTCCAGTCTTTGCCTCACTTCCGCTGTCTGCCCCTGCTTTACATAGGAATAAAAGCTCATTTCCCCGCTGTAATCGGTGGAGGTGGCTTCTCGTTCCACATACTGTTCCAGGATGGCTACTTTTCTTTTCTCACTTAACATACGTGTCCTGTTCCTCTCTTCTCCGTGTAATCCCTCTATGCAAATCCTTACTGCGTTACGATTTCTCCCTTATCAGATTTCTTGCTTTATTGTAGCATAAATATGATAAAAAAGTAACATATATGATATATTTTCTTTTTACAAATTCATACAATGAGGTCATAAGGCAACGAAAAAAAAGAACGAAAAGCATACATTTTATCAAACAAAGAAAGGACAACTGCCATGAAAAAAACACTTGATTGGAACACTTATCTTGATACCGCTTCCCGGACCGTTTCCGAAGGTATCGTCATGCTCACCAATGAAAACCATGCCCTTCCCCTTGCAAAGGATGAAGAAGTTGCTGTGTTCGGCCGCATTCAGCTTCATTATTATAAGAGCGGTACCGGTTCAGGCGGTATGGTGAATGTTTCCAAGGTCATCAGCATTGTTGACGGTCTTGCAGAAAACAACGTGAAGATTAACGAAACGCTTTTAAATACCTATAAGGAATGGGAAAGGGAACATCCTTATGAATTGGGCGAAGGCTGGGCTGCAGAACCCTGGTCCCAGAAAGAAATGCCTCTTTCTGATAAACTGGTAGCCGATGTTGCAAAAGAAACCTCCACTGCGATTGTCATCATCGGACGTACCGCCGGGGAGGAACAGGACAATTTCGACGGAGAAGGTTCTTTCCGCCTCACCGAACCGGAATGGGATATGTTAAAGAAAGTACGCAAATCCTTCTCCAAGGTGATTTTACTTTTGAATGTTTCCAATATTATTGATATGAGTTTCTTAGATACCTGCCCTCCCGATGCCTGTCTGTATGTATGGGCCGGCGGCATGGTAGGCGGCAGAGGTACTGCTGATGTTCTCTGTGGCAAGGTAGCTCCTTCCGGTAAACTTCCGGATACCATTGCCTATCATCTTTCCGACTATCCCTCCTCTCCCTACTTTGGCGGAAAGACACAGAATTTTTACTCTGAGGACATTTATGTAGGCTATCGTTATTTTGAAACCTTTGCCCGCGAAAAGGTACGCTTTCCCTTCGGATTCGGACTTTCCTACACAGAGTTTGACATCTCTGTTGTCCGCACCTCCGAAGGAAACGGCGCTGCCGTCAGCAAGGACACTGTTTTGACTTTTGACATAAATGTCAGAAACACCGGTTCTGTTGCAGGTAAGGAAACCGTGCAGCTTTACTGTGAGGCTCCCCAGGGAAGACTGGGCAAAGCCGCAAGGGTTCTCTGCGGTTTTGAAAAAACAAAGCTCTTAGCTCCCGGAGAGGAACAGCTCCTTACTGTTACCATTCCCGTAAAATCTCTGGCTTCCTATGATGACTCCGGTGTAACCGGCCATCGTTTCTCCTATGTTCTGGAAGCCGGCACCTATCATTTTTATGTAGGAAACAATGTCAGAAACGCGGCTCTTTCCCTTGGCGTTTCTATTTCTGACACAGTTGTCACAGAACAGCTTACCCAGGCGCTTGCACCGGTAAAAGCTTTCAAGCGTTTCAAACCGGTTGTCAATGACAAGGCTGCCGGTTCCTACGAAATAACCACAGAGGATGTTCCACTGAATGAAGTGGACGAACCTAAGAGAAGACTTTCCCTTCTTCCCGCCGAAATTCCCTACACCGGCGATTTGGGTATCAAGCTTGCGGATGTATTAAAGGGTACCCACAGCATGGATGAATTTATCGGTCAGTTATCCGACGAAGACCTTTCCTGCATTATCCGCGGCGAAGGTATGGGCAGCCCCAAGGTTACTCCCGGTACGGCCGCTGCCTTCGGCGGCGTGGCAAAGAGCCTGACCGAGTTCGGTATTCCCTGCGGCTGCTGCGACGACGGTCCTTCCGGTATGCGTTTAGACTGCGGCACCAAGGCGTTCAGCCTTCCCATCGGCACCATGATTGCCGCTACCTTCAACAAAGAACTGGTGGAAGAGCTGTTCGTCTGCATGGGACTGGAAATGATTACCAACAAGGTTGACTGCCTCTTGGGACCCGGCATGAACATCCACCGTCACCCCTTAAACGGCAGAAACTTTGAATACTTCTCCGAAGACCCTCTGCTGACCGGTCAGATGGCGGTTGCCGAATTAAAGGGACTGCATTCCGTAGGCGTTACCGGCACCATCAAGCATTTCTGCGGAAACAATCAGGAAACCGGCCGTCACTTTGTAGACAACATTGCTTCCGAGCGTGCGCTTCGTGAGATTTACTTAAAGGGATTTGAAATTGCCGTAAAGGAAGGAAATGCCGACTCCATTATGACCACCTACGGTCCCGTAAACGGTCTCTGGACAGCAGGTAACTTTGACTTAAACACCGTTATTCTTCGAAACGAATGGGGCTTTACCGGCTTTACCATGACCGACTGGTGGGCAGACATCAACGAGCGCGGCACCAGCCAGAACAAGACCAACTTCGCTGCCATGGCGAAGGCCCAGAACGATATCTTCATGGTTTGCGCAGATGGGGAAAAGAACGACGACAACACCCTTGAGAGCTTACAGAACGGCACTCTGCTCCGTGCAGAGCTGCAGCGCAATGCCAAGAATATCTGTCGCTTCCTGCTGCACACCCCTGCCATGAACCGACTGCTTGGCGAGCCGGATGAAATTACCATTGTAAACAGACCTGCGGAGGATACCCCCAGCGACGAACCGGTTATCTTCTACGATGTATATGATGATTTTACCCTTCCTCTCGAGGACATCTGCACGGACAGAGGCACCAGCTACAGCTTCGGCTTAAAGGTACACAATCCTTCTTATTATAAGGTAACTCTGACTGCCAGCTCCACCCAGGGCGAACTGGCGCAGATTCCGGTATCTCTGTTCTCCCTGGGCAGTGCAAGCGGCACCTTTACCTGGAACGGCACGGACGGAAAACCGGTTTCCTACGAAAAGGAAATCCCCATGTTTTCTCCGTTTACCTCCATCCGCCTGTTCTTTGCCCAGAGCGGCTTAAAAATGCTGAGCATCCGCTTTGACAGAGTGGAAAAAGACATTCCCTGGAGTGAACTGTAAGCCGCCTGCTTATGCTTTGATACTCCGGGAAAATTCGAACGAACTCTTTTAGAAATGAGGTCATAATATGGCAACTCTCGTAAAAGATATGACGCACGGCAGGGAAACACCCCTGCTTCTGCGTTTCATGCTCCCCATGCTTTTAGGCAATCTGTTCCAGCAGGTATATAATCTGGCCGACAGCATCATCGTCGGTCAGCATGAGGGAGCAAACGCCCTCGGCTCCATCGGCTGCACCGGCTCCATTACCTTTTTGTTTTTCTCCTTCTGCAACGGTCTGTCCATGGGCGCCGGCATTCTGATTGCGCAGTATTTCGGCTCCGGCAGGGGGGACAAGGTAAAGCAGACGCTTGCCAATGCCTTTTATATCCAGATGGTTTCCGGCGTGCTGCTCAGTATCATTGGTTATCTGTCGGCAAGGCCAATTTTAACCTTATTAAAAACGCCTGCCGGTCAGATAGACGGTGCCACAACATATCTGGAAATCGTGTGTCTGGGTACGCTGGCCGTTTCCCTGTATAACTATGCGGCACAGACCATGCGTGCCCTGGGTGATTCCCGGACACCTTTGATTTTTCTGATTGTTGCCTGCCTGATCAATGTTTTCTTAGACCTTTTACTGGTGGTGGGATTAAACATGGGCGTAATGGGCGCAGCGCTTGCCACCGTGCTTTCCCAGTGTATTTCCGCTGTTTGCAGCCTGTTGTACGGCTTTTGGAAAAATCCTTATTTTAAGTTAAAAAGAGAACATTTGCGATTTGACCGTGAAATTTCTGCGAAATGCTTTCAGATTGGCCTGCCGTTGGCGGCACAGAGTATTCTGATTTCCATTTCCTGTGTAATCCTGCAGAGAGTGTAAATGGATTTGAAGAGGCGGTCGTCAGTGCGTTTACCGCTACGACACGTATTGAGCAGTTGGTTCAGCAGCCGTTTAATTCCCTCGGCAGCGCCGTTTCCACCTTTACAGGACAGAATATGGGTGCCGGAAAAACCGACCGTGTAAAGACAGCTTTTCACAAGAGTATCTGGATTGCTGCCGCAATCAGTCTGTCCATGCTGATTGCCTGCTACGCAGCCGGTTCCTTTATGATAAGGTGCTTTGTCAACGACCCGGAGGTCATCCGTATCGGTGCCATGGGTCTGCGCATCACCAGCCTGATGTTCTTCCCTCTCGGTATGATTTACATTACCAGAGGTCTGTTGAACGGTGCCGGCGATGCCTTTTATGCCATGATTAACGGTGCCGTGGAGGTCACCGGACGTGTCGGCTTCTCCCTGCTCTTCGTTGTAATTTTCCCCATCGGCATCCGTGCCGTATGGTTTGCAACCGGGCTTACCTGGGTGATTACCGCCCTCGCAGGTATTATCCGCTACAGGCAGGGTAAATGGCTGAAATATCACCTGAATTAGATTATCTTATCAGCACAGACATCCACCCACTCGCGGCAGCCGGAATACTGCTCTATTTCGGATATGCTCAATTCAATGGCACTGTTACTGCTGCCGCATGCCGGATATACCGTTTCGTATTCCTTCAGCGAGTCATCCAAATAAACTTCTACACCTTCTTTTACGGCAAAGGGGCATACTCCTCCGGGAGCATGTCCCACGAATTCTGAAAGCTCTTCTGCCGTGAGCATTTTGGCTTTTTTCCCGAATTTTGCCTTATATTTGGAATTGCTGATTTTCCGGTCTCCCGCCGTTACGATTAAAATCGGTCTGTCCTCCACCATAAAGGACAGTGTCTTGGCGATTCTGCCCGGCTCGCAGTGCAGGGCTTCCGCTGCCAGTGCCACGGTTGCGCTGGACACCGGAAATTCCAACACCCTCTCTTCCATTCCTTTTTCCCTGAAATAAGATTTAACAGCTTCTACTGACATAAATGTTTCCTTTCTAAATTGACATATTGGTTTTCATAGGTTATGTTATAACTACTACTCACATAAAACAATTGATTTCTTTTATCATCACCAACAAAAGGCGGGAAAGAAAGTGAGTGAATACATTGAAACAAATTCTGTATTCTGTCCATACTGATACTGTACGCTTTTAGAAAGGATGCTCCGAATGGAAGAAAACCTGATGGAAAACGAAAAACTGTCCGCCGTAATGGACAATGTGGAAAAGGTGATTGTCGGCAAACGTACCTCCATTGCCCTGCTGCTGACAGCCATGCTGGCGGGCGGCCACATTCTGATAGAGGACGTTCCCGGTGTGGGAAAAACCCAGCTTGTTGCCTCAGTGGCACGTTCCTGCAACGGGAAATTCAACCGTCTGCAGCTTACCCCCGATGTCATGCCGTCGGACATCACCGGCTTTACCATGATAAACCCGGCAACGAGAGAAACCGAATTCCGGGAAGGCGCTGTCTTCTGTAATTTTCTGTTAGCCGACGAAATCAACCGTTCCTCTCCCAAGACGCAATCCGCCTTGTTGGAAATCATGGAAGAAGGACAGGTCAGCATGGAAGGAAAAACCTACCGGCTGCCCCAGCCTTTTATGGTGCTCGCTACCCAGAACCCTGTAGAAACCTACGGCACCTACCACCTGCCGGAAGCGCAGATGGACCGTTTCCTTATGAAAATCAGCATGGGGTACCCGGAAAGGGAGGAGGAGCTTGCCATTCTCAGAAGAAGCGCGGATGCCGCTCCCGCCAACCTGTCCGCGGTCATTTCCCTGGAAGAAATCGTGGCGCTGAAAGAGAAGGTGGAGCACATCCATATCAGCCCCCGTCTGGAAGAATACATTGTAAATCTTGCGGAAGCTACCAGAGACTCCGAATACATCCGGCTGGGCGTCAGCCCCAGAGGCTCCCTCGCCCTGCACCGGACAGCAAGAGCTTATGCCGTTTTGTGCGGCAGGGACTATGTGCTGCCCGATGATATCAAATTTCTGGCACCGTTTGTCCTGACACACCGCATTATCATTTCGCCCAAAGGGAAATCCGTCTTAGGCTCCCCCGAAGAAGTGCTCGCCCAGCTTTTACGCACCCTTACCGTTCCTACAGAATAGCCGAAATTCCATACGAATAGAATAATGGAAATTTCCTGTAACACAAAGAAGGTTACCTATGAATAAGATGTTTCCCTTGAAATCCTTTTTCTCCTGGAAGGAAAAAAAGAAAGAAAAGAAAAACTCCCGCCTGAGCGGTATACCGGGCTATCTTCTGTCCATCGGTCTCTGTGTTGTATTTGCTCTGTATTGCAGTGGCCGTGTGGGCTGGTTTCTGGTGCTTACTTTTATCTGTGCTCCCATTCTTTCCCTGCTGTTTACCCTGTTGTTCCGCAAACAGATTATCGCCGCGTGCAGGCTGGAAACACCGCTTGCCGCCAAGGGAGAGCACGGTATTCTCACTGTGAGCCTGCAAAGCAAAGGCTTTCTGCCCTCCCCGTTTATAACCATAACTTTTACGGACTCCCCCTATCTTACCTGTGGGGAACCGCTTCTGACCCTGTCCCTGCTGCCCCGTTCAACCGAAACCGTTTTCTTTGACTTTACAGCCTCTGTCTGTGGTGCCTCCTTTGTAGGTATTAAGGAAATCCGCATCTGGGATTATCTGGGTCTCTTTTCTTTTACCGCTCCCGTACCGGATACACAGGAAATCCATGTAGTCCCGGACATTGCCGAGGTATCTTCCGACGAAGACTATATTCTGGAAATCTACCGGCAGTCCACAGAGACCGGGGACAGTGAGGAAACCATCGATGCCGGCTCCACACTGTTTGGCGGCTTTCCGGGCTTTGAACACCGGGAATATGTACCGGGAGACCCCTTAAAACGAATTAACTGGAAGCTTTCTGCCAAGAGGGACAAGCTCTACGTGCGTCTGGACGAAGAAACCGCTTCCTCCAGGGTGTGCATCTTACTTGACACCCTCTTGCAGGCAGGGGAAGAAGATTTACAGAACCTGCCCCCGGATTTATATGCGATTGCAAAACCGAATATGGCACTGCCGCTTCTTGCCCAGAACGCCATGGAAACCTCCCTTGGTATTGCCCGCGCACTCCTTCACAACAGCCTCACGGTTTCCTACCTGTACCTTTCTCCCGATACCGGTGATTTCCGGGAAATGTCTCTCCGGAAAGAGGAAGATATTCCGGAGCTGGCAAAGGAACTGGCGGCTTATTCTTTTTCCGCAGAAAGACGGATTCTGCCGGATAATCTGACATCCGATATGCCTCTGCTTATCTGCACACCCGGCAGAACGGACGATGCAGACTTCCGCGGCTGCATCGTTTATTCTGCCCTGACCGGCAAAGGAGCTTTGCTATGATACGTGATTTTCTTTCCAAGCACAAAACTGAATGGGGCGCCTATGCTCTGGTGCTTACTTTGTGTTTTTCCCTGTTTGTCATCTATGATGCCTTTTCGGGAACCGCCGCACTGTTCCTTATTCCTGGGACACTGCTTATCTGTGCCGCTTATTTTTTTCTGTGCGCCTTTGTGGAAAAGCATAGATTTATCGGCTCTGTCCTGTTCGGATTTGTGTTTTTTATTGTGGTAAGGCTCTTTATGTTCTTTTCCCGTTACGGCATGAGCGCCTATCAGGCAATCTTTCTGGAATGGATGCTGACAAAGGGAAGCAATGCGGAAGGAGCCATATTTTTTCTGATTTCCCTGTTTCTATTCTTTACGTTCTTCTTTTCCGTGACCGTTTACTACTTTTCCAAGGTATTGTACCGGATGTTTTTTCTCACCTTAATCAGCCTCATTCCCTGTGTACTGTATGTAAAGGTTATGTCCGAAATCAACAACGTAAGCCTGGTACTCATTGCCCTCTGCAACGTGGCTGTCTTTATTCTGCATCGCAATTCCCTGCGGGATATGGGAAAAATCACCCAAAAGGCCACGCTGATTGCTTCCGGCGCCGTGTTCATGCTTATGATTTTCCTTGTGGCGTCCGCTATTCCCAAACAGCAGGAAGCTCCTTACTACGATGAATTTGAAGACCTGTTCATGGGCGGCGACACCTCCTCCGATATCGAAGACAGTTTTTCTGACTTAAGCGAATTTTCCGGGGATGCCTCCGGCTTTTTAAGCCAGTCCAACCGGAAAATGTACTCCCTTTACGGCAGTACCGCTTCCTACTTAAAACGTCAGAATTTTGATTATTATGACTTTGCAAAAGACCGCTGGTATGCGGATGAAACCTATTCCACCACATATTCGACACCGGAAAACTGGGAGGCTGTGGAGCAGTACAAAAATCTGTCCTCCCTCCATTCTGCCCTGCTGGCGGCAGAAGAATATGAGCCGGGCTTTCTGAAGGCTCATCATTTAAATGAAATCAAGAACTTGAGGCTGCCCCTAAGCCTTCTGCAGACAACAAGAATCCAGTCGGAGAATTTCGGTGCCGCTTATTTTCTCGTTCCTTCTAACGTCATCTGTCTGGATGTGGGCGAACTGCAGGACTCCTGCCGGGTAACTCCCGGGGGGGCTTTTTTCTCCGAAGAGGGAACCCATCCGCTCAATTTCCAGTACTCCTACAGTTACTACACCGACTACGTCTATTACAACAGCTGGATTTTGGCAGGCGGTGTGGATTTTGACAATGAAGAAGCCCTGAAGCTTCTGACAGACCTCCGCAACGTGCTGCAGAAAAACGAAGATGTCTGGTACAATACTGCCTCCTCCTATCTGCACCAGCAGATTGAAGCCGACTATTACCGGGAGCTGTGTACGGAAAATACTTTGGAAATTTCTTCGGAATTAAAGGATTTTGCGCTGTCTCTGACGGATGGGCTTTCCAATGACTACGAAAAAGCCGCCGCCATTGAAAGTTTTTTCCAGACCGGCGGATTTACTTACGATTTGCAGTATCATGCCCCGGATGATTCCCCGGAATATTTCCTGTTTACCGGAAAAACCGGTACCTGCTCGGACTTTGCTTCCGCTTATGTGCTGCTTGCCAGAGCCGCCGGACTGACCGTCCGCTATGCGGAAGGATACACCCCCGAGGCAGAAGGCGGCAACCGTTATGTCATTAAAAACCGTGACTCCCATGCCTTTCCGGAGGTATTTATCCAGAATATCGGCTGGATGGTATTTGAACCCACGGTAGCTTCTACGGGAAACGGCAGCCCTTTACGCTTTTTATCCCGGCTTCGCATGGACTATGGTTTAATGGCGGTAATCGCCTTTTTCCTTGTGGTTCTGACTGTGCTTGCCACCGTTTTACGGGTCCTGCTGCCCCTTCTTACGGAATGGGCATTCCGTATCCGTCTTCATGTTACTTCCGTCCCCTACGGCACGTTATTGGCCTATAAACGCCTGTTAAAAAAAGGAGGCCGTGTTTTCCGGGAGAATTTAAAAAGTAAAACACCCCATGAACTTTCCGAACTCTTCCTGTCCATAGGGTGTGATATTTCCTGTCTGTGTCATTATGCCGAGCAGATTTTGTATGCACCGGGCTTTGTAGCGCCCATCACGCAGAAGCAGCTCTGTGAGAATTACGCTTCCGCCTGCAAGGCTTTACGGCGTTACCGTAAGACCGGACGGTCCGGTAATCACAAAGCCGATGTCTGAAATGCTTCCGCCTGCGGGAATTACGCCATTGTAGCTTTCATTGGTTACATGCAGGGTATTTCCGTTTGCGGAATATTTTCCGCTCCAGCCGCTGGAAAAAGCGATATCACCGCTGAAGTGAATATCGATTGCCCACTGGCTGGTGTCGGAGCTTCCGGGATTTTCTAACTTCACGTCAAACTGGTAGCAGGTCTTGCCGCCGTCCTCCCAGCTGCTCTTTAAGGCTGCAGTTCCGTTTAAGCCGCTGCTCGTAAAGGAGAAACTCTGTCCGCTGTTACTGCTCTGTCCGTTATTGCTGTTATTCTGGCTGTTGTTCTTTCCGCCGGACTGATTGTTCTTTGCGGCATCCTTGGAATTTCCAACGGTGCTGTTGCCGGTCAGGGTCTTATAAAGCCATTTTCCCGTTTCGCTTAAATCACTCTCCGTAAAATCGGAAGTCTTGTTGCAGGAGCTGCTGATTAACGCAGAGGTTTCGTTTTTATTGGAAAGATTCCATGCCACATAGCTGATGCCGTATTCGTTAATCACATCCATCCATTTCTGTGCCTGGTCATAATCCACACCGCCGTTTCCGCTGGCATCGCAGATGCTGAACTCACTGATAAATACAGGCAGTCCCGCCTTAATGGCATTTACCATGGTGTTGCGCAGATCCTCCTTGTGCGTTGCCGCATAAAAATGCAGGGTATACATGATGTTGTCATAGCCGGTAATCGGATCCGCCGCCGCTTCGTCCACGCGCTGGGACCAGTTGGGAGTACCTACAATAATGATGGCATCGTCATCGTACTTGCGGATAATGGGAATAATGTCCTCTGCATATTTCTTTACATCGCTCCAGCTTGTGCCGCCGCAGGGCTCATTGCAGATTTCATAGAGAACATTGTTCTGGTCGGCATAGGTTTTTGCCATTTCCTCAAAGAATTTCTTGGCTTCGTCCTCATAGACCAACGGGCTGTTCTCATTCAGCACATGCCAGTCGATAATCACATACATATCGTTATCGGTTGCATACTGGACGCCGCGCTTCACGATATTTTTCAAATCTTCCTTATTGCCGTCGGTACAGTAACCACTGTTTTCATGGGTATACATGGCAAGACGCATGACATTTACATTCCACTCGTTCCGGAACTGGCGGAACGCATTCTGGTCCACGTATGTGGGGAACCAGCCGATGCCGTGGGTGCTGATGCCCTTAAGCTGCACCGGATTGCCGTTTTCGTCCACAAGCTGGGTACCGTCCACGGAAAGAGCGCCGCATACGGAAGGTACCGCCAGGTCATAGTCCGCTGTCTTTGCCTCCGCATCCTTATCGTTTTCCGGGTCGGTCAGGCTTTCGTCCCTGCCATCGTTCTCCGTTCCGCCTTTGTTGTCGCCTGCGTTATTTTCCGCCGGTGAGCTCTCGCCGTTTTCCTCTGCAGGCTGCGTTTCCGCTTCCGCAGTCACCCTGGTTTCTGCACTGCCGTCAGCCGTCAAAAGCTTGTTTGCCTGGTTCCATTTACCGTATGCCAGTATCAGAAGTACTACTCCGGTTACGCAGAGTACCGCTCCGGTAATGGCCAAAATCAGACCTGTTTTTTTCTTCATTCGCCTGTGCCCCTCCTGTTTTTGCCTAACAATACCCCGTATTGTTGCCTGTTATAAGTTTATTGAAACAGCATATAATACTGCAATTTCTGATAAGAAAGTAAAGTATCCTCCCCTGAAACGGACTCATCCGTATACCGGGTTTCTTCCGCGGAGATAACCGGAATTTCCTGCCGGAATTCCTCTAAATACTGCTGATAGGGCGACAGGGGAAGCCCCGCCGTCTGCATCACTTTGCCAGATAAATAATTGGCGCTGATTTCCACATCCTGTTCTTCCGCAATGTCGTAGTTTGCCCAGATGACAAAGGGCACCACATACCGTTCCTTCTGTTCTTCATCCGTCAACGTCGCACCGGATTTGCCGTTTGCCTGAAGCACCGGCTCCACCACGGAGTCCGTGGGCTGGTGATCGCCAAAGAAAACAATGATGGTCTTTTCTTCCTGTTCGGAGAAATACCGCACCAGACTTTCGAGCGCCGTATCCGTCTGCTTCATCAGGGACAGATAGGTATTGATGGCATCCGTTCCGCCATCCTTAAGTGCCACATCCGGTGTAAAGTTATCAAATTTATCCGTGTAGCCGGAATGATTCTGCATAGTTACCTCGAAGAAAAATAAAGGTTCGCTTCCTTTTTTCTCGTAGGCTCTCTTGATAAAATTAAACGCCGTTTCATCACTGACATAGCTGCGCAGCCTGCCCGTCTCGGGGAAACTGTCTATAAAATCCGCCCGTTCAAATCCCAGCAGCGGATACACCGTTTCCCGGTCCCAGCCGGAAGCCTTGTAAGGGTGCGCAGCTCTTGTGGTATAGCCGAGGGACTTCAGATAAGAAGCCAGTGACTGGGTTTCCTCATGGATATACTGCTGATATGCCACACTTCCCTGAGGGAGAAATGCCATGGTATTGCCGGTTAAAAATTCAAATTCCGTATTGGCAGTGTTGCCGCCCTTGACCGATACATGTAGTTTTCCGGTAATGGCATTTTCCGCACCGTTCTGCAGGGAATGTACGAACGGCATGTAGTCCATGTTGGCATCTACCTCGCCCAGCACCGCCGGGTCGGAAAACGCTTCATCCATAATAACGATGATATTGGGTCTGTCCGTCACCTCTCCTACAGATTTTTCGGCAAGAAGCGCCGCTTCTTCCTCCGCATCGTAGCCGTCCGGCACATCCACATCAATGTACTGCAGCTCTAATAGAAATGCCACCGCCGTACCGTCCTTGTAGCTCATGGTCGTCGGGGTAAACAGCTTGTCGTACATCCTGATGTCCTGCTCCACGAATTCCTCATTGTGAAGCAGATTGATATACACACTTAGGAGCACCAGCGCGCTTAACGCACTGATACTGCGGAATATCCAGCCCTTTTTCAGTTTATTCTTTCCGAACAGAATAATCACCACTGCAAGCAGGGCAAATCCTATCATGGCTGCCAGCGCACGGGTTGTCAGGGTGTAGGAAAAATTGTCCGCCACGCTTAACGCCGTGCCGATGGAATAAAAATCCCATGGCTGGATGGGCTGTGAGCGGAACTTCAATACAAAATAATTGGCAAGACCATATATAAAAAAGATGCCGGTTTCCAAAAGTAGGGCTATCCGCAGTCTGCCGGTTACCGTGTAAAACAATACCATCAGTAACTCAAAGAAAATAATGTTGTAAATCTGGATACCCGTCCGCATATCCTTAAACGGATTATGGGTAAACCATTCAAACAGATAAAACACAAAAACCGGTACCAAAAGGGCCAGTACCGTTTTTGCTATTTCATTTTTATGGAATTTCATACTAATACCTTTCCCTACAAAATTCTTCTTACCGACAAAATGGTTCTGTAGGTTGCCTTGCTTACCTTGATGCCGGTTCTTGCGCTGCTGGCGTGCACAATGTAGCCGCCGCCGATATAGAGCGCCACATGTCCATCATAGCAGATCAAATCGCCCGGCTGGGCATTTTCATAAGAAACTTCCTTGCCCGCACTCCGCTGGGAATAGGATGTGCGGGGAAGAGAATAATTAAAATCACTGTAAATACGGTAGGTAAAGCCGGAACAATCCGCACCCTTCGTAAGGCTGGTGCCGCCCGCAACGTAAGGATTACCAATAAACTGGCAACCGTACCGGGCTATCTGCTTTCCTAAGTCACTTCCCTTGGCATTGTTGATAATCTCCGCCACATTGGTGCTGACAGTGTAGGTACCGTTTGCCGCATTCTTTCTTTTCTGCTCATCCTGCAGTTTCTTTAAGTCCGCCTGCTCCTGCTTGATCTTCGCCGTCAGAGCCTTGGCTTCCTGCCTTGCTTTGGCAATCTGCGTATCAAAGTCCGCAGACTGCTTTTTCTTTTCCGCAAGCAGAACGTCAAGCTGCGCCTTCTGGTCTTCCATGGACTGTTTATCCACCAAAAGCGCTGCCTTGTCAACCTCAAGCTGGTCCCAGATTTCCTTGGTTTCCACACGGGAAGCCTCGTACTCATCCAGAAGCTTTTTGTCATAAGAATAAACCGCCTCTATGTAGCTGGCATTGTTCAGAATTTCACTGAAGGAAGATGCGGAAAAAATGGTGTTCAGGTAATCCGTCTCGCCGGTTTCATACATGAACTGAATCTGGCTGACCATGGCTGCATACTGCGTTTCTTCTTTTTCTTTTGCTTCTTCATACAGAGCTTCCGTAGTCTCAATATCCGCTTCCTTGGTAGCGATGTTTTCCTCGAGGACGCCGATTTCTGCCATTGTGTTTAAGAGCTCCGCATCCAGATCGGAGATTTCCTCTTCCAGCAGATCCTGCTCATCTTCAAGTCCTGCAATGTTGTCGTTGATATTGGAAAGCTGCCCCTGATGGTTTTTGATGTTCTCCCGGATTTCCCCGATGGAGGTAGCATCCGCAGGAAGCACCGTACCAAAAAGTATGGCACATACCAATATACAGTTTATAAGTCTTTTAGCTGTCTTTTTCATTGGTCTCCTTCCCACCCGCAGGGCAATCGGGGCCGTGTTTTTACACTGCCCTTTTTTTATCTTTTAGAAATTACAGTTCGCAGTTGTTTACGGTTCTGGGGAACGGGATAACGTCGCGGATGTTGCCCATTCCGGTCAGATACATAACGCATCTTTCAAAGCCCAGACCAAAGCCGGCATGACGTACGGAACCGTATCTGCGGAGATCAAGATAGAAATCGTAATCTTCCTTCTTCAGGCCCAGTTCGTCCATTCTCTGCTCTAAGAGCTCCAACTTATCCTCTCTCTGGCTGCCGCCGATAATTTCGCCGATACCGGGTACTAAGCAGTCCATAGCGGCAACGGTCTTGCCGTCATCGTTTAACTTCATGTAGAATGCCTTGATTTCCTTCGGATAATCGGTAACGAATACCGGGCGCTTGAATTCCTTTTCGGTCAGGTATCTTTCATGCTCGGTCTGTAAATCGCAGCCCCAGAATACCTTATATTCAAATTCATCATTGTGTTTTTCCAAAATCTTGATGGCATCGGTGTAGGTAACATGACCGAAATCGGAATTTACCACATGCTGCAGTCTTTCAATCAGTCCCTTATCTACATACTGGTTGAAGAATGCCATTTCCGCAGGTGCATTTTCCAGTACATAGCGGATTACATACTTTAACATGCTCTCAGCCAGCACCATGTCGTCTGTCAGGTCTGCAAATGCCATTTCCGGCTCAATCATCCAGAACTCAGCCGCATGACGGGTGGTGTTGGAATTTTCCGCACGGAAGGTAGGTCCGAAGGTATATACATTCTTGAATGCAAACGCATAGGTTTCTACGTTTAACTGTCCGCTTACGGTCAGATTGGTTGGCTTACCGAAGAAGTCCTTGCTGTAATCCACGGCGCCGTCCTCCGTCTTAGGAATGTTGTTCAGATCCATGGTGGTTACCTGGAACATTTCACCGGCACCCTCACAGTCACTTCCGGTAATGAGCGGTGTATGCACATAGACAAAGCCTCTCTCCTGGAAGAACATGTGGATTGCATAAGCGATCAGGGAACGAACACGGAACACTGCCTGGAAGGTGTTGGTTCTGGGACGGAGATGGGGAATGGTACGCAGATATTCAAAGCTGTGACGTTTCTTCTGCAAAGGATAATCGGAAGTGGACTCTCCTTCCACAAACGCTTCCTCCGCCTGCATTTCAAAAGGCTGCTTAGCATCGGGTGTTGCCACGATGGTACCCTTTACCACAACCGCGGAGCCAATGTTTAACCTGGTCAGCTCTGCAAAGTTTGCAAGCTTGTCGCTGTATACTACCTGAAGGGTTTCAAAATAAGTACCGTCATTGATGACGATAAATCCGAATGTCTTGGAATCACGGTTGCTGCGTATCCAGCCGCCTACGGTTACTTCTTTACCAATAAAGCTTTCTCTGTCACGATATAAATCTCTGATATCTGTTAACTCCATCTCTCTGCTCCTCTTTCTTTTTATTCTGTCATCTGTATTTTTACAACTAAACTGTCCGCAAATGCCCCGTATTAATATTCGGTAACATTGCCGTTTTCATAAATAAAATCTACAACCTTTTCGTACAGGAAATATTCCCGGAACTCTTCTTTATCTCTGTCGCCCAGCATATCCTCTACGGTGTCATAGTTATTTTCACTTGCCATTTCGGTCAGCTTTTCTTCCAGTTCGGCATCGTCAATGCTTAAGTTCTCCTTTGCCGCAATATACTGGAAAATCATGCTCTGTCTTGCGCTGGTTTCAGCAGACATCTGAATATAGGTCTGGGAATCCATGCTGTTGGTATACATGCTGTAGGTATCAATGTCCACGCCGTAGTTGGCAGCCTGTGCTTCCATGGTGGAAGTAAGCTGCAGGGAATATTTGTCTACTAAGGACTTGGGCAGCGCACTTACGGTTGCAATGTCGTCAAGCTGGGAAATAACTGCATTTTCCTTTGCCACACCGTAGTTGTACTTAGCGCTGGCTTCCAGGTATTCACGACAGAAATCCAAAAATTCCTGCACGTTGTGATAAGTGCCGTCCGTAAAGCTTTCGATTTCGGAATCAACCATTTCGGAGCTGTTGGATGCGCAGATAAAGTTTACGGTTACGGTAAATACCACGTCCTGTCCTGCCAGGTCCGCATTCTGATAGCCTTCCGGGAAGGTCAGGTTCAAATCTACGGTATCGCCAACATTGACACCGATTAAGCCGTCTTCAAAACCGTCGATAAAGCTGCCGCTGCCGATGGTTAAATTGTAACCCTGTGATGTACCGCCGTCAAATGCCACGCCGTCTTTTTTGCCTTCAAAATCAATGTTTACGGTATCGCCGGATTCTACTACGCTCTTCTCCACATTGCTCTTGGCGCCCATCTGATTGTAGGTCTGTATGGCGATGGTTTCCACATCTTCGTCCGTTACTTCTGCCTGCTTGGCAACGGAGAGCTCCAGTCCCTTGTAATCGCTGCTCATGCTGACATTGCTGAGCACATCCACATCGCCGTCCACCACGGGAATTTCGCTTTCGTACTCCGCTGCCGTGGTCGCGCCGGCAATGGCGGATTCATTCTGGGCCTCGGTCGTATTTCCGCCATCCGTACCATCTGTATTGGTTTTATCTCCGCATCCGGCAAGTACACCGAGTGTCAGGGAAAGTGCCAGTAAAACTGCAAATCTTTTTTTCATAATAAACCTCATTTCTTTCGCTTTTTTACAAAGCGGCTTCTTATTTTATATCACAAATACACCCGATTTACAAGAGCGGAGACAGGAGCCGGCACACTTGTTCTTTCACGCGGAGCCCAGGTTTCCGCGAAGTATACATGCTTTTTGTAATTCTGGTACATTTATCCAGGTCCTTTTTAAAATATCCCGTCATTTCCTTCGCCTTGTTCCGGTCGTACAGAACCGCATTCACTTCAAAATTCAGGGCAAAGCTGCGGATGTCCATATTTGCCGTACCGTAGCAGAGCACCCTGTCGTCCACCACGATACCCTTCGCATGCAGGAAACCATCGTTATAGATATAGCAGTTGGCGCCCGCCATGACAAGCTCTCCCATGTAGGAATAGGTTGCCCAGTATACAAAGGGATGGTCGGGCTTGCAGGGAATCATCAGGTTTACCTCCACGCCGGAATAAATCGCCATAAGCAGGGCGGAAAGCATGGACTCGTCCGGAATAAAATACGGCGTCTGAATATAGATTTTTTCCTTTGCCTTGTGGATGAGCCGGATATAGTTGTCGCGGATGGGCTCTAAGGAAGTATCGGGACCGCTGTATATAATCTGCATATAGCAGTTGTCCCTCGCCGCCGGTGCAAAGCCCGCCATATAGCGGGGATTGGAAAACAGATGATCCTTCGCCGCATAGTTCCAGTCAAGTAAAAAACGCAGCTCCAGTCCCATGATGCCCTCGCCGCGGATGCGCAGATGGGTATCCCTCCAGTAGCCGAATTTCGGAACCAGACCAATATATTCTTTTCCGATATTAAAGCCGCCCACATAGGCAACCTTATTGTCAATCACCACAATTTTACGGTGGTTCCGGTAATTGATACGAAGCTGCAGCCTGCGGAAAAGCGCCGGGAAAAATTCTGCGGTTTTAATGCCCGCTTCGTTTAAGCTCTTCCAGAATTTCGGTTTCACGGAACGGCAGCCCATGGCATCAAACAGAATGCGCACCTCCACACCTTCCTTTGCCTTCTCCACCAGCACATCCTTAATGCGGTTGAACAGCACATCATTTTTAATGATGTAATACTGAATATGGATGAATTCCTTTGCCTCCCGGATGTCCTGTATAAGGGCGTCGAATTTCTCATTGCCGTCCGTAAAAATGTCCACGTCATTGGTATCGGTGAGCACGCTGCCGGTAGTGTTTAAGTTAAACAGCACCAGATCCGTATAGCCCTTTAAGTCCGGGTCACCCTCTTCGTACTCCTTGCTCTGGATTTTGTGCTCCTGCTGCCGGATGGCCTCATTCAGCTTATCCTCGATTTCCTTCACACGGAACATCTTCTGCTTGTGCATGTCCGTCCCGATAAGAAGATAAAAAATAAAACCTACCACAGGGACAAAATACAACGCAAGAAGCCATGTCCAGACTGTCTTGGGATCCTTCCTCTGGAAAAAAACCACCGCCACGGCAAATATTAAATTAAAAAATACCAGGTGATTGAAAAAAAAGCGAATCCCCTGCATGGTAATATCCAGCACCTGATACACGTTTTTCCCGCCTTTCCGCAGATTTCCAAGGTTCGGCAGCATACCTGTCCGTATTCCGCCACCCTTTTATTTGTTTGAGTATACCACACATTATTTCTAAAAAATACCCCAAAAATGCGTATTGCCTTATCCTAAAAACAATGTTACAATGTTGCTTGCAAAGTAATTTTTAGGAGGTTTCCCGGTGAGTACTGGTTGGATTATCACACTTATTGTTATCGGCGTTCTGGTCGCCATACTGGTTGTACTGTATTTTCTTGGAAAGAAGGCACAGAAAAAGCAGGCGGAGCAGCAGGTTCTCTTAGAGCAGAACAAGCAGACCGTTTCCATGCTTATCATAGATAAAAAACGAATGAAGATGAAGGACTCGGGACTCCCCGCCATGGTCATGGAGCAGACGCCGAGGCTCATGCGCAACTCCAAGCTTCCCATTGTAAAAGCGAAAGTCGGTCCCCAGATTCTTTCCTTAGTCAGTGATGAAAAGATTTTTGACAGCATTCCCGTGAAAAAGGAAGTCAAGGCAACCGTCAGCGGTATTTATATTTTGGACGTAAAGGGACTTCACGGCAAGCTTCCCGCTGCACCCGTAAAGAAGAAAGGCTTCTTCAAGCGTGCTCTGGAAACCGCCCAGGAAAAGGCAGGAGCAAAGCCTGTTAAATAGTGATTGAAAACAAAGGGTATGTACGCCGGTACATACCCTCTTTTTTTGTTATCTGTTATGTTCTTTATGCCTGAAAGATTTTTATGCTTTCTGCGATATCTTCATCCGTAAAAAACATTCCGCCAGCGGCTTTTCTTCCGCCTCGAGAGCATATTCGATACGGATTTCGATTTCCTCATCCGTTTCCTTCACGTTGATTTTGCGGGTGTCCACCGCCAGATTCATTTTTCCGTAGGGCGTATGGTACTGGGTGGGGTGTTTTTTCTGCTCTTCAAAAATCATGGTGGTGCTTATGGCGCCGCTGCGTACCAGCTCCACGCCGTTTTTGTGCAGCTTTACCCTTGTTTTCACGGGTTCTTCCATCCCTTCCTGCACTTCTTCATAAAAAAGGTAATGGCATTCCCCTTTCTTAAAATACCGGGCATCCGCTTTCATTTCCTGGCTGTCGCGGTCTTCCCCGAAAGACTGCACACCCTTTATGGTAAGAGAAACTTCTTCTGTCAACTGTTCTGCCTTCCTTCCGCTTTGTTATCTGCCGGGTGCTTTCTAATACTCTTCAATGTTCACCTGCTTGGCGGAGAGGATTCCGTATTTGATAATGGAATTGGCAAACCGGATAAATTTCTCAGTGGTATCACTCACATAAAACTGGTACTGGTTGTCACCCAGCCCCGGTGCATTTTCCCGAAGCAGATTTTTTTCCGCCAGCATCTCTTTTAATTCCCTTGCGGTTTCATAAGCCGGGTTCACCAGATTAACCTTTTCTCCCATAATGCGGCCGATGGTGGAACGGATAAGGGGATAATGGGTGCATCCTAAAATCAGGGTATCTATATCCAGATCGATCAACTCCGTCAGATATCTTCTGGCGATTTCATCCGTTACCGGGTCCTGCAGAAGTCCTTCTTCCACCAGGGGCACAAACAACGGGCACGCCTTGCCCCATATCTGTACCTTGGGATTTAACTCTTTTATGTATTCGCCGTAAATATGGCTGTTGATGGTTGCCTCCGTGGCAATGACACCGATTTTTCCGTTCCGGGTGGTATCGGCGGCGGCTTTGGCACCTGGCTTTACCACACCCATAATGGGAATGTCGAATTCCTTTTCCAGTTCATCCAGTGCATAGGCACTCGCCGTATTGCATGCCACCACGATGGTTTTCACATGATGCGTTTCCAAAAAACGTACAATCTGCCTGGAAAACCGGGTTACGGTTTCCTTGGATTTGTTGCCGTAGGGCACCCTTGCGGTATCCCCGAAATATACGATTTTTTCATTGGGAATCTGACGCATGATTTCTCTTGCCACGGTCAGCCCGCCGATACCGGAATCAAACACGCCGATGGGTGACTCCCTGTCTATTCTGTCATTGTTCATAACTCTGTCCTCAACATTTTGGCAGGCATGCTCAGAACCAGTTTTTCAACAGCTCCCAGAGCCTGCTCTTTGCCTTTATTTCCTCCGGCTTTGCCGAAAGCAGCCGGTAATAAAGCTCGCTGCCGTACTCCGTTTCTTCCTCCGTCTGTCCGTCCTCACAGACCACCCGGCAGGTATCCTCGTTTAAGCAGAACTCCGGGTAAAACAATCCGAAGAACGCACATGCCGCCAGCAGCAAGCTTACTTTTTTTATTCTGTAAATCCATTTTTCCATAGAAAGACCTCTCTGTTCCTATAAGCGGATATTTTCCGCTATTCTGTTACAGAGAGTATGGACACTCTTTCTTTCCTTTATACCCTTCAGGCATGCGCGGCATTTTTTTCCTGCTCCTTATGCAGCTGGCGCATAATGGCATTTTCCTGATTGTCTATGTGAAGCTTTGCCGTTTTCGCCGCCGTTGCCTTATCCTTATTCCGGATGCAGTCAAATAAAATCCGGTGCTCCGCAATCAGCTGTTCATGAGTGCTGACGTCCTTGATGTATTCAAAACGGTACCGGTACATCTGCTCCGATAAGTTGTTGATAAGCTGTACCAGACGGGTGTTGCCGGCAGCCTTCACTATGATGTTGTGAAACTCCACGTCCGCCTGGGCAATTTTCTTCGGGTCCCCGGTAGAAACTGCCTTTTCAAAGGACTCGCATGCCTTTCCCAGCGCTGCAAGTTCCTCGCCGTTAATACGGTCGCAGGCAAGCTCCACACTGAGTGCATCCAGCGCCCTTCTTACCTCCAGCACATCCCTTAAACTCTTTTCGGTAATCTGCGCCACTTCCGCGCCTCTTCTGGGAATCATGGTCACCAGACCTTCCAGTTCCAGCTTGCGGATTGCCTCCCTTATGGGGGTACGGCTGACGCCCAGCTTATTTGCCAGATGAATTTCCATCAGTCTTTCACCCGGCTTCAGCTCCCCTGTTAAAATTCCCTGTCGTAATGTATTGAATACCACATCTCTTAATGGAAGAAATTCATCCATATTTGTCTGTAGGTTTTCCTGCATATGCCCTCTCATTCTGCCGTGTAATGCTTTATGCGGATACAAATTCCGTCACGAAAATCTGTTTTACCGGCTGATAACCTTTCTCTGTCCACTGCATCTCTGCCTGCTTTTGCTCCAATACCTCTTTGCAGTGTACTGCTTCCTCTTTATTCTTAAATATCCCGAAAACGGTGGGTCCGCTGCCGCTCATCATGGCTCTCACCGCTCCGTTTTCTTCCATCAGCTCTATCAGTCTGCCGATAACCGGATAGGACGGCGACGTCACATCCTGAAGTACATTTCCCATTCTGTCTGTTACCCCGTGCAGACTTCCCTCCCGGATGGCATCCACCATGCCGTCTATATCAGGATGCTTCGTTTCTTCCGATAAATTCAGCCTGCCGTAAACTTCTTTGGTGGAAACAAATAAATCCGGCTTGGCTAAAAGCACTGCTGCCTCCGGTACATCCGGCAGCGGCGTCAGTTTTTCACCGATTCCTTCCGCCAGCGCCGTACCGCCCATGATGCAGTAAGGAACATCGGCTCCTATTTTTACCCCAAGCTCCTTTAATGCATCTTCGGAAAGCCCCGTTTTATACAAAATATTCATACCCTTAAAGACGGCTGCCGCATCCGTA
>SAMEA104315421__coassemble_515_pt1 | contig 69057 bp, 52 predicted proteins | sample SAMEA104315421__metabat2_high_PE_053 | metagenome-assembled genome bin SAMEA104315421 (sample SAMEA104315421) | gut metagenome | biome: Monkey gut; feature: monkey-associated habitat; material: faeces | place: China | collected 2013 | reverse complement strand
AAGCAGGGAACAATGTAGCCGCCCTGCTCCTGCAGGATAACGGTCAGGATGTTGTCATCGGGTGCCGTGCCGGTTTCCAGTGCCTTCTTCATGCCGGTGAGCAGATAGCAGCAGATAATATGGATGGCGCCGCCGAAAGCAACGAAAGCATAAAGGGATGCCCGGTATAATCTGGCAAGCAGAGAAGTTTTATCTTCCATTATCTCATATAAAACATAATATCCGAAAATAGAAACCGGAATGCCCACATAGCCGAAGAAACCGGCAAGCCCTATCCGGGTGTAGCTGACTTTCTGGGCTGCCAGGATGTACTGACCGAAGGCACCGACGGCGCCAACGGAGTCCACGCCCAAAAGCAGGCAGTCGCCAATCATGTTCAGAACTGCGCCAATCATTCCGTAGATAAGTAATTTTTTTACTTTAGATAAATCGTAAGTATTCATTTTTGTCCTCCTGTATTTGAAATAGCATGCAGCGAAACAGTAATTTTCGCCTAATCACAATAGTTAGCATGCGCTAATCAAAAGAATTATAGCACTGTGAGGAGAGAAAGAAAAGTCCCGATTTAGCAGGAAAAGGAGAGTCCCCTGCTTTAAGGAAAATGAAATGGTAAAAAGAAAGAAAAATAAATTTCAAAAAAATAAAATTGGGTATTGCAAAAACTTTGGAGTTCGTATATAATGCATAAGGTAGTCAGCTAAAGGGCTATCGCCAAACGGTAAGGCAACGGACTCTGACTCCGTCATTTCAAGGTTCGAATCCTTGTAGCCCTGCTAAACCTCAGTGTTTTCCACTGAGGTTTTTTTGTGCCCTGAATTTGCTACAATGGGGCGATTTACAGTCAATAAAACCGCAGCAAGTAATAACATCCGACCGCCCGTACCGCCTGGGAAGGAGATAGTGCTATTATACCATGCACTCACAGGGGAATATATATGAAAAGTTTCTTAATTTCAAAAAAGCGTACGCAAAACACCCTGTCCTGTGCTACAATGGGAAAGATGAAAGAGGAGAAACAGTATGTACAGTTTTAAAAGTAAGATAAGATACAGTGAGACGGACAGCCGGGGCAGGCTGTCGTTAGAGGCGCTTCTGGATTATTTTCAGGACTGCTCCGCCTTCCAGTCGGAGGCGCTGGGAGTGGGCTTTTACCCACTGCAGGAACGTGGACTGGCATGGGTGCTTTCCTACTGGCAGATTGTGGTGGACAGGTTCCCGGATTTCTACGAGGATGTGGAAACGGGCACATATCCCTATAATTTCAAGGGCTGCTTCGGCCAGCGTAACTTCTTTATGAAGGATAAGGACGGAAACTTCCTGGCAAAGGCGGACTCTTTGTGGAGCCTGATTGATACAAAAGCCTTTAAGCTTACCAATATCCCCGAGGATGTTTCGGCGAAATACGAAAAGAGCGAGAAGCTCCCCATGGACTATGCGGGACGTAAGATTGCAGTGCCGGAGGGCGGCAGCATGGAGGAAAACATTACCGTGAACCCGCACCATTTAGACACCAATCATCATGTAAACAATGCGCAGTATGTACGCATGGCGGCAGCCTATCTGCCGGAAAGCTTTGAAATAGGACAGATGCGCGTGGAATACCGTAAGCAGGCGCTGTTACACGATGTGCTGCACCCGTATGTGGTAAAACGCACGGCGGAGAGCGGCGAAGAACTGTATACCGTTTCCCTGCAGGATGAAGAAGGCAAGGCATACGCCAACGTGGAATTTAAGGAGAAAAAGCATGATTAAATTAGGAGAACAGCAGAAGCTTACCGTAGTAAAGAAAGTGGAATTCGGTGTGTACCTGGCAGAGGACGTAAAGGCGGAGGAGCGAGTGCTTCTTCCCATAAAGCAGGTGCCGGAAGGAACCGAATTGGGGGATGAAACAGAAGTTTTTGTATACAGGGACTCCAAGGACAGGCTGATTTCCACCACGCAGACACCGTTACTCAAAATGGGCGAGGTGGCGCGGCTTACGGTAGCGGACGTCAATAAATTCGGCGCATTTTTGGACTGGGGACTGGAAAAGGATTTGTTCCTTCCCTTTAAGCAGCAGAAGGTGCGCGTGAAAAAGGGCGATACCCCTCTCGTTTCCTTATATATAGACAAGAGCGGACGGCTCTGCGCAACCATGAATGTGTATGAAAACCTGCGCTCCGACAGCCCTTATCAGAAGGACGACAGAGTAACCGGCGTTATTTACGAAACGAGCCCCGAGTTCGGTATGTTTGTGGCAGTGGACGATTTGTATTCCGCACTCATTCCCAAGAAGGAGGCATATGGGGATTTGAAGGTGGGCGATACCGTAAATGCCAGGGTTACTTCCGTAAAAGAGGACGGCAGACTGAATCTGAGTGTCCGGGAGAAAGCGTACCTGCAGATAGAGACCGACGCCGAAAAGGTGCTCAAGGTGCTCGACAGCTTTGACGGCGCTATGCCCTTCAACGACAAGGCATCCCCGGAGGTCATCAAACGGGAGCTGCAGATGAGCAAGAACGAATTCAAGAGAGCGGTGGGACATTTATTGAAAAACGGTATGATAGAAATTGGAGAGAAAAGTATTCGCAGAAAGTAAAAAAACGACTGTTTTTGTTAAGAATGTCTAATTTTTTATCCTTCGAGGGTAGATTTTTTTGTGAAAATAGATTAAAATGGTTTTCATCTATGGAATAGGATGGAGTACGTGTATGATATCAAACCAAATTTTACAGAATACCATTGAGGGGTTAAAAAACATTGCCAGGGTCGATTTCTGTGTCATGGACACAGAGGGCAAGGAGATGGCATCCACTGCAGATATGCGCAACTGCTCTAAACAGGCAGCGGAATTTGCGGCGTCCTTCGCCGATTCCCAGGAAATCCAGGGCTACCAGTATATCAAGGTAATGGACGACCAGCAACCGGAGTATGTGCTGATTGCGGGCGGAAGCGGAGAAGATGTGTATACCATTGCAAAAATGGCGGCTTTTCAAATCCAGAACCTGATGGTTGCATACAAGGAACGGTTTGATAAGGACAACTTTATTAAGAACCTGCTTTTGGACAACCTGCTTTTAGTAGATATTTACGGCAGGGCGAAAAAGCTGCATATCCCCACGGATATCGGCAGAGTTGCTATGATTGTGGAGTCCGAAAACGGCAAGGACAACAATGCTCTGGAGCTTACCAGGGTACATATTGGAGGTAATGGAAAAGATTTCATCACCGCAGTGGATGAAAATAATGTTATAGTAGTGAAGGAGCTTTCCGACACGGACACCAACAAGGACATTGAGAAAATTGCCAAGAGCCTGATTTCCTATCTGCAGAAGGAAGGCGTTGCCGGCGTGCATGTGGCATACGGTACGATTATCCATGAGATTAAGGAGGTCAGCCGTTCCTACAAGGAAGCCAAGATGGCGCTGGATGTAGGCAAGATTTTCTTTGATGAAAGAAACGTCATTGCTTACAGCGAACTGGGTATCGGCAGACTGATTTACCAGCTGCCCATTCCTCTTTGTAAAATGTTCATCCGCGAAATCTTCGGCGGAAAAAGCCCGGATGATTTTGATGAGGAAACCCTTACTACCATCAGTAAATTCTTTGAAAACAGCCTGAATGTGTCCGAAACGTCCAGACAGCTTTTCATTCACCGGAATACACTGGTTTACCGTTTGGACAAGCTGCAGAAAAGCACGGGACTGGATCTGCGCGTGTTTGAAGATGCCATTACCTTCAAGATTGCGCTCATGGTCGTAAAGTACATGAAATACATGGAATCATTTGAATATTGAAGAGGTACAGAATGTCAAGAAAAGAAGAACAGAGAAAACAACGGGAGAAAATGATTGAAGAAAACGGTCTGATTTACCTGGACAAGGTAAGTAAGATTTATACAGCGGGTGCACCGGCATTAAACGGTGTGACCCTGCATATCAACAGGGGTGAGTTTGTCTTTGTAGTCGGCGACAGCGGCTCCGGCAAGTCCACCCTGATTAAGCTTTTGTTAAGAGAACTTATCCCTACCAAGGGAAAGGTATGGGTGATGGGACATGATGTGGCAAAGCTGTCCCACTGGAAAATTCCGAAATTCCGCAGAAACCTGGGAATCGTATTCCAGGATTTCCGTCTGCTTAAGGATAGAAACGTATATGAAAATGTTGCGTTTGCGCAGCGTATCGTAGAAGTTCCCGCCAAGGAAATCCGTAAAAACGTACCGAAGATACTGGCTACGGTGGGACTGGCAGGCAAATACAAGGCAAAGCCCAAGCAGCTCTCCGGCGGTGAACAGCAGAGAGTGGCGCTGGCGCGTGCCCTTATCAACAAGCCTTCCATTCTGCTGGCAGATGAGCCTACCGGCAATCTTGACCCCAAGAACTCATGGGAAATCATGAACCTTTTGGAGGAAATCAACAAGTCCGGCACAACGGTAGTGGTGGTTACCCACAACCGTGAAATTGTCAATGCCATGCACAAACGCGTGGTTACCATGAAAAAAGGCGTCATCGTAAGCGATGAAGAGGAAGGAGAGTATATCGATGAAGATTAGTACCTTATTTTATACTCTCAGACAGGGAGTAAGAAATATATTCCGTAACAAGCTGTTTTCCATGGCATCCATTGCCACCATCGCAGCCTGCCTGTTTTTATTCGGCATCCTGTATTCCGTGGTTATGAACTTCCAGCATATTGTCAAAAATGCACAGGAAGGAGTTTCTGTTACCGTATTCTTTAACGAGGGCACTTCCCAGGAACGGATTGATGCCATTGGGGAACAGATTAAAGCCAGAGTGGAGGTTTCCAATATAAAGTATACGACTGCGGATGAAGCCTGGGCCTGGTTCCAGGAAAAATATTTCGAAGGAAAGCACACGGAAGGCTTCCCCACCAACCCTCTGGAGGGTTATGAAAATTACGAAGTTTTCTTAAACGACGTATCCATGCAGGATGCACTGGTTACCTGGCTGCAGTCCCTGCCGGATGTGCGTCTGGTTAAATACAGCAGTCTGACGGCGAACGCCCTGACCGGCGTCAACCTGATTGTGGCATATGCCTCCGTGGGTATTATCGTCATTTTGCTGGGTGTATCTATTTTCTTGATCAGCAACACGGTTACCATCGGTATTTCCGTAAGACAGGAAGAAATCAGCATTATGAAATACATCGGTGCCACGGACTTCTTTACCAGAGCGCCGTTCGTTATTGAGGGTATGTTAATCGGCGCCATCGGTTCCGGTATTCCTCTTTTACTGATTTACTTTATTTACAATGACGTGGTGACATCGGCAATGTCCAAGTTCCAGGCACTGTCATCCATCCTGAATTTCCTTACCGTACAGGAAGTATTCCATGTGCTGGTTCCCGTATCCTTAGGTATCGGTATCGGCATAGGCTTCCTCGGCAGCTTTACCACAGTTAGAAAACACTTGCGCGTATGATTAAGAGAGGACAGGCAGGTATGAAAAAAAGACTTGTGATGGTTTTTACGATGGTACTCATGCTGGTACTTTTCAGCCACATGCCATCTTCCACAAAAGCAGCAACAAGCTATTCGTCTCTTACCTCGGACAGTATCAAACAGAAGGAAGAGCAGATAAAACAGGCGGAGCAGCAGAAGAAAAGCCTGCAGAATTCCCTGACGGATGTGAAGGCTATCAAGAAGAAGCTGGAGCAGGAAAAAAGTAATCTGAAAAATTATGTGCAGGAGCTGGACGCCCAGCTTGCCGAGGTGCAGGACAATATCACCCGGCTGACCGCCGAAATCCAGCAGAAGGAAGAGGAAATCCGCGTTACGCAGGAGGAGCTTGCGGAGGCAAAACAGATAGAGGAAGACCAGTATGATGCGATGGTGGACCGTATCCGCTTTATGTACGAGCAGGGCGAGTCTTCCTACATCGACATCATTTTCAGCGGAGAAAGCTTAAGCAGCATTATGAATGCCGTTGAATATATGGAGCAGATTTCCGCATATGATAGAAAACAGTTAGACCAGTTTATCTTAAACAGACAGTATATCGAGCTCTGCGAACAGCAGCTTGAGACGGAAAAGCAGGTCCTGGACGAAACAAAAGCCGGCGTGGAGCAGGAGCAGAAAGCCCTTGAGGAGCTGATTGCCGCCAAGGAACAGACCATCAGGGAATACGAATACGATATTTCCAACAGAGAGCAGGCCATCAAGGAATACGAAGCCGACATCCAGGAGCAGAACGAAATCGTGCAGGCTCTGGAAGCGGCAATTGCCGAAGAAAAACGTAAAATTTTAGAGCAGAACGGTACTGTACTGATGTACGACGGCGGGCAGTTCAAATTCCCGGTGGCTACCTATACGAGATTGTCGGACGATTACGGCTGGCGTATGCATCCTATTTTAGGAGTGCAGAAGTTCCACAACGGTATCGATCTGGCATCTCCCAGCGGTACTGCCATTTATGCGGCTTACGACGGAAAAGTGGTAGCGGCATCCTACAGCAGTTCCATGGGAAATTATGTTATGATTGACCACGGCGGAAGCCTGTACACCATATATATGCATGCCTCCAAGCTGTATGTCAGCACAGGAGACGTGGTCGTAAGAGGGGAGACCATTGCCGCAGTAGGCTCCACCGGTCGTTCCACCGGTCCACACCTGCACTTTGGCGTGCGTCTGAACGGAGAATATGTAAGTCCCTGGAATTATCTGAAGCAATAATATAAGGAAAGGTACCATTATGCAGGACAACGAAATTTATACAACGGGCATTGAGCCCGGACAGCAGCCGGAAAACGGCGGAAAAAAAACACAGGACAAAAGCGGAAAGTTTTTCTGGGGCGGACTGTTTACAGGTCTGATTATGTCCCTTTTAGTAGTGAGCAGCGTGTATGTGGTAAACCGCATCCAGTATGCCCATAAGTCAGGCCAGACGGTAGGGCTTCACACCCGGGAGGAAAGTCAGGAAAACACGGACGGAGAAAGTGTTACCGGAGAAGCGGTCAACGAAGACACGGTAGCCAAGATGAAGGTTATTGAAAATGTAATCGACACTTATTTTTATAAAGAAGACGTGGATAAAGACGCCATGGTGGACGGCATCTATAAGGGCATGGTCGAGTCGCTTGGCGACCCTTATTCCGAATACTACTCCAAGGAAGAACTGGAAAGTCTGTATCAGGACTCCTTTGGTGTTTACTACGGCGTGGGCGCTTATGTAAGTCTTGACACCACGACAGGTCTTGCGAAAGTCAGCGGTATTATTGCAGACTCTCCGGCTGAGGAGGCGGATCTACGTGCCGAGGATATTATTTACAAGGTGGACGATGTGGATGTAACGGGCATGTCCTTACAGGAAACGGTTTCCCTGATTAAGGGTGATGAGAATACAACCGTTAAGCTGACCCTTATCCGCGATGGTAAAGAAATCGAAAAAGAAGTGACAAGAAGAAAGGTGGAATCCCCCACCGTTAACTTTAAAATGCTGGATGACGGCATGGCATACATCCAGATTACAGAGTTTGATACCGTGACTGTGGACCAGTTTACGGAAGCCATGGCAATGGCAAGAGGCAATGACATGAAGGGACTCATCCTGGATTTGCGCAGCAATCCGGGCGGTAATTTAAGCTCCGTGGTAAGCATTGCCAAGCAGATGCTGCCCAAGGGTCTGATTGTATACACGGAAGACAGGGACGGCAACCGGGAGGAATATTCCTGTGACGGCTCCAAAGAGCTGGATGTGCCCATGGTTGTTTTAGTAAACGGCAATTCCGCCAGTGCGTCCGAAATCCTGGCAGGTGCCATTAAGGATTACGGTATCGGTACATTGGTGGGTACCACGACCTTTGGCAAGGGCATTGTGCAGAGACCTATCGAACTGTCCGACGGCTCTGCAGTCAAGCTGACCATCAGCTCCTATTACACACCGAACGGCATCAATATCCACGGTATCGGCATCGAACCGGATGTGGAATGCGAATTTGACAGTGAAAGATATTACAGCGACGAAGCATACGACAATCAGCTTGAAAAGGCGAAGGAAGTACTGCTTCAGAAAATGGAAGGTACAAACTAATCAATGATGGAAGAAAATTTAAGATATGAAGATTCCGGGATTAATCCCAAGATTTTACGCGCGGTTTCCGAGATGGGCTATACCCAGATGACGCCTATACAGGAACAGGCAATTCCCCAGCTTATGGAAGGAAAGGATGTCATCGGGCAGGCGCAGACAGGAACAGGAAAGACGGCAGCGTTCGGGATTCCTATGCTGCAGATGGTAGACCCCGCCAGCCGGGAGCTGCAGGGCATGATTTTATGTCCTACCAGAGAGCTTGCCATTCAGGCGGCAGAGGAGCTTCACAAATTTTCCAAATACATGCACGGCATACGTGTGGTACCTATTTACGGCGGGCAGGATATCTCCCGGCAGATTAAAGCCTTGAAAGGCGGCGTCCAGATTATCGTGGGTACACCGGGCCGTGTCATGGACCATATGCGCAGACACACCATCAAGTTAGACAGCCTGAAAATGGTGGTGCTGGATGAAGCGGACGAAATGCTGAACATGGGCTTCCGCGAGGATATGGAAGCCATCCTAGGAGAAATCCCGGGCGAGCACCAGACGGCGCTTTTCTCGGCAACCATGCCGCAGGCTATTTTAGACATTACCTACAAATACCAGAAGGATGCGGTGGTCGTGCGGATTACCAAGCAGGAGCTGACAATTCCTCTGGTAAAGCAGTATTATTATGTAGTGAAAAATATTTACAAGGAAGAAGCCATCAGCAGACTGATTGATACCTATAATCTGAAGCGTTCCATCGTATTCTGCAACACCAAAAAGATGGTGGATGAGCTGGCGGAGCATCTGAAGGACAGAGGCTATCAGGCAGAAGGACTTCACGGGGATATGACCCAGAAGCAGAGGGATTTTGTCATGAACCGCTTTAAAAACGGCAGTCTGCAGGTACTGATTGCAACGGATGTGGCGGCAAGAGGCATTGATGTGGATGACTTAGAGGCGGTCTTTAACTATGATGTGCCGCAGGATACGGAATACTACGTCCACAGAATAGGACGTACCGGCAGAGCGGGCAGGGAAGGACTTGCCTTTACCTTTGCTTACGGCAGGGATTTATACCGTATCCGGGAAATCGAGAGAGTCTGCAAAACCAAGATGACGGAGCAGAAGCTGCCCAAGTCCGCACAGGTTATGGACATTAAGTTAAACAAACTGCTACAGGCGGCGAAGGATACTCTGGATAAAGAAGATTATGTAAAGCTCCAGGATCAGATTGAAGAAAAGATGGAGGACTACGAGTTAGACCCCATGGAGCTTTTAGCATATCTTGTAAGGAAGGAAATCGGCGAGGCGCCGGAAGAAATCGTTATCGAGGAGCCGCGCAAGAGACGCGCTTCCTTCGACGACAGAAGAAAGCGCTTTGCAGATGATGACAGAAGAAAGCGTTTTGCGGATGACGGCGGACATAAATCCCGCGTATTCGGCAGAGGCGACAAAGAAGGCAGCCGCAGAGGCGGAAGCTACGGCGACAGAGAAAGAAGCGACCGCAGCCGGGAAAGAAGCAGCCGCAGGGACGGCGCACGCGGTGAAAGAAAAGGGAACCGCGAATTCCGTAAGGTTACGGACAGACGCGATTCCAAGGAGAAACGTAAATAATCAAACAGTTACCTTACAGCGGTAAGGGAGGAAGACACCGACGGCCGGTTGCGATAGGCTGCCGGTGTCATTTTATGCTTGCGCTTAAATAAGTTGATGAAGTGGGTGGTATTTTCAATACCGACACGTTCCGCTACCTCATGAACCTTCAAATCGGTATCGTTCAAAAGATGTTCCGCCTCTTCTAAGCGTCTGCCGTTTAAGTATTGCAGGGGAGAAAAACCGTAGGCTGCTTTGAACTCCCGGCACAGACGATATTTGTTGATGCCTGCCTGGGTCGAAACATTGTCTAAATTCAAATCTTCAGAATAATGCGTATCGTAGTAGGACTTAATATCCTCTAAATACATCTTTCCGCCGCGACCGGAGGAAAAACTAAACTCATCACAGGTCAGCTCTGTCAGTAAATCCACTAAAAGCTTATTGATAATCAGTTCGTTGGGAATGTAATTCCGCATGTAGGAAATCAGGGATGTGAGGGAGGCTTCAATCCGGGGCATATTTTCGGAGGAAACCACACCGCGGTATCTTTCCTTATATAATTCATAATAGAAGGAAAGGAAGGGACCCTGAATGTAAAAAATAATATAATTCCAGTGCGTGGACTGGATGCGGATGCTTACGTTGGGAGAACAGGGGAGAAAAACGAAGGTATTTTCGGAAGCAACTGTTTTATTTCCATTTAAGGAAACCGTACCGGCACCGGAAATGGTATAGAGCATGCAGTAGACCTGTTCCCTGCCAAAATTGTAGCTGTAAGGATAAGAAGCATGAATTTCGTTCCAGGCAAGAACCGTATTTAAGGAATTGGTTGAGGGCGAGCTGTGGTAGCAGGTCTTTAAGGTATAAAATTCCGAGTAAGCCGTGTTATGTATGGATAAATAGTGCATCAACGAGTCCTTAATGGAGTCGGCAATGCTTTCCTCAAAATGAAATCCTTTCATGATTTCTCCTCCGTTCTGTATTTGATGTACTTATTTTAATACAAAAATAACATAAAGTAAATAATAACTTAAATATAAACAAAGCATAAGCAATTCAAAATTGACAGTATCATGCAAGAATAAGCGATATCGACGCCGTCATTGACATAAAAATTAGATATTTTTAACAATAAGAATTGGATATTAAACAAAAATACTATGTGATTTTTATAAAAACTGTATGAAAATAAGCCAACTACAAGAATAGAAAAGAATATGCAAGATTGCGAGATGAAAAGCAAAAAGGAAAATGATACAATACAAAGCGAAGTTAACGATAAAGTTAATTAAATAAAGGAGGACGTTACACATTATGAAACTGAAAAAAGTTTTAGCAGTATGTATGGCTTCCGTATTTGCACTTTCCTTAGTTGCCTGCGGCGACAAGACTGCAAATAGCGGAAACAACGAAACAGGAACACAGACCACACCGGCAGAGAGCACAATCGCAGCAACCGATGAGGCGGATGCCAACACCGGAGACAGCGATACCTTAAATTATGCAGATATCGTATTGGGAGAAAGCTACACAGACATTACCGCTACCATCAAGTGGTTCAGCAACAGAACCGACCTGCTTGACAATGCAGAACCTGCAGCCGCTCATCCTTATAGCGAATACATAAAGGCGTTCAACGAAATGTATCCCAACATTACTGTAGAAGTAGACGCTACCACCGATTACGAGCAGGATGCGTTACTTGCTCTTTCCAGCGGAAACTGGGGCGACATCATGATGATTCCTTCCATTGATATGGCTGAAATCTCTTCCTATTTCATTCCTTATGGCTCTCTTGAAGACATGGAACAGCAGGTAAGATACGCATCCAGATGGCTGTCCGACGGTCAGGTTTACGGTGTAGCCGCAACCGGTACCGCACAAGGTATTGTTTATAATAAGAAGGTATTCGCCGATGCAGGCATTACTTCTATTCCTAAGACTCCCGAAGAATTCATAAATGCCCTGCAGGCAATCAAGGACAACACCGATGCCATTCCTCTTTACACCAACTATGCAGCAGGATGGACCATGAGCCAGTGGGATGATCACATCAGTGGCACTGCAACCGGTGATGACACCTATAAGAACCAGAAATTAGTACATACTGCAAATCCTTTCCAGGATTACGGCGATGGCGCTCACGCATACAACGTATTCAAGATTATGTATGATGCAGTTGCAAACGGTCTGACCGAAGACAACTACATGAACACCGACTGGGAATCCAGCAAGGGTATGCTTCACAGAGGTGAAATCGGTTGTATGGTACTTGGCTCCTGGGCTTACTCCCAGATGCAGGCAGCAGGCGATACACCTGAAAATGTAGGCTACATGGCATTCCCCATTACCGTAGACGGTAAGCAGTACGCTACTTCCGGTGCAGACTACTGCTTCGGTATCAACAAGAATTCTTCCGCTGATAATCAGGCAGCTGCTATGGTATTCGTAAAGTGGATGACCGAAAAGTCCGGATTTGCTTTTAATGAAGGCGGTATCCCCGTAGCAGCAGATGACGACAACTTCCCTGAAATGTATCAGGCATTTGAAGGTGTGGAATTCGTAACAGACCTTCCCGCACTTTCCGGCGAAGAAGACCTGTTAAGCAACGTAAACGTAGAGTCCGAATTAAACGTTTGCAATGGCGGTGACACCAAGAGCCAGAAGCTGATCGAGCATGCAGCTGCAGGTGATAAGACATTCGACGAAATTATGGACGAATGGAATCAGGCATGGACCGATGCTCAGGAAGAGTACAGCGTAGAAATTCTTTACTAAGAGACGGTATTTATAGGGAGCCGGGGATATCCTCGGCTCCTGCTTCTTAAAAAATGCATGGTGGAGGAAAAGAAATGGCAGGTTCCGTAAATAAGGCAGGCAGCCCTGCACATGCCAGAAAAGGTCTTTGGGGGTTCCTTAAAAGCCGCAAGGGGCAGAAAATCGCTATAACCGTGGCGTTTATGCTCATTCCCTTGTTTTTATTACTTTTATTTACATATTATCCGTTTTTGGAAATGATTAAATTCAGTTTCTACAAGATTAAAACGTATGCAGGCTACAATGCCGGCAACTACGAATTCGTAGGTTTGAAAAACTACATAGATTTGTTTAAGAAGGGCACTATTTTAAGCACTTTGAAGAATAGCCTTTACTATCTGGTGGGCGCACTCATTCAGACTGTACTTGCCCTGTATCTTGCAACCGTCTTAAGCTTTAAGGTAAAAGGCGGCAACATCTTTAAGGGAATTATGTTCTTCCCGTACCTGATAAGCGGTATTGCTATCGGATTTATTTTCAAATTCTTCTTTACACCGGGATTTGGTTTCGACTCCATCTTAGGTGCACTGGGATTTGTCAAGGACAGCCTGCCGAACTGGTTAGGCGATAAGAGTGTCAACAATATTGTACTGGCAAGCACCTCCGTGTGGAGATACTGCGGACAGAATATGGTGCTTTTCATCGGTGCCATCATGTCCATTGACTCCGGTCTTTACGAGGCATCCATGCTGGACGGTGCCAACAGATTTCAGCAATTTCGATATATTATCCTGCCGGGCATCAAGACCATTCTGACCCTGAATGTCATTCTTGCCATTTCCGGTTCCTTAAGTGCCTTCGACCAGCCCTGGGTTATCACCGGCGGTAACAACGGCACCGAAACGTATTTCACCCTGATGCACAAAATGGCGCAGGAAAACAAGAAAATCGGTATGGCGGCAGCCATGGCAATCGTACTCTTTATCATTATTCTGATTGTGACCCTTCTTCAGAAGCTTGTGTTCAAGATTTTCTTTGATAATTATGAAAATGAAGTACCGAACGCAACCTTAAAGAGAGATGCCAGGATTGCACGCATCAGGGAAAAGAAGGCAAAGAAAGGAGCAGGTAAGCCATGGGAAGCATAGCAGCAACCAAATCGCAGCCCTTAACCGGGCATAAAGTAAGAAAGGAAATTCTTACATTCTTAAAATATTTTTCACTGGTATTTTTCTCCTTCTGCGCTATTGCTCCGATTATTTATTGTCTGCTTACGGCAGCCAAGACTAATGAAGAGTATGCAACCACACAGGTAACAACCCTGCCGCAGAACCTTTTTAACTTAAGCTCTTACATCAATGCCTGGAACCGTGCCGATATGGGAAAGGCCTTCTTAAATTCCTTTATTGTATTGGTATTCGTACTGGCGATTTCCATCATCATCGGCTCCCAGCTTGCGTTTGTACTGAGCCGCTTCAAGTTTCCGGGAAACGGACTGGTAAGAGGTCTGTTCATGGTTGCCAGCATGGTGCCCGGCGTGGCAATGCAGGTAACGGTTTATAACATTATGTACCAGACGGGACTGATTAACCACTTGTATGGCTACATTGTCCTGATGTGCGGTACGGATGTTATTTCCATTTATATTTTTATCCAGTTTATTGAAAATATATCCATCTCCATTGACGAGTCCGCCATTATGGACGGTGCTTCCTATTTCCGTATTTACCGCACCATCATTTTCCCGCTGTTAAAACCGGCGATTGTAACCAGTATGGTGTTAAAGGGCGTGAATACCTACAACGAATTCTATATGTCACACCTGTATCTGGAAATGGCAAGCCCGAAAATTTATACGGTTTCCACTTGTCTTAACGTTTTCGTGGGACCCATGGGAAACCAGTACAACTTAATCTGTGCAGGTGTAATTATTTCCTTAATTCCCGCGCTGATTGTATTTATTCTCTGCCAGAAGCAGATTTACAGCGGCCTTACCAACGGCGCCGTAAAGGGTTAATGTTTACTGTATGATAAGTTTACAAAGTTTATATGGAAAAACTGTGGAATTTATCCTATAATAACTGTATATTTGCATAAAATTGCAGATGAAAAGGAGTAAACGTCCCGGATGATAAGGAATACCGAACCAAAGATTACCATGAAGGACATTGCGCAGAAATTAGGCGTCAGTGTTGTAACCGTATCCAAAGCATTTAACAATAAAGAAGGCGTCAGCGAAGAGCTTCGTGCCCAGATAAAGAAGACCGCTGAGGAAATGGGATACCGTTATAATGCAACGGCCAAGGCATTGCGGGAGGGCCATTGCTTCAATATCGGCGTAATAGTAGCTTCACGGTATATGGACGAAACGGAGAATTCTTTTTATTTAAAAATGTACCAGAACATCATCAAGCACCTGACTGACTACGAATATTCCGGTATTCTGGAAATTGTGACGCAGGAGATGGAGGATGGCAACGAGCTGCCCCGCATCATCAGCAACAACAAAATAGACGGACTGATTGTGCTTGGACAAATGAAAGCGGAATACCTGCTTTTTATCAAAAAGACCGGTATCCACACGGTATACCTCGACTTTTACAACAAGACCATTGATGTGGATGCCGTGATTACGGACAATATTTACGGAGAATACCTTCTCACCAATTATCTGGTGGGCAAGGGACATAAAAAGATTGCATTTATCGGAAATATATACACCACTGCCAGTATTTTGGACCGGTACTTAGGTTATTACCGGTCGCTGCTTGCCAACAGACTGGAGGTGCATCCCGAATATCTTATCCCGGACAGAACGGACCAGGGTAAATTTATTGAAATCAAACTGCCCAAGGATATGCCCACCGCCTTTGTCTGCAACTGCGATACCGTGGCATACGCCCTTATCCAGAAGCTGAAAGACCGTGGCTACCGGGTGCCGGAGGATATTTCCGTAGTCGGATTTGATAACTATTCCTTCGGGGAATATTCCACACCGAAGCTTACCACCGTGGAGGTCGATGTGGATGCCATGACCATGCTGGCAGTAGATACGCTGCAGAAGCAGATTGCCGGACAGGGCGAAAAACCCAGCCGCAAGGTCATCAGCGGCACCCTGATTATCCGTGATTCCGTTGCGGAAGTGAAGTAAATGCGAGACAGGCGAAAAACTGTATACGGAACCCTGAAAAGTGAAATACCCGTTGCACGGCAGAAATGTCGATGCGACGGGTATTTTTTTATAAAAACGTACAAATGAAATAAAAACAATAAAAGGTTATATGATACAAAAATTATACAAAACCGATACAAACAGGATGCCATAACCCAGTGAAATAGATACAGAAAATATAGAAAATACGGGGGATTGCAGTATGAGAAAATATGTGGTTTTGCTGATAGCGGCGGGGATAATATTTGCGTGCGGATGCGGAAAAGAAACGATGCCCAAGAGTGTGCCGACAGAAACGACAGCGGAGCACCGGGAGCCAGAAATGTCGAGCGGAGGCACCAATGCAGAAATGCCGAATGCAAATACGGAAGAACAGGCAGAAATAAGTGACGATAAGCGGACAGAAGCACAGATAAACGGAAATGCAGAAGAACAGGCAGAAGTAAACACCCAGGCGCAGACAGTGGAATTAAGCGGGCAGGATTTTTATCCGGCAAAAGCATTTGGATGCAACGCAGAGAAACTTCTTATGTGCCAGTGGAACCGAGAAGGAAGGGAAGCCGCCTTGTTTGAAATGGAAGTGGGGACGGATTTGCTGCAAAAACAGCAGATAGACATTCCGGAAGATTGGAATATTCATGGCATTGTATCCGACAGGGAAGGACACAGTTATATCCTGCTGCGGAGTCCATGGAAAGAGGAAGGCATGCTTTCTGTCATCAGGGAATACGATGGGAACAGTCTGATAAATGAAATGGATATATCCGACGCCTTAGGCAGTAAAATGGGTATCTGTGAAGGATTTTTGAGGGATGGAAACGGGAACTTCTATATAAAAGGCATGGAGGGCGGAATGTATTTGTCGGCAGAGGGAAAATTTCTGTGGGAGAGCAGGAATGACTTGCAGGAAATCAGAGACTCCTATGCGGCGGCAATAGGAAAGGACGGAAATGTCTACATTACCTATGTGAAAGAGGATACATCTTATATAGGACGGGTAAGCACGGAAAACGGAAGCATAGAAAAGGAATATGCACTGGAGGGTATCGGCACAGATGACAGAATACTTGCGCTGGCACAGGGAACGGACAGTGATTTTCTGTTATACAGTGTTGCAAGCGGGATATGGACATTTGACATGGAAAGCGGATGCACAGAAAAACGTGTTGACAGGTCGGAAAGTAGCCTTCCTTATAATGAATATATTATAATCAGAGCATTTTTACGGGACGGAAGATTTTTGCTGGTAAAAAATGTAAGCGAAAATGACCGGCTTACCGGACAGATATGGGAATATATCCCGGCGGGAAGGTAAGGTGTATGATGAAAAAAATAATAATATCCGGTATCATTTTATGCCTGCTGCTTTCAGGATGCAAAATGCCAGAGCGGGAAGAAAGCAAAACCAATCTGGTGTTGGCTGCGTTTGAGCAAAATGCGGAATTGGATAAGCAGGTTGCTCTTTTTAATCAGGAAAATGAAGCGTACCATATTGAAGTAAGGCAGTATAACCGTTATGAAGACGGGGACGGCATCCAGCGATTGCAGCGGGAGATAGTATCCGGAGAGGGACCGGACATTATCAATTTCGGAAGCGAATACATGCTTTCCGATATTGTCGGACAGTACACGGAAGATTTAAATCCGTATTTTACAGAGATGTCCGAGGAGGAAAATCTGGAATTCTGGCAAAATCTGATACAGGCTTTTTCCTATAAAGAAAAATTGTATGCATTACCCACTGCCTTTACCTTGCAGACATATGTGGCACGGACCGAAACAGTGGGAGAGAGGGAGAGCTGGAGCATAGAGGAGCTTATGCAATGCTATGAAGAAAATAAAAAAGGCGAGGATTTTATGCTCTATCCCGGTGAAACGAAAAAGGATGTGTTTGGCACACTTTTAATCGGCAGTATCGACAATTATGTGGATTGGGAAAAGGGAACCTGCCGCTTTGACAGCGAGGAATTCCGACAGATATTGGAATTTGCCAATCAGTTTCCAGCCGCACTTACCATTACGGAAGACTGTTCGCCCATGAAAATTTTTCAAAACGGCAAAGCTCTTTTGTATCCGCTGCTGCTTAGGACTTTTTATGATACGAGTGCAGCCGAAATCATTATGGGAGAGCCGGTTACCTATGTGGGCTATCCGGTGAGTGAAAAGACGGCATCCGGAACAGTCATAAAAGCATCTTCTGATGTGTGGGCAATCAGCAGTACAAGTAAAAATAAGGAAGCAGCATGGGAATTTATCAGCCGTTTTTACCGGATACCTTATCAGGAAGAAATAAAAGAGGGGCTGCCGGTTAATAAAAGTGCATTTGAAAAAACGTGCGAGGAAGCCATGCAGACAGAGTATGAGGAGAAGAACGGAGAGTCTGTTCCCATAGAAAAAGCATGGGTTTCGTTTGAAGGGGAGCAGAGTATTCCCATTTATCAGATTTCCGAAGCACAGGCGGACAGCCTGAAAAAAGTGGTCGGAGGAGCGGCGGTTTTCTCAGGTTATGACAGTGGGCTTCACACCATTCTGCTGGAGGAGTCGGAAGCATATTTCGCAGGGGATAAAACACTGGATGAAACCGTGGAAATTATGCAGAAGCGGGCTGTTCTATATATGAATGAAAAGATAAAATAAGATTTTGAAAACTCACCGATAAAACCTGAAAATAGGCGATTGACACGGTTGGTTTATTGCCCTATCCTAATGGTAGAAAGGTGTGGTTTTATGAAGATACTTCACTGTGCGGATTTGCATATAGACTCCCGCATGAACACAAACTTTGATGCGGAAAAAAGAAAAAAGAGAAAAGCGGAAATCTTAAACACCTACAGGCGGATGATAGAATATGCCGCAGAACAGGGCGTCGCTGCCATCCTCATTGCGGGTGATTTGTTTGACACGAATTCCGTTTCCCGGACTGCCATGAGCGCCGTGTATACAAGCATCAAAGAGCATCCCGATATTGCGTTTTATTACCTGAAGGGCAATCATGATGTCAACAGCTTCCTGGCTTCCATGGAGGAAATCCCGGAGAACCTGCATTTGTTTTCCGACACCTGGTTAAGCTATGAAGTGGGAACGACCAGACGGGGCAGGGTGATGCTGTCCGGCGTGGAACTGAATGCGGAAAACAGCAGCCTGATTTATCCGGCGCTTTCTCTGGACAGCAGGGATTTAAATATCGTGACCCTGCACGGACAGAGTGCAGAATACCGCTCCAAGGACAAAACGGAAGTCATCAGCATGGCGCTTTTGAAAAATAAAGGAATTGATTATCTGGCACTGGGACATGTGCATGCCCATGTGGTGGAAGCACTGGATGCCAGAGGAATTTACTGCTATCCGGGTTGCCTCGAGGGAAGAGGCTTTGACGAATGCGGGGAACATGGTTTTGAAATGCTTACCATTGAGGAAGAAACCGGAACGCTTACCCATGAATTTATTCCGTTTGCTTACCGCAATCTGTATACCGTGCCGGTGGATGTGACGGGCTGCCTGCATTCCGATGAAATGATACAGAGAGTAGAAGAGGTGCTTCGGGAAAAGGATTATGCACCGGGCAGTTTACTGAAAATAGAACTTACCGGAGAAGTGGATGTTTCCTGCGAATGCAATGTTTCCTATATACAGGAACGTTTTTCACCCCGCTTTTTCTTTGTAAAAGTAAAAGACAGCACCCGGCTGAAGGTGGATTACACGGATTATCTTTTAGACGAGTCCTTAAAGGGCGAATTTGTCCGGACCGTCATGCAGGATACGACCCTGACACCCGAAATGCAGAGTGAAATTATACGCTGTGGCTTGCAGGCACTTGCCGGAGAGGAGTTCGCAGGATGAAATTAATTAGTTGCTCCATTGAAAATTTTGGAAAATTAAACGAATATGAGAGGAACTTTTCGGAAGGAATTACGGTCTTTTTAGAGCGCAATGCCTGGGGAAAAAGCACGCTGGCGGCATTTATCAAGGTCATGTTTTTCGGCTTTGCCGGAGAAAGCAAAAAGCTTTTGGCGGACAGGGAGCGTGAAAAATACCGTCCCTGGAACAAGGGCACCTATGGAGGAAAAATTGTCTTTGAAACCGGCGGAAAGCGGTACATTCTGCAGCGTACCTTCGGCGCGAAAGAAAAGGACGACAGCGCCGAGCTCTACGATGCGGCTACCAATTTACCTTCTAAGGATTTTTCCTGCGACTATATCGGCGAGACATTGTTCGGACTGGATGACAAGTCCTTCCTGCGCACAGTGTTTGTGGCGCAGAATGAGGTAAATGTGCAGGAGGACGGAAAATGTGGCATCAGCGACAGCATCAATGCGAAAATCGGCAACCTGACGGATGCCACGGACGATTTGACCAACTACGAAAGCGTCATCAAGGCCATGGCGGACGAGATGAACCGGCTTTCTCCCACACGTTCCACCGGACAGATTAAAAAGCTTGCCTCGGAAATTGGTTCCTTAAGCGCGGAAGTGCGGCAGGAGGAAACCGTGGAGGGCACGTTGCAGGATGTGGAAGAACGATACCTGAAGGAAAAGGAAGCCTGCCGGCAGATGAAGGCAAGGCAGAAGGAAGTGGAGGAGGAATATTCCCGCTCCTTACTGACCGGTTCCTTACAGGATTTGCGTCGGGACTACGAAGAGAAAAAAGAAGAAGTGCGCTTAAAGAGAACCCTGTTTGCGGGCAGCATTCCCGAAGAGGATGAACTGGCGAACATGCAGGAGCTGGGCAGGGAGCTGGACAGAGAGAAGAGCATTATGCAGGAAAACCGTTTGTTTGCCGAGGACGAGGAACGGCGAAAAGCATTGGCGCATACTTTTTCGGCAGGGCTGCCGGAACAGGCAGAGCTTCTTTCCCGGAAGGAGCAGATTTCCCGTTACAAAGAGGTGCAGGGCGAACTTGCAGCGAGCAGACTTTCCAGGGAAGAAGAGGAACGCCTGCAGATTTTGTCGGAAGCCTATCCGAAGGGCATGGCGGAAAAAGAAGAAATCGACGATATGCTGGCAGACTGGAACCGCAAAAAGGCGGTGAAGGCGGAACTGGTACATAAAAAAATCCAGGCGGAATTTTTGCAGAACCAGAACAAGCACAAGGAAAGACTGTTTTTCCTGTTTCTGGCGCTCGGCGTTATTCTGCTTATTGCGGGCGGCGTGCTGTTTTTGGTAAGCACTCCTGCGGCTGTTGTGGGACTTATTGCAGGCGTGCTGATGCTGGGACTGGCGGTGATGAACCGTCCCACCGGCAAGGAAGAGGCAGCCGGTTATGCCAAAGAAGTGGAAGAGGACGAAGCAGGCATCAAGGCGGCGGAGGACAGAATGCAGTTGTTCTTCCGTGATTTTGAGCTGCGCGGCTACCCGGATACTGTGGAAGCGGTGCTTTACGATATGCGGAGAGATGAGGCGGAATACGACAGGCTGCACCGGAAAAAAGAGTTGGCTGCCGAGCCGGAAAAAGTGGCGCGGGCAGAGGAAATGCTGGCGGACATTACAGCTTATCTTCGAAAGTTTTACCCTACCATTCATATTAACGAAAACAACATTTCCGAAAGCTTTGAACTTCTGTGGCGGGAGGCGCTGGAATACAGCGAGCTGAAACGCAAGAAGGATGCTTTCGACAAGGCAAAGGAAGTCTACGAGGATGCGGACGAAGTGATTGGCGCTTTCCTTCAGAAAATCGGGCAGACGCCCCACCCCGACCGGGTAAAGCAGCTTAAGGATATTCATGAGCAGCTTATCCGTTACCATGCTGCCTATGAAGAACTGGAAAAGGCTTCTTCCAAATTAAAGGAATTTGAAGAAAGTAACGCGGATGTGCAGGCGGCTGCGGCAGAAGCGGCTGGCACACAGGTGCGCAGCAAGGAAGAAATCCAGGCAGAGAAGCAGAAGCTGGAAACAGATATTTCGGATACCGAAAGAGTGATACGGACTTATGAAAAGCAGATGGAAGAACTGCGGGAACGCGCCGGCAGCGTGGAGGACGCCAAGGAGCGTCTGGAGCAGCTTGCGGAAGAAAAAGAGGAGCTGGCTCACCGGTATGATGTAGTGGACAAAACGAAGCAGTATTTGTCACAGGCGAAGGAAAACCTGACCGCCAGATACCGTGACCCCATCATGAACGGCTTTAACAAATATTACGAAATGCTGACCGGATGCCTGCCCAGGGAATACAAAATGGATGCCAACATCAGCCTGACGAAGGAAGAAAGCGGCGGCAGAAGACAGATTACCGCACTCAGCAGCGGCTGGCAGGATTTGGTAAACATCTGCCTGCGTATGGCACTTGTGGATGCCATGTATAAGGAAGAAAAGCCCTTCCTTGTCATGGATGACCCGTTTGTCAATTTGGATAAAGAAAAAATGGAGCTTGCCAAAGGGTTCCTGCGGGCTATCTCCAAAGAATACCAGGTGCTCTACTTCACCTGTCATGAAAGCAGAATTTAAGAGAAAATTGCATGAAAAAGAGATATTTAATATTGCTGGTTTTATGTGTATCTTTACTGGCGGGCTGCGGTACGGACAAATGAAGCTGCATGCGGGAAATTAGCCTGTAAGCGAGGTCTTTCGACAGGTTTAAAACCAGATTACGCGGAAAAGAAGGAAACGGGTTAAAATCCGCGTAGGGCTTGAAAATGATTTACGCGGAAAAGAGAGGAAAAGCCGAAAATCCGCGTAAAAGCTGAGAAAATGTTACGCGGAAAAGAGAAGAAAAGATAAAAATCCGCGTAACCGCGAAAAAGCTCCGGTTCTACGGGCGCTTGGAGAGAGAAAAAGGAGCGAGAGAGGCGGAAATACGCCCGCTCCCATATTTATAACAAAAAAGAAACCGGTGCGCTGCCCCGATAGGGGACGGCGGCACCGGCCTTTTTATATAAATAAGCAATCGTATATCATGTAAAAAGCATGCGGCTATGTGAAACAGTACGCCCGACGGGAAAACACGCCCGACGGGAAAACACGCCCGACGGGAAAACACGCCCGACGGGAAAACACGCCCGACGGGAAAACACACCGGACGGGAAAACACGCCTGACGTGCGCGATGCGGCACATGCCATGTGAAGCGCCCGTGCGGCGCAGTTCGCACTTAGTACAGCACCTTCTCCAGGGATGCAGGGTCGGAGGAAACCTTCAGGGCTTCGTCGCGGGTGACCTTGCCGTCGTTGACAAGAGCAATCAGGTCATCGTTTAAGCTGTGCATACCCTCTTTTCTGCCGGACTGCAGCATGCTGGGAATCTGGATGGTCTTGTTCTCACGGATGAGGTTTGAAATTGCCACGTTGGCAATCATGATTTCCGTTGCGATGACACGTCCGCTGCCGTCCGCTAAAGGAAGAAGCTGCTGGGTGATGACACCGCGGATAACGTTGGCAAACTGAGAACGGATCTGGGCCTGTCCGTCGATGGGACATGCATCGATGATACGCTCGACGGTCTGGGCTGCACTGGTAGTATGTAAGGTGGAAAGCACTAAGTGACCGGTTTCAGCGGCGCTGATAGCAGCGCTGATGGTTTCAAAGTCTCTCATTTCACCTACTAAAATAATGTCAGGATCTTCACGAAGGGCGGAACGAAGGGCGGAAGCAAAGGAAGACACGTCCTTTCCGACTTCACGCTGATGAATCATGGCACGGTTGTGCGGATAAACATATTCGATAGGGTCTTCAATGGTCAGTATATGGCGGGAAGTGGTCTTGTTGATGTGGTCAACCATGGATGCCAGGGTGGTGGACTTACCGCTTCCGGTAGGACCGGTAACCAAGACAAGTCCTCTGGGCATTTCGGAAAGCTCTCTGACTACATCGGGCAGACCAAGCTGGGAAAATGTGGGAATTTCCTGCTTTAACAGACGAATGCTTGCCGCTAAATTGTTGCGCTGATGATAAATGTTGGCGCGGATGCGGGTGCCGTCACGAAGCATACATCCTACGTCCAGATCCTCCCCCGAAGTGACCAACTCTACCTGTTTCTGATCCAGAAAGGCAAAAATCATGTTGCGGGACTCTTCGGCCGTGGGACAATCCGGAAGGATTTCCAGAGTACCGTAACGACGCAGAGCTAAATTGGTACCGACAGTGATATGAATATCAGAACAGTCGGTCTTTTTGGCATATGCCATCAGTTCTTCAAAGTTCATGTGTTCTCCTCCTACAGCATTATAAGTTTATATAAAAATATTATATGGTATAATGGCGGAAATAGAAAGACATTTTTATAAAAGTTTTACGTTAGAATGAAGAGAAAATAACGACTGCACAAATTTACTTTTCCGGGCAGCTGTGATATAGTGAAGTTATTGAGAAAAGGAGCAGCAATGGAGAATTACCTGAATATCACACAGCTTGCCGGGCTACGGAATGCCACCACGGAAACCTTGCGGCACTATGACCGGATAGGACTTCTAAAGCCCGCTTATGTGGACCCGGACACTGGTTACCGGTATTACTCCACGGAGCAGGTGGAGATTTTCGATACCATTATGGACCTTAGGGATATGGGGCTTCCCCTGAAGGAAATACAGGAGTTCATGGACCACAGGAATGTGGAGAATTCTTACGAAATTTTATCAAAGAAGGCGGACGAACTGCGGCAGGAAATTGCGGAGAAGCAGAAAATGCTTCTGCAGATTGAGCAGAAAACCACCTATATTAATATGGTAAAGAATGAAAAGCTGTTTTCCTTAAAGCAGTGGAGAATCACCCACATCGGAAAACGGAGCATGGTCATCTCCCGCGCAAAGGAGAAGGATTTGAGTGATTTTATTTGCGAATTTACCAGACTGCGGAAAAATCTGTCGGATGACTTCAATGTATTCGGCACCAATATTTCAGGTTCCCTTATAGATCCGGGTTCTTTTCTGCATACCGGAAAGGAAAGACTTTTGCGCTACCCGGCGCTGCCCTACGGTATCTGCGAGGAGGAAATCCGTTACGGTGAGCTGACGGAGCTGCCGGAGGCGGACTACCTGGTCTGCTTCGGAAAAGGAGTCTTAACGGCGGAGTCATCAGAGCTCACGAAAATACGCAGGTATCTTTCGAAAAACGGCTACGAAGTCACGGGGTATCTGTATGAAAGGGACATCATTGACATTTCCCTTACAAACGACCCGGCGGAGGTTATTTACAGGTTAGAAATTCCGGTGCGGAAAGCATCCGGAAAAGAAAATTAGAAAAATTTGTTAAAATGTATTGACCTTTGTGTTACACAAAGGTATATATTGCGTTATATCACAAAACAAGAAGTCAAAAACGTATGACAACCAACACTCAAAGGAGAGCGAATTTATTATTTGCTCTCCTTTTTGTTTTGGAAAAATCAGAAAGATGCTTTGGCTTCGGACAGGAAACAGGAAGGTGAAAGCTATGAAAAAAGAAAATAACATGATTGAACTCATAGGCGTAACAAAACAATTCGGAGACATGACGGCAGTCAACCACATCAACCTTACTGTTAAGGAAGGCGAATTTATGACATTCTTAGGTCCTTCCGGCTGTGGCAAGACGACTACCCTCCGTATGATAGCCGGATTTGAAGACCCCACGGACGGTAAGATTTTCATTGACCATACCGACTGTGACAACGTACCGGCAAACTTAAGAGATGTCAACACCGTCTTTCAGAACTATGCGTTGTTTCCCCATCTGTCCATCCGGGACAACATCGCATTCGGCTTAAAATTAAAGAAGCTGCCCAAGGAGGAAATCGATAAAAAAGTGGACAAGATGGTGGAACTTATCAAATTAGAGGAGCACATCAACAAAAAGCCCTCCCAGCTTTCCGGCGGACAGAAGCAGAGGGTTGCCATTGCAAGGTCCTTGGTAAATGAGCCGAAGGTACTGCTTTTGGATGAGCCTCTGGGAGCGCTGGACTTAAAACTCCGCAAGGAAATGCAGATTGAATTAAAGCATCTGCAGAGAGAGTTGGGCATTACCTTTATCTATGTTACCCATGACCAGGAGGAAGCGCTTACCATTTCCGACCGTATTGCCATCATGAACAAGGGCAACATCGAACAGCTCGGCACGGCGGAGGAAATTTACGATACACCTAAGACAAAATTTGCAGCCAACTTCATCGGCGAGACCAATATTTTAACCGGCTTTATTATTTCCCAGGACAGCGACAAGACGACGGTTAACCTGCACAACCAGATACTTACCGTTTACGATACGGAGAAAAAGTACAAGGACGGTCAGAAAATATGCGTCTGTGTCAGACCGGAAAACATGCACTTTGTGGACTATCTGGAAAACTATGAAGAGGACAGATACAACACCATCACCTGTATCTACGAAGAACAGATTTACATCGGCAACTTAAGAAGACATATTCTTCACACACCGGAGGGCGAAGTCGTAAAGATTACCCGGTACGCCAGAAAGGGAGAAACCTACAAGCGCGGCGATTACGTGAAGGTCTGCTTCAGCAAGAAGCGCTGCATACTGGTGGAAGATGAGGAGGTGTAGCGGATGGAAACGAAGACAAAGAAAAAAAGAAAAAAGGGTGTTTTCGGAAACGTATTTCTGACCATCGGTCCTATGTCCCTCTGGACGGTACTGTTTTTCGTATTCCCCTTCATTTACATCATTTTGGTAAGCTTCTGCTCGAGGGACCAGTTCGGCAACATTGTTTACAGCTTTTCCTTAGGCGCTTACAAGACTCTGACAAAAGCGGTTTACCTGCAGGTTATCTTCCGTACCTTAAAGATGGCAGCCATTGTTACGGTGCTGGTTACCCTGATTGCTTACCCATACGCTTACTTTTGTTCCCGGGCGAGCAAAAAGATACAGAACCTGTTAATCATTGCGGTTATGATACCCTTCTGGATTAACTCGCTGCTCCGTATCTATGCGATTATGAACTTTACATCCAAGAACGGACTTATCAATAACTTCCTGATGGGAATGGGTATCATCAGGGAACCCATTCAGATTTTGTACACCACGGGAGCCGTTTACTTTGGTCTGGTATACAGTCTGGTTCCCATGATGGTCATGCCGCTTTACTCCTGTCTGGAGAAAATCGACCCGGCTGTACTGGAAGCCGGAAGAGATTTGGGATGTTCCTCGGGACAGCTTTTCCGGAAAGTGATTTTCCCGCTTTCCATCCCCGGCATCATGGGCGGTCTGGTTCTGGTATTTGTACCCGCCATGTTTAACTTCTACATCGCGGATGCCCTGGGCGGCGGCAAAACCATTATCATCGGCAACCTGATATCTTCCCAGTTCTCCACGGCAAAGAACTGGCCGCTTGGCGCAGCCCTTTCCGTAGTGGTTATGGTTATCAGCACCGCCATCATTATGATAAAGAATAAAATAGAGAGAGCGAGGTCGTATTGATATGAAGAAAAAACTTGGGCCCGGAGCCATATTCTACATTTTACTGTTTTTAATTCTGCTCTACGCACCTATCGTCATGATGGTTACCTATTCCTTTAACAATTCGGAATTAGATATGGGCTGGAGCGGATTTACCTTAAGGTGGTACAAGGAGCTGTTTGCGGCACAGGATGCAAAAAGGGCGGTTATCAATTCCCTCATTGTTTCCTGCACCAGCACGGCAATTTCGATTTTGCTCGGCGCCTTTGCCGCCATCGGCTTTCACAAATTTGAATTCAAAGGAAAGAACTTACTTGACTCTTTCTTTTACATTCCAACCATCGTACCGGCGATGCTGCTTGGTGTTTCCCTTTTGTCATTGTTCGACATCATGCACATCAGCTTAAGTAAGGTTACTATTATTATTTCCCACGTAACCTTCTGTATGCCGGTCTGCTTTAACAACATACGTGTGGCGTTAAACGGCTTTGACAGGTCCATTGAAGAAGCGGCGCAGGATCTGGGATGTACCCAGATGCAGGTCATCACCAAGGTACTGCTGCCCAATTTAGTACCGGCAATGCTTTCCGGCGGACTACTTGCCTTTACCTTCTCCTTAGAGGATGTGCTTACCACCTTCTTTGTGGCAGGCCCCAAGGATACCACACTTTCCATGTACATCTTCGGACAGATGAAATCGGGCATGAAGCCCACCATTAACGCTTTGAGTACCCTGCTTATCATTGTCACTGTTACCATCGGCGTCGTTATGCAGGTCATTCAAAATAGAAGCATTGCAAAAAACAAGTAGGAGGACAATATTATGAAGAGAAAAATCTTAGCATTACTTGTAGCATCTACCATGGTGTTCAGCCTTGCGGCATGCGGTGACGAAAGCGCACCGAACACCCAGGGAGGTGAAAGCACTCCCACATCTGCATCGGACGGAGGGGATACCTCCTCATCTGCTTCCGGCAGCAAGGGCGAACTGAATTTACTTGCCTGGTCCGGTTTTGATGACGAAGCCATTAAAAAGCTGGAAGAAATGACCGGCTACACCATCAACTACACACAGTTTTCTTCTTTGGAAGAAATGGAAACCAAGGTAATGTCCAACTCCACCCAGTATGATGTGGCGATGTGTTCCGACTACGTCATCGAAGCACTGGTAGCACAGGATGAGCTGGAAGAAATCGATACCTCTAAGCTTTCCAATTACCAGTATCTCGGCGAACAGTATTTAAGTCCCTCTTATGACCCGGACAACAAGTGGTCCGTTCCCTATTCCGGCGGCGGCATCGGCATTTTAATCAACAGAGATGCCGTAGATACCGAAATCACCAGCTATGCGGATTTGTGGAAACCGGAGCTGGAAGGTCAGATTGCTTTTACCGACGATGAAAGAATGGCGCTCTGCATTACCAACTTAGTAAACGGCAACGATTTCAATGCCACTGACGAAGCCGCTATCCGTGCAGCGGGCGAAAAGCTCACCGAGCTTCTTCCCAACGTACATGCCTTTACCTACAACGACTACAAGATGATGTTAAACGGCGAAGCAAACGTTCTTGTGATTGCTACCGGTTCCGAATATAAAGCAGCCAAGGAAATGGACAACTGGGAATTTGTCATTCCTTCCGAAGGCATGCACATGTTTATTGACAGCTATGTAGTTCCCAAGGGTGCCAACATGGATGCCGCTTATGCCTTTATCGATGCCATTATTTCCGAAGAGTACCTGACCAGAAAGGGTGAGGATACCAACTGGGGCTATGGCTACTGCAATACCCAGGTAGAACAGGATGCGATTGATGCTGGTATTTCCGAAGACCTGATGCAGGTTGCTTATCCGGATGTGGACCCCGCAACCACACATTATATGGCAAACATCGGCGAAGCTTCCCTGATTTACGACGAAGTATGGACCGAACTGAAGCTGGCAGCCAGCTCCAAGATGGACTAAACAAAAATTTTCAAAAGAAAACCTGAATTAACCGTTTGATTTTCAGAAAGGAGGAAAGAGGATGACCAGAAAAGAATTTTATTCCATCACATTAAAGACGGTTCTGCCCCTGATGCTGCAGTCGCTTCTTACCTCCAGCGTGAACTTTATAGACCAGATAATGGTAGGAAAGTTAGGAGTATCGGAGATTGCTGCCGTCGGTGTCGCCAACAAAATCTACTCCCTTTTCTATCTGGTCTTATACGGAACCTGTTGTGCCTGCGTCATGTTCGTTTCCCAGTACTGGGGACGGAAGGACGTGGAGGGTGTCCGGAAAATCATGGGCATGACCTGCTCCATTACCGTAACCCTCGGTGTGCTTGTAACACTGGCAACCCTGCTTTTTCCCAGACAGTGCCTGTCACTGTTTACCCCGGATACGGCGGTAATTGACAGCGGTGTAGGCTACCTGCGTGCCATTTCCGCTTCCTATCTGCTCTTAAGCTTCATCTATCCCATTAACTACCTGTTAAGAGGACAGACAAGGGTGGGAATTGTACTGGCGACCGCCATCGGTTCCGTGTTTATGAATATTTTTGCCAATTACGCCTTTATCTTTGGCAACTTCGGTATGCCCCGGTTAAATGTGGTGGGAGCCGCCATCGGCACCGTAGCCACCAGAGGCGTGGAGCTGACTATCCTCATTATTTACTTGATAGCCAGCCACAACGAAGTGATACAGGACATCCGGGGGATGTTCCGGTATAAAGGTCATGAATTTGTTACTTTTATCAAAAAAGCGCTGCCCCTTGCTTCCAATGAATTTTTGTGGGGCGTCGGTACTTCGATTTACTTAGTGGTTTACGGCCACATGGGAACGGAGGAGCTGGCAGCCATGAGTATTATGAACACCCTGCAGACCATGGTGCAGACCTTCGGTCTATCCCTTTCGAGCTCCGCAGCCGTAATTGTGGGAAATGAAATCGGAAAAGGCAACAAAAAGGATGTGCTTGTCTGTGGCGGACGGTTTCACAGACTGGCGGTGTGCATGGGAGCTATGGTGGGGTTAGGACTCTTTGCCCTGATTTCCCCCATTACCGCAGCCTATTCCCTGACAGGCACCCGGACGGGAATGTTCCTTCGGGAAACCCTTACGGTGATGTGCTGCTACCTGCCGCTCAGCTGCTACAACTCCATGAACATTGAAGGGCTGTTCCGGAGCGGCGGCGATATTAAATTTGTCCTGCTGATGGATACCGGCGGTATCTGGATGGTGGGCATGCCTCTTACCCTCCTGTTGGGAGATGTGCTTAAGCTTCCTCTTCTGTGGGTATTCATGGCATATGTATGTGTGGAAATTTACAAGCTTTTGATAGGATTTTTCAGATACCGGTCGGGAAAGTGGCTGCATACCCTGTCCCTGTAACCGCAGAAAAAGGAAATGCCAATGGCAGAAAGGATGAGGAATATGAAAATACCCAAAAACAGTGCATTACTGGTAATTGATTTACAGGACGGAGAGGCAGAGGACGGCATGAACGACGGTATTCCCGTTATGCAGGGTTCCCACACCTATGAAAATGCTCCGAAGATTATTAAATTTTTCCGGGAGCATAACCTTCCGGTGGTACAGATCAGGGAATGCCACAGAGCGGACAAATCCGATTTCGGCAGGGAGTTAGACGGCGTGGAAAGCGAGCATTGCCTCGAAGGAACGAAGGCGGTGGAATATCTTCCCATTACGAAACCGGAAGGCAACGATTACCTCATTGTAAAAAGAAGATACAGCGCGTTCATCGGTACGGACTTAGACATTTTACTTCGCTGCCTGAAGGTGGACACCCTGTTTTTAATCGGCGGACTTACCGATGTGTGCGTGCATTTCACCGCAGTGGATGCCCACCAGTGGAACTACCACTTCTATGTGGTAACGGACAGCGTGACCGGTTCTTCCTGGAAGGCACACGAATATGCGCTGAAAAACATGAAATATCTGCAGAGAGAGTCCAACATCACCACAGAAGACATTCTGATGGCAGAGGTGTAGGAGAGGAGAGTGACAGCTATGAAAATACCGGAAAACAGTGCTTTATTATTGGTGGATGTGCAGGCATCCAAGGTACATATGCCCGTATACGACGGCGAAGAACAGCAGCAGAGAATTAAGTATTACCATGAAAATATTGTGAAGGTTGTGGATTTCTTCCGCCAGAAGAAGGACTTTCCAATTATCCATATCATTGAACTGCACCGTGACGATTTATCCGACTTCGGCAGGGAGTTAGACGGCTCCGAGCATGTGCACTGTCTGGAAAAGGACTCCTATTTCTGGGAAGGCGCCGCTCCCATCGAAGGCGAATATACGATACCCAAAAGAAGATACAGCGCATTCTTCGGTACGGATCTGGAAATCCTGCTCCGCTGCAAGGGCATTGAACATCTTTTCATTTGCGGCGGCATGACGGACATCTGCGTGCATTTCACCGCTGTGGAAGCACATCAGTTAAACTATCACATCCACGTATTAAGAGAGGCATGTCATACCCACAGTCCTCTCGATGTGGTAGAGGCGGCTTTTGAAAACATGGAATATTTCCAGACCGGAGCCGTTATGAGTGTGGATGATTTGGAATGGTGAGCCTATGAAGAAGGAAGAGATACGGGAACTGGAGCAGATTGCGGCAGCATTTGCTCCTTCCGTTGAACAGATAGCGGATGGTCTTTATGACCATCCGGAAATCAAATACGAGGAGTTTTTTGCATACAAGACCTATACGGATTATTTGAAGCGGCAAGGGATGACTGTTACGGAACACGCAGCAGACATAGCTACCGCTTTTGTGGCTTCTTATAAACAGGGTGAAATCCGTCTTTACGGCTGCCCGGCAGAAGGGAGACGCGTATGGAAACACTGAAAGAAAAAGAGTGGATAACCCTGAATAAAGTGATTTTGGAAATATACAGCATTGAAACCATGGAAGAATTTGCCTCCCATATTCTGAAAATATGCCGCAATCTGGTGCCCTACGACATGGGCTATTTCCTGATTTACGATGAGACCGAGGCGGTCCGGGAAGAAACCGGCTATTCTGCGGCGGAAGGCATGGACGACGAGCTGTTTTCCGTCTACTTAAAGGAATATTATGCCAAGGACTATCTGCAGTATTTTATCTCCCTGTTTAAGGAAAGCGCCTGCTACCGGGATACGGACATCATGGATGAGAGGCTGCGCACCAAGACGGAAATCTTCTGCCATTTCATGGAGCCCAACGGCATTCCCTACGGCGCCGGCTGTGTGCTCTGGAAGGGCAATAAGATGCTGGGCGTTCTAAACTTTTTTCGCAGCGGAACCTCCGGGGATTTTACGGACAAAGAAATGTTTATCCTGAATTTACTGCAGGACCATCTGGCGGAAAAACTCTATCAGTTGTTCTTAGGCAAAAAGAGCCTTGCGCAAAATAAACAGGCGGAAAAAATGGTCCGCTTTGCGGACCGGATGGGTCTGACGGTGCGGGAGAGGGAAAGCTTTACTCTGTTAATGGACGGAAAAAGCAATCAGGAAATTGCGGACGACTTAGGCATCTCCCTTTCCACGGTGAAAAAGCATGTGGTGAACATTTTCGACAAATGCCATGTAGGAAGCCGCAGCCAGTTAAGACAGGCGTATGAGCTTCAGGAAAATTGAAAAAGTACCGGAAAAGTACCATAAAAATACAACTCATGGATAATTGTTAATACTTCTGAAAGGACTACAATAGAACCATGATTTACAAAACAAAGGAAACACGAAAGAAAGGTGGAATGTGTTATGCAGAAGATTTTTACTAAGGAATTCAAGCCCGGTGAAAAATGGTCGGGTTGCATCGGAAAAGGCAAATATATTCATTTTAAGGCATTGGGTGATGATGCCAATGTTTCTATTCTTCTCTACAATATGAGAGATACTTCGGAGCGGTACAACATGCCGGACTCCACAAAGGCACAGTACACCTACCACCTGACAGCGGGCAATGTACTGATGAGCGACAACGGACGCGTCCTTGCTTCCATCGTACAGGACTCCACCGGCTGGAATGACACCATTTCCGGTCATACCACCAGAATGATGACGGATGAAAAATACGGAAAAACCTCCTACCAGAAGGAAGGCAACGATTATTACCGCTGCGGCGAAGAAAACTTCAAGGTGGAATTAGTCAGAAACAACATGTCCAAAAGAGATCTGGTTCCCTGTGTCAACCTGTTTTCCAAGGTTTATGTGGAAGAGGACGGCAGCATGCATTATGTATCCGACCATTGTAAATACGGCGATACGGTAACTCTCCGCACCGAAATGGACATTATCTTTATTGCTTCCAATACACCGAACCCCTTAGACCCGGCGAAGGAATATCCTTCCGTACCGGTTACCATGGAAGTTTACGATGCGCCTCCCGTAGATTTATTAGACCCTTGCGTACAGAGCAGAACCGAGAACTACCGTGCATTTGAAAATACCTGGGACTACAACAACTTACTGGGAATTTAATGGGAAAGGATGGCGATTATTATGTATGGATTTGTAGAAAAAGAAAGCGAACTGAAAATAGAAGATGCCGTATACGATAAGGTACTGGATGCAGGCCTCGGCTGGCTCCACGAATTAAAGAAGGGACAGAAGTTCCGTATCTTAGACCTGGAAGGAAACCAGGCAGTGGACACCACCTTTTATGACCTGCACAACCCCGAAGACCATTACGGCGCCATTGCTACCATCGTGGCACAGCAGAATATTTACCTGACTACCGGAACGATTTTAAGAGCCGAGTCCGGAAAGCCCCTGCTTAAAATCATCGCAGACAAGACCGGCAGACATGACACCTTAGGCGGCGCCTGCTCCTCTCAGTCCAACACCGTGCGCTATGCGAGGGAAAAACGCTACATGCACAACTGCCGCGACAGCTTTATGCTGCAGCTTGCGGACACCACAGAGGATATCCGGAAACGTGACCTGGCGCCCAATATCAACTTCTTCATGAACGTACCCCTGACCAAAGAGGGCGGCTATAAATTTGATGACGGTGTATCGGCACCCGGTAAGTATGTAGAAATGGAAGCGCTGGAGGATGTCTGCATCTTAATCAGCAACTGCCCGCAGCTTAACAACCCCTGCAACGCATACAACCCGACACCGGTGAGATTGCTTATCTGGGACTAAGGTGTGAAAAAATTTCACACGTAAATTTGTGCCGAAGCAAGGTGCTAAATCCCAAGGCACTTTGGCACCGGAAAGTTTGCAGAGAACTGAAAGGCGTGAGATTATGCTTCATAAAGTACTGATTGCCAACAGAGGCGCGATAGCGGCTCGAATTGAACGGACACTGAAAAAGATGGGAGTGGGCAGCGTGGCTGTCTACTCCAAAGCAGACAGGGACAGCCTGCATGTGGCAGGTGCGGACGAAGCCGTTTACCTCGGTGACGGTACCGCAAAGGAAACCTATCTGGACGTAGAAAAAATCATAGATGCCTGTAAAAAGACCGGAGCGGATGCTGTGCATCCCGGTTACGGCTTTTTAAGCGAGAACACCGAATTTGCCATGCTTTGTAAAAAGAATGGCATAATTTTTATCGGTCCCACCGTAGAAAATATCCGGCAGTTCGGCTTAAAGGTACCGGCAAGGGAACTTGCACAAAAAGCCCATGTGCCCCTGCTTCCCGGAACGGGACTTCTCTCGAAAGCGGAAGAAGCGGTCGACAAGGCTGACGCCATCGGCTATCCGGTAATGCTCAAATCCACTGCCGGAGGCGGCGGTATCGGTATCCGTATCTGCGAAAATGCGGCGGAATTAAAGGATGCGTTTGACAAAGTCCGGCATCTGGCAGAAGCAAACTTCAACGACAGCGGTGTTTTTTTGGAAAAGTACATTCGCCGTGCCCGCCATGTGGAGGTGCAGATTTTCGGAAACGAATACGGGGAAGTGACCGCCATCGGCGAACGGGACTGCTCCGTACAGCGCAGAAACCAGAAGGTGGTGGAAGAGTCACCCGCACCGGGACTGACCGAGGAAGTAAGGGCAAAGATGTACGAAGCGGCGGAAAGTCTGGCAAAATATGCCGGTTACCGCAACGCCGGCACCGTGGAATTTTTATATGACGAAGAGTACCGGTCCTTTTATTTTCTGGAAGTGAACACCCGCCTGCAGGTAGAACACGGCATTACGGAAGAGGTCATGGGAATTGACCTGGTAGAGTGGATGGTAAAAGAAGCCGCCGGAGAGCTGAAAGGTTTAAAATCCCTTCTTCGCAAGTCGGAAGGACATGCACTGGAATGCCGTATCTATGCGGAGGACTGTTTCCGCGATTTCCGTCCCTCCTGCGGCAAAATCGATGAAGTGGAATTTCCGAAAGAAGCAAGAGTGGAAACCTATCTTCGCAAGAACATAGAAATCACTTCTTTTTACGACCCCATGCTTGCCAAGGTGATTGTGCACGGAAAGAATCGTAAGGAAGCCGTGGAAAAGATGGTAAAAGTGCTTACGGAAACGAAGCTCTACGGTGTCACCACCAACATCAGCTATCTCACTTCTTTACTGCAGACGGAAAACTACAAAGAAGCCAAACTTTTCACCAGGATGCTGGACGGTTTCCGCCCGGAAGAAAATGCCATAGAGGTAATAAGCGGCGGCATCCAGACCACCGTGCAGGACTATCCCGGCATGATTGGCTTCTGGACGGTGGGCGTTCCGCCCTGCGGCGCCATGGATGACTTCCATTTCAGGCTGGGCAATGTTATACTGGGAAACGAGGAAGGCGCGGCAGGTTTAGAGATGACCATGCAGGGCGGTTCTTATCAGTTCCGCACGAAGGTAAGCTTCTGCCTGACCGGCGCGGATATGGAGCCGCAGCTTGACGGCAGACCCATTCCCATGAACCGCATAGTGACGGCGGAAGCGGGAGAAGTCTTAAAGCTTTCCATGTGCAAGAGCGGCATGCGTACCTACCTTACCGTAAAGGGAGGTCTGGACATTCCGAAGGTCATGGGCTCCTGCTCCACCTTTATTGACGGTAAATTCGGCGGACACAACGGACGGACCCTGCGTACCGGCGATGTCTTAAAGCTTCGCAAAGAGTGCGTGGCGGAAAAATCTTCTCCCGTTGCCGTACAGATTTCTGCCCATCCGGAATACCTGCCGGTCATCACGAAGGACTGGACCATAGGCGTCCTGCCCGGACCGCAGCCCACCGGAGAATACTTAAAGCCGGAATATTTACATACGCTGACAACCCATGAATATGTGGTAAACTTTAACTCCGCCCGTACCGGCATCCGCTTAAACGGTCCCATCCCGGAATGGGTAAGGGAGGACGGCGGCGAAGCCGGACTGCATCCCTCCAACATCCACGATAATGCCTATGCCATCGGTACACTGGATCTGACCGGCGACCAGTCCATTTTACTGGGACCCGACGGACCGAGCCTTGGCGGCTTTGTCTGCCCCGTGACTACCGCCAAAGGAGAGCTTTGGAAATTGGGACAGCTTCATCCCGGGGATAAGGTGCATTTTGAACTGGTTTCTCTAAAGCAGGCAGCAGCCATAAGAGAAGCGGAGGAAGGAAATCTTCACGGAAGCTACCGTCCGGTGCCTGTTCCTTTTGCCGAGGATTTACATCCCTCTTACGCGGTGCTGGCAGAAGGAACAGAGGAAGGCATTTCCTACAAGCTGCGTCTTTCCGGTGAAGAAAATATACTGATGGAATTCGGGAAAATGGAGCTGAACCTGGATTTGCGTTTCCGGGCGCATGCCCTGATGGAGGCGCTGAAAGGCACAGACCTTCCCATTATTGATATGACACCCGGTATCCGTTCCCTTCAGATACATTTTTCCGTGGACAAAATTTCGCCCACAGAAATGGGCAGAAAGGTAGTGGAGGTAAATGCTTCCCTGCCGGATATGGATGACATTACCGTGCCGTCCCGTATCCTGCATCTGCCGCTTTCCTGGGACGACCCGCAGACACAGCTTGCAGCAAGACGTTATCAGGAAACCACAAGACCCAATGCACCCTGGTGCCCCAGCAACCCGGAATTTATCCGCCGGATTAACGGACTGGACTCCATTGAGGATGTAAAGAAAATTGTATTTGAGGCTTCTTATATGGTACTGGGTCTGGGCGATGTTTATCTGGGAGCGCCGGTTGCGGTGCCGGTGGATCCTCGTCACAGAATGGTAACCACCAAGTACAATCCCGCCCGTCCCTGGACACCGGAAAATGCGGTGGGTATCGGCGGCGCTTACCTCTGTGTCTACGGCATGGAGGGCCCCGGAGGCTACCAGTTCGTAGGACGCACCATCCAGATGTGGAACCCGTTGCAGGAAACGGAGTACTTTACCAAAGAAAAGCCGTGGCTCCTTAACTTCTTTGACCAGATACGGTTCTACCCGGTTTCCGCCGAAGAAATTTTAAAGGACAGGGACGATTTTTTACGCGGCAGGTTCCCCATTGAAATCGAAAACACGGAATTCGGTTTAGGTGACTATAAAAAATATTTAGCTTCCATCAAGGACAGCGCGGCAGCCTTCAAAAAGCATCAGGAAGAGTCCTTCTTAAAGGAACGGCAGATGTGGAAGGAGAAGGGGCTCGACCATTATGACTCCGAAACGGAGGACAGCCTGCAGAGCTTTACCGCTGCCTTACAGGAAGGCGAAAACGGCGTGGAAGCCACTATTCCCGGCAGTGTCTGGAAAATCCTAAAGGCGCCGGGACAGCAGGTGGAAGAAGGCGAGGAGATTGCCATTCTGGAGAGCATGAAAATGGAATTTCCCATTACGGCACCCGTAAGCGGCACCGTCACCCAGGTTCTGGTAAAACCGGGCGACAGAGTGGACGGCGGTCAGGTGCTGGCGGCAATAAAATAGGAGGCGAAATCCTCTGCTCACCGGAGGATTTCCAAAACAAGGAGGCTAAATCCTCTGCTCCTGCAAGGGCAGTCGCATTTTGCTTCGCAAAACAAGGAGGATTATTATGAAGAAATGGAACAGGATTTTGGCAGACTGACGATTGCATGGATTAAGAAAGCATATAAGGACGGCATCCTGACCCCGGAGGAACTGGTGGATGCCATTATCAAAAGGAATGAGGCATATAAGGACTACAACATCTGGATTGTGCCGCCCACAAAAGAGTTCGTGAAGCCGTACCTGCAGGCGCTGCAGCAGATGGATAAGGAGCTTCCCCTGTGGGGCGTTCCTTTTGCCATCAAGGATAATATCGATCTGGCAGGGGTGCCCACCACGGCAGCCTGCCCGGACTATGCGTATACACCGAGAGAAAGCGCCACGGTAGTGAAAAAGATTATGGAAGCGGGCGCCATTCCCATGGGCAAGACGAACTTAGACCAGTTTGCCACCGGTCTTGTGGGAACGAGAAGTCCCTACGGAGAGTGCCATAATGCCCTTGATCCGAAAATGATTTCCGGCGGCTCCTCTTCCGGGTCCGCTGTCAGCGTGGCGCTGGGACTGACTGCGTTTGCCCTGGGCACCGATACCGCAGGCTCCGGCAGAGTTCCCGCCATGTTAAATAACTTAGTGGGCTACAAGCCGCCCGTGGGTTCCTGGTCCTCCAAGGGCGTGGTACCCGCCTGTGCTTCTCTTGACTGTGTAACCGTATTTGCAGGCAATCTGCAGGAAGCGGAAACCGTGGACAACGTGGCAAGAGGCTTTGACGAAGAGTGTCCCTGGTCCCGTGAAATCGAAAACAGGGCGGACAGGCTTCCGGCAAAGATTTACCTGCCGAAAAGCAAGCCGGAATTTTACGGACAGTGGGCAGACGAATACGAAGAAAAATGGGATGTGGCAGTGGAAAGAATACGTTCCCTGGGTATTCCCGTGGAAGAAATCGACTATAAGATGTTTGAGGATGCGGCGCTTATTCTGTACGAGGGTGCTTATGTGGCAGAACGCTGGGAAGACCTGAAGGGCTTTGTGGAGTCCCATCCCGGCAGTACCTTCCCCGTTACCGAAACGATTTTACGCTCCGGCGGCAGGGAAGACCAGACGGCGGCAAAGTTGTTCGGCAACCTGCATGAACTGCAGGCGTACAAGCACAAAGCACACATGCTCTTAAAGGATGCGGTCATGATTATGCCTACGGCGGGCGGTTCCTTTACCCGCGACGAGGTGCGGGAAGACCCCATTAAGACCAACAGCAAAATGGGACTTTACACGAACCACTGCAATCTTCTTGACTTAGCGGCAGTGGCAATCCCGGAGGATACCTCCGACAGGACAAGACCTTTCGGCATTACGGTATTCGGACGTTTCGACAACGAAGCGCTGGTGCGCGGCTTTGCGGCAGCCTTTTTAGAGCAGGAAACCATGCTGTTTGCCGTCTGCGGGCTGCACAAAAAGGGCGGCTCCCTTGCTTACCAGTTGGAAGAACTGGGCGCTTCCTATGTGGAAAGCACTTGCACGGACGAGCATTATGAGCTTTACCGTCTGCACACCACTCCCGTAAAACCGGGTCTTATGAAGACGGAGGGTGTGGGAAACCGCATTAAGGTAGATTTGTATGCCCTGCCGGTTGTAAAGTTGGGACATTTCCTGAGCCGGGTAGCGGAACCGCTTGTGCTGGGTGACATTACCCTGCAGGACGGCCGCGTGGTAAAGGGCTTCCTATGTCAGGGATATGCAGCGAAAGACGCAGAAAACATCACCGCAGAGGGAAGCTTTTAAGAGCATATTGGGAAGAGCAGGTGTATAAGTCTGGAATTTATGCGCCGGCTCTTTTTGCGTTTATGTACCGGTATGCTCTTTTGGGGGGAGTATGTATCGAGACTCTTTTGGGAGGTTTATGGAAATAGGATGTCACTTATGTTATAATGGGTGAGGCAAAAAAAGTATTATTCCAATGAATTTAAGGGATACTTTGAAATTGTTTCCATGACGGGACTCCTTCGGTCCCATTTTTATGAGGAGTGATGGTATGAAAAAATTAGCAATTTTATTCCCGGGAGTAAATTACAGTGTGGACTGTCCGCTTTTATATTACGCGGGCAACATTTGTGAGAATGCCGGTTTTGAAATATACGAAGTGAAGTATGAAGGGTACGGAAAAGCACAGACAGCCGCAAAGGCTTCTTCCCTTGAGGAGTGCATAAAATTAGAATACGAAGCCCTGAAAGGAAAACTTCCGCAGGACATGCTGCAAGAGTATGAGGAACTTGTGTTTGTTTCCAAAAGCATGGGAACCGTTCTGGCGGCGCATCTGGAAGAGGATTACGGGTTACATAATGTTACGCATGTGATGCTGACGCCCATTGACCAGACTTTGCCCTATCTGAAAACGCAAAAGAAGATAGCATACATGGTAACCGGCACTGCGGATAATAAGGTAAATCACGAGGCGCTCCGGAAAATAAGCCGGGAGCACAATTATCCCCTTACAGAGATAGTAGGAGCCGGACACCGGCTGGAAATCAAGGGCAATGTGCAGAAAAGTATCAAAATTCTGGCAGATATTATGGAAGCGATAGAAAAGGACCGCAGGCTGGCAGTCTGAACGATCCTTTCGGCTTTTTATTCTGCTGTGGGAAACAGGGGAAGCTCTCTTAAGAAAACGATGTCGGTACGCTTGGCAGAATCGCCCTCAGCTAAAACGGCAGCCCTTTTTACAACATTGGCACCGGCGGCTTTCACAAGTTCTTCCAAAGCATGCAGGGACTCACCGGTAGAAATAACATCATCTAAAATGCAGACATTTTTACCCTTGATTTTTGCGGCATCAATACCATCCAGATATAGTTTCTGGGTACCGAAAGTGGTAATGGAGTTTACCTCATGGGAAACCACATCCTGCATATAATTCTTTACACTCTTACGGGCAACAATAAATTCTTTCAGGTTTAATTTTCTGGACACTTCATATGCCAGAGCAATTCCCTTGGCTTCGGCTGTTACAATTGCATCCACGGGACCGATTTTTTCGGCTAAAGGACCGGCACAGGCGGAAATAAGTTCCGTATCTCCGATAATTACAAAGCTACCGAAGGAAAGAGAGTCATTCATTTTAATTAAAGGAAGCTGGCGCTTTATGCCGCACACTTCGATTTCGTAAGTTTTCATAACTATATCCTTTCTTATCATTCACGACATGTAAAAAAGTATAGCATCTCAGGACGGGAGTGTAAATGACAAACATTGACAGTATAGTGAAGTATGGCAAAAAAATGTTATAGAATAGGGAAGAGAAGTATTTTAAAGCAAAATCATGAAATGAATAAGAATGCTTTACAAGAAAAATCAAAAGGTGAAGCAAAAAGAAAATCTGCCCGAAGAAGTAAGTGTGATGTTTGAAAAGCCGGGAAAATTGAAGGCGGGCACAAGGCAAGACAGCAAAAGCCGGAATGAGCAAGACAGCAAAAGCCGGAAGCCATTGCATAAATTACAAGACAGCAAAGGTCAAAACAGGGATGTGCAGTATCTCTGGAAAGTGTGATATATGGAAGAAGAAAAGAATTACATATCCGGCAAGCAGGATGCGGATATATTTGTGAGACAGTTATTGAATATCGGGGAAGCCATGTACCAGTCCGGCGGCGAAATCTCCCGGATTGAGAACAGCCTGCACCGGCTGGGCAAGGCATACGGCGCCCAGCATGTCAGCGTGTACGCCATTACCTCCAGTATTCTGATAACGGTGGAATTTAACGACGATTATTCCGTCACGCAGAACCGACGGATAACCAGGCGCGGGACAATCGACTGTACCAAAATGGAAAGCTTAAACCAGTTGTGCCGGGACTGCGCGGCAGATCCCATTGCGGTGGCGGAATTAAAGGAACGGGTGCTGGCGATATTACAGGAAAAGCCGGGTGAGCTTCAGCGTTACATCGGGCAGCTTATTGCGGCAACCATGTTCACTCTCTTTTTCGGCGGGGATTTTAAGGATGCCCTCGTGGCGGGCATAGCGGTTTTGGTGATTTGCGCCATGCAGAAATGGGTGTGGAGCATCTGCTCCTCCGAGCTGTTTTTCAATGTGGCATGTTCGTTTGTGACGGGTACATTTGTCAGCCTGATAAACCGGATAGTTCCGGGGCTTCATGTAAACCAGATTTTAATCGGCGATATCATGGTGCTCATACCGGGAGTTGCCATTACCAATTCCATCCGTTATATCTTGAGCGGCGACATTATTTCCAGCTTTGAAAAACTGATGGACAGCCTGATGCAGGCATTCGGCATAGCGGCGGGCTTTATGCTGTCTTTGATGCTGGTAAAGGGAAACATCACGGACTCCGGAATAGCCTATCATGCGTTGGAGCGGGCTGTTCAGCTGCTGGCTGCGGCGCTTGGCACCTGGGGATTTTGTATCATTTATAATATGCGGAAAAAATACATGGCGGTTTCCATGGTGGGCGGCTTTTTGTGCTGGGCAACGTTTCTTCTCATGCAGTACGGCGGCTTCTCCATTTTTGTGTCCACGCTGATGTCCGCATTTGTGGTGGGAATTTACGGAGAAATTTTTGCCTACATTCTGAAAGTGCCGACGACCATACTGTTCATTCCGGCATGTCTTCCGCTGATACCCGGAAAGAATCTGTATTATTCGGCAATGGCGATTATTGCTTCGGACTGGACGGGCTTTCAGGACAACATTGTTCTCCTGATTTTGTATGCCGTGGGAATAGCCATCGGACTGGCAGTGGTGGTGGAACTGGAACGTATCGTGAAAAAGCTGCCCCGGAAAAAACGGTGATTAACAAATGCTTTCAAAGGAAACAGGAGTATAATTTCCCCTTTTTCCACATAATAACTCCAAATGGATGTCCATGGTTTTCTGCAAAGAAAATTGTTTTGAACGGATACTCTTTTTGCTCAGTTTCAAAAAATGAAAAATTTTACGATTTTGAAACCCACAGCTTGCATATACTATTTGCAGACAGTATAATAAGTATTGCAGAGCGGTTTCAAAAAATAAAAAATTTTCAACTTTTGAAAGCGGGTGGCTATATGAAAACCATTACAAGAGAAAAGTATCTGGAAAGAATGATTGAACTTAACGGAACGCCGGACATCAAGATTATTACCGGTATCCGTCGTTCCGGTAAGTCAAAATTGATGCAGGCATATATGGAGTATCTGAAAAGTCATTTTGAAAATATCAATATCATTTTTATTGATTTTATGGACCTGGCTTATGAAGATATTAAGGAATATCATGCGCTGCACACTTATGTAGAGGAACACTATCGGGCAGGAAAGACAAATTATCTTTTTGTGGATGAAGTCCAAATGTGTCCGAAATTTGAGCTGGCAATTAACAGCCTGTATGCAAAAGACAAATATGACATCTATGTGACAGGTTCCAATGCGTTCCTGTTAAGTGCAGATTTAGCGACACTTTTTACGGGGCGTTACATCGAAATTCATGTATTCCCGTTTAGCTTCCGGGAATATTGCAGGTACAACGAAGATATTCAGGATAAGGATAAACTGTTTGATGAGTATTCCATCAAAGGCGGTCTGGCGGGTTCTTATGCTTACAGAACAGAAAAAGACCGGACAAATTACATCAAAGAGGTTTATGAATCCATCGTAACAAGAGACCTGATACAGAAATATGCCTTGCCGGATACATTGGTTTTGCAAAGATTAAGCGAGTTTTTAATGGATAATATCAGCAATCTGACTTCATCCAACAAAATCAGTCAGCTTCTGACAGCGAACGATACACCTACCAATCATGTAACGATTGGCAGATATATTAAATATCTGTGCAATGCGTTTGTGTTTTATGATGTTAAGCGCTATGACATTCGCGGAAAGAAATATCTTGAAAACTCTGAGAAATTCTACCTTTGTGACAGCGGTATCCGCTATGCGGTTCTTGGCAGCAGAAATATGGATTACGGCAGGGTTTATGAAAATATAGTATGTATTGAACTGCTTCGCCGCGGCTATGATGTTTATGTAGGAAAGCTCTATCAGAAAGAAATTGACTTCGTAGCACAAAGAGGCAGTGAAAAAATCTATATCCAGGTGAGTGATAATATTTCCGGGCAGGAAACCTTTAACCGGGAAGTATCGCCGCTTCTTCAGATAAGGGATGCTTATCCGAAACTCATTATTGCCAGAACGAAACATCCGAAATACAGTCATGAAGGCATAGAGATTTATGATATAGCGGATTGGCTGCTGCAGGAATAAAAAGAGCATAACCCAGTTTTTATGTATAATTCCTCCGGTTTTCTACATACTACCTATACAGCACAAAATATGGAAAGTATGTAAGAAGCAGGAGGAATTTTTATATGCGAGCAACAGGTATTGTACGAAGAATAGACGATCTGGGAAGAGTGGTGGTTCCAAAGGAAATCCGGAGAGTCATGCGCATCCGGGAAGGCGACCCGCTGGAGATTTTTACGGACAAGGACGGAGAAATTGTCTTAAAGAAATATTCACCCATCGGAGAAATGGGATATTTTGCACAGCAGTATGCGGAAACGGCAGCCCAGAGTTTAGGCTGCGGCGTATGTGTGTGCGACAGGGATCAGATTATTGCGGTAGCTGGGCTGCCGAAAAAGGACATGTTGGGAAAAAGTCTTCACAAGGAACTGGAAAATGCCATTCAGAGCCGGAAGGCGATTTGTGCCAGGAAGGGCGACAAGCAGTTTGTCAGCATTTTAAATCAGGGTGACAGCGAATATGATATGCAGATTATCCAGACCATTATCGCCGAAGGTGATGCCATCGGAGCAGTCATTCTGCTGACCAAGGAAGAGGACAAAACCATTGGCGAAACCGAAAAAAAGGCAGCCATGATAGCTGCCGGTTTTTTAGGACGCCAGATGGAAGGATAGTTATTCACTGATAACACAGTTGCGGCCGGCTTTTTTGCCCTTGTAGAGCATGAGGTCGGCTTCTTTTAACAGATCGTTGATGTCGATATCGGCAGCAGCCTGTGCCAGACCTAAGGTCATGGTGATGCGGATCTCGTTGCCTTCATAAGGAACCTTAAGCTCCCGGATGCGGGAAAGCATGGCCTCCGCATAGGCGTTGGCTTCGGAAAGGGTTGCCCCTTCATAAATAAGAAGAAACTCTTCACCGCCCCAGCGGGCAACGCAGCCGCTTCCGTGCATTTCTTTTCTCATGACCTTGCCCACGGCCTTCAGGACTTCATCGCCGCATTCGTGACCATAGGTATCGTTTACGGATTTGAAATAATCTATATCGCCGATGCAGAGTACATAAGGCGTCCCCTTTTCCGTAAACCGGCGATGGGCTTCGGAAAGCTTCTGGTCACCGAAACGCCGGTTACTTAAACCGGTCAGGGTATCCTGCTCCAAAAGGTTGCGCAGAGAGCGCTGCATGCTTAGAGCGGAAATACCGATCTCACTGAGTTCGTCATTCCGGCTTAAAACTTCCTGCCCCAGAGAAGCATTCAGGTTACCGGAGGCAATCTGGGCAAGGAAGGTACGGATTTTGTGAAGCGCTGTCAGGATTTTGTGCGTGTAGGAAGACGAAATCAGACACACAATCGCAATGCTGCACAGGGAAATGATTAAAATAGGAAAAATAGTTGCCTTTACCGTCCGGTTGACCTGGGCGCAGGGCATGCCGGCATAGACCATTCCCACGACGGTTCCGTCGCTGTTGCGGAGAGGCGCATAATAGGCAAAATAATGGACATTGTTGATGGTGGTATTGGTATAGAAGTGGGAAGAACCGCCATAGAAAACCTCCTGCAGGATCTTGGAATTGGCGCCGGTGCCCACGATGCGCTGTCCCTGTTCATCACAGATGGTTGTCAGGATACGGGTGTCTTCATAAAATACAGTGAATTCCACACCGGTATTTTCATGGAATTTGTCGATAACGGAATAATCGGAGGTGATATCCTGCTCCCCCTTGAAAAGACGGTAGCCGACATCTCCCTGCAGGGTGTAATCGCCGGGGTAGAGCATGTCATAGGAAGAGATGAGCATATCCGTCATGTTCTGAAGCTCGGTGTGAACCTGGTCGTACATGGCGCTCTGCACGGTCTTAAAGCTGAACATCATAATAATAAGCCCTAAAATGAACATCGGAACGGAGCTGAAAGCCTGTAATGTATAATACAGTTTACCTTTTTTCTTTATTTTCGCCATATAAAAACCCCATGCCTTTCTCATAGCCGTATTTTGCACGGAACCACACGATGATTATGTTTTATTATACTGCTTTTTTCCTCTATTGACAATGTCGCAAAGAAAGATTTATAATAAACACATTGAGAAAGACTGTGACGGAGACAGTAAGTTTTCAGGCGAAAGGATAGCGAGCCGGTGACGGTGCAAGACCGGTGCGAGTAGCGGATTACCCAAAATCACTCCCAAGTCGTGCGTGCCAAAGGCTCTGCCCGGTAGTGCGTGCCGGCATCCTGCCGTTATCGGGAACCATATACAAAGAGTGTATGTTGTAACAGGTGGTATGCGAGTCTGACCTCGTCCTTTTACGGACGGGGTCTTTTGTATTGCAGAAAAGAAAGGAAGAAAATCATGTACAAGAAAGTATCAACCGATTTAAACTTCGTGGACAGAGAAAAACAAATCGAAAATTTCTGGGATGAAAACCACATCTTTGAAAAGAGCATGGACAGCCGCAAGGAAGGTCCGACCTACACCTTTTATGACGGCCCGCCTACCGCAAACGGCAAGCCCCATATCGGCCATGTGCTGACCCGTGTTATTAAGGATATGATTCCGAGATACCGCACCATGAAGGGCTACATGGTACCGAGAAAAGCAGGCTGGGATACTCACGGACTGCCGGTAGAAATTGAAGTGGAAAAGAAACTGGGACTGGACGGCAAGGACCAGATTGAAGCATACGGCCTGGAGCCATTTATCAAGCAGTGTAAGGAAAGCGTCTGGAAATACAAAGGAATGTGGGAGGATTTCTCCGGCACCGTCGGTTTCTGGGCAGACATGGAAAATCCTTATGTTACCTATCATGACGACTACATCGAGTCCGAATGGTGGGCGTTAAAAGAAATCTGGAACAAGAAGCTGCTTTACAAGGGCTTCAAGATTGTACCTTACTGCCCCCGTTGCGGCACCCCGCTTTCTTCCCAGGAAGTAGCACAGGGCTACAAGGATGTAAAGGAACGCTCTGCAATCGCACGTTTCAAGGTAAAGGACGAGGATGCTTACATCTTAGCATGGACCACCACCCCCTGGACTCTTCCTTCCAACGTAGCACTCTGCGTAAACCCGGAAGAAACCTATGCCAAGGTTAAGGCGGCAGACGGTTATACCTATTATATGGCAGAAGCACTGTTAGACACCGTGCTGGGCAAGCTTGGCGATGCCGAAAACGGCGTTAAGGCATATGAAGTGCTGGAAACCATGACCGGTAAGGATTTAGAGTTCAAGGAATATGAACCGTTATTTGACTGCGCAGTTGAGATCTGCGAGAAACAGCACAAGAAAGCATACTTCGTGACATGCGCGGATTATGTAACCCTGACAGACGGTACCGGCGTTGTTCATATTGCACCTGCCTTCGGTGAAGACGATGCCAAGGTCGGCAGAAGCTACGACTTACCGTTCGTACAGCTTGTTGACGGCAAAGGCAACATGACGGAAGAAACTCCCTATGCGGGCGTCTTTGTAAAGAAGGCTGATCCCATGGTACTGGAGGATCTGGATAAGAAGGGACTTTTATTTGCGGCTCCCAAATTTGAACACAGCTACCCTCACTGCTGGAGATGCGATACCCCGCTGATTTACTATGCAAGAGAGTCCTGGTACATCAAGATGACAGCCGTAAAGGACGACTTAATCCGCAACAACAACACCATCAACTGGATTCCCGAATCCATCGGAAAGGGACGTTTCGGCGACTGGCTTACCAATGTACAGGACTGGGCAATCTCCCGTAACCGTTACTGGGGCACCCCGCTTAACATCTGGGAATGCAGCTGCGGTCATCAGGAATGCATCGGCAGCCGCGCAGAGCTGGCGGAAAGAAGCGGCAATCCCGAGGATGCCAAGGTAGAGCTTCACAGACCGTACATCGATGCCGTTACCATGAAGTGTCCGGAATGCGGCGGCGAAATGCACCGTGTACCCGAAGTTATCGACTGCTGGTTTGACTCCGGTGCGATGCCTTTTGCACAGCATCATTATCCGTTTGAAAATAAAGATATTTTTGAGAAGCAGTTCCCTGCCCAGTTTATTTCCGAGGCAGTTGACCAGACCAGAGGCTGGTTCTACTCCCTGCTTGCAGAGTCCACCATTCTGTTTAATAAGGCGCCTTACGAAAATGTTATCGTATTAGGCCATGTGCAGGATGAAAACGGACAGAAGATGAGCAAGAGCAAGGGCAATGCGGTGGATCCGTTCGATGCACTTCAGACCTACGGCGCCGATGCCATCCGCTGGTACTTCTACATCAACTCCGCACCCTGGCTGCCGAACCGTTTCCACGGCAAGGCCGTGCAGGAAGGACAGCGTAAGTTTATGGGTACCCTGTGGAATACCTACGCATTCTTCGTTCTGTATGCGAACATTGACAACTTTGACGCATCCAGGTACACACTGGATTACAGTAAGCTTTCCGTTATGGATAAATGGATTCTTTCCAAATTAAACTCCGTAGTGGGCGAGGTGGATGACGACCTCGGCAATTACAAAATTCCCGAAGCCGCAAGAGCCCTTCAGGAATTTGTGGACGATCTGAGCAACTGGTATGTAAGACGAAGCAGAGAGCGTTTCTGGGCAAAGGGCATGGAGCAGGATAAGATTAACGCTTACATGACACTTTACACCTGTCTGGTTACCTTCTGTAAGGCAGCCGCTCCCATGATTCCGTTCATGACCGAAGAAATCTACCAGAACCTGGTTCGCAGCGTGGACGCTTCCCAGCCGGAAAGCATTCATCTGTGCGACTTCCCGAAGGTAGAAGAAGAGCATGTGGACAAGAAGCTGGAAGCCGACATGGATATTGTATTGAAGGCAGTTGTGATGGGCCGTGCGTGCAGAAACACCGCCAACATCAAAAACCGTCAGCCGGTTAACACCATGTTTGTCAAGGCAGAATACGAACTGACCGATTTCTACAAGGACATCATTGCAGACGAACTGAATGTAAAGAAGGTAGTATTTACAAACGATGTGCGTGAATTTACATCCTATACCTTCAAACCCCAGCTCCGCACCGTCGGACCCAAGTACGGCAAACAGCTCGGTGCCATCAAGAAGTACCTCGAAGAGCTGGACGGCAATGCCGCAATGGATACCTTACAGAAGGACGGCGCCCTGAAGTTTACGGCAGGAGACGTGGAGGTTTCCCTTACCGAAGAGGACCTTCTGATTGAAATGACCCAGAAAGAGGGTTATGTCACAGAAGCAGACAACAGCATGACCGTTGTACTTGACACCAATCTGACACCGGAATTAATCGAAGAAGGCTTTGTTCTGGAGTTAATCAGCAAAATCCAGACCATGAGAAAGGATGCCGGTTTTGAAGTAACAGACCATATCCGCGTAGCATTTGCAGACAACGATAAGATAGAAGAAATCGCACAGAAACACGAAAAAGAGATTGCCGGAAAGGTTCTGGCAGACACTCTGGGTGTAAAAAATGAACTTTCTGTTGCAAAAGAGTGGAATGTTAACGGAGAAAATGTTAAAATTTCCGTTGAAAGAGTTTAATGAGGAGGAAATACAATGGTCAAAAGCACGATGAAGTTTGATAAAGAATTGTTCAAGAGAAGCGTTTTGTATAATATCAAGACACTTTACAGAAAGACATTAGAGGAGGCAACTCCCCAGCAGGTTTTCCAGGCGGTATGCTATTCCGTAAAGGACCAGATTATCGACCACTGGATGGAAACCCAGAAGGAATACGACAAAAAAGATCCCAAGATGGTTTATTATCTTTCCATGGAATTCTTAATGGGCCGTGCACTGGGCAACAACCTGATTAACTTACAGGCATACAAGGCTGTAAAAGAGGCTCTGGATGAGCTGGGGCTGGACCTCAACGTGGTTGAGGACATGGAGCCCGATGCTGCGCTGGGTAACGGCGGTCTGGGCCGTCTGGCCGCCTGCTTCCTTGATTCTCTGGCAACTCTCGGTTATCCTGCATACGGCTGCGGTATCCGTTACCGTTACGGTATGTTCAAGCAGGAAATCAGAGACGGTTATCAGGTAGAAGTACCCGATAACTGGCTGGAAAACGGCAATCCTTTTGAACTTCGTCGTCCCGAATATGCAAAGGTTGTAAAATTCGGCGGCTATGTAAATGTAAATACCGATGAAAAGGGAAGAAACCATTTCTTCCAGGAAGGTTATCAGTCCGTTAAGGCGGTTCCCTTCGACCTTCCCATCGTGGGCTACGGCAACGGCATCGTAAATACCCTGCGTATCTGGGATGCAGAGCCCATCGAATGCTTCCAGCTCGATTCCTTCGACAAGGGCGATTACCAGAAGGCAGTTGAGCAGCAGAACCTTGCCAGAAACATCGTAGAGGTTCTTTACCCCAATGATAACCACTATGCAGGTAAAGAGCTCCGCTTAAAACAGCAGTACTTCTTTATTTCCGCATCCGTTCAGGAAGCTGTGGAAAAATATATGCGTAAGCATCAGGATATCAGGAAATTCCATGAGAAGGTTACCTTCCAGCTGAACGATACTCATCCTACCGTAGCCATTCCCGAACTGATGAGAATTTTAATGGATGACTACGATTTAGAGTGGGTGGAAGCATGGGACGTTACTACCAAGACCTGCGCTTACACCAACCATACCATCATGGCAGAAGCTCTGGAAAAATGGCCTATCGAGCTGTTCTCCAGATTACTTCCCCGTATCTACCAGATCGTGGAGGAAATCAACCGCCGCTTCCTGGAGGAAGTTTCCAGACGTTATCCCGGCGACCAGGAAAAGGTACGCAAGATGGCTATTATTTACGACGGACAGGTACACATGGCAAGACTTGCCATCGTTGCAGGCTATTCCGTAAACGGTGTTGCAAGACTGCATACCGAAATCTTAAAGAACCAGGAATTAAAAGACTTCTACGAAATGATGCCCGAGAAGTTCAACAACAAGACAAACGGTATCACACAGAGAAGATTTTTACTGCATGCCAACCCGCTTTTGGCAGACTGGGTAACCGAGCACATCGGCGATGAATGGATTACCGACCTGCCTCAGATTTCCAAGATGAAGATTTATGCGGATGACGAAAAGGCACAGCAGGAATTCATGAACATTAAGTATCGCAACAAGGTTCGCCTGGCGGATTACATTTTAGAGCACAACGGCATTGTCGTTGACCCCCGCTCCATTTTCGATGTACAGGTTAAGCGTCTTCATGAATACAAGAGACAGCTCCTTAACATCCTGCACGTAATGTACCTTTACAACGAGTTGAAAGAACATCCCGACATGGAGTTCTATCCCCGTACCTTTATCTTCGGTGCAAAGGCGGCAGCAGGCTACCGCAACGCAAAGCTGACCATTAAGCTGATTAACTCCGTTGCAGATGTTATCAACAACGACGAGTCCTTAGGCGGCAAGCTGAAGGTGGTATTCATCGAAAACTACAGAGTTTCCAATGCAGAGATTATCTTTGCGGCATCCGATGTTTCCGAGCAGATTTCCACCGCAAGTAAGGAAGCATCCGGTACTGGCAACATGAAGTTCATGTTAAACGGTGCGCTGACTCTGGGCACCATGGACGGTGCAAACGTAGAAATCGTAGAAGAAGTCGGCAAGGAAAATGCCTTTATCTTCGGTCTTAGTGCAGATGAAGTTATCAACTACGAGAACTACGGCGGCTACAACCCCATGGAAATCTTCAACAACGACCAGGATATCAGAAAGGTGCTGATGCAGCTTATTAACGGCACTTACGCTCCCGAAGATCCCGAGCTGTTCCGTCCGCTTTACAACTCTCTGTTAAATACACAGAGCACCGCAAAGGCAGATACCTACTTTATCTTAAAGGACTTCAAGCCTTACGCAGAAGCACAGAAGAAGGTAGAAGCCGCTTACAGAGACGAAAAGGGCTGGGCAAAGAGCGCTATCTTAAATATGGCAAGCTCCGGCAAGTTTACTTCCGACAGAACCATCCAGCAGTATGTGGATGAAATCTGGCACCTTGACAAGGTAGTTATTCCCGAAAAGAAGGTAGCTCCCACCAAGGCAGCAAAGACAAAATAATAGAAAGGAACAGGTTTCCATGATTGAATTAGTTAAGGGCGGTGCTTATTTAGTAAACGGTACCGATATCGTAGAAGACAATCAGGATGCTGCCGCTGCCATTGCGCAGAAGTGCGGCAAAACGGTTACCAAAGAAGAAGCCGGAAAAGAAACCATTGCTTACGGTATTCTGAAAGATCACAATACCTCCGGCAATATGGATAAATTAAAAATCAAGTTCGACAAGCTGACCAGCCATGATATTACCTTCGTCGGTATTATCCAGACGGCAAGAGCGTCAGGATTGGAAAAATTCCCCATTCCGTATGTACTCACCAACTGCCACAACTCCCTGTGTGCGGTTGGCGGTACCATCAACGAGGATGACCATTTATTCGGTCTGACCTGCGCCAAGAAATACGGCGGTGTGTATGTACCCCCTCACCAGGCGGTTATTCACCAGTTTGCAAGAGAAATGCTTGCAGGCGGCGGCAGAATGATTTTAGGCTCCGACTCCCATACCAGATACGGTGCGCTTGGTACCATGGCAATGGGCGAAGGCGGTCCCGAACTGGTAAAGCAGCTTTTGAATCAGACCTATGATATCAACATGCCCGGCGTGGTAGGTGTTTATCTTACCGGCGAACCGGTAAAGGGTGTCGGTCCTCAGGACGTGGCGCTCGCCATTATCGGTGCGGTTTTCGCAAACGGCTATGTGAAGAATAAGGTAATGGAATTTGTAGGACCCGGTGTGGCATCCTTAAGTGCCGATTTCCGTATCGGCATTGATGTTATGACCACCGAGACCACCTGCCTGTCCTCCATCTGGAAAACAGACGACAGAATTAAGGAATTTTACGATATTCACGGACGTTCCGAAGATTATAAGGAATTAAATCCCGGCGAAGTAGCATATTACGACGGCATGATTAAGATTGACTTAAGCACCATCCGTCCCATGATTGCCATGCCGTTCCATCCCAGCAACACCTACACCATCGAAGAGCTGAACGCCAACCTTTCCGACATCCTGCATGAAACGGAAGAGCGTGCAAAGGTAAGCTTAGACGGTGCGGTAGAGTTCTCCTTACAGGACAAGGTTCGTAACGGCAAGTTCTATGTGGACCAGGGTATTATTGCCGGCTGTGCGGGCGGCGGATTTGAAAACATCTGCGCAGCAGCCGATATCTTAAAGGGACGTTACATCGGCGCGGACGAGTTCACCTTAAGTGTATATCCCGCTTCCATGCCGGTATATATGGAACTCATCAGGAACGGCTGTGCAGCAACTATTCTGGAAACCGGTGCGGTTATGAAGACGGCATTCTGCGGTCCCTGCTTCGGCGCAGGCGATACACCCGCCAACAACGCCTTCAGTATCCGTCATTCTACCAGAAACTTCCCGAACCGTGAAGGTTCCAAGCTGCAGAGCGGTCAGATTGCTTCCGTTGCTCTTATGGATGCAAGATCCATAGCCGCAACCGCAGCAAACAAGGGCGTGCTGACACCGGCTACCGAATTTGACGGTGATTTCAACCATTATCAGTATCACTTTGACAGCAAGATTTACGCAAACCGCGTATTTGACTCCAAGGGTGTAGCGGATTCTACCGTAGACATCCACTTCGGACCCAATATCAAGGACTGGCCCGCTATGGGTGCGCTTCCCGAGAACCTGGTTCTGCAGGTTGTCAGCGAAATCCATGACCCGGTAACTACAACCGATGAACTGATTCCTTCCGGTGAAACTTCTTCTTACCGTTCCAATCCTCTGGGACTGGCTGAGTTTACCTTAAGCCGTAAGGATCCGAAGTATGTAGGGCGTGCCAAGGCCATCCAGAAGGCAGAGACAGAGAGAATGGCAGGCGGACATCCCTGCGAAGCGGTTCCGGCGGTAAAGGATATCATGCATACCGTAAAGGAAAAATATCCCGATGCCAACCACGAAAACACCGGCTTCGGCTCCACCATTTTTGCCGTAAAACCCGGTGACGGTTCTGCCCGTGAGCAGGCAGCTTCCTGCCAGAAGGTACTGGGCGGCTGGGCAAACATTGCCAACGAATACGCAACCAAGCGTTACCGTTCCAACCTGATTAACTGGGGTATGCTTCCTTTCCTGATAGAAAAGGGTGAGCTTCCTTTCAAGAACCTGGATTACCTCTTTATCCCCGGCATCAAGAAAGCCGTAGAGGAAAAGGCTGATGTTATCACCGCATACAAGGTAGGCGGGGACGGACTGACACCGTTTACCATGACTCTCGGCGAACTGACCGACGAGGAGCGCCAGATTATCTTAAAGGGTTGTCTGATTAACTACAACCGCGTGTAAAAATAATGTGCTTTTGAGGACGGACATGACCCTCCCACAAAGAGCAGGTAAATGCTTAGGTATTTACCTGCTTTTTAATTGCTTCTATGTAAAATATTTATAAAATATTAAAACATACAATAGCAAATAACATTGCATTATTCTACAAAGATGATAAAATAAACATATAGTTGCGAAAGAGAAATAAACACATAGGGGAGGAAATCATGAAAGTAAAAAAAGCACTTTGTTTTTGCATAGGAATGCTGCTGCTATTCAGCGGATGCGGCAGTAAGGGATCAGCGGGACAGACACAGGGAAAAGAAGACACAGGAGCAAATACCGAGACTGTCGGGGCGGACACAGAGGAAACAAAAGTTTTTTATTCTTATTCGGAAACGGCACTTCCGGATATCGAAAAAGCTCTGCCGGAATTAGAAGGAGGCTATGTCTACGATAGATCCGGAATACTGGTGCAGGAGGGAAAAATATACCGTCCGGTAAAAATGCTTAAGCAGGATGTCATATATGTGGTGCAGCATTCTTACATACAGGAGTATGACGATTCCGGAGAGGGTGCGGCGGATTGGAAAATTCGGGAAATGCCGAAAGAAATCACGGTGGAAGACAAGCTCTATTCGGGAATGGCTGGACCCTACTTTTTCCGGCAGGACGGTACCTCTTTCGGCTTTTCCTATGACGAGGACACAGAGAAGTACTATCCGGCTGATACAAGCGGTCTGCAGGTTATGGAAAACGGGACAGGATTCACGCCTCAGGAAATTTACGACCTTGAAGATAATGCAACCTGGTGTGATTATGAAGGAAACAGCTACTTATATGAGGAAGGAACTTTTTCATATACAACGTTTGATGCAGAATTTTCCCGGATGGAGACCAAAGAATTAAACGGACGGGTATACGGATTCCTGCAGGAAAAGGAAGGCTCTCCGGTTTATTGGTATGGTTTAGGAACCAATAATAAACTTTGTGTGCGGGATGTGGAGAGCGGACAGGCTCTTGTGGAAAACCGGGAAGTTTCCAATATGTTTACGGCAGCCATGGCAAAGGACGGCACCCTGTATGTGGCAGATACGAACGGCATTTATCTATGCGGAGAGGAAATGCAGGAAATCTACCGGCTGAAAGAAGACTATCCGTTTGACGCCTTATATGGGATGTATATTTCCGATAATGGGGACATTCACATTGTGGCAGAGCTGGATAATGCGATGGTTATTATGAACTTTCAAAAGCTGGACGAGCCAAGGACGTTATCCAAGGAAGAAATCACGATAGGGTTTCTGAACAATCACGTTGCCCTGCAGAAAAGCATAGCCCGTTTTAACCGTCAAAGCGATAAATACCGAGTGGTTCTTACGTATGAAGATAAAGTGGATGGGCCATATAAGCCTTACCAGGATGATATGAAACTTTCGGTAAGCACCGGCGGAGGACCGGATATCATAGGAAGCGATATGATAGATGACATAGAGCCTTATGTAAAGAACGGCTATCTGGAATGTCTGGATGATCTGAAACCTACGGAAGGGGAATACGAAGAGGCTGCTTTTGAGAGCTGCAGGGTAGACGGAAAAATGTATGGTATTCCTTATGAATATCATTTATCGGTAGTGATATACAACCGTGACCTGGTAGGAGATAAAAAATCCCTTACGGTGGAAGAACTGATGGAAGCAGTGGAAAAGTCAGATGCGAAGATATTACAGCCGGGACTCTGCGGAGAATATATTGTTTACTATTATGCATTGTTCGATGATGACAATACGGCTTATATTGACTGGAAACAGGGGAAAAGCCATCTGACGGAACAGGCCTTTCTGGATGTGCTTGCTTTTGCTAAGAAGTACGAGGATACCGGCGAATACGGAAGCAGCGAAACAGAACTGCTGCAAAGCGGAACGGCATTTTGTAAAAACATTAATTATATGGAAGATTTTATATTTTGGGATGAGGCTTACTCGGATTTCAACGGCAGACCGGTAGCACTCGGCTATCCCAGAAGCAGCGGAAACGGGTATTATACGACCGGTAGAGAGCTGTACCTGAATGCCAATTCGCAGCACAAAGAAGGTGCCAGGGAGTTTATGCGTTATCTGATTACAGAAGAAGAACAGGTGCGTTATGCGCAATATGATACGTATAAGGAAATGGAACGCCTGGGCAGTGGTTCCGTGTACGGATACAAATGCCAGTTTCCGGTAAGCATGACAGCATTAGATGTTATTGTAGAGAAAAAGATAGCAGATGATAAAAACAATTACTTTGTAGATGAGAACGGTACTGTTTACGGAAAGAAGCCGATAGACGAGGCACAGATTGAGCAGTTTTATTATGTGATACAGAATGCAAAACCCGGGAATACCAACATCGTGCCTCTGCTTGATGTGGTATGGGAAGAGCTGGAACCGTATTTTAACGGAGAATGCTCTGCTGAGGAGGCAGCGGCGAAGTTAGACAACCGGGTGCAGCTTTACCTGGATGAAAGGTAAGATGTGGATGCTTCTCCGGTGTCTTTATTTCTCCGGCACTTCGACCTTGCTGTTAAAAGCATCCAGGAGCTGGGCAAGAAACACGCCCGCAGCAAGGAAAAAGAGGTTTAACATGCTTTCACGCAGGGAACCGGTAAAACCCACCCAGGGAACGGTCATCACCGTGGCGGCAATTACCACACCGACGATGGCGTGGAAGGCAACGGAGTAATGTTTTTCAAAGAGCCGGTTTATAAATTTAGGCAGGAGTAGCATGGTAACAGCCGCCCCTAAAAGACCGGGCAGGGCAACAGAAAACGATAGGTGTCCCAGTCCGTCTACAAACGGTGTATACAATCCCAAAGGCATCAGCAGAGTGGAAAAGCTCATGCCGGGCGCAATGATGCTCAATGCCAGACAGAAGCCGCAGAACACAAACCAGCCAAAGGACGGGGAAATGGTAACGGATGCAGACTGCAGACCGATTAACAGGGCAAATACAAGCAGCATGGCGGCAACAAGGGAAATGCAAGAGCCTTTGCTGCGTCCTTTCTGCCCGGCTTCCCGGAACAGGGACGGCAGCATGCCGCCAATCAGTCCCACGAACAGGCAGACGGAAGGGTTGGGATACTTCTCCAATACATAGGAAAGCAGATTGGCAATTCCCAAGAAGCCGATGATGCCGCCTAAAATAATAGGAAACAGTTTCGGCACATGGGTTTTGAAATTGCGGATGGGATTGGCTAACAGCTCCATAACAGGTTTGTATACGCCGAAAATGACGCTCAGCACGCCGCCGGAGATTCCCGGGAGCACAGCTCCGAGCCCAATCAGGGCACCCTGACATATACGAAGGAAAAAAGATTTTGTTTTCATAACGAATGCCTCTCAATGCTTGGTTTAACAGTATAGTATATGAAGTGCCGGAAAAAGTCATGCTATTTCCCGATTCTTAACAGAATATGAACAAAAAGGAGACTAACATACAGCAATATTCGAACGTTATTGTTAGAAATTGGCATAGTGATAGCATGCCCGTAGAACCAACGCAGCTGGAGAGAAGCATCGCAAGGTTTAACCGACAGAGCACAAAGTACCGGATACAAGTACTTCTGCCGGATGAAGGAGAAGAATAAGAGGAATTTTTAAGACAGATACAGCTTACCATGGAGACAGGAGAAGGGCCGGATATACTGGTATATGGTCTGGTTAATGATATGGAAGCTTATGCCGACAGTGGATATTTGAAATGTCTGGACGATGTGATCGAGAACCCTTCCCAACATGTGGAGCCGGTACCGGTGGAAATAGAAAATATTTGAGGAATGGTATACGAGGAACTGGAGCCTTAGTTTGCAGGAATATCTGAGAGTTATTCTATAACGAACTGCTTCGGCTTACGTTGTATTTTCTTTCTTGCAACATATAATTGTTGCAAGAAAGAAAATTTAACGTTATAATTATGTTGAAATTGATAAGAGTATAAACGATTAGTATATTTTGCAAACAAGTTTTAATAATATTGGAGGTGCTTATGGAAGATAAAACAAAAAATATCTTTGTATCTCATCAACATAATGATGCTGATAAAATTGAAGTATTGAAAAGTCTGATAGGCAAGCACGGAATTAATATGCGGGATAGTTCCATATATGAGAGTAAGTTAAAGAACAATGCGACGAATGAGCAGTATATAAAGTATGAACTAATTAAACCTCAAATATCATGGGCGGGAACGGTTGTTGTGCTTATTGGAAAAGACACGGCTAAAAGTGATTATGTGAATTGGGAGATTAAAACCGCAGGAGAAATGGGAAAAAGAATTGTTGGAGTTTATCTACAGGGAGCGAAGGAAGAGGACGTTCCGGAAGAACTGAATGAATACGGACATGCACTGGTAGGATGGAATGGCGATAAAATTGTAAGAGCAATTGGTGGTGAGGATATGGATTGGGAAAAACCAGACGGAAACTCAAGAGATAGTAATCCTGCAGGTATGACACATTATACATGTTAGGAGTAGCTAAATTATGAGATTGTATTCATATGTTATACCGAGAGATTATGGGTTTGCACCAAATCCATATTTTGGTTATTGTACCTTGGCAACCTGCAAACCTGCAATCAGAAGATGTGCACAGATAGGAGATTGGGTTGCGGCATTTGGGGCGTCGGGGACGACAGTATATGAGAAGCTTGTTGCATTAATGTGTGTAAGAGAAACCCTTACCTTTGATCAGTATTGGAATGATAACAGATTTATAAGTAAGAGACCTGTTTTCAATAAAGGTGTAATACATATGTATGGGGACAACATATATCATCACGATGGCGATAACTGGGTGCAAGAACGATCACACCACAGCATGGAAGATGGAAGTATTAATTATATTAATCTGTATCGAGATACGGGGACAAATAGAGTGTTGATTGCAACTGAATTCTGTTATTTTGGTAATAATGCAATTACTATTCCACAAGAGTTTAACAAACTAATAGCGCATGGTATTGGTCATAGAGTATGTGAAGATAATGAAGTTATCAATGATTTTATCGGTTATATTCGAGACAATTATGAAATGATAGTACAAGGAACTCCTTATAGTAGAAAAACAGGAAAATTTGCATATTACAAAGGAGAATGATAATGAATGTTATTTTTTGCAAACCGGAACTTACAATGACAGAGTTGAAAGCATCTACAGAATTTTTCATGGAATGTTCAGAGATATTAAGTTTGTATGTCGCTAATGTACAATATATTTCAACATCTTTTCAAATAAACCAATTACTTACGCAAGAAGCAAGTAAAAATGATATTCTTGTGTTTTTTACATCTGAAAAAGGGAAATATACAGGACAAATATTGAAACTGATTAGAAAATATGATGATGTTCAGAGTAGAATATGGGCGATCGCTATGGAAGGCAACCCTGAGTGCAGAAGACCTCCTGAGCCAGTTAATGATAAGCAAAGCTTTGATGTCGCAAGCCGAAAAGAAAACAGAAATCCGTTGAAAAATAATATAAAGGCTATTGCACAATTGTTTGCAAGAAAAATTGTGGCCCAAACATTATCTCCTCTCTATCGAGATGAGGTACTTTATTTTATCAGCCATAGAAGAAAAGATGGTGAACATGTAGCTGCGAAATTGGCGGATGGTTTACGATTGTTGACAAGAGAGAGAAATGTATATAGAGATGTTGTTAATGTACAGGTGGGCGATGATGCACAAAAAGATATCGACAAACATTTAGCGGTAAGCGATGTAGTAATCTTTTTGCAAACAGAAGAAGCACAATATTCTTCATATATCATGAAAGAATTGTGCTATACGCTATTAAATGATATTCCGGTTTTATGGATTCAGATTGATAATGCTTCATATAAAAAAATGGAAATACACCCCGGGCAAGGACCGGTTTTAAGTTATCAAAGCGAAGAATTTGAATCACCAGATAGATTAGAAGAAATTGTAGATGAAGTTGAGGACAAGTGTTTTCAGCTCATTATGAATTCATCTAATCAAGTATATTCATATATTGAATATCTTAATGAAATGTGTAGTGCCGGAAAAATAAAATTGACCAATGATAATAGTTCAGCATTAGCATATGATATAGAGTATTGCGAAAAAACGAAAGATTTGTACGATCCCGGCATACGTAAGCATTATATACAGTGCTTCGGACGTAATCCTAAGGAAGATGATATTCAGAATTTTATTAATAAAGTAAAAAGAGAGAATAGTTATGACAAGCATGATAAGTTGTTTTTATTATCTAATCATGGTTGTCGTGATAGAAGCATTCTGGATTCAAAAGTTATAGAAGAAAATTATGAGGATTATTTAATGAATCTGGAAAATATATCAGGAACTAAGAGAAAACAGCGCAATAAGAGAATTATTCTATCAGGAGCATTCCCTGATGACGATGAGATTTATGAAGCATCTTTATTGGAGGCGATAGTGGTGTATTCCAGAGAAATTATCAAAAATGGATACACACTTGTATTTGGAGCTCATCCCACATTTCAAAAATTGATATTTGATATTGGTAGCTTATATGCTTCAGATGTGAAATATTCTATAGAGATGCATATGGATCAAGCTTATATAAATCAATATGATTTCGAAGAATTGCAAGAGAAATGTACTCTTATATTAGCTGATGGCTTGCAGAAAATGCGAGAAAATATGATTTGTAAAGGAAAAGCTGAGATGCTAATTTGCCTGGGGGGTAAAATCAAACCTAATAAATCCCAGCAGGGAGTAGATATTGAGGTAGATTTGGCAAAAAAAGTCAATATCCCGGTGGCATTGGTTGGAACTGTAGGTGGGCGCTCTAGTGAGTATGCTTTTGAAAAACTTACAGAAGGAGATTGGTCAGAGCTCAATTCATGGGATAAATCGATAAACGAAGGGCTGTTCTATAGTATGAATCATCGACTGATGATTAAGCGATTACTGGATATTATAGAAAGAAAGGACAGGAACGATGAAATATCCAAATAAGGGGTGTTTAGGCATATATGCTTTGAATGTACACACAATTATGAAGAAGCAAAAAAATAGAAAATTGTAGAGCTTTACAGGAAATTGGCATGTAAAGAGCCTCCAAACACCCTGCTCGAAAATAACAGAAGTATAGGGAAAATGGAAATATACAATAGCATAATAGGAGTATAGATTTATGAGATTTGAAAAATTAACCCCTACGCCTGTATATGATACATATTGGAAGTTTGCCGTAGAGCGTCAAGAGGTGTTTTTTAATCGTTTATATGGACGGGATTATCCTTGGACTGACGATCCGATTATAAACAAATATAAATTTACAAATGCTTATAGAGCATCTGATCGCGTGAGTCAATATCTGATCAGAAATGTTATTTATGAAAACAAAGATTATGCTCCGGAGGACCAGTGCTTTAGGATACTCTTGTTTAAATTATTTAATAAAATAGAGACTTGGGATTATATCAAAGAGGCCGTTGGCGAGATTTCATATTCTTCTTATAATTATGAGAGATATAATCAATTGTTGATGAATAAAATTTGCGCTAATGAAAGAATATATTCAGCAGCATATATTATGCCATCAGGAAAAAGCTGTTTTGGGTATGAGAAGAAGCATCAAAATAATTTAAAACTTTTGGAATATATGATGGAATCTGGGCTACCAAAGAAAATTTCCAGGGTAAAAAGTTTGAAAGATTTATATGAAATCCTATTAAGTTATCCAACGCTTGGAACTTTTCTGGCATATCAATTTGCGATTGATATTAATTACAGCGAATTATGTGATTTTAGTGAGATGTCATTTGTTGTTGCCGGGCCGGGAGCTAAGAGTGGAATACAAAAATGTTTTGGTGATATAAAAGGATATGCTTATGAGGAGGTGATTAAATATGTGGCAGAGAGACAAGGCGAAGAATTCGAAAGGCGAGGATTGTGCTTCAAATCCTTATTTGGTCGAGAATTGCAGTTAATAGATTGTCAAAACTTATTTTGCGAAACAGACAAATATGCACGAGTGGCATATCCGGATATCTGTGGAATAAATGACAGAAGAAAAATAAAGCAGCAGTATGTAGATCGTAATATGGAAAAGATCGACTTTTTTTATCCGCCTAAGTGGGGACTAAATTATAAAGTGAACACTTGATATCAAGAAGAGGTATAAAATGGTAGAGGTTATTGAGGGGAAAACAGCTAATGAAGTCTGGAAAAAGGCGGTGGGTGTGCTTCTGACTCAAGAGAAAACATGTAAGGGGAGAAACGGGGATGTATATGAATTATTGCATGCATTCATTTCGATTGAAAATCCAAGTCAGAAATGGATATATGATCGTATACCGCCTATTAGTATAAGTTTTGCATTGGCAGAACTGGTATGGATAATGAATGGCGAAGAATGTTCAGAAGTAATAAATTATTGGAACCCTTGTCTGCCTAAATTTGCTGGTGGTGGAGATACCTATTATGGTGCCTATGGAAAAAGGATACGTTCTCATTTTGGCTTCGACCAGTTGGAGAAAGCACACAGTGCTTTACAAAACACCCCGGAAAGCAGACAAGTGGTAATTCAGATTTATGATGTTGAAAAGGATTTCCCTATAGACAATGGAATGCCGCGAAGTAAGGATATACCATGTAATATTTGTTCGCTATTGAAAGTAAGAGATGGAAAACTGGAATGGTCTCAAATCATGCGTAGCAATGATATATTGTTGGGGATGCCCTACAATTTTGTGCAATTTACAAGCCTACAGGAAATCTTGGCAGGGTGGCTTGGAATAGAAGCGGGGTCATATAATCATTACAGCGATAGCCTGCATTTATATAGTTCCAATAGTAATAGAATTGGGATAGGAGAAGAAATCGAAATAGAAAATCCAGACTCACTTTCTTTGAGTATGGAGGAATCGCAAAGAATTTTTAAAGAAATATATGATAGGATGATAGCCTTAAAAGATACAGGTGTTTCAGAGAATGAAGTGATTTCGTTGGCACAATTGGAGTCTGAATATTCGGCATATAACAATATCATGATAGTAATTGCAGCATATGTGGCCAGAAAATTGCATTACAATGATACTGTAAACGAATTGATCCATAAATGCGGGAACAAAACTTATACAGCAATGTGGAACAGATGGGCAAATAAATTTAAGGAAAATAATTAATCTTGAAATATAGAGGAGTTGTCATTATGGAGATAAATTAAAATTCTTTTGATGCAATAATGTTGACAGTGATAATGAGTCAGAAAACATTTAATAAAGGATAATATAGGATTATCCCTGCATAATATGCGAAGGAGAATATTTATGAGAATTGGAATTGCATATGATACAAAAGACATGTACAGCATTTCAAGAGACATACATAACGATTTTGCGGACAAGCAATCCATATTAGCATTACAAAACGAACTTGAAAAGGTTGGATATGAGGTTACATTACTTGGAAATGCTCAAAATATTATAGAACTTTTGAAAAATAACAGTTTAAGCTGCGATATTATATATAATACAGTAGAAGGTATTTCTTCGCGAAATAGAGAAGGCATTATACCAGCTTTGTTAGAAGCATATAATGTTCCTTATATAGGAACCGATTCTTTTGGGCTCTCATTAAGCTTAAATAAATATCTCATGAAAGTTGTCGCACAACATTATGGTATCCAGACTCCTAAAAGTATTCTCATCTATTATTCTAATGTTTATGATGACATTAATACAAAATTAAATGATTTGAATTTCCCGATAATTTTGAAACCTAATTTTGAGGGAAATAGTTCAGGAATATCTGTTTGCTACGATAAAGCAAATGCACTGGAACAAATAAGCCGCTTATTGGCATCATATCAAACGGACATCTTATGTGAAGAATTTATTTTCGGTAAAGAAATAACGGTGCCATATATTGACACAACTCCAAATGCAATTTGGGATGTTACAACTGTAGATGTTCAGAAAAGTGATGATTTCTGGCTTGATGCAAATTGGAAACTATACGGCGATTACCGCAATATTATAATGGAACTTGACAATAAAACTAAAGATGCCTTTGAATCTTCTGTTAAAATATTATTTAAGGAAATAGGATGCCGAGATTTTTGCAGATTTGATTTTCGGTTAACTTCCAATAACAGCATCTACTTTATTGAAGCAAATCCACTACCGGCATTGTTCAAAGGAGGATCTTTTGATATTGTCGGTGAAAGAAATGGGTATACGTATGCTGAAACGATACAGTTAATTGTTGATACTGCATGTAAAAGACTATCTATTCCCAGAATCTAAACTCAGCCAGAAAACAGTGCAGCTGATTCATTCTTGTATAGAAAAAAGCATTATCATTATAGGAGGAATCGTCTTGGTTACGGTTCCTTTTTATAATGTCCTTTAGCAGTGGTGTAAAAAACACATCAATATTCATTGTATTTAAAATGTTTTCACAATCCGGCACTACGTCTTTTCCATAGTATTCATCAATAAGAATATTCAAAATTTTTTTATATACATTCTCATATTTGGAAGTAAATTGGCGTTGATTAAGTTTTTTTTGAGCAAAGTTAAAGTGAGCATATGCATCGTCAAATTCTTCACTTTCAACACGTTTCAATAGCATATAACACATGCAAATATTTAAATATATGCTCATATAAGTAAAATTGGAAAGTCCAACCAATAATGCATCTCTAAAACACTTAAGCCCTTTTTCTACATTATTTTCGACTACAACAAAATATATGCCAAAATTATTTTGAACATATGCAAATCGCTCATTGTCATTTCTTGAAAAGCAGGATATAGCATTTTCAAAATATGACTTTATCTTATTTTTATCTGCACTATCTTGAAACATCATTTCTGTAGCAAGATTGGAACAAACTTCTCCTGCAGATTTCCAATAATTATGTTGTTCATAAAACTGAATACATTTCTCCAAATTTGTTTTAGTGTCCTCATATTTATAGAACATATCACATTTTTTTAATATATCATAAAAACATTTTTCATTTTTTAGCATTGATGAAGCATTATTCAATGCCAAATGAAAATATCTTATTCCGTTATCACCTAAAGCTAAATGATTCTGTATTGTAGCTACTAAGGAATATGTCATACAAAATAATTTTTGCGAATGCGTATTTGAACCAGAGGTAATTTTTAAATAATTAACCAACTCCATAACTATAGTATATGCCAAATCTATATCACCAGTCTGGTATAAGCAATATGCATAATAATACTTTATAATCATTTTGCTCCCGCTATATTTTACCGAATTGTGAATGCGTTGCAATATTTTTAAGGCTTGCGTATATTTCCCAAGTTGCATTAATGTTTCTACTTGATAATTTTGGATAAAGGCACGTTCTGTTGGATTTATTGCACATGCTAATTCTTCTATAATCTCGTCTGCAACTTTTAGTGCATCATATGGACGCTCTATTTTTCTGTAATGATAAAGCTGCAATAAACATAAAGATTTTCGCTCTGAAATATATGTTGGTAGCAGTCTATATAGTTTATTTAATTGATTCAAAATTATTGTCTGATCAGTTGTTTCCGCACAATGATCATATTGAACTTTATAATATTGTATGAGTATTCTGATCCAACATGTCTTTTCTTCGATAGGAATACTGTCAAATATCCCTTCATAGATATCACGAGAGCAAAACTCGTACTTAGAATTTATATTAATACAACTTCTAATAAAACCATGCATAGCTTCCATTTGTTTTAAATAAATTGATGCGGCTTCGTACCCAAACCCAATAGGGGACTCTAATGCCTCGCAATAAAATTGTTCACCAATAATAGATGCTTTTTGCAATAATATATCGGCATCCGGGATATCTTTATATTTGATTTTTATAATTTCGTCAACATATTTTGCAAGTGATTTTATATCGATTTTTTCACAATTATCAGAATGTAAGTGATTAAGCATCATTAAGCGGTCTATTTTATTAAAATTGTGGTCCGTAATATCAATAATATTATTATATGTATCCTTATTTAGTTCAGGGTAATATGTTCGAAAAAAAGTTGCAAAATCTACCTTACTTGCAATAAAATCACTATATCTGTAATTTCTCGGTATAATCCCACAACTCCATATCGTATTAAAATTAGGACATTTTATAAGTTGTTCTTTTACAAGATCAAAAATGAAGATTATAGATTCCCACTCGATCAAAATAATTTTTTGCATAGCTGAATTAAAAATTGATTCAGGAATACTATCTATGGAATCAATAATACAATATAAATTTTGTTGCACTTCATTCTCCGTAATTTCATTAATGGTATCTTTGTTAAAATATTTATATGGGACGTATGTCTTTAGTGCATATGTTGTTTTGCCGGTTCCCTTCTCATTGCAGATAACTTCTATTTTCATGTCATATTACCTTTCAATATTTAGCAAATAGTACTCTATATTATGGAGTAGTTTACAAAGAGAAATATCATCTTCTGTATTTTTAGATAAAATGGTAAAAACATTCCATGAAAATACGATGTTTTCACCACGTTTCCACGTAATCATAGCAGAGGGCGGATTATTTTTTGTGTCTTCGAATAACAAAAGACAGGGTAAATTTGAAAATTCTTCCGGTGCTAAATAAAATACATGTTCACCAGAATTTTTAGTTATTATAATATAATCGTCGTTATATATAACCGAAATCCCTCTTGAACATATTTTAGATCCCACTTCTTGCAGCAAATATTTACTAAAATGTTTTATGTTATCCAGATAGAAATCTTCATTCAAAGACTGTTCATATTTTGTTTTTAGTAGCATAATAGTATCTTGTACGTTCTTATGCTTGTAAAATCCAATAAAAGAAGGAATGTCTTCTAAATATGCATCTTCATCTATTATAATTGGAATTAAGAAATCAGAAGCAAAAAAAGTTGCCATAAACCGTTCTTTAACTGCAGAAAATTCCAAATTAGTCCATATTTTTTGCTTATAATATTTTGACAAAAAGCAAACTATATACTTAGTATGATTCGTATATATATTTCTTAAATAACCATATAAATCCTTTCCACATAATTTGCTTTGATAATCATCATCATAGAAAATATTAAATCCTATTAGTCCGTTTTTTATTTCTTGTACTAATTTTCTGTCTTCTCCTGCAAAAGAAAACGCAAAATCATACTGTTCGTTCATATCATGTCCTCATAATAATAGTAGGGATAATCCTATATTATCCTTTATTAAGAGTTATTAGATTACGTGGATGTTTGTGAATAAGAATATCTTTTTGCTTCGTGTTGGATACATGCGTATATATTTCGGTAGTACTAATAGAACTGTGTCCCAACATTCTTTGTATGTATCGTATATCAACATCTTGCTCCAGTAAAAGGGTAGCAAAGGAGTGGCGGAACATGTGAGGCGTAATATGCTGTTCAATCCCGGCAAGTTTTGCGTAGTGATTTATCATAAAACGGACTGATTGGTCGGATAATTTACGTCTAAGTTTATTTACAAAGAAATATCCACAGCTGTCAATGTCTTCTTTGAAAGTCTGTTGATATAGAATAAGGGCTGAAATCACTTCGGGATTCTCAATTTGCAACATTCGTTCCTTAGCTCCTTTTCCGTAAATCAGTACTGTTTTATTTTTCAAGTCTATATCAGAGAGCCTTAGAGAGCATAATTCAGAAATACGCATCCCTGTAGCAAATAATAGTTCAATAACGGCAATATCACGAATGCTGCATTGGAGCTGATATTTGGAAGATGCTTGTTTTTTTTTCTCGTAAAGTACAAATAAAAATTGCTGAATGGAGTAAAAAGGGATGGTCTTAGGAAGTAATTTTGCTTCCCGAAAATGTACATCTAATTTATCGAAGGGATTTTCATCCAGTAATTCCTTATAATCCATATAGTGAAAAAAAGCTTTTAGGCTTGCAATTTTTCGCTTTACAGTCTTAGGTTTATACAGTTTATGTAAATTAGTTATATAGAGATCCAGCGTATTTTTAGATAGAAAGTCATGTAATGTACAGGTAAATGCATTATATTGCTTCAGATCTATACGATAAGCTTTAATACTTTTTGCATCCAGACGTTTCCTAAATTTACAATATTCAAGGTAATCGGTGATATAGTAATCTAATGTATTCATAAGTAGGTACTCCTTTTTTTTTATTATGAGTGCCTACTTGTGATTTGTCCATTTAGCAGTTGTCAGGAGAACTTATTACATATACAACAAAAGTGACTCTGAATTTGTTATTTTATATCCAGAGGGGATTTTTACCTACGCATTTTCAACAAGAACATTCATCAGTTAGGATACCTGTCCAATATTGCAACGTACTTTTTCTGCCAAATATTTAAGCTTCTATACTTTCACTACATCTGCAAAAATTTACGTAAGATACAGGAAGATTCTCAAAATATCCTCCTTAAACGCCTACTCGTCATCCATTTCAATGAGTGCAATAAATCCAACGTCTGTTCTGTGGACAATTTCACACATATGTATTACGAATGATTTTTAGTCTCAAACAATTCGTTTACACTTGTTACGAAAGAGAAGATGGGGGTGGGGACAGAAAGGTGGAATTTAAATTTACATTTTTGAAAATTATTTTTTTTTTTACAAATAAACCTTGCTTGGTTTATAAATATACGGTATAATACGCCCATAAGCAGTTACTTCTTTTTCTAACTTTCTTTGCCGGCACCGCCGGTGTCTAAAATTCAAGAATTCCTGCTTAGAACCCAAGAAATAAAAAATAA